>Ga0181560_10000430_pt1 | contig 37744 bp, 42 predicted proteins | sample 011ome_20_FD_133751 | JGI IMG/M metagenome (GOLD analysis project Ga0181560, IMG submission 133751) | Coastal salt marsh microbial communities from the Groves Creek Marsh, Skidaway Island, Georgia - 011509CT metaG (megahit assembly) | ecosystem: Environmental > Aquatic > Marine > Intertidal... | reverse complement strand
TCGGTATGGAATGGCAGGACAGTACACATACTCGGCTTAAATTTAGATATCACGTCAGATGCAATGAATGAAGCCATGAACTTTCAGGCAAATGCCAGAGAGCAAAGGGCAGTCCATATTGCAAAAAATCTTGAAGCCAAAGGTATGTCTGGTTTGTTGGCAGGGGCCAGAAAGTATGCCCAAGGAGCCGCATTGGGCAGGCCCCATTTTGCCAGCTATTTAGTTGAACAGGGATTTGCCAAGAATAACAGGCAGGCGTTTAAAAAATTTCTGGGAGATGGAAAAATTGGTGACGTGAAAACGCACTGGTTACCCATTGAACAGGTGATCTCATGGATTAATCGGGGTGGTGGTATTGCCGTATTGGCGCATCCCCTTAAATACGCCATGACACATACTCGGTTGTGCGAATTGTTGGCGGATTTTGCTGCGGCAAGTGGGAGAGGTATTGAAGTCATTAGTGGAGCTCAAACTCCTTCCCAGACACAGCAGTTAGCCAATCTGGCTTTGCAATTTAATTTTTTGTCTTCAGCAGGTTCTGATTTCCATCGACCCGGGCAGCGCTGGGCTGACCTTGGAGTTGTCCAGCCTTTACCAGAAAGTTGCACCCCCGTGTGGAGCCTGTGGCGGTAGCAAGCAGATTTGGCAGGCTTTGATGTCTAGAGAAAATAACCTATCACTCCAGCGCAGACTTTAGTCTTGGAATACCGGAATATGCGTCTAATCTAAAGGCAATTTTTGCCGTGGCCTATAGCGTAGCGTATGGGAAGTGGCATAAAAAGCGTCGCCGAGTGGTTTGTAGAATCAACCGCCAGTGTGGCTCATAAAACGCACGATCTGGGTATCGTTTGAATCGAAGTAATGACGTTCTGGTTTTCTTCCAATTGCTCCCAATATCGCGGCTTTAAGATCATTATCGGAAATCTTGTTGTTTCTTAGCATGCCCCTTAGATCCAGTGAGTGCTCGTTCCCCAGGCAAAGCAAAAGCTGGCCTTCCACGGTCATTCTCACGCGGTTACAGCTGGTGCAGAAATTATCGGACATCGGTGAAATAAAGCCGATACGACTCTGGCTGTTAGGTAATACGAAATAACGCGAGGGCCCACCGGTAGATTCTGTGCTGGCAGTCAACTGAAATTGATCTGATAGCTGCTGTCGAATTGAGTTGGAGGAGACTTGGGTTTGGTTTCGAGCGTGAGAATCAATATGCCCCAAAGGCATCTCTTCAATAAAGCTTATATCAAGGTTTCGCGACACGGCAAAATCAGCCAGCTTTAGTACCTCATCATCGTTTACGCCCTTGAGAACAACGGCATTTAGCTTAATGCGATCAAAACCGACATCCACTGCGGCTTCGATACCTTGCAATGCCTGGGCAAGGTTTCCAACACGCGTTAGTTGCTTAAACCGGGATTTGTCCAGGCTATCAATACTGATGTTAAGACGATTAATTCCAGCATTACGCAGCGGCTCGGCGTATTGGTCGAGCAACAAACCATTGGTGGTCATAGTCAGTTCACGCAGTCCTGCCATGCCTGCAATTGCTTCGCACAGCTGAACAATTCCTTTTCGAACAAGAGGTTCGCCTCCTGTTAAGCGAATTTTGTCGATTCCAAGATCAACGAAACAACGGGCAAGTCGCTCGATTTCTTCCAGCGATAAAATCTCTTCACGGGGAAGAAACTCCATTTCCTCTGCCATACAGTATGTGCAGCGCAGATTACAGCGATCAGTCACTGACAGCCGCAAATAATGAATATGCCTGTCGAAAGGATCAATCATTCGTGTGCGGGGAGACTTCATTGGGCTTAAAGAGGTCATGGGTAGATTATGCAGGGATTGGCATGGGTTTGAAGTTATCTTTGCATAAGGCGTTGGTAATCAATAAATTCCACGAGCTGACCTGACTCGATGGCAGTGTCCTGCGGCTGCAAGGCAAAACCATCTCCCCAGCAGGCAGAAGAGAGCACACCGCTACTTTGGTTGGGGAATATCTCTACCCCTTGAGATGTTTTTCGCGCACGTAAATACTCTTTGCGAGATCCTGCGGCACGAGAAAAATTGGCAGGCAGAATTTCAGGTATGATCTCCATGTCAGAGCGCCCCTGGAGCAAGCGCAAGCGAGGAAGGGCTAAAATTAGGAAGGTAGTGAATACCGAAGATGGATTGCCTGGCAGTGCAATAAGATCGGTGTCACCTATTTTTCCAAGGGCAATGGGCTTCCCCGGTTTGATAGCGACCTTCCACATATCCAGGCTGCCGAGTTGCTTCAGGGCAGGCTTGATATGATCCTCTTCGCCAACGGATACGCCACCTGTAGTAAGGATAACGTCCGCCTGGCTGGCAGCTTTTTCCAGTGATGATATGGTTTGGTTTAGCTCATCTGGCATCGAAGCGGAGTCAATCGTTTCAAATCCGCAAGCCTCACAAAAGCTTTTAAGCAGAAAGCGGTTGGAATTGTAAATTTGGTTGGTTTTTGCCTTCTGCCCTGGTTCGACAAGCTCATCACCGGTGCTAAGAATGATCACCCTGAGTTTTTTGTAAACCTCAACCTCAGCAATGCCACATGAGGCTATCAAGCCAATTTCCTGAGGCCGCAATACCTTTCCAGCAGGCAGGATTTCACTGCCTTTTCTAACGTCTTGCCCGCATTTCCGAACATTCTCGCCTACGACAGCCAACGACTTAAATTGCACCTGGTTATTCTGGGAAATAGAGTCTTCCTGAATGATGACGGCGTCTGCACCTGCGGGCATATTTGCCCCGGTAAAAATGCGTGCTACTGAGCTTTCCTGCAGTGGATCAGGGGCCTTGCCGGCCGGTATTCGTTGGCTGATCTGGTATTGGGTGTTCAGGGCAATTTCGTTTGTCCGAACCGCGTATCCATCCATGGCACTGTTATCTGCCGGAGGCACATTTATCGGTGCCATGACAGCAGAAAACAGGGTACGCCCCAGTGCCTGGTCAATCGTTACAAGCTCTTTTTTACAAACAGGCCTTGCGTGAGATTGCATCTGTTTAATTGCTTGTTCAACAGATATCAAGATTGGTCGTCCCCGGATCCGGCCAAGGTATGTGAGACAAAGTTGCAGGGTCGGTGAGTGCTATCCAGTTGTTCGGAAAGAATACCTTCCCAGCCAGTACGACAAGCGCCGGTAGATCCAGGCAAACAGAAAATAACGGTGTTGTTGGCCAAGCCTGCAAGCGCACGGGATTGCACTGTACTAGTACCTATATCATCAAGTGAAATATGACGGAACAATTCACCAAACCCCTCAATTTGTTTATCAAATAGAGGCATTAATGCTTCAGGCGTTGAGTCGCGGCCGCTAAAGCCGGTGCCGCCAGTCGTCAGGATAACGTGAATGGATTTATTGGCTATCCAGTCGGATACAAGGGCGCGAATCATGTATATGTCATCCAGGCAAATCTGACGATCGAGAACCTGGTGTCCAGCCACTTGAGCTTGCTCGTAGAGATAGTCTCCAGAGGTATCAGTTTCCAGGGTGCGCGTGTCAGAAATGGTGAGAATCGCTATATTTAAAGGAATTTTATCTTTGAATGCGGGCGCCATCAGTTCGGTCTTTCACTGTTTAGATTTTTGAGTATATGAGCGGCCTCGCAGAGGTCGCTTTGGTGGTTAACGTTGAGGAAAGGATCATAGTCTGACTGAGGCCATTCAACCAGTTCGTAAAGGGTGTGTGGGTAGAACTGTTTAAAGCCTTCGGAACCTTGATCGACAACGGCGCTACGCAATGGCTGTAAAAGATTACGGTGCCATAGCGACAGACTCGGTTGGGGAATGCCTTCGTAGCTTGGGATAACCAATTCCAGACTTTGCGAGTGCGCATTGTTTAATAGTCTTGTGGCTAGATCGACTGGTATAAAAGGGGTATCGCAAGGAGCGATAAGTAGCCATTCATAGCCGTCTTCAACGCTCCTGTCCAAAGCACCCAAAACCCCGTTTAATGGACCTGTTTTATTCGCTAAGAAATCCTGCACGATCGATGGAGAATCAATTTCATCTGTGGCGGGGAAATCTGGTTGGCAATTCAGGTATAAATGACTTACCTGTGGCCGTAAACGTTCATGAACGTGTTTCAGCAGGGTTTTTCCGCCGAGTAGTGCCCGGGCCTTATTGATGTCACCAAAACGACTGGATTTGCCTCCCGCGATAATGGCACCTGCGATGGATGTGTTCATTGGCTTTCTCCTTCTCCTCCTCCTTTATGCCATTGAGCTGCTTTTATCCGATCGGATTTTTTCATATCTAGCCAGCGTTCATCCCCATCCTTGAATTGCTCTTTCTTCCAGAAAGTGGCCTCAGTTTTAAGGGCATCCATAATGAATTCAGCCCCGGCAAACGCATCGACACGATGCTCCGAGGAAACTCCAACCATAACAATTTGGTCGCCTGCTTTGAGTTGTCCCACGCGATGTAATACGCGAATGGATAGGAGTTTCCAGCGTTGGCAGGCTTCTTTGCAAATGCGCTCGATAACTTTTTCTGTCATTCCGGGGTAATGGGAAAGTATCAGTTTTTCAATGGATTCATTTTCACTGAAGTCCCGTACACGACCGACAAACAATACCTGCGCCCCGGAATTTTTGCTGGCATCAACCAAGGCCAGGTATTCCTCGCCCAGATCAAAATCGCGTTCATGGATTTCTATATGCATTTGATCGAGTCTAGCCCCCGGTAACAGGTGGCAAGAATGCCAGTTCGTCTCCGGGTGAAAGCGATTGATCCCAGCCGGACAGCTGCTGATTAATGGCGACTTTGATATTGGGTTGTTGTGCTAAGGGCTCAAGTGGGTATTGCTGGGCTAATTTTTCATAGACGTCCGATACCAATGTGCCAGATTCAATTTGCTGTTGAAATTCTGGTTCAGTCACCAGATCGGCGAGTTTTCCAAAAAAGAGTATGCGAATGGTGTTCACTTTTCGGCACTCCAATCGCCGGATTTCCCGCCGGATTTTTTTAGGAGGCGAGTGCTTTTTATCTCTATGCTCTTATCCAGTGCTTTGCACATATCATAAATCGTTAACGCCGCAACAGAAACTGCAGTCAGGGCTTCCATCTCAACGCCGGTTTTACCAGTGGTTTTGCACGTGGCCTGAATTCGAACCAAATCCGATTCAATCTGCAAATCCACAGAAACCTTCGTCAGGGGAAGAGGGTGGCAAAGTGGAATGAGCTCCGAACATTTTTTTGCTGCCTGGATCCCCGCGATTCTTGCGGTCGCAAGGACATCTCCCTTGGGTATATCACTATCGCGCAATAATTGGAGAATATCTGGAGTAAGTATCACCAGGCTTTCGGCGAGGGCGATACGCACACTGTCTTGCTTGGCAGAAACGTCGACCATTTCTGCTTCACCAGATTTATTGAGATGAGTTAATTCAGGCATGTGGTGATTTTGCCATTTATTCAGTATGCATGCGATTGATTAAGTACAGCCGCAATGAGCTAAAATTTACAGAACATTCCCTGCGAGTTTTCTTCTTGACCAAAATTGTTCTCTTTAACAAACCTTATGGCGTGCTGAGCCAGTTCACTTCGGAGCCCGGGGTAATGAACCTCTCGCAATATATCGACCAGCCGGGTGTATACGCTGCCGGTCTTCTGGATAAAGATTCGGAAGGTCTGTTAGTACTCACTGACGATGGCGTAATGCAAAACAAGATAGCTTCCCCAAAACACAGTATGAGTAAGACCTATTGGGCGCAGGTCGAGGGGGCGCCAGTAGATGCAGATCTGGATTCACTTCGACAGGGCGTTGCGCTGAAGGATGGCAAGGCTTTGCCCGCCAAGGCCCGAGTCATGACTGAACCACCCATATGGCCACGGGATCCACCTATTAGAGAACGACAGAAAATTCCCACCAGCTGGTTGGAAATAAAAATACAGGAAGGACGTAACCGACAAGTACGAAGGATGTGCGCTGCAATTGGATTTCCCTGTCTGCGCTTGGTCAGGTATTCCGTGGGAAGTTGGACAATAGATGGACTAGAATCCGGTCAGTGGCTGGTTCTGGAATAACCTCTGTTCAGGCGGGCTCTTCTGCGGTCTCTGAAAGCGACTCGAGCAAGCGAACGATGTGTTCATCGGCCAGATCGCGCACATAGTCCAGTGCATTTCGCCCATGGCAGTTTTGATAATGAATTTCGGCGCCGTGCTCGACACAAAGGCGGATGATCTCGCCCGAGCTCATGGAAGCACCGCAAATCAGTGGCGTCTTACCGGTCTCATCTTCGTAGTTAACTTCTGCTCCGGCACTAAGTAATTCGCCGACAATTTCGACCAGCCCCTCATCCGCTGCAAGAATAAGTGCGGACTCTACGCCCTGGTCATGATCATTCGGAGAGACACCGCGAGCGAGCAGTTGCTTAACTGTGATTAAGTCGTTAAGCAAAATTGCATTCATCAATTCTCGATAATCTGCGGACAAATAATCTTTCAAAGTACCACCTTTACTTTGGACTACAGAAAACTTTGCAGGCATAGGTTTAACAATCTCTGGCCCTGTTCTGTTGGTTGAAGCCTGTCACCATTGAGATTGATAAGTTCTCGCTGCCTGCCAATCTGACAGGCCGTTGTTATTTGGTCAATATCCAAACCGGTAAATTGGCTTGCTTCTGTCAGACTGACGCCATTTACCAAGCGTAAAGCGTTCATCATGTACTCTGCAAGCACGTCCTGCTGAGCAATCACTTCGGTTTTCGCGGCATAGGAATCTATTCGATCCATATAGTGTTTGGGCAAACGTGTTTTTGATTCGCGAAATATCTCGCCCGTTTGGGCATCGGTGTATTTCCCGTGTGCGCCTGCCCCCACGCCTATGTAATCGCCAAAGTGCCAGTAGTTCAGGTTATGCCGGCTCTGTCTGCCGGTCTCTGCGAAGGCAGATGTTTCGTAGCGTTGATAATTGTGGCTATGCAACAGCTTGATTCCCGCTTCGGAAAAATCGGCTAATTCGTCTGAAGTAGGCTGCTTTGGAGGTTTGTTATAAAACTCGGTGTTGGGTTCGATGGTCAACTCATACCAGGAGATGTGTTCGGGATGAAGTTCGCAGGCCTGCTCAAGATCTTCCATCGCCTGCTCCAAACTTTGATCCGGCAAGCCAAACATCAGGTCAAGATTAATGTTGTCAAAACCAGCTCGACGGGCAATAGATACGGCTCCCAATGCGTCGTCAGAGTTATGGATACGCCCAAGCGTCTTTAAAAACCCCTGATTGAAGCTTTGAATTCCGATTGAAAGTCGATTGATTCCAACCTGTCGATAGGAGGAAAATTTCTGCTGCTCAAATGTTCCAGGATTTGCCTCCAGAGTGACTTCTGCGCCTTTCTCGATGCCGATCAGTTGATCGGCAGATTCTAAAATTCGGCCAATAGCACTTGCTGAAAAAAGACTGGGGGTGCCTCCTCCCAGAAAGATGCTTTGAAGCTTGCGCCCCTGGGCTTGTATAGCACTGTACTCAAGGTCTTTGGTAACGGCCTCTATGTAGCGCTCTTCCGGGAGCGCCTCCTGACCGATGCCATGTGAATTAAAATCGCAATAGGGGCATTTACGAACGCACCAGGGAATATGCACATAAAGTGATAGCGGGGGTAGGCTGCGTTTCAATTTAACCCACGTTTAACAAAACGATGATCCATAGAGCCAGGATACAAAATAACCCCAACATAAAGCAGATCATTCGGTGGACAGGATTGTTGTAACTGTTGTGGATAAACATATGCGCCAAACGCGCGGTGAGATATACCCAGCCAATAGTTTCGGCTGTTCCGCTATCGATCCCCAGGGCAATAATAAGCGCCCCGGCAATATAAAACAGGGGAGGTGTTTCCAGCAGGTTGGCAAAATGCCTGGTGGTCACCTGGATTTTCTCCGGGACCTCGTAACCGGACATGGTTTTAAAGTATCTCGGGTTCACCTCGCCTCGCATGGACATGCTTACGCGGCAGTAAGCCGTGTAAAAGCCGTAGCAAAAGGTGAGAAGGATCATGGCAAACATCGGATAGATCATGACAGGTCTCCAGTGTAGATAAGTTTTAATTTGAAACTTATAAAACAATAACAGATTTATCGCCCTACAGGCCAGAATTTTAGATGGTCGTAGTCGAGAGGGCATCCACCAGAAGAGTGATGGCCTTGCCTCGATGACTTACCTGGTTTTTAACTTCGGGGGGAAGCTGTGCGGAAGCACAACCCTGGTCAAAAGCGAAGAATAGCGGGTCATAGCCGAAGCCATTGTCGCCTTGTGGTTCATACAAAATATGCCCTTCCCACGTGCCCTGGCAGATTAGGGGGACCGGGTCGTTTTCGCTGCGCATGAAGACCAGGGCACACTGGAATCGTGCCGTTCGGTCTTCAATATTGGCGAGTTTTTCCAATAACAGTTGGTTATTCGAAGCATCGGTAGCGCCATCTCCGCTGAAGCGAGCCGAATAAATTCCCGGAGCACCCTTGAGCGCATCCACACTGAGCCCGGAATCATCAGCAATGGCAGGCAGACCGGTTTGGCGACAAGCAGAACGGGCCTTGATTAGGGCATTTTCCGCAAAACTTAAGCCATCTTCTGGAGGGGCTATGACTCCCAGATCGTTCTGGGAAACCAGCTCAAACTGATCGCCAAGTCGGTACTGTAATTCCTGAATTTTTCCGGTATTGCCGGTAGCGAGGACGACTCGCATGCTAGTCGTCATAAAGTTTTTTTATAAAACTTACATTCGTTGTCCGTGTCTGGCCAGGCAAGAGCACTTCGATATCGAAATGCAGGACTTCCTCGTTATCAAATTCGAAGGGAGCGATGTAATAGGTCGCGTTTTGTTCCTGAATTTCCACAAACTCCAGCAAAGTCTGTTGTTGCATCAGATTGCGAAATCTGCCGGATACGTCGACGGGCAAACCATAGTGATCGTCGTCTGCCTGCGTTTTGGTTACTGCAATGTTCACTAACGCTTTATCGGGCCCACGTACAAAACCATAGGCGCTGGCAACATCGGGGGTTAAAAAGCTGCTGTTAAATGTACTGAAGTGGATTAGGTAGTCGCCTGTACTGATAGGCGAAGTTACATTGTTTTGGGCAAAGGAATTGCCTGACGCAATTAAGGCGGCAAGACAATAGATTGCTACTGCAATTTTTCTCATTTGAACGGTCATTCGGAAATTTTCTTGGTCAGGTGATAAACCGCTGTTTCAGCAAACAGGTTTGGCCAAATATCTTTGAATGGTTGGTTGAGTCGGGATAGGCTGATCATTTTACGATTCAGCACCTGATAGCCGCGAGCCTGACAGAAATATTCAAAATCAGCCACGGTGCAAAAATGGATATTGGGTGTGTTATACCACTCATAGGGAAGCCGCTTGGTAACGGGCATTTGCCCGCCAAACATCAAGGCGAACCTGGCTTGCAGGCTGCCAAAGTTGGGAATGGTAACAATGCATTCACGACCGACTCTCAGCATTTCATCGAGGATGATATCCGGATGCTTCATTACCTGCAGGGCAAAGGTCATTATGACGGTATCAAAGCTCTGGTCGCCAAAGTCGTATAGCTCCCGGTCCAGGGTTTTTTCAATGACATTGATGCCCTTTTCCACACAAAGCTGGATTTGTTCGGGGTCATTTTCCAGGCCATAGCCGGTGACATTTTTATCCTTTAAACGAGCGAGCAAGCTGCCATCGCCGCAGCCCAGATCGAGCACGCGGGTATTTGGTTTGACCCACTGTTCCAGGATGTCGAGATCAATCCGCATTTGAGATTTCCTCAGCGACATTATTCATGTAGGCCTTAAAGGCACGCACATAGCGTTCAATCGGCAATAAAAATGCATCGTGGCCTTTGTCGGTCTCGACATCGAGATAGGTGGTGTCCTTGCCAGCGGCGATCAGTGCACGGTTAATCTCTTTGGATCGCTCAGGTGAAAAGCGCCAGTCCGTGCTGAAAGAAACCACAAAGAATTTACACAAAGCATGACTAAAGGCTTCTACCGGATCGTCATTATATTCCCGAGCAAGGTCATAGACATCAAGCATGCGGGTAATGAGCAAATAGCTATTAGCGTCGAACTGGTCGGCAAATTGTTTACCCTTGTAGTGCAAATAGCTTTCCACCTCGAACTGGAGTTCCGTTTCCTGTCCGCGCTCAAATGTACCCGCTCTTAATTGTCGTCCAAAACGTTGCTCGAAAGCGCTGTCGGATAGATAGGTGATATGGGCAATCATGCGCGCAAGTGACAAACCGGAGTCAGGCGCCTTTCTTTCATCCAGGTAGCGGCCGCCACAATAATTGGCATCCGAAGTGATCGCCTGTCTGGCCAGCTCGTTAAAGGCAATATTTTGTGGTGTCAGGGACATAGCCGATGCAATAACTACCGCGTGCCCCAGTCTGTCTGGATGCTCCAGTGCCCAGCGCATGGCCTGCATGCCACCTAGACTGCCACCGATAACTGCCGCCCATCGATGGATGCCAAGCGCATCTGCCAACTGACGCTGTGATTCTACCCAGTCGCGAAAACGAAGCTGGGGAAAGTCCGGCCCCCAATGTTTACCGGTATCCGGGTTAATGGTGTTGGGGCCGGTACTGCCATGACATCCACCGAGATTATTGGGGACTACGACAAAAAAATTGTTGGTATCGATTGGCTTGCCCGGGCCAATACAGGAATCCCACCAGCCCGGTTTCTCTTCTGGATTTTCCCCATGGTAGCCTGCGGCATGATGGTTGCCACTTAACGCATGACAGATCAAAACGGCATTGGTTTTGTCCGCGTTGATTTTTCCGTAGGTTTCATAGACCAGATCATAGCCATTAAGCACACGTCCACAGGCAAGCGTTAGTGGCTCGCTAATGTGAATTTTTTCTGGTGTGACCAAACCGACTGAATCGGCTGGGTATTGCCTTGCCATATGACTCTGGATTCTGGCTATTTAATTGTGGCGCAGTGTACTGGTTGATGCTGTCCTGTGCCAGAAGCAGCATGATTGGGATAATTGCTCCAGAAGCTAAAAACCAATAACCAGACTGGGCGCCAGGCCGGTGCCCTGTGCGAGGTTTGTTGTAATTATTTGCAGGATGTTGATCATCATGAAGAGCAATAAAGGAGACAAATCAATACCGCCCATTGGGGGAAGAACTCTCTGCAGTGGGTACATGATCGGTGCCATTAACTGCTCGATGAGTGTCAAAATCGGGTGCTGTACACGCACGCCACCGAGCAGTGCGGCAAAGCTCATGATAATAAGAATAATCATGCCCCAAAAGACTATGGTCAAAAATAACTGGAATGTTCCTATGGCGGCCCAGGCAAGAGCCGTGACCGGATCAATTAGCTGCGAGTAAAAAATCAGGCAGGAAATTTCAATAATTAGAATCTGGACGATGATTACCCACAAAATTCCAGCCAGATCAAGGCGGCCCCATTGCGGGATGATTTTGCCCAAAAGCCAAACAGGCTTCTGGGTGATTTTCACAGTAAATTGGCTAACCGGGTTGTAGTAGTCGGCACGGCTGGCTTGCAGGAACACACGAAGCAGAGCAAAGAAGACATATAAGCCTCCGATAGTCTGGATCATGTAGCTCAATATTTGTTGGCTGGCGCTCACGTCTTTAGTCTCCGAATTCTTTTGCCATTTCTGCGGCACGCTGGGCGCAGTGTTTCATTGCATTTTGCACGGTCTTTGGAAGCTCATCCTGATTGAAACTCTGCAAGGCCGCATGGGTTGTCCCACCTTTGGATGTCACGTTTTCGCGCAGCTGGCTTAGGCTGTCTGTGCTTTCCTGCGCCAATGTACCGGCGCCAAGACAGGTTTGAATAGCCAGTTTTTCAGCAACTTCCCGACTCAAGCCCATTTCCACAGCGTTCTCGGTCATGAGTTCCATAAGATAAAAGAAATAGGCTGGCCCGGAACCAGAAAGTGCAGTGACGACATCAATGTCTTCATCGGTATTTACCCACTGGACAATACCCACGGCAGACATAATTTCTTCAGCCTGGGCTTTTTGCTGCTGGGTAGCATGATTGTTTGCGTAAAGTCCTGATGCGCCTTTTTGAATGAGCGAGGGCGTGTTGGGCATACAGCGAACTATGGCGCGATCACCAAACCAGAGCTGTAGGGACTGCATGGAAATTCCAGCGGCAATTGAGACCACCATGGCATCGGGCTTCAAACGCGGTGCCAGATCCTGGGCGACCTGTTTTAATATTTGCGGTTTTACTGCCAGTACGACTACATCTGCCTTATTTGCCTTTGTGGCATCGGGATAAATGCCCAGTGAGCTACCATCAGGAACCGTGTTTTTTAGTTTTTCACGCTGTTGCGCTGATGGGTCGCAGGCCAAAATACTGCGGGCGGGATAGCCCTTGTTGATTAGGCCACCGATCAGGCTGGTCGCCATGTTGCCGCTGCCTATAAAGGCGATAATAGGTGAACTCATTGTTTATTTTCGATCGCTGTAAATTAAGGAGTGGACCTGTGGCGCGAGAGTTTAGCAGGTTGAGCCACCTATTTTTTAACATCCTCAAGGGGCTCTTCGTTAAGTATTCGAACTTCTCGTTGTGGGAATGGAATTTGGATGCCGTGTTCGCGCAGAACTTCAAAAATCATTAATAGCAAGTCACCGCCAACCCGGTTCTTGCCATCATCAATTCCTTCCATCCAGAACTCAACGAACATGTTGACTCCTGAGTCTCCAAAGCTATCTATTTCACAGTCGGGGCGCATTTCAAATGGCAGATCATCTCCACTCATTACTTGCGGGTGGCTGGCGACTACTTCTTTGACTATTTCTACCATGGCGCGGATATCTGTTGCATAGGCAACAGAGAAATCCACCCGGTAGCGTTGTTTAGGATCCTTGTGCGACCAATTGACGAAGGTCGATGAGATAAACATCTCGTTGGGCACCACGATATCTTTTCCGTCGTAGGTTTCCAAAGCGATAAAACGCATTTTAAATTCACGAACAAAACCGGTTCGGCCATCTTCCAGCTCAATGTAATCGCCTATGGTGATTGAGCGATCCATCAGGATAATAATTCCGGAGATGAAATTGGATGCAATGGATTGAAGGCCAAAACCCAGACCCACACCGAGGGCGCCGCCAAAGACAGCAAGAGCCGTCAGATTAATCCCCATCATATTGAGCAGAAGAATGGCAATAATGCAGAACAGGCCTACTTCAAAAAGTTTTGCAAAAACTTCCCGGGTAGGGACATCCAAGGATTCCTGTTTGCGAATGATGGACTGACCAACGTCGTTGGATGAACGACCCAGCCAAAACAAAACGGTGCCAAAGAAGGCAACCCTGGCTAGACCGTAAGCCGAAATAGAGATATTGCCGACACTTATAGAGATGGACTGGAGAACTATGGTGATGTCATCGAGCCAGCCAATAAGGTGCAAAAACAAAATTGGCAGTCCCGCATAAGTGAATATCACACCGAGGATTTTGTGTCCGACAAACTTGTCTATCAGACTTTTAAAGAAAGTAAGGACAGCAATGGTCAATGCTGCCGTTAGAATCCAGTTTTGTTCGAGCAGAATCTTGCTGGCCTCAGTACCAAATTTAAGCAGTAGAATTGCACACAGCGGAAACACAATTCGATCAATCTGGAACATGGCTTTGCGCATCGGGTGCGACTCGGCTGTTGGTTCGGTGGTCACCAGTGGGGACGACTTGCGTATTTTGAGCGCAATCCAGTAGGCGAAGGTGTAAATCACCAGGATGACGCCAAACTGCACGTAGCTGTCCACTTGCCAGATATCGTTAAAGATATTCATGATTTGTTCTTGAAATTTATCGGCAAGTTCCTGAATGCGCATGGTTATTCCCCTAAAAGGTAATTACAGCAGTTGGCTTTATTGGCAGGACATTGGTTAAATCGATTATTGGCCGTAATTATCTGGGAGTTTGCGGTTAAAGCAAATGATTCCCGGGAAGATAGCGGATATTTAATGGCGTTCACCAAAAATATCTGTACCTATTCGAACCATGGTAGATCCAGCGGCAATTGCCTCCTCCAGATCCGAAGACATTCCCAGAGATAAGGTGTCACAGTCAGGAAATTCTTGCTTAAACTCCTGAAACTGTTGTTGGGCCCGTTGGCATGTTTCTAACCTGGCAGCAGAATTTTCCTGTGGCGCAGGGATAAACATCAGTCCTCTGAGGCGGAGCCTAGGTAAGGTTTCAACCAGTTTTCCCAGCGCTAAAGCTTGCTCCAGGACAATGCCAGACTTGGATTCTTCTTCGTCAAGGTTGATTTGTATGCATACATTGAGAGGCGACATATCCTCCGGACGCTGGTCATTCAGACGCCGGGCGATTTTTTCCCTATCCAGTGTCTGAACCCAATCAAAGCTTTCCGCAATACTGCGGGTTTTATTGCTTTGGATTGGCCCGATAAAGTGCCAAATAACGTCCCTGGTCTGGATATCCTGAATTTTTTGAAGAGCATCTTGCAGATAGTTTTCGCCAAAATCGCGTTGGCCACTTTCCAGGGCAGCATAAACGTCTTCCACGGGCTTGGTTTTGCTGACAGCAATTAGTTGTATGCTTTCCGGGTCTCTTCCTGCGTTTTTGGCAGCAAGTGCTATTCTGACTTTTACTGATGTGAGATTTTCGGCTAGTCTGCTCATTGAAAGATAATTAATTACTTGCTGTCACTCCTGCCAGCAATATAACGAGGATATTGTCGATGGATATTACCGAACTTTTGGCCTTTTCTGCCAAACAGGGCGCTTCGGATATGCACCTTTCTGCGGGTATGCCGCCTATGATCAGGGTCGACGGTGAAGTACGCAAGATCAATATACCGGCATTGGAGCATAAGGATGTCCTGAGTCTTATTCACGACATCATGAATGACAAGCAGCGTAAAAACTATGAAGAATTCCTGGAAGCTGACTTTTCCTTCGAGATACCGGGCCTTTCCCGTTTCCGGGTAAATGCCTTTAACCAGAACCGTGGATGCGGTGCGGTATTTCGTACTATTCCCTCGAAAATCCTGTCGATGGAAGATCTGGGTATGGGTAATATCTTTAAAGAATTAAGCATGCAGCCGAATGGTCTGGTGCTGGTTACCGGGCCAACTGGTTCGGGTAAATCGACCACCCTGGCGGCAATGATCGACTACATTAATGACAATAAGTACGACCATATCCTGACTATAGAAGATCCTATCGAATTTGTTCACAAGAGCAAACGCTGTTTGGTGAATCAGCGTGAAGTGCATCGAGATACCCTTAGTTTTGATAACGCTTTGCGCTCCGCGCTGCGGGAAGATCCCGATATTATCCTGGTGGGTGAAATGCGTGATTTGGAAACGATTCGACTTGCCATGAGTGCAGCTGAAACTGGCCATCTGGTGTTTGGGACACTGCACACCAACTCGGCTTCCAAGACGGTAGACCGTATCATCGACGTCTTTCCTGCCGCCGAGAAAGATATGGTCCGGACGATGCTTTCAGAGTCGCTCAAAGCGGTTATTTCCCAGGCGCTGCTAAAGAAAAACGGTGGTGGGCGAGTAGCTGCTCACGAAATCATGGTAGGTACGCCTGCTATTCGAAACCTGATTCGCGAAGGCAAGGTCGCGCAGATGTATTCAGCGATTCAGACCGGACAATCCACCGGTATGCAGACGCTTGACCAGTGTTTGGCGGAATTACTGGCCAAAAAGGTAATTACCCGCGAGATCGCGAAAGAAAAGGCTAAAATGCCGGATAACTTTTAATTATTTGTAGCAGAGGCCTGCTGCAGGATTCATTTGAGCAATTACTGAGTCCCACTCACGAGAAAAAAGTCCATGGATATCGAGCCCTATCTAAATGTCATGATGGAAAAAGGAGGTTCTGACCTCTTTATTGCTGTCGGCAAACAACCCTGTATGAAACTACATGGTCGAGTGATCAATATAGGCAAGACGATCCTGGATCAGAAAATGGCTCGGGATATGGCGTTGGCCACGATGGAAGATTGGCAGCAGGAAGAGTTTCTCGAACAGAAAGAACTGAGCTACGCCATTGTTTCCAAAAAAGGTGGGCGTTTTCGTGTAAATGCTTTCTTTCAAATGGGCTGTGTGGGTATGGTTCTGCGAAAAATTGAAACAGACATACCGACCCATGAGCAACTTAACCTACCACCAGTATTGCTCGATATATGTATGGAGAAAAAAGGGATTGTGATCTTTGTTGGGGGTACGGGTGCGGGTAAATCGACTACGCTGGCTTCCCTGATTTCCTACCGTAATCACAATTCTTCGGGGCATATAATTACCATTGAAGACCCGGTAGAGTTTGTGCACCAGCATGGGGGATGCATTATTACCCAGCGAGAGGTTGGTGTTGATACACTGAACTGGGAAAATGCCTTGAAGAGTACCTTGCGTCAGGCGCCGGACGTCATCCTGCTCGGTGAGATTCGTGACCAGGAAACCATGGAGCACGCAATCGCCATGGCAGAAACAGGCCATTTGGTGTTCGCCACGCTACACGCTAACAATGCAAACCAGGCCATGGACAGGGTCATCAACTTCTTCCCGTCAAGTAAGCATCACCAATTGATGATGGACCTGTCACTAAACCTTAAAGCCTTTATCGCTCAACAGCTCATTCCTACAGTGGATGGTAAACGTCGTGCGGCAATCGAAATTTTGATCAACACACCGCTAATTTCAGATTTAATCAAAAAAGGTGAGGTGTCTGAAATTAAGGAAGTTATGTCCAAGTCTAGAGAGTCGGGAATGAAAACTTTCGATCAGGCGATTTATGAGCTTTACACTGAAGGACTGGTTTCTTACGACAACGCCATTGCTTATGCTGAATCCAAAAATGATTTACGCCTAATGATCAAACTCAATAAAGGTGTAGATGACAGCGGTGCATTCGGCGACGAAGATGAAGAAGTTGATGGTTTGAGCTTCGATAAAAGTAGCGACGAAGACAAGAAAAAACTTTTCTAGGGGTTGGCTGCTGATTCCAGCCACTGCTCAACGAGGATTTTAGCTGCCAGCGCATCAACAGGCGCTGCTTTATAGTTTCCCTTGTGACGTTTCTCACGAGCACGACCTTTGGCTTCAAAGCTGCTTAGGCGTTCATCGACCATTTCTATCTTAAGTCCAAACCGGCCTTCAACCTGGTTGGCAAATCTTCTGGATTTGTTGCTCAGCTCACTTTCCGTGCCATCCATATTGAGCGGTAGGCCGACAAGACATAAGTCTGGTTGCCATTCCTGGATGAGTTTCTGGATCTCTACCCAGTCAGGCTTTCCATTTTTGGCATTGACGACGGTGAGTTCTGTGGCAATACCGGTTTTGCTATTGCCCGTCGCCAGTCCGATCTGGCGTAAACCAAAATCAAAAGCCAATAATTGCATTTCTAGGCGTGTCCGGCTCCGGTCGACATTCTCTCGAAGTCGATGCCCGCACTAGAGGTGGCTAGTTTTAACCGCTGATCAAAGTCAGTGTCAAAAACCACATTGGGCGTCGAAGGTAAAGTAAGCCATGAGTTTTCTAGAATTTCCTGTTCCAGTTGGCCAGGAGCCCATCCGGAATAACCTAATATGAGAACCGCATCATCCGGTCCTCGATTTTCCGCCATGGCTTGAATGACATCATCTGACGTCGTGATATCAATACTGTCCGAGATAGACATGCTTGAGTTCCAGATATGTTGGCCGGGGCGATGCATGACAAATCCCCGCTCGACAGATACAGGGCCTCCAGAGAGCACCGGGCGATCCTCAACTGACTCGTCGACAGATAATCCCGTTTGCGCCAACACAGATTTTAGGCCGATATTTAGAGGCTGGTTAATAATAAAAGCGATGGCGCCATCCTTGCTGTGCTCACATATCAAACTAAGGGTACCACTAAAATTTGGGTCAAGCAGGCCGGGCATGGCAACAAGTAGCTGCCCTGTCAGGCAGGTGGTTTCTTGCACGTTATCCCGAGTGTCATCATTCATCTGGGTGCGTTGTATTCTTCATTTGATCAAGAGCCCATTCTACATGTTCGCGTACCATCGGCGAGCTTGGTTTAACTTTCTCCAGGGCATCAATGGCTTGAGCGCTGGGTGGTCCATTACCTAGGCCCACCGCCAGGTTTCTTTGCCAGCCCGAGTAGCCTGTTCGACGAATCGGTGACCCAGCTGTGCGGTTAAGGAACTCATCTTCTGTCCAGCAATAAAGATCCACCAAATCTGAGTTTTCCAGCTGGTGGCGGGGTTTGAAATCACTTTCGGACGAGGTCGAAGCGTAGCGATTCCATGGGCAAACTAGCTGGCAGTCATCACATCCAAAGACGCGGTTACCCATTTTTGATCGCAGCTCAACGGGTATAGATCCTGAGTTTTCAATGGTCAGGTAAGAAATACATTTGCTGGCGTCCAGCACATAGGGTTTTGGAAAGGCATCTGTAGGGCAAATATTTAGGCAAGCCTTGCACTTCCCGCACTCATCCACTGCCGTTTTTGACGATGCAGGCAGAGGCAGGTTGGTAAAAATTTCGCCAAGAAAAAACCATGAGCCGGCGTTTCTGTTAAGAATAAGTGTGTTCTTGCCAATCCATCCGAGGCCCGCTTTTTCTGCCATGGGCTTTTCCAGCACGGGTGCGCTATCGACAAAAACTCGTTGTGAGAGGTCTTCACCCAGCTCGACGTCTGCCCAATGACTGATTTTCCCCGCCAGTTTCGCCAGGCGAGATCGAATCAACTTATGGTAATCGCGCCCCAGGGCATACCTTGAGATATAAGCTTTATCGGCAGATTTTAATATCCGAAGTGGCTCAGTGTCCGGAGCCTGATAGTCCATCCTTAGGGAGATAATTCGCAGCGTCCCGTCCACCAGCTGCTCGGGATTCGCACGCAAATCGCGACGATCTGAAATCCACCCCATGTCTGCTTGATAGCCATTGGCAAGCCAGTCGTCCAGTCTGGAGACATAGCTTTCGATGTCCAGATCGGCAATTCCCCAGTCCTGGAAACCATAATCTTTTGCCCATTGCTCAATGAGCGCGAGCAACTTGATGAGTTTGTCGGTGTTTTGGCTGTCAGTGTCCACGTATAATTCGGCAGTTCTACTATCAGATCAGCATTCTATGGCTTTTCAACAATCATCGCTTCCGCAGTTTTCCCCGGGTTCCGATAACCTTTATCCAGCCGAGCAAGTTCGCGAGCTCGACCGCCGGGCAATCGAGGAGCACAAAGTTCCCGGTATCGCTTTGATGAAGCGGGCTGGGCAGGCCATTTTTGATCATATTTTTTCAGTCTGGCCCGAAACCAATCACCTGACAATTTTTTGTGGGGTTGGTAACAACGGTGGTGACGGTTACATCGTTGCCGGGTTGGCCGCGCGAGAAAAAATACCGGTCATGCTGGTGGAGGTTTCAGCAGATAAAGCGAAGGGTGACGCTGCTCGCGCTCGACAGTTTGCTTTGGAGCTTGGCGTGCAGCCAGTTCTCGCAGAGAAATGGCTGAAAGCACCTGAATTTTCCCAGAGCAGTCTTATTGTCGATGCACTTTTGGGTACGGGCTTTTCGGGTAAGTTGCGTAGCCCCTTTGCTGAATTGATCCATTTGATTAATCAATCCGGCTTCCCGGTTGTTTCGGCGGATATTCCGTCTGGTCTCAACGCCAATACTGGACATGTTCAAGATGAGGCCGTTTGCGCTGACAGTACAGTCACCTTTATTGGCAATAAGCTCGGACTCCATACCGGACAGGGGCGGGCCTATTCAGGAGAGATTGAGTTCGATGGTCTTGGCGTCCCTGCAGAGGTTTATAGCGGGGTAGAGCCATTAGCCATAATGCTGAATCTGGTAACTGAGCTTTCAGCTTTATCACCGCGCAGGGCAGATGCGCATAAAGGCCACAACGGGCACCTGTTAATTATTGGGGGTGATCATGGCTACGCTGGCGCTCCGTTGATGGCCGCAGAGGCAGCAGTTCGAATGGGTGCTGGCCTGGTATCTGTTGCCACCAGGGTGGAGCATATTTCAGCGTTGGTTAGTGCTCGCCCGGAGGTGATGACCTTCGACGCGCAAAGTGCGCAGTTTGCCCAGATTATGGATAAAGCCTCTATCCTGGTTGTGGGGCCGGGTCTGGGAACTTCGCCATGGGGGCAGCGCTTGCTTCAATTGGCCTTGAACTCAGGAAAGCCGATGGTGCTGGATGCCGACGCGTTAAACCTGATCGCCCGGGGAATGCCCAAAAAACCTGCTTTAACCTCGGCTTCAGTTATGACTCCGCATCCCGGTGAGGCAGCCAGATTGCTGGGTAAAAAATCTGACGAAGTAAACCAGGATCGTATCGCGGCTATAACGGCGCTTGGCGCGCGATATCGAGCCACCGTACTACTTAAGGGCAGTGGAACCCTGATAAAAGGTCAAACTGCTCTGAGCCTTTGCCCTTACGGTAATCCCGGCATGGCATCGGGAGGTATGGGTGATGTGTTGTCTGGAATAATCGGGGGGCTTATGGCGCAAGGTCTGGATGCTGAAAAATCTGCTCGATTGGGCTCATGTCTGCATGCCCGCGCGGCTGATTTATTGGCGGAGCTGGATGGTCAGCGAGGAATTTTGGCTACAGACCTTATTGATCAGGCGCGCGCCCTATTAAATGGAGCGGACTGATGTCAGGGCAGCCGCTGGAATCTGGTTTTGAGCTGGCAGATGAATCAGCCACTATTGCTTTTGGCGAATCCCTGGCAAAAGAACTGTGCCAGCGTTTGCCTGAAGGTGGTGTGGTTTTTTTGCATGGCGACCTGGGAGCGGGGAAAACCACCCTGACACGAGGGATATTGCGTGGCATGGGTTATCAGGGAACTGTTAGAAGCCCAACGTATACACTGGTTGAGCATTATCCTACCCAGCCTGTGGCCAGTGCACACTTTGACCTATATCGCCTTGGACACCCCGAAGAACTTGAGTTTATTGGCGCTCGCGATGAGCTCATGGACGGCAAACTCTGTCTCATTGAGTGGCCAGAGCGAGCAATGGGTTGCCTTGGGGTGCCGGATGTCGAGATATATTTGCGTTTTAATCACTTTAAGAAAGATTCGCAAGTTACTAAAAATACTAGACAAATTGATATTCAGTGGCACAATGCTTTCCATGGTCAGTAGCAAGCTTTTACTTTTTGGTACGCATTCTGGCGTACGGCGGTCGCGGAACTTCAGTTTCTGCGGCCTGCGCTTGCTTTCAGGAAAACGAATTACACTCCTGCTTGCATCCCTCATTTTACTGACAAATTCCTTTTATTCCCTGGCTGAGCCTGTGGTCGAAAATGTCCGGGTATGGCGCGCTCCAGATAACACGCGTCTGGTGTTTGATCTCAATGGCCCGGTATCACACAGTATCTTTGAGCTCAGTAATCCAGAGAGACTGGTGATTGATTTACCTGCTGCCAGTTTTACCGCAAACCTCAACAATCTTGATACGGCAGATACCCCGGTCGATGGTATTCGTACAGGGAAACGTGATGACGGTGGTTTGCGAGTTGTGCTGGATCTTAGCCAACAGGTGAAGCCGCGCACCTTCTCATTGAAACCCAATGAATCGTATGGCGATCGCTTGGTAGTTGACTTGTTTGATAAAACTGAGCGTGTTGAAAAATCTGTTGCCGATCTGACTGAGGTGAACCGGGACATCGTGATTGCTATTGATGCGGGTCATGGTGGCGAAGATCCCGGCGCCCTTGGCCCTGGTGGTGTATATGAAAAAGACGTCGTATTTGGGATAAGCCAGGCGCTTAAGAAAGCGATTGATGCGCAGCATGGTTATTCGGCAGTTTTGGTAAGAACCAGTGATTATTACGTTCCACTGCGAGATCGTTTTGCCAGGGCGAGGGAACATCGTGCTGACATGTTTATCTCAATTCATGCTGATAGTTTCCGGCTACCCACAGTTCGCGGAGCCTCGGTTTATGCGCTTTCCACTCGGGGTGCGACGAGTGAAATGGCGTCCTATCTAGCTCAAAAGGAGAATCGAGCTGATCTGATTGGTGGTGCGGGTAACCTAAGTCTCAAAGATAAAGATGACCAGTTGGCCAGTGTGTTACTTGATCTGTCCATGAACGCGACCCTGGATTCCAGTCTTCGTCTCGGCGAGCTGATACTTTCCGAAATGGGTTCCGTAACAAGATTACACAAAAAAAGCGTCGAGCAAGCTGGCTTTGCTGTACTCAAATCTCCAGATGTCCCCTCATTACTTATTGAAACAGGATTTATTTCCAACCCGGAAGATGCCCGCAATCTTTCAACGGCATCATTCCAGAACAGGTTAGCCGGATCCATTTTTCAGGGGGTGAGAAATTACTTCGATAACTACCCGCCGGCAGGAACATTGGTCGCCGCTATACGTGATCAGGGCGAACGAACCTACGTGATTCAGAGTGGCGATACACTTTCTGAAATTGCCGAGCGTTTCAACGTATCCCTTAACACTCTGCAAATGCTTAACAATATCAGTAGTTCTGTTATACGGGTTGGGCAGCAAATAAATATCCCCACTACCTAATACGAAATAAACCTTCCTTTTTAGTGGGTCAAAGGCCGCATCTTTCTGTCCATTTCTCTTCTTACGGCCCAAATGTGATTTGTGATTTGATTCATCGCCTCGTCGCAGGGCAAACTGTCTATAATCGCAACCCAAAATCATTACAGACCGCTCCCTTACATGCCAAGAATTGAACGACTTTCCCCGCGCCTTGCCAACCAGATCGCTGCGGGTGAGGTAGTGGAGAGACCCGCTTCGGTAGTAAAGGAATTACTCGAAAACTGCCTCGATTCGGGTGCGACCCAAATTGATATACAGGTCGAGCAGGGCGGGGTAAAACGTATTCGGGTTCGAGACAATGGTTGTGGTATCGACAAAGAAGACCTGCCATTAGCCGTTTCACGGCACGCCACTAGTAAAATTAAAGAGTTGGATGACCTTGAAGCGGTTGGCTCTCTTGGTTTTCGCGGTGAGGCTCTGGCGAGTATCGCCTCAGTTTCCAGGCTTACGCTCAAATCCGCTGTTCCGGAATCCGCCGAAGGTTGGCAGGTAGAGACAGAGGGCATAGATATGGCGCCGCAGTTGAGCCCGGTTGCGCATAATCAAGGGACTAGTGTTGATGTGGTCGACCTGTTTTTTAATACCCCCGCTCGACGAAAATTTCTCAAAACAGAAAAAACTGAATTTGGACGCATTGATGAAGTGGTGCGCAGGCTTTCCCTGAGTCATCTCGACATTGGGTTTCGGTTGGAGCACAACGGTCGCAATGTGCATTCGATGAACCCTTGTAGCTCTCCTGCGGAACAAGCTCGTCGTGTTGCTTCCGTTTGTGGTGGGGCTTTCATGGAACAGGCATTACCCATAGATGAACAGTCCGAGCATTTGAGGCTCTGGGGCTGGATGGGTTTGCCAACTTTTTCCCGTAGCCAGGCAGACTTACAGTACTTCTATGTGAACGGTCGTTCGGTAAAAGACAAAGTGGTTTCCCACGCGGTCAGGCAGGCCTATCAGGATGTTTTATACCACGGCCGTCACCCGGCATTTGTATTGTTTCTGGAAATTGATCCGGCCTGGGTAGATGTCAATGTCCACCCAACCAAACATGAAGTACGTTTTCGAGATAGCCGTTCAGTTCACGGGTTCATCTACAGTGCCCTGCATCGGGTAATTGCGCAGACCCGTCCGGGAGATTCGCGGGCGATGGAAGAACCAGAAATAACTTCTCCAGCTATTTCCCAGCCTGAACCGGTACAGCATTCGTTTGGGCTGCGAGAGCATACAAATGCACATATCGCTGCGGGTGCCCGAGAACAGCGCCCCGAATATGAAGCGGTTTCTCAGAATCAAATTGATGATGCCATAGCAAAGTTAGCTGGTTCGGAACCCATGCCTTCATTGGCAGATGCTAAAGAAGATGAAATCCCGCCCTTGGGTTTTGCCATCGCGCAGCTCAAGGGTATTTATGTGCTTGCGGAGAATGCCCAGGGAATGGTCTTGGTTGACATGCATGCTGCGCATGAGCGCATTACGTTGGAAAAAATGCGGCTTGCATGGGATGGAGAAGGGTTGGCAAGCCAACCCTTGCTTGTACCTGAATCTTTTTCAGTTAGCTCAAGAGAAGCTGACGTCGCAGAAGAAAATGCCGAAACCTTTGCCCGGCTGGGTATTCAGCTTGAGCGTGCCGGGCCCGAAACACTATTGGTAAGAGCGGTGCCTGTGCTGTTAAAACAGCCGCAAGTTGAACCCCTGGTTCGCGATGTGCTCTCCGACATTCTAGAGCTGGGAAGCTCCAAGCGAATCGAGCTACAGATTAATGAAATTCTGGGCAATATGGCCTGTCACAACTCAGTTCGGGCAAATCGCAAGCTGGCAATCCCGGAAATGAATGCCTTGTTGAGAGAAATGGAAATAACCGAGCGCAGCGGGCAGTGCAACCATGGTCGGCCGACCTGGACGCAGATGAGCTTGGCAGAACTAGATAAGTTATTTTTAAGGGGCCGCTAATGTCTGACATATTGAAGTTTGACAGGCAGCACCTGTGGCACCCTTACACCTCTCTAACCAATCCCCAGGAAATGCTGGAGGTTGCTGGTGCCCATGGTTGCACCCTGACACTGGCCGATGGCACTGAGTTGACGGATGGCACCGCATCCTGGTGGTCGGCAATTCAGGGGTATAACCAGCCCGAACTCAATCAGGTTATTGTTGATCAACTGGGTGATTTTGCCCATGTGATGTTTGGTGGCCTGACGCACAAACCTGCCGTCGAATTGGGACAGCGGTTACTGGAGATTACGTCGCCCAATCTGGATGCCATTTTTTATTCAGATTCAGGCTCGGTGTCCGTCGAGGTTGGCCTAAAGATGGCGCTGCAGTATTGGCAGGGCGTTGGCAAGCCGGGAAAAAACCGATTCCTCACACTTCGAACCGGTTACCACGGTGACACTTTCGCCACGATGTCTTTTTCCGATCCCCGCGACGGCATGCACACGCGTTTTAGCAGCATTCTTCACCAGCCGGAGTTTATTGATAGGCCCCCCTCAGGGTTTGATAAACCGGTACCACAGACCTATTGGGACCACTTGGGAAATGTGATTGGCGACAATGCGTCTACCTGTGCGGCCGTGGTGATGGAGCCCGTGGTGCAAAACGCTGGCGGCATGAATATATATAACCCCACTATCCTCAAGCGAATTCGAGAGCTATGTGACAAACATAATCTTTTGTTGGTCCTCGATGAAATTGCCACCGGGTTTGGTCGCACCGGAAAATGGTTTGCCTATGAGCACGCCGACGTACAGCCAGACATTCTTTGTGTAGGCAAGGCGATGACGGCAGGTTATCTCTCTTTTGCGGCGACTCTTACGTCACGCGAAATTGCCAATGGTATCTCCGGTGACAACCATGACCCGCTTATGCATGGTCCCACTTACATGGGCAATGCGCTGGCCGCGAGGGTAGCGGCAAAAAACATCGAGATTCTTCAGCGAGGTAATTGGCAAGAGCAGGTGGCAGGCATCGAGCGAGTTTTTAACGAGAGCCTGCAATCATTGCTCAAATTATCCAACGTGAAGGATGTGCGTGTGCTCGGCGCTATTGGTATTGTTGAGTTGGATCGTGTGCCTGATCTGGACAAGGTACGCCCAGCGCTATTGGAGTTGGGTGTATGGTTGCGACCGTTCCGCAACATGATTTACGCCATGCCGCCCTATGTGATTACTGAAGAAGAACAGCGCAAACTTTGCGGTGCTATGGAAAAAATAATTCGGTCAGAAAGTTACTAGTTCGGCGCTTTCTTACAGCCGCATCTCAATTCCCTGTGCCGCCATAAATTCCTTGGCTTCTTGAACCGAGTACTCGCCGTAGTGAAAAATACTTGCTGCCAATACTGCATCCGCGTGCCCTTGAAGCACGCCATCGGCCATATGCTGCAAGTTGCCAACCCCGCCAGAGGCAATTAGGGGGATACTCACGGCGTCACTTACTCGTCTGCATAAATCCAGATCGAAACCATTCTTGGTGCCATCGCGATCCATACTGGTAAGCAGGATTTCTCCCGCGCCATATTCGTACATCTTTATGGCCCATTCGATGGCATCAATACTGGTTGGCTTGCGGCCACCGTGGGTAAAAATTTCCCAGCGGGGATTATCGCCCGATTGCACCTGTTTGGCATCGATAGCGACGACGATGCATTGGGCGCCAAAGCGATCAGAGGCGGCCTTGACGAAATCCGGGTTTTTCACTGCGGCTGAATTGATACCAACTTTGTCGGCGCCTGCATTAAGCATATTGCGAATATCATTAAGTTCGCGGATGCCTCCTCCAACGGTGAGGGGGATAAACACCTCACTGGCGATCTCCTCTACTGTGTGAATAGTGGTGTCGCGATCTTCATGGCTTGCAGTTATATCCAGAAAAGTGATTTCGTCAGCGCCCTGTTCGTTATAACGACAGGCGATTTCAACGGGATCACCGGCGTCACGAATATCGACGAAATTGACGCCTTTAACGACGCGACCTTTGTCGACGTCAAGGCAGGGAATAATGCGCTTGGCTAGTGGCAATGAATTGAACCCGAGTAGTGAAACTTTTCACCAAATTGTAGCACTGCACTAATAGAGCTGTCCGCTGCATAAGCATTGGGTTAACAGAAAAATGAAAGAATAGGAGACCAGAACGGGGTTGCTTGTTGGCAGTAGCTTTCTTCTAATCGATATCCCATTTTTACTTGTCGCAATAACTCTGTGCCGTCGCCAGATCCAAGGTGCCCTCGTAGATGGCACGCCCAGTAATGGCGCCGACAATGCCCTCATCTTCGACTTCTTTCAGCGCCTTGATGTCTTCCATGTTGGTAATACCACCAGAAGCGATTATAGGAATAGAAGACGCGCGGCACATGATGACAGTTTCTTCAATGTTCACACCCTGCATCATACCGTCGCGGCTGATGTCGGTATAAATGATGGAACTGACGCCGTCCTGCTCAAAGCGCTTGGCCAGTTCGGCAGCCTTGATATCGGAAATTTCTGCCCAGCCTTCGGTTGCAACAAAGCCGTTTTTTGCATCGAGTCCAACGATGATTTTTTCGGGGAATTCCTTGCAAGCTTCGGCAACAAATTCCGGGTTTTTGACAGCTTTGGTACCCAGTATTACCCAGCTTACACCTGCAGTAATATAGGCCTCGATAGTTTGTAAATCACGGATTCCGCCACCAATTTGTACCGGTAGGCTAGGATAGTTTTCAGTGATTTCATGAACAACCTCTCGATTGACCGGAATGCCTGCAAATGCACCATTAAGGTCCACAACGTGCAATCGGCGTGCACCTTCCTGAACCCACTGGCTCGCCATAGCGGCCGGGTCGCTTGAAAATACTGTGGAATCATCCATAACACCTTGCTTGAGACGAACACAATGGCCATCTTTGAGGTCAATCGCTGGGATGATAAGCATAAATACAGGTTCCAGAGTTTTAGTAGGGTATTCGCGGGCGCGCATGATACCCGAACTGGTTGTTGATGCAATTTTCGGGATATTTTTGTAATGTCATAGCAATATTCGTTCCAAACCCTACAAAAATTTAGGTTATTTTCTGTTTATGCAACAAAACAATTAGCCATAAAAAATTATCAAGGGGTGCTTAATGAGTATATTGAATTTAATTTTGGCAATCTTTCTTCCACCGGAAGCAGCATATCTTCAGGTGGACCTAACCACACATTTCTGGATAAATATGGCACTAACCCTAGGTGGGTATATATCAGGTGTCATTCATGCGGTCTGGTTAGTCGTCACCCAACAAAAAGGTAGCTGATATCCTGAATGAATGGCTAGCCTATATGGTGCCATCCCACTCCGTAAAATTAGACAGCAATTGCAATCCCGCTGAGTGACTTTTTTCTGGGTGGAACTGCGCGCAAAACAGGTTTTTGCTCGCAGTGACTGAAACAAAATCCACGCCGTAACGCGTGACCCCTGCCCTAACTGCATTGTCGTTTAGCTTTATGTAATACGAGTGCACAAAGTAAAAACGCGAATCCTGTGGTATATCTTTCCACATAGTGTGTGCAATGGTTTGATGAACAGTATTCCAGCCCATGTGTGGCACTTTTAAATGAGTCCCTTCGTCGTCCTGTAAATCCTTGCCGAAAAATTCTACTTCGCCATCAATCGCACCAATACAGTCGACGCCATTGTTCTCCCTGCTGTAATTCATCAGTGCCTGCATGCCGACGCAGATGGCCAGCACAGGTTTTTCCAGAATTTGTTGCAGAATCAGCTCGTCAATACCCAGTCGCTGGATTTCATGCATGCAGTCGCGAATGGCGCCAACCCCGGGGAAAACCACGCGGTCGGCGCTCTCAATTACAGCTTTATCTGATGTGATAACTACCTGCGCATCCTCAGCGACTTGCTCCAGTGCACTGGCCGCAGAATGCAGATTACCCATACCGTAGTCGATAATAGCGATACGTTGTTCAGCCATATCTTTGCCCGAGTGTTAAAGAGCGCCCTTGGTGGAAGGTGTAATACCACTCATGCGTGGGTCTGGCGTCAGGGCCATGCGCAGCGCTCTACCAAAAGCTTTGAAGATCGTCTCTATCTGGTGGTGCGTGTTGTAGCCGCGCAGATTGTCAATGTGCAGGGTGACATTGGCGTGGTTGGTGAATCCCTGAAAAAACTCAAAGAACAGATCCACATCAAAATCGCCCACACGCCCCCGGGTGAATTCGACATGCATTTCCAAGCCTGGCCGGCCGGAAAAATCAATCACAACGCGCGAAAGGGCTTCGTCCAGTGGCACATAACTGTGGCCGTAACGAGTAATACCTTTTTTGTCGCCCACAGCTTTAGCCATGGCTTGACCAAGGGTAATGCCGATGTCTTCAACTGTGTGGTGATCGTCTATCTCAATATCGCCATTGGCCTGGATATCCAAATCAATCATACCGTGTCGGGCAATCTGGTCCATCATGTGCTCAAGGAAGGGGATACCGGTTTTAAAGTTAGACTTCCCGGTACCATCGAGATTGAGCTCGACGCTAATTTGTGTCTCAAGCGTGTCGCGTTTAACGCTGGCTGTTCTATCGGTCATGGTTTAATGGTTTGTTTCAAAAACGCGATTATACGGATTCTTAAGGTAAGAAGTACGGAAAAGCGCATATGAAAAGGTTAGGATTTTTACCAATGATTTCGCGCTATGATTTGTCTTGAACTTGTCTGGCAACTTTTGCTCGAAGAATCAACCCCATTTATTGCGTTAGAGTAGGGAACGTGAGTATCTCCAAACTAGTAAAACGTCTTTCAATATTTTTTACTTTGATTCTGTTTTTGGTATTGGTGCCAGTCATATTTTTATTGACGCTGGACCCAAATGATTACAAACCGGAGATTGAGAGTTTGGCACGTGACCGAGGTGTGGACTTGCAAATTAATGGCGCCCTTGCATGGCAGCTATACCCGACATTAGCACTTGAGCTTAATGATGTTGCCTTTGCGGCAGACAAGCCGGCGATGTCCATATCAGCCAGTTTGGATTTGGCGCAGCTGGACATCAATTTATTGCCGCTTTTCTCCGGGGAATTAAGTTTTGGAGGAGTACGGGTAGAAGACGTTAATTTGGCTTTAACAGAAGTAGCTCTAACCGAGGCAGCTACCGAGGGCCCCCAGCCTGCCTACCCAGAAAGTACGGCGGAAGAAGGTACGATGGAGAGTGCCGGTCAGTTGTCCCAACTAAATGCGCAGAGAATTTCCCTAAGGAACCTCAAAATTAACTACCAGCCACTGGCTAATCAGTCGACACAGCTGGCGTTTAACGAGCTATCCGCAGAACAATTCAATCTGGAGGGGCGCCCGTTTAGGTTAAGTTTGGCGCTGGATTTGGGCTATGCGGACCAGAAACTGACTATGAGCATGGATTCGCAGCTGCTCCTGGATCTGGAAACACAACACTACAGGGTTGAAACCCAGGGGCTGCAAATTGGTGTGGCGGGAGAACGGACAATTCAAAGTCCGGTCGATCTGGTAGCCGATGTAAATATGCAATCAGGCAACTGGACCCTGAGTCTGGACAACATGCATTTAGACGACCTGGCAGCGGAGATTGCGGCAATGGGAACAATTGACCCACTCACCGCAAAAGGAAACCTGCATATAATTGGTGGTGCCGGGTTCATAAATTGGGTAACCAGTAAAGACCTGTTGCGGGAGCTCTCGTTGGAAAGCGAGTTTGATTACCGTGCCGAGTCCCTTGTTCTCAATGGATTTTCGGCAAAAATAAACGAAAGCCAGATTGATTTGGGCTTGCAATATTATCCTCAAGGTCATCAGGCAAGCCAGTTAAGGCTTAATATTGGTCTGATAAATGTCGATCAATATCTTCCAGCACAGGCAGATGAAACCGCGACTGAACCGGTGCAAAATCCGCTGGAATTTTTGGATATGGTTCCGGCCTTTGATATTCAACTGACTGTTGATGGCTTAACCTATTCTGATTACCATTTAGGCAACATACAGCTCAACTCACAGATTTCTAATGCCATCGCTAATGTGGCTCTTGAGCATGCTGATTTCGCCGATGGAACCCTCGAAGCCGGTTTGGTGCTTCAGGCAAACAACCAGCCACAAGTTCGGGTTGATTCCTTGCAAGCGACCAACGTTCAGTTGGGGCAGTTCGTGCTCACAGAAACGGGCGAACTCCTGATTCAGGGTGAGGCAATCGCGAGCTTTAGCGGCGAACTGGTTAGTTTGATTGGTGAAGATTATCTCGCAGGTTTAAATGGTGACGGCGTGGTATCTATCGACAGCCTCTCCCTGCGCAACTGGAATATTGAACAAAATATTTGCCTGTCGGCTGAACGGCTGGGAGGTACACAAGCATTGCAGTCCTCTTGGCCAGCAAACACCGAGTTTGCTTCGTTTAGTTCTCCCGTGGCTATACGTAACGGCGTTGTCACCTTGCAAGAAATTACATCGGGTTTTGGCAATATTACCTTCACAGGTGGTGGAAACTTTGATTTGGTCTCGCTAGATTTAGCGGCGCAGCTTGCCTTGCTTATTCAAGGGGAACGAACCAGCGAACAAGGCTGCTCGATAAATCGATTTATTCGCAACACAGAACTGCCACTATCCTGTGAAGGTAATGCGGGTCAAGGCGGTGAAATATCCTGCGGGCTGGATAATGCGGTAATTCAGGCACATCTTACCGGACAAGTACAAAATGCAATACAAGAGCGATTGCAGCGCATGCTGGCCCCGGAGGATGACAGCGGCGAACAAGAGGAAGCCGAAGAAGTGGAAGACCCTACAATGCAACTATTTCAGGAAGCATTGAGAGGAATATTGAGACCCAACCCTCGATGAGTCATTTTTCGCAGCGTCTGCTCGCTTGGTGGGATGAGCATGGCCGTAAAGATTTACCCTGGCAGCGCGATACCGATCCTTACAAAATCTGGCTGTCTGAGATTATGTTGCAACAAACCCAGGTTGCTACGGTAATCCCATATTTTGAGCGGTTTATCCAGCATTTCCCCACAGTGAAAGACCTGGCTTGCGCCGAGCAGGATGAAGTCCTGCATCTCTGGTCGGGTCTTGGGTACTACGCTCGCGGAAGAAACCTGCACGCCGCGGCAAAAAAAGTAGTCGAGCAATTTGGAGAGAAATTCCCTCGTACCCTTGAAGAGTTAACCGAACTTCCAGGTGTTGGTCGCTCGACTGCCGGAGCCATTTTGGCGCAAGCATTTGAACTTCCTGTGCCTATTCTCGAAGGTAATGTAAAACGGGTGCTCACCAGACTGGAAGGCATTACTGAATGGCCGGGTCAATCCCGGGTTGAAAAACAGCTTTGGCAAATTTCCGAAGAGTTGCTTCCTGAACCATCCAGTCGACTCCGCGACTCTTCCCCTAGTCGACTTCGTGACTATACCCAAGCCATTATGGATCTGGGGGCCACTGTCTGTAAGCGATCCAGTCCTGACTGTGAACGTTGCCCCCTTACTGCAGACTGTCAGGCATACATTTATAACCTGACTGGCCAAATCCCGGCCCGCAAACCAAAAAAAGCCAAACCAGTACACGAAAAAGTATTTCTGGTTTTGCGTAATCCACAAGGCGAAGTGTTACTGGAAAAACGCCCTGCTAGGGGTATTTGGGGAGGGCTTTGGAGCTTTCCTGAAGCCACCGCGGACCAGCTCGACTCAACTCTGGATAAACTTCAATGCCACACTTGCCATCAAGAGTGGATGCCGCAAGGCACTCATGTGTTTTCCCACTTTCAGCTTAACTACCATCCCTTGTTAATCACCTGCAAAAATAACTCTGGCACTCCCTCCGTTGACGAAACTGGGCAGCAAATCTGGTACAGTGACGCCCTCGAAAGTCGTATAGGCCTTGCCGCACCCGTGGTGGGCCTGCTCGGAAAAATCCGAGATTTACAAAATGGTTAGAATGGTTTTTTGTCGCAAACACAAACACGAGCTGGAAGGGCTCGAGATGCCACCCATGCCCGGAGCCAAAGGCCAAGATATTTTTGAAAATGTCTCCAAGCAAGCCTGGGGCGAATGGATGGCGCACCAGACCATGCTTATCAATGAGAAGCGTCTTAATCTTATGGATATGACTGATCGTGCATACCTCGATGAGCAGCGATACAAATTTTTTAATGACGAAAAAGTCGACGAAGCAGAGGGCTATGTGCCCCAATCAGAATAAGTTTGGTTTTCTAGTGGGGACAAGCCGATTCTGGCTTGACTCTAAAGAGGTGAATCGTTTTAATACGCGCCTCATCTGACCTGCTAGAAACTTACAAGTTTAAGAGCGAATCTCAAAAGGCCCAGGTAGCTCAGTTGGTAGAGCAGGGGATTGAAAATCCCCGTGTCGGTGGTTCGATTCCGCCCCTGGGCACCATATTTATCAATGACCTAGTTTCACTCTTTGAGTGAGGCTTTCACATGTAAGCACTTTGTTACTTTTTGTTGCATCATGGACAACTGTTTAATTATCTTTTGCTTCCCTGAATATTCAACATTCTTGGTTTGATTTTTCGTTCACATCTAAATTTTAAGCTAAAAATGCCCGAACCAGCAGAGTGCTTAGTTAAATCTGAAGACTGCTGAGTGAGAGTTCGGGGAAAGCTGCAGCATAAAGTTGCTCTTGTGGGGGAAAAATCACCTGCTAAGGTTGAGGTTCACTTTTTTGGAGACGGTCATGCACTCCTCACTGATAACACTTTAGAAGAACTTAGGGAGCTATTTCGCAAACAAGCTTTCCTCAATATCTCTAAACCCTTTAAATTCAAGTGCATTGCCAGAGGGGTCTTGAAAGAACATGGTGCCCTGTTCCCCGGGTTCGCCCTTGAAGCGGATATAGGGCTCGATAATAAATTCCTCTACGAACTCTTTCGCCTGTTCGGCAAACATTTCCCATTGCTCAAAGGTTAGCACTACACCGAAATGCGGTACTGGAACGCCATGCCCGTCGACAGGGTTATGCAAATTCTGGATTTTGCCATGCTTGCCAATAGCAAGGTTTAGATGAGTAACCAGTTGATGACCAAAAAAGTCAAAGTCAATCCAGTGATCGGAGCTTCGGCCTTCATTCAAGCCCATTTTTACCCCGTAAAAATCCCGGGCTTCGTCAATATTGCGTACTTGGATGGCCAAGTGAAAAGGTGTGAGATTCATAGTGAAATTATGGGGTGTTGTTCTCGGTTTTTTTTACCCGGATCTTTTGGCTGCCGACCTGCTTGTTGTTCAGGTTTTTTATGGCGGCTTTTGCATCACCGGGCTTGGGCATTTCAACAAAGGCAAAGCCTTTGGAGCCGCCATTATCCTTGTCACAAACCAAATTGCAGTACTGCACGTTACCGTATTGCAAAAAGAGTGTTTTTATCTCTTCTTCGGTCGTGCTTCGATCGAGGTTGCGAATAAGTATTTTCATAAGGGGCTCGTTAAAGAATAGGTCAATTTTACTCTGGATGGTGGCTAGGCTAGCAATAATAAGAAGTGTTTCAGAGAAAAAATTCATCCCTCCCGCCAGTTCTATGCAACTGATGTTTATCCATAGTCCTAAAAACAAAGCCTGGACTTTCTTTGTTTTAAGTAAATTACGCGAAAAAAGCACGCAAACCTGAGATTTGTTTTCGGGTTGTTAACTGTCGTGTGATATCGCAAGATTTCGTTCTGAAATTTTGCAGACTAGAAATCAAAATGAATACACCAAATCACTTGTTCCTGTATGGCACGCTTATGCGATCTGATGTATCCCTTGGGACGCGGGGGTTAGGTGCAATGGAGGCGTTACCCGCAGGCAAGTATTTGCGCTTCGTGTGCGAGTCACAAGTGCAGGGAATGCTCTACGATCTGGGTAGCTATCCGGGATTAAAAGAAGGTGATGGGTTGGTGAAGGGCGAGATTTATGAGGTACTGAGCCCTGAAGCCTGGCCTATTCTTGATCCCTATGAAGATTTCTTCCCGGAGGACGAAGAGGGTTCGCTGTATTTGCGCAAGCCTGTCGAATTAATGGATGAGCCCGGGCATGCTTGGACCTATATTTATAATCATGAGGTGGACGAAAGCAGCCTTATTCACGACGGGGATTGGAAAAGATACTGTCTGGAGGAAAAGTTTTAGGATCGCGTGAACCTGCTTAGGAAAGGCGACCTTTGAAGTCCTCATAACCAAACTGTTTTATGATATGAATTTCGTCAGTTTGGGAATTCCATCGGGCAATTGCCGGAAGGTTGATTCCGTTAAACGTTGTGGTTTTCACCATGGTGTAATGCGACATATCGTCGAAGATTAATCGATCTCCGGGATGTAACTCGTCGTCAAAACTGTAGTCACCAATGACATCACCGGCCAGACAGGTCATGCCTCCCAAACGATAAGTGTAATCTTTCTCTTCGGGCTCTCCTGCTCCTAGTATTTCTGGCCGATAGGGCATTTCCAGAATATCTGGCATGTGGCAAGTCGCTGATGTATCCAGAATAGCTAGATTCATCTGGTTGTACTTGATGTCCAGAACTTCAGTTACAAGTACGCCTGTGTGAATGGCGATGGCTTCGCCAGGTTCAAGAAAGACCTCGACATCATAACGTTCGCGTAAATCCTGTATCAGAGCAATCAATCCATCACGTTCGTAATCGGGAGCAGTGATATGGTGCCCGCCACCCAGATTGAGCCAGCCCATTTGCTCCAGTAAATCACCAAATTTTTCTTCCAGTGCGGCGACTGTTCGCTGCAGCGGAGCAAAGCCTTGCTCACACAGGGTGTGCATGTGTAGGCCGGTAATGCCTTCCAAGGATTCGGGATCCAGTTCTTCAAAAGTGATACCTAGGCGAGAGCAAGGAGCACAAGGGTCGTAGATGGGCACGGCTCCTTCCGAATGCTCCGGGTTTATGCGCAAGCCTACTTTGGGTTTGCCATGTTTCTTCTGGTGGGTCTCCACCAGTGGGCGAAAACGTTGCCACTGGCTGCAGGAATTAAAAATAAGGTGGTCTGCCAGAGGCAGTATTTTATTCAGGTCGGCTTCGTTATAAGCCGCGGAAAAAACGTGTGTTTCGCCACCGTACTCTTCTTTGCCCAGGCGGGCTTCGTTGTAGCCGCTGGCACAGGTTCCACTCAAATAGTTGCTGGTCAGGGGGGCCAGATTCCACATAGAAAAGGCCTTGAGCGCGGCCAGGATTTTGGCACCGCTGCGGGCCTGTACATCCGCCAGAACCTTTAGGTTTTCTTCAACCGCCACCTCATCGACCACATAGCAGGGAGAGGGAACGCGGCTGCAATCAAAATTGAAAAACCGGTTGGCCATTACTTATTGGCCGTTTTCTAGAGGATGAGAATCCAGTTCAATTTCAGTCCAGGGCAAGCCATATTGATTCAGGTCGTCCATAAAGGGATCCGGGTCCATTTGTTCAATGTTCCAAACACCGGGTTGCATCCACTTTCCTTCCATCATCATCTTGGCACCGATCATGGCCGGCACGCCGGTAGTATAGGAAATCGCCTGGGATTGAACTTCGGCATAGCAGGCTTCATGGTCACAAATGTTATAGACGTAGTAGAGTTTTTCCTTGCCGTCTTTGGTTCCCCGAATAATATTGCCGATGCAAGTCCTGCCTTTGGTCCGGGGGCCGAGGCTAGCAGGGTCTGGTAGCAGCGCTTTCAGGAATTGCAGGGGAACAATTTCGCGACCTTCAAAGTTCACGGGTTCAATGGAGGTCATACCAATATTACCTAGTACCTCTAAATGCTTGAGGTAGTTCTCTGAAAAGCTCATCCAGAACTGGGCTTTTTTTATCGTCGGGAAGTGTTTGGTCAGCGATTCCAGCTCTTCGTGGTACATACGGTAAATACTGTAAGTTCCAACGCCTTCGGGGCAGGTGAAGCTCAGGTTCTCAGACATTGCCGGGGTGCCGACAAACTTGCCATTTTCCCAGTGACGGCATTCAGCCGTTACTTCGCGTATGTTGATTTCAGGATTGAAGTTGGTGGCAAACGGATGGCCGTGGTTGCCGCCATTCACGTCAACGATATCCAGCGTCTCAATTTCGTCAAAATGGTGTTTGGCCGCATAGGCGGTATACACACCGGTGACCCCGGGATCAAAACCGCTGCCCAGAAGTGCCATCAAACCGGCCTGCTTAAATTTGTCCTGGTAAGCCCACTGCCATTTGTATTCAAACTTGGCTTCTTCAGGCGGTTCGTAGTTGGCCGTGTCGAGGTAGTGCACTCCTGCGTTTAGACAGGCATCCATGATGTGTAAATCCTGGTAGGGCAAGGCAACGTTGATGACCATAAAAGGTTTTTCCACCTTGAGTAGTGCGGTCAGTTCTTCAACATTATCTGCATCCACCTGGGCGGTACGTACATGATCTTTGCCGATTTGGGCTGCTATCTGGTCACATTTACTTTGCGTGCGACTGGCCAGAACGATTTCTTCAAACACCTCAGGAAGCTGGGCGCATTTGTGGGCGACAACGCCGCCGACGCCGCCGGCGCCGATAATTATGACTTTTTTCAAAACTTAATCCACCTCGTAATAGGTATAGCCGGTCAGGCTTTCTGCAAAGGATTTAAGGATTTGCTGCCTGGTTTTTACCGTGATTTTTTCTTCGCGAACCGCTCTTTCAACAGTGCGACGAAACCGTTCTTTCATGGCCTTGATGTCATATTCGACATAATCCAGCACATCTTCGATGGTATCTCCTTCAATTTCATGAACAAACTCGAAACTTCCATCTTCGTTAATACGGATACTGACCACGTTAGTATCCCCAAACAGGTTGTGCAAATCGCTGAGTGTTTCCTGGTAGGCGCCGACCAGGAATGTTCCAAGGTAATAGTCCTCACCATCGCGAAGCTCGTGCAGTGGCAGGGTACTTTCATCGCCGATAAAGTGATCCAGTTTGCCGTCACAATCGCATGTCAGGTCGGCAATTGTGGCCTGTCTGGTAGGTTTTTCATTGAGACGATGCACGGGCATGATCGGGAAAACCTGGTTTATGGCCCAGGCATCGGGCAAGGACTGGAACACACTGAAGTTGCCGTAGTAAATATCCGTCAGGCTCTGCTGAAGTCTTTCAACTTCTTCAGAAAGAACGCCCGCTTCAGGGGCCATCTTGAGAATATTTTGCAGCACCTCAAGATACAGGTTTTCGGCTATGGCACGTTCGCGTAGTTCGACCTGGCCGTGTTGGAAGAGGTGGCGTATCTCGTCGCGGTAATAGTTGGCATCGTTGTAACAT
>Ga0181560_10000429_pt1 | contig 37809 bp, 22 predicted proteins | sample 011ome_20_FD_133751 | JGI IMG/M metagenome (GOLD analysis project Ga0181560, IMG submission 133751) | Coastal salt marsh microbial communities from the Groves Creek Marsh, Skidaway Island, Georgia - 011509CT metaG (megahit assembly) | ecosystem: Environmental > Aquatic > Marine > Intertidal... | reverse complement strand
TCAGTCGAACGTCTTACCGGTCAAACGTTGAAAGGGAAGCGCGGGTGAAGAGTGACGACGGGAAAAGTCCTCAAGGAACGGCGTGCACCACGCGAACGGGGTCGTATGGGAAGCAGTCTCACCCGTCTGTCCGCCGCCGGATCCGCCGGATCCGCGTCGTCGTCCGTCGTTCGTCTTCCACTCGTCGCAATCCCGCCCCGGCCTGGACGCGTCCCAGACGCGAACGCGCTTGTCGTACCCCGCGAAGATTCGCGCGCCGTCGCCGCTGAACGCGACGGCGCACGCGGCGACGGGCTCGTCCAGGTGATCGTACGCGATGTACGACGCGCGAAGCGATCCGGTGACGGCGTCCCAGAGGTGGATCGGCGTCGCGCGCGACGTGGACGCGAACACGCACGTGGCTTGGTCCGTCGCGGTCATGCGCGGGTACCACGCGTAGTCGTGCACGCTCTCGTGCTCCTTTATTCGCAGCGCGGGCCACAGCGCGTCGTGATGAGGGACGACGCCGTCGCCGCTCGCGCTCGTAGTCGCGTTCGTCGTCGCATCGCGCCGATTCGTCGCGACCGCGCGCTCGCACGCGTCGGGGTGCACGTCGTACACCCTGAACGTGTTGTCCTCCGCGCCGCACGTGAGCAAGCACACGCCGTCGGGGGACCAACGCACGCGCTTCAGGTGGTTATCGTGCGGCGTCGACGCGTCGCCGTCGCCGCCGCGCGCGCCGCGGCGGCCGGCGGCGTGCGCGAACTCCGCCGTCATCGTCAGCGACGCGACGGGCCCGGAGCGCGCGGCGGGGGAGACGTCGAGGGCGTGGAAGCGCGACGGGCCGGCCGGCGCGTCGTCGCGCGTCTCGTCGTCCGCGGCGTCCGCGGACCCGGGGTCGGGCGGGGGGTCCGAGGACGTCATCGCGCGGAGAGAGAGTGAGGAGGCGAAGCGCGCCGGCGACGATGTGCACATTATTTATTGCGTTGTTGCTGTTGCTCTGCCGCGCGCCGGGAACGGAACCTCCGCGGTTTTCGAACTGGTATCGAAGCTCAGTATCAACCTGTGCGAGGAGCGCACTTTCAAATCGGCACTTTCAGAACGTCGTAGCTCGGGGGCTCGTCCCAGAGCGACGCGCCGTCCGGCGGGGAGGATGGCGCGCGCGGTGGAGCCGCCGCCGGCGCCGCGGACGCGCGTCCCGGACCGCGCGGGGACGGGGATGAGCGACGCCGAGGACGCGACGAGCGACGCCGCGGTGAGGACGCGCGCGCTTCGAGGGCTCTCGATCGCGCGTTCGAAATTCGACGGCGAACGCGACGACGACGACGACGACGACGACGACGGCGACGACGACGGCGGCGGCGCGGAGGAAGACGACACGACCGCCGTGCGGCGCGTCGCGCGCGCGAACGCGCGCTTCGCGCTCGCGCCCGCGTCCGTGCTCGAGGCGCCGCCGAGCTTCGGAGGTCTCGGCGCGGGCGCGCTCCCGCCGCCGACGCCGACGACGACGACGACGACGACGGGTCTCCGATCGCTCGTCGGCTTGCCGTCCCCGGGCGCGCTCGCGCCGGGGCACGACGCGGCGACGCGTCGAGGCGCGCTCGCGGGCGGCGACCTCCTCCCGCTCCCGCTCCCGCTCCCGCTCCCGCTCCCGGCGGCGAATGATGGAAGAAACGACTCGTTGTCGTGCGTTACCGATCGATCGCTCTTCGGCGCGTTGAGACGCGCGCGTCTGCCCGCGAGCGACCGCGCGAGCGTGGACGTGCGGTTGACGCTGCGGCCGTGGGGCGAGGGCGGCATCCGCGCTGGCGAGGACGAGGACGAGGACGAGGACGATGGCGGCGACCACGACGAACGCGACGACGCGAGCGAGGCGGCGGCGCCCGCGCCGGGGACGCCGGAGCGGTCGTCGTCGACGAGAGACGAGGAGAACGAGGAGGAGGAGAACGATCGGGACCGAACGATGAAAACGCCGGAGGTGGGCTCCGTCGCGTGGTGGACGACGCTCGCCGCGACCGACGCGATCGCGCGCGACGCCGTCCTCGGCTGGGACCTCCTCCCCGCGGAGCGCCCCGCGTGCGGCGCGTTTACGTCGCAAGGCGAGCGCGCGTTCAAGGGTGCGTACGCGCGGCACGTCGCCGCCGCCGAAAAAGGCGTCGATCGACCGCCGAGCGTGGCGACGGAGGCGGAGGTGGTGCACGCGACGCGCCGCGCGCTCGCGGGCGGCGCCGCGGCGGCCGCGGCGCTGCGCGAGACAGCGTCCGCGTCCGACGGCGACGGCGACGCGGCGGCGCGGCGTTTCAGGCTCCCCGCGTCCGGCGCGAAGGCCACGGGCGCGGCGTTGGCGCCGCTCGCGGACGCGGCGGAGAAGCGACGCGACCTCGAGGCGTTCGCGTCGCGGTGCGCCGCGTTCGCGACGCGCGACGACGACGCCCCGGGGCTCGTGACGCAGGCGCTCGGGACCGCGGTTCGAGCCGTGCTGCGGTCGCACGCGGCGTCGCTGCAGTCGCTTCCGGGCGCGATCGAGGCGCGGAGGCGCGCGGAGCGCGAGCGCGGCGCGCCGTTGGCGGCGGCGTACGCCCTTCGCGGCGGAACCACCGGAAAAGAAACTTACGACGGAAAAGAAAACGACGGAAAAGAAAACGGCGTCGGCGACGGCGCGACGCTCCTCGAAGCCGTCGCGCACACGCGGCGGATCCGCGCGCAGCTCGACGTCCTCCACGCACTGTGCTTCGACGGCGACCGGCGAGAGCCGCTGAGCGGCGCGGAGTACCTGCGACGGCTGACGCGCGCGTGCGCGATCCCCGGATGGTCCGCGGATCCGTCCGCGCGGCCTTTGGTGCGGTATCTCGCTCGAGCGGCGGCGAGACCGTTCCTCGCGCAGCTCAAGACGTGGCTCCTCGACGCGACCGTGGACGACCCCCGACGCGAGTTTTGCGTCGCCGCGAGCGACGTGTGGGGCGCTTCGAGCGGCGAGCTCGAGCGTGGCGCCGCGGAGAGCGGGGTGATTCGATGGGCGAGCGCGGACGACGGCGGCGACGACGTCGCCGCCGCACGCCTCGTCGGCGAGACGAAGGACGAGAAGCTCGCGTCCGGGGCGAGTAAACTCCCGCCGTGGGAGGGCGGCCCGCCAGGGCGGACGTCCGCGAGCGCGCAGCATCGAGGCGCCGACGCGGTCGAGGCGGCGTGGTTGCGCGAGAGCGACGGCGAAGGGGAGGACGAGGACGAGGACGACGCGCGCGCGTCGATCGCCGCGCCGCGCGCGCGCGCGCCGCATCCGCTGCTCGGCGGCGCGGAACGCGTCGTCCTCGCGACCGGGGTGCAGCTCAGGGTGTTGCAGCGGCTGCCTCAGACGTCCGAGTTCGCGGCGTTCGTTCGAAACACGCTGCTCCGCGAATCGAACGACGACGACGACGACGACGACGAAGCCGGCGCGTGGACGCTCGCGTTCGACGCGCGCGAGTTCTCCGCCGTCGCCGCCCGCCGCGAGCGCGATCGCGTCGCGATGGAACGCGCCGCGAGCGCGTGCCTCGACGCGATGGCGTCGACGCGCGCGGCCGCGAGCGCGCGCGCGGACGCGCGGCGACGCGCCGCGCGAGCGGCGGTACGCGCGAGGGAGCTCGAGAAGGAGGCGCTCCTCGCGGAGGGACGCGAGGCGTTGCTGACGGACTTTGAAGAGCGCATCGCGGCCATCGTCTCCAGGCGCGAGCGGGAGGTGTTCCGACGCGAGCGAGCGTCGAGGTTGAACGCGCGCGGGAGGGAGATCGTGGACGCGAGACGGGCGGAGGACGAGGCGCTGATTCGCGGCGAGCTCGCGCAGAGGCTGACCGGGGGCGGGTGGGCGGGATGGAGCCGCATGATCGGCGGCGGCGGCGGCGGCGGCGGCGGCGGCGAGTCGTCGCCGATGGACGCGGAGCGCGGCCCGCCGCCGGCCGCGCCTCCGTCGAGAGAAGCGGTGCCGAAACAGAACCGAGACGACGTTGAGATGACGGTGGACGACGACGACGTGCGGATGCTCGACGACGACGAGCGCGCGCCGCCGCCGCCGGCGACGGACATGGACGTCGACGTCGACGTCGACGCGCCCGCCTCTTTGGCGCGTCCCCCCGACGTCGACGCCTCGATCGTCGACGCCTCGATCGTCGGCGCGCTCGCGCCGCGCGACGGCGACCGAGACGACGCCGCCCCCCTCGAGATCCCCTTCGAGCACACGCTCGCCGAGTGCGTCTTCAAGCGCGTCGTCGACGCGCACGCCGTCGTGTCGTCGCTCGTGACGCGGACGCTGCTCGACCACCTCGGCGTCGAGACGCACGCGAGGGCGATCGACGCGTACGTTCTCCTCGGCGCGGGCGACTTCGCGACGCGTCTGATCGAGGGCTTGGAGCTCGCCGCGCGAGTGGACGACCGCGCGACCGCGCGAGGCGGCGCCGCGCGGCAGGGCGAGACGCTCGACGCGTCGCGCCTCTCGACGGCGCTTCACGCCGCGACGCGGGAATCCTCCGCGGCGTCGGACCCGCTCGCGTCGCGGCTGTCGCTCCTCCCGCGCGACCCGCTTCTGGCGGAGCGAGGCGGCGACGACGACGCCATCGCGATCGACGACGGAGGATTCCCCGGGTTCTCGTTCACGCGCGAGCGCGATGACGCGATGCGCCGCGCGTCCTTCAGCGAGCACGACGCGCGAATGGTGGACCACGTGGACGGCGCGTACGACGTGGAGGTGCGTTCTATCTCACACTGGTCCCCATACGACCGCGTTGGCGTGGTGAACGCCGATCCTTAAGGACTTCGCCCGGCGCATCTCTCCGCCCAGGGTCCCTCGCTTTCAATCCCCGCCCTCGCCGCCTTTCAACTCCGCTTCTGACGCCTTTCAACTCCACCCCGACGTTCGCTAGTGGCCCGTGTCGCTCCTGTGGCCGCGCGCCGCGCGTTCGAAGCTCGCGGCGGCGCAGCGCGCGGTGCTGCGGACGCGGCACGCGCGGCTCGCGCTGCAGGAGGCGCACGCGCGGGTGCTCGAGGCGGGGAACGTCGCCGTCGCCGGCGGGGGGGCGAGCGGGGGCGCCGGGAGGGCGAAGCGCGCGCTCGCGTCGCGCCGCCTCCGCCGCCTCTCGCTGTTATCCGCCGAGCTGCGGCATTTCGTCGGCGCGGTGGAATCGCACGTCGGCGGGGAGGTGCACGGCCACGCGATGCACGCGCTTAACGCGCGGCTGCGCGCGCGCGACGATTCGTATTCTTCTTCTTCCGGCGGGGACGGTTCGAATTCTTCTTCTTCTTCCGGAAACCCCGGCGCCGTGCGCCCGCGCGACCTGTACGAGCTGCGCGACGCGTTCGTCGCGCACGCGTCGGACGCGCACGCCGCGTGTCTGCTGTCGCCCCGCGACGCGTCGCTTCTCCGCGCCGTCGACCGAACGCTGCAGCTCGCGCTGGACTTCCGCGCGGCCATGCGACGGTCCACCCCGGAGACGCTTCTCACGGACGCGCCGCTGTACGCCGCCGCGCAGGGCGTGCACGCGCGGTTTACCGTCGCGGCGAGGGAGGCGTGCGCGCGGTTGCGCGACGCGGCTCGCGACGTCGGCGGCGCGTTGGGTGGGGTGGACCCGCGGCGGGCGGCGGCGCTGTTGCGACAGCTGGACTACAACGGGTATTATTTATCCAGCGCGGAGGTGGCGTGACGACGAGCGATGGACCGGACCTGACGCGCGAGCGCGCCGAGAGCACGCGCGGCGCATAGTGGACGTAGACTTTGAAGAGAAGAAAAAACTTAGAGGTGATGTAGAAACTGAAGAGAATAATCGCCACAGTCGGCGACGCTGGGATGCACGCCGCGGCGACGCAGGCGGTGGCGACGTCCGTGCACGCGCTCGTCCGACGCGCCGTCGTCGTCCGTCGGACCCCCGCGTCGTCGTCGTCGTCGTCGCGCGCGCTCGCGCTCGCGCCGCGGCGACACCCCGCGCGCCGCGCGATGGCGACGACGACCGCCACCGCGTCCGACGCCGACGCGCCTCCGCCCTCATCGCCGCTCGTGCAGTACGTCGTGCTTCGCAAGGATCTGGGGCAAGGGCTGGGATGGCCGCTCGGCAGCGTGTGCGCGCAGGCCGCGCACGCCGCGGTCGCGGCGGTGTGGACGTTCAAGGACCACGACGACACGCGCGCGTACTGCGCCCCCGGCGCCATCGACGAGATGCGCAAGGTGGTGCTGGAGGTGAAGGGCGAGGCGCAGTTGACGACGCTCGCGGGAAGGCTGACCGAGGCGGGCGTCGATCACAAGCTGTGGATGGAGCAGCCGGAGAATTACCCGACGTGCCTGAGCACGCGGCCGTACCGGAAGTCGGAGATCGCGCATCTGTTTAAGAAGTGCAACCTCGCGAAGGGGACGATCGGCGGCGGCGGCGGCGGCGGAGGGTCGTAGCCGCGGCGTTGTTGGATGTTTATCCGTTGAGAATATTATTTTACTTCCGACACGTTCCGTCGTCCCCGTCATCAGTGCGTCCCGCGCATGAGCTGGACGCCTCCCTGGGGCGGCGGCCCCGCCCCGCCCCCGCCTCCGCTTCCGCTTCTCGTGCCCGCGTACCCCGTGCGCGACCCGTGGGCGGCGGCGGTCGAGAGCGACGCCGCCGCCGCCGCCGACGACGACGACGACGACGCGCTGGACCGACTCTCGGACGAAGATCTCGACCGCCTGACGCTGCTGCTCGAGACCGACGGCGTCGCCGTCCGCGGCGAGCCAGGAGATGTCGACGACGACGTCTTCGAGGACGCGCTCGAGGGCGACAACATCGACGGCGAAGGCGACGGCGAGACGCGTCGCCCGCCGTCGTCGACGTCGCGGAAGACGAGATCCGCGAGATCTCGGAAAACGCGCGGAAATGTAAACGACGCGACGTCCCGAGAAGGCCCGCTCGCGATCGTCCTCGGCGCGGGCGCGCGCGTCCGCGACGCCGCGCGTAATGCGCTCGACGCGGTCCGCGCGACGCCCGGGAAGGTGGTCGTCGTCGAGCTCGTCGTCGCGACCGCTCGCGCGACGCGCGCCGCCTCGGGCGTCCTCGTCTTCGACGCGTTCGCGGGATGCTACGCGCCGCGGCTCCTTCGAGGTCTTCGCGTCGCCGCGTGCGCGTCCGTCGCCGCGCCCGCGCTCGCGCTCATCGGCGCCGGCGCCGGCGCCTCCGGTAGCATCGCGGCTCGCCTCCGCGACGCGGCGACGAGCCCCGACGGCGCCGCGATGCGAAGCCTCCGCGCCGTGTCCCCCGTGTCCCCGGCGGCGGCGCTCGACGTCGCGTCGCGGTTGCGGCTCGCGTCCGCGGCGCGCGCGTTCCGCGCGTGCGCGTCGTCGTACGCGAGAGCGCACGCGTGTCTCTTCGTCGTGCGAACCGTCGCGCGGAAGGTGGCGCCGCGCGAGACGCGGCGCGCGGAGTACGCCGTGCGCGTCGCGCCCGTCGTCGTCGCGTACGCGGCGAAGAAGCGGCTGATTCGCGCGACGATCAAACAGCCGGCGGCGCGCGACGCGGCGTGGAACGAGACGCACGCGTGGGGCGCGAGAGAGATGGAACGCGTCATATGCGACTTTGGCGGCTTCTTCCGCAAGGTTGGGCAGATCATGGGCACGGCGAAGCAGATGATGCCGCCGGCGTACTTGGAGTCGTTCGCGCGGACGATGGACGCGAACCCGCCGACGCCGTTCCCCGTAGTGAAGCGCGTCGTCGAGCGATCGTTAGGGTGCGCGCTCTCGGAGCGCTTTTCGCGGTTCGACGAGCGCCCGCTCGCGACGGCGTCGATCGCGCAGGTGCACGCGGCGACGCTGCGCGCGGACGGCCGCGATGTCGTCGTGAAGGTGCTGGTCGCGGATAAGAAGATGATGATCGGCGACGTCGCGTCGATGCTGCACACGTCGATCGCGTTGAAACGCGTCGGCCTCGACAACGGCGTCGACTTCCCCACCGTCTTTCGCGCGTACCAGAGCGTCATCGAGCACGAGTTTGACTTCAACGTCGAGGCGAGGAAGATATCGGAGTTTCGCGAGGTGTTCGAGACGCACGGGCTGTCCGACAGGGTCGCGACGCCGCGCGTCGTGGACGAACTGAGCGGCGCGCGCGTCCTCGTGATGGAACGCGTCCGAGGGGTAAAGGTTTTGGACGCGCTCAATCGCGCGCGCAGGAGAGGACGCGTCCCGCGGCTGCCCTCGAGAGCGCGCGACGTCCACAACGCGTCGAGCGGCGGCGGCGCGAGCGGCGACGGCTGGGAGGGCGTCTTTCACACCGTGTTTCGAGCCTGGGGCGTCATGCTGCTGAGGCACGGGCACTACCACAGCGATCCGCACCCGGGGAATCTGATGCTCCGACGCGACGGGAAGCTCGCCATCTTAGACTGGGGGCAGACGCAGATCGCGCCGGCGTCGTACCGCGCGCACCTCTGCCGGCTCGTGATTCACATGTGCGCGGAGGACCCTCGCGCCATCGCGAACGAGGTGCGGACGCGCTCGCAGGTGAAGTTGGAGCGGCCGACCACGGAGGCGCTCACCGCGTTGTGCTACGCGTACTTCGACACGCGGCCGTCGGCGCTCGCGGAGATTAACATGTTCGATCTGAACAACTCGCCGTTTCTGCGCAACAAGATCGTTCAGAACACGGAGGAGGGTTTTTTCACGATTCGGACGGTGTTCTTGCTGCGAGGGATGATGCGCGCGTGCGGCGTCACCGCGTCCATGGTGTCGTCGTGGGAGCGAGACGCGAGAGCCGCGCTGAGGGAGCTCCCCGGCGACCACGGCGCGAGCGCGGTGCCGTGGGCGATCACGACGCGATCGAAGCGGTTTCTGAGCCGGAGCGTGTTGGGGATTCAGCGGATGATAAACGTCGGGAGCGGGTCGCGGTTGAACGCGCTCGAGGCGTACGCGGCGTCGAAGGCGGCGGAGAGGGAGGCGCGCGAGGACGCCGCCGGCGAGGACGGGTCTCCCGGCGGCGGGAAGCGCGCGTCGTTTTTTTACGATTAAACGCGGCGCCGCAGTCGTCGCGAACGAAACGAGAGACTCTCGCGACGCGGCGTCGCGTGTGAGAACGAAGCTATGCTGTTATTAGACTACTAAACAAACATCTGCGCGCCGCCCTCATCCGAGCACGTCGATGCCGATCGCGTTGAGGCCGTCGCTGACTAATTCCGCGAGCGCGCCCGGGTCGACGCTGCACACGGGAATGTCCGCCGCCGCCGCCGCCGCCGCCGCCACGCTCTCCGCGACGCCGTCCACCTGCGCGGCGGCCGCGCGAATCGTCTCGTACTCCCCCGGCGCGCACCCCGGCAGCGTCGAGCTGTACCCGACCACCGCCGACGCCCCCGCGACGGCGGCGGCGCCGGCTTTCAGCGCCAACCCGCCGCCTATCTTCGCCGCCGCGCCCCCCGCGGCTTTCGCGGAGACGCCGCCGGCGGAAACCCCTCCCACGCCGACGACGGTCGCGCTCGTGGACTGACTCGCGATGACGCTCGCGGCGCTCTCCGTCATCAATCCGTCCACGGACGCGACGACACCGTCCGCGAAGGTGGACGCGGCGCCGGCGAGCCCCTCCGCCTCGACCGCCTCGATGACCGCCTCGGCTTCCATCACCGCCTCGCCGATGTCCGCGCCCTCGATGAGCCCGGTCACGCCGGTTTGCACGGCGCCGACGACGCTCTCGCCGACGACAGCCTTCGCGAGCAGCGACGCGCCCTTGACGCCCTTCCCCGCTTTGAGCGCGCCGGCGCCTTTCAGCGCGCCTTTCCCGCCGGCCAGCGCCCCGGATTTGCTCACTTTCGTCGCCCACCACGGGTTCTTCAACAGGTTGCCGACGACGCTGCCCATGATCCCCTCGGGCTTCGGCCCCGCGTCCCTCGCGTCGTCGGCGTCGTCGTCGTGACCGTCGTGACCGTCGTCCGCGCCGCGTTTCTTCTTTCCCCCGCCGAGGAGACGAGAGAAGACGCCGCCGACCGCGCCGACCGCGCCATCTTTACCATCACCTCCCCCCTCCGCCTCTCGCCTCGAAACGCCCGTCCTTCTCGTCAGAAAGAAGAGCAACGACGGCGGCGCCGCCGTCGCGAGCGCGATCACCTCCCCCCACGACAGCGACCCGATCCCCTCCGCGAGGCTCACGCCGTCGCCGCCCGCGAGCCACTGCCACCCCGCGCCGGTGACGGGGATCAGCCCGAACGCGAGCATCGCGTACCCTTGCGTGTACTTGTTGATCGCCACGAGCTCGCACGCGCTGACGACGCCGGTGAGGACGCCGAGGTACGCGAGCTGCCCGAGCGGCAGGCGCAGCGAGGATAACGCCTCGAACGCGTCCGTTATTACGCTACTCGACGAACCCGACGCCGCCACGACGACGTCGCTCGCCGCCCACGCGGCGGCGAGCGTCGCCGTCGTCGCCGTCTGCACCGCCGCGATCCTCGCCTTGGCCGTGAGGCTCTCCCGCGCGACGAGCACCTCCGATCGAACGATGAGAGACGTGACCAGCACCGCGGCGGCGACGCCCCACGGTTCGAACAGGACGTCCGTGTCCTGGTCGCTGACGAGGACGAGCATCCCGAGGATGGCGACGCCCACCTGATAGAGGGCGAGGGAGGGTGGGGTGGGGAAGCGCGCGGGTGGTCAGAGACGGCGGTTCGGTTCGGTTGGTTCGGTTCGGGTTCGGTCGACGCGCCAGCTGGCATTTTTGGCGTAGCGCGGTCGGCGGAGAGCGCGGGGACAGCGGTCTGATGGATCTGGGCGATCCGTCCGACGCGTCGTCGTCGCACCTGCGTCGCCGCGCCCTTCTCGAACTTGGAGGTCGGGACGTCGCTGGGCACCTCCGCGCCCGGCACGCCGCGCCGCGAGACCACGGCGAGGACGGGCGCGAGCGCGAGCGCGAGGAAGAACGACTCCGGCGCGACGTTATCCGCGTGCTTCCACTGCGCGAACGTCGCGAGGAAGACGACGACGCCGAACTCGACGCCGAACCGCGCGACGCGTCCCGGGTCGATCGCGCCGCCCCGCCTCGCGCTCGCGGGCGCGGGCGGGAGGAACACAAACGCGGGCGCGAGGAGCGCGGCCGCGATGAACGATCGCGTGAACGTGTGCAGCCCGGGGGTGAGCCTCCACGCCGCGGCGGCGGTCGGGTCGTAGAAGACGGGCACCGCGCTGCCGTACAGGATGGACATGAGGACGAGGAGGAGGACGCTCCCGGCCTCGCCGATGGACTCCTCGTTGAGCCACGCCCGCGCGTCGTCGTCGTCGGCGGCGGCGGCGTCGTCGGCGTCGTCGAACCGGTCGGACCCGCGCGCCTTGAGCCGCGCGCGTCGAGGCCGTCGCGAGCGGACGCCGTCGGTCGCGTCGGCTGTCCACATTTTTCGGTCGTTATCTAAAGCTAACGACCTTCCTCCGACGCCGCCGCCATGGAACGCCGCGCGCGCGACGCTCTCGCGACCGCCGCCGCGATGGCACGACGCCGCGCGGCGGTGACATCGACGCAGCGCGGGAGGGACGACGCGCGCGAGCGCGCCGTCCCACCGCGGGGACGACGCGCGCGCCATCGTGCTGTGCGGACCGCGTCGACGTCACGGCTTGACGTTGAGTTTCGTGCGGTCGCGATCGCGGTCGGACAATCTTTACGCGCGAATGACGAATTGAACGAGGGATGAATGCATCGTATTATTCTCGCGTCGTCGCGCGCGCGAGCTACCACGAGAGCGCGCCGCGTCGTCTACTCTCCGTCTTCACCTCCCGCCGCCTTCGCTCATGAGCGACTTCAGATCCTCCCCCGACAACTCCGTCAGACGCGCGGTGAGCTTCCTCGCCGCCGCCTCCACGCGCTCGTCCGGGTCTTCGAACAGCTCGCTCAAAAACGGAATCGCCTCCGGCAACAGCGCGAGGTACTCCTCCTCGAGCGCGTCGACGATCGCCCCGAGCGCGGCGAGCGCGAGGAGACGCGCGCGCGTCTTCCCATCGCGCGTCGCGAGGAGCACGCCGCGGTGCGCGGGCTTCCACAGCGCGTCGTCGGGCGCCGCGGCGACCATCGCGGCGACGCACTTCACCACCTCCGCGCCCAGGCTTCCCTCCGCGACGACGGCCGAGGCGGACGCGGCGACGTCGTCCTCGCCCTCTCCATCCTCGCGCACCGCGCTCGCCTCCGCGGTGCCGCGCGGCGGCGTCGACGACAGCTGCCGCGTGATGAGCGGGTGGAGCTGGTTGAATCGCGCGGCATCTAAAAAGTCGCCGCCGTCTTTATCGTGCGCGAAGAGCCGCCGGAGCGCGCCGAGCGCTCGCGTCCGCATGCGCCACGTGTCCATCTCCGCGACGAGGACCGCGGGGTCGTCGTCGCCGGCGTCTTCGTTCGCGCGCGCGTCGCCGTCGCCGCCGCCCTCGGACTTCCGCTTCTTCTTTTTCCGCGAGCCGCCGCCGCCGCCGGGGACGGCGGGGTCCGACGCCGGGTCCAACGCCGCCGCGGCGAGGTCCAACAGAGGCGTCGCGAGCGGCGTGAACACCGCCCGCAGGGCGTCCGCGAGCGACGCGGACAGGCGGAACAGCGCGGCGAGTCGCGCCCTCGCCGCGGGCGCGTCGCTCGCGCGCGCTTTCGCCCACTCCACGACGTGCGCGAACGCCGGCACGAACGCGCTCTCGGTGAGCTGCATCGACACCGAGACGAACGCGTCCACGGCGGCGCCCTCCACGGCGTCGACGTCGTCCGCGTCGCACGCCTTGGGCGGCGAGCGTCGAACGTCGAGCGCTCTAAGCAGCGTGGCGAGCAGAGCGACGCGCTGGTTCTGCGTCGGCGGCGACGCCGTCGCGGCGGCGGCGACGACGCGCAACGCCGCCGACGCTGCGCCCGCGCCCGCGCTGCCGCCGAGCGCCACCGCGGCGTCGTACGCGTCGGATATCGGCTTCAGCAGCAACCGCAGCGGCGCCGCTCTCGGGAGCGACGCGCGGAGCGACGCGGCCACCTCGCTCGCGATCGCGGCCGCGCTGCCGCTCTTCGCGGCGGCGATCTGCGCGTCACGCGCCTCGACGCCGCTCCCCGCGGCGGGCGTCACCGCGGGGGCGAAGAGCAACGACAGGAGGGACGGGAGGTGCGGGGAGAGGTACCCGCCCATGGTCTCCATGAGGACGTCCACGGCGTTGAGCGCGGCGACGAGGACCTTCGCGTCGTCGTCGTCGTCGCTTTCGTCGTCGTCGTCGTCCTTCTTCTTCTCCTTCGTCTTCTTCTTCAGCTTCGCCGCCTTGGCGTTCACTTTCCCCGCGGCGTCCGTCGCGGCTTCGAAAAGCGCCGGCACCGACTCGTTCAATATCGGCAGCGACCGCACGCCGAGCGCGCGGATCAGCGCCGCGAAGCACGTCGCCGCGGACGCGACGACGCCGCGGCTGCTCGCCTTCATCCCAGCCACCGCGCTCGGGACGGCGGCGAGGAGTGAATCCGCGGCGGCGTCGGCGTCCGCGAACCGAGCCGCCGCAGCCTCGAGCGCGGAGAGCGCCGCGTGCCGCGTCGCCGCGCCGCCGCTGTCCGCGAGCTCGGCGAGCCTCGCGATGATCGCGACGCCGGCGTCGACTTCCTCGGTCCACTCCTCCTCCTCCTCTTCCTCGTCCTCGGCTTTCCGCTCCGCGGACGCGGCGTGATTCTCGGATTTTTTCAGCCACGCGCGGTCCTTCGCGCGCGCCCTCGACCGCGCGTCCCTCGCGCGCTCCTTCCCCGCGCGCTTCCCGTGCTTGTTCGCGGTGGAAGCGGCCGCCGCGGACGCCGCCGCGGCCGCGCGCAGGCGGTGCGCGACGAGCCGCAGCGCTTTCCTTCGCACGCTCCCGTCGTCGTGATCCAAAAGCGGCGCCAACGCTCGGAGGTACGGCCCCGGGGCGAGGAGGCCGTCCAGCGCGGCGAGGACCTGCCGGCCGCCGCGCTCCATCTTCGACGCCGCCTTCGCGTCCTTCGCGACGAGAATCGGCGCGGCGTCGGCGTCGGGCGGCGTGGCAGAGCTCTTCTTCTTTCCCGAAGAGGACGGCGACTTGACGTCGTTCTTTTCGCTCCCCCCCGCGGCGCCCGCCTGCAACAGCGTGAGCGCGCACGCGGCGAGATCCGCGTAGCCTTCTCGCAACCGCGCGCTCATCTCCACCGCGCGCTCTTCCGCCTCGGTCGCGGCTTCGAGCGCCTTCGCGTCGTCGTTCGCCTCCGCTTCGCCCGCGGCGGTCGCGGCGGCGTCCGCGGCGGCGAGCGCGGCGGTGGCTTCTTTACGCGCGGCGGCAAGGAACGCTCGCGACGAGAGGTGCTTCGCGGCCACCTCGGCGGAGAGCCACACGAGGCGTCCGCCGTCCTCGATCGCGCCCTGTGTGTGGGGTTTGATGAGCAGCGCGATAGAGTCAGCACGTGCGCGAGAGCGAGAGGTTGGTTTGAAAAAGAAAAATAGAACCACCGAAAAACGAACAGAAAGAACGACGAAGACGATCCGCCGCCGCGTTTGCGTTTCTCAGCAGGAAAGCAGCAGAGCTAGATGTCTCAACACGGAACTCGACAAGAAGGAGTCTCGTCAGAATCCTGACACAAGAGGAAGTGATCATCACCGAAACGCGCGCGCGGCGCGAATCGTCCTCGTCGTTCTTTCGTCTCGGGCGCGGGCGCGGGAATCGGAAATCCGCCAAACGGACGGATGCGACGCGAAAAAAAAACCAAAACAGAACAGAGATCGTTCCGATCCGATCCGTCCGCACCTTCATCGCTTCAACGAGCGCGTCGACGCTTCCGGACGCGGACTCGCGCGCGAGCAACGACGCGGCGAGGTCCATCACCCACTTCCCCCTCGACCCGGACCCGGCGTCGCCCGCGTGCCCGTCTTCCCGCTCGGCTTGAAACGCCGCGGCGACGCGGCCGCCGGCTTTCTCGGCGGATTTCCTCGCGCGCTTAGGGTCGTTCCATACGAGCGAATGTCGGGGTGGAGTTCAAAGGCGTCAGGTGGAGTTGAAAGGCGCCCAGGGCGGGTATTGAAAGCGAGGGATGGGCGGAGAGAGACGCCGGGTAAAGGCCTTAAGGAATGGCGTTCACCACGCCGATGCGGTCGTATGGGGACCAGTGTATAGAACGCACCTTCGCACGCTTCTCCGCCGCCTTCGTCGCCGCCTCCTCCAGCGTCTTCATATTCCCGAGCATCAGCAGCAACACGCGCGGCAGCCCCTCCCCGGGCGGGCACGCGCGCAACAGCGCGCCGCACAGCGGTCCTCTCCGGTGCGCGGGCGCGTCCGGGAGCGCGTCGACAACCTTCGCGGCGGCGGCGGCGACGCCGTGCCCACCCGCGATCCACGCCGGGACGACGGCAGCGAGCGCGCGTTCGAGCGCTCGGCGCGCGAGCGGGTCGTCCGAGCCCTTGTCCGTCGCGCCGTGCGTCAGCGCGGAGGAGACTTCGAGGACGTGGTCGACCGCGCCGGCCGGGTCCGAGCGCGCGACCGCGGCGAGGAGAGAGAGCGCAGCCTCGCGCGCGGGGCCCGGCTCGGCGTCTCGCACCGCGCGGACGACGAGCGCGTAGGACCACGCGGTCGTAGAAGACGTCTCCGCGGCGTCGCCGCCGCGTCCGACGCGCTGCTCGTTCGCGAGCGTCTCGAGCGTAGACATCACGAGCGCTTGCGCGTACCCGCCGGAGGCTTCCCCGGCGGCGATGCCCTTCGCGGGGCGCGCGGTGTCGTCGTCGTCGTCGTCGCCGTCGTCGTTCGCGGCGGCGGCGGGCGTTCGTTTCGCGAACGCCGCGGCGTCGAGAAGCGCGGAGAGAAGATCCATGCACGGCCCCGCGATGTCGCCGCGGCGTTCGATGTCTTTCGGGGACTTCCACGCGACGACCTCGAGCGCGGCGATCGCGGCGGAGACGGCGTCGGACGCGCTCGCGGCGGGCGCGTCGCCGGAGGCGCGCGCGGCGCCCTTCGCGCGTTTGGATTTTTTGCCTTCGTCGTCGTCGCCGCCGCCGCCGCCGCCGCCGGAGACGAGCGCCTTCGCCGCCGCGGTCGCGGTCTGCAACATCTCAATCACGTCCGCGGCGCTCACCTTGAGCGCGTCGACCGCGTCCCGCGCCGCCGCGCGCGCGCCCGCGTCCGGATCTCCCCCGACCGCGGCGAACAGCGCGCCGAGGCACTCGCCCCTCGCCGCCGCCGGCAACGCGTCGACGAACGCCGGCGTCGCGACGCACATCGCGGCGACCCTCGCGGGCGCGGGCGACGGCGGCCTCAGCGCGTCGGCGTACGCCGTCCACGACGCGTCTCGCGTGTTCTTCGCCGCTTTCGCGAACGCGGGGGTGTAGACCTCGAGGAGATTGACCGCGAGCGCGGCGAGGTCGCCGCCGCCGTCGCCGCCGCCGAGAAGGAGGCATCGACGCAACGCCGGCGCGAGCGCGGCCGCTTTCACGGCGTCGTCGCCGACGCCGGCGAGGACCGCGACGAGCACGCGCGCGCCGTACGCGTCCACTCGCACCTCCGAACTCCCGTCGTCGTCGTCGTCGTCGTCGTGGAGGCGCGCGAGGATGTAGGACTCTTTCGCTTTCCCGCCGCCGCCGATGGCGGCGACGGGGGCGAGAATTTCGCCAATCGCGTCGTTCGTGCTCTCGCTCGAGCCGGTCTGCTTCACGTCCAAACCGCGCGCGATCGCGTCCACGAGGACCTCGCGCGCGTCCACGCTCTTCGCCACGCTGCCGATGTCCCCGGCCGCGTCCTTGAGCGAGCTCCACAGCGCGACGACGCCCGCGGACGGGGACGATTTCTTGACGCTCTTTTTCCCCGGCGCCAGCGCGGCAATCGCCGCCGCCGCGGCGGCGCGAACCCTCGGCTCCGTCGCCGCGCACGCCACGATGAGCGTCGCGAGGAGCGACCCGCTCCTGGACGCGTCCGCGTCCTTCGCGTCCGCGTTCTTCAGAAGCGTGAGCGCGACCTGAGGTCCCGCGGCGATCGACCCGGTGGACGTCTCGCCGCCGCCGCCGCCGCCGCCGCCGCCGCCCTCGGGATTTTCCGACGCGCGCGCGGCGAGAAACGTCGTCGACGACACCCCGGACCTCTCGCTCGCGCGTAACAGCGCGTCGAAGTGCGTCTTAAACCTTCCTTCGCCGGACTCGTCGTCCGCGGCGGCCATGGCGAGGAAAATTTCTTTTAAAACGCGCCGCTCGCGGCCGTTTCCGTGATCATTTCCCTTCCGCGCGCACGTCGCGTCGAGCATCGCGAGGAGCGCGCGTCGCGTCAACGCCGGCAGAACCGCCGCCGCGGCGTCGCCATTCTTACTCAGCGCCCTGGCCGTGTGCTTGCTCAGCGGCGCGTCGCCGCGCTTCGCGTCTTCTTCGTCTTTGCGCTCGCCGAGGACGCTCGCGCCGACGTCTTCGTCGTTCCACGCGTCTTTCGCGACCGTCCACGTCGCCGCGCGCGCCGCCGCCGCGGACGCGCGACCGCACGCCTCGCGCAGCGACAGAAGCAGCGTCCCTCGCGCGCGGTTCGTGCCGTCGCGCCACGTCTCTTTCACCCACAGCGTCATCGCGTCGACGTCGTTCCAGGCGCTCAATCCCTCCGCGAGCGCGGTGATCACGAGCGCGTTCACCGCCGCGTCGCTGCGCGCCCTCGCTTCCTTCTGCGCCGCGGCGTCGACGTCCTTCGCTTCTACTTCTTTTTCCTTCTTTAAACTTTTCCTCTTCGACGCCTTCGCGTCCGGCGTCGGCGCGCCGCCGATCGACTGAGCTTCCGCGACCGCCTTCTGAAACGCCTTCTCGCGAAACTTCCAGAGCAGCGGGTGCGGGTTACGCGCCGCGGCGTCGAGCGCCGCGCGCGCGACCGCTCTCGTGGACGGCGAAAACAAAACGTGCGCGAACGCCGTCGCCGCCGCGCGCCCGGCGAGCGGCCCCGCCGCGCCGTCCGCCGCCGCCTCGACGCTCGCCTCGGAGTCGCTCTCCTCGGAGTCGCTCTCCTCGGCGTCGCTCTCCTCGGCACCCTTCTCGGCACTCTTCTCGGCACCCTCGCCGCCCGCCGCTCCGGGCCGTCTCGGCGGCGTGGACAACACGCCGACGAGGAGTTTCACGCAGCGTTTCGCGACGGCGCGTTCGAGCTCCGCCTCGGGCGTCTTCCCCGCGCACTTCGCCGCGGCGACGTTCAGCCTCTCGCTCGCGGCGTCGAACAGCGCGTCGTCGTCGCCGATCGCGACGCGCACGCCGGGGAGCCCCGCGGCCGCGGCGGCGACGCGCGGTTTGTCGTCGGACACGCGGCGTAACAGCGCGCCCGCGAGGACCGTCCCCGAGGACATCGTCTTGGCGCTCGACCCGCCGCGTTTCAGCTCCTTCAACGCGGCTTCTCTTAAGCCGGGCTGCGGATGGTCCAACGCGGCGCCCAACGACGCGGCGTGCCCAGGCATCGGCCCCGCGGCGCTGCCTGACAGAGCCCACCGGAGGAACGCCGCGAAGGGGCTCTCCGCCGGTTTCGGTTTCGCGGCGTCGTCTTTCGCGCGTTTCGTCTTCCCGCTCCCGGCGGCGTCGCCCGCGACCTCGACGCCGTCGCTCGCCACAACCGCGCGCCTCGCCGCCTCCGCGAGAACTTTATCCACCGCGGCGGAGCACGCGATCGGGTGATGCGCGTCGCACAGCCTGAGAGCCCTCGCCGCGGCCTCTCTCTCCGCGGTGTTATCGCGCGCGCCGCCGGCGCCGTTCGCGTCAGCACCGACGGCGGCGTCCTTCGTCCCCGTCACCGCGAGCTCGCGCACGAGCGCGAGCACCGCGACGTCCGACAACTCCACGTCGACGATGACCTCCGTCAACACGCGTTCGTAGTTGGCGTGCGCGGTCACCGCGCCCGCGAGCGCGACGACGAGGACGCACAGGAGCTCGTCGCACACGTACTTCTTCGCCATGTCCGCGACGTGCGACGCGAGGTCCGGGAGCTTCACGAGGTGCTTGAACGCGCGGCTCGGCAGCGCGCGGACGCGTTGCGTCTGAGGGTCGTTCCATACGAGCGAATGTCGGGGTGGAGTTCAAAGGCGTCAGAAGCGGAGTTGAAAGGCGCCCAGGGCGGGGATTGAACGCGAGGGATGGGCGGAGAGATGCGCCGGGAAACGTCCTTAAGGATCGGCGTTCACCGCGCCAACGCGGTCGTATGGGGACCAGTGTATAGAACGCACCTGGCACAGCACCAAGAGCGCTTGGAGCACCTGCGCGTGCAACGGCGCGCGCGCGCCCTTGGCGAGCCCTTCCATGAGCGCCTCCGTCAGCGGCTGCGCGAGCTGCGCTTTCAGCGCGAGCTGCACGGAGACGATGATCGCGCCCGCGAACTGCTCGGAGGACGCCCCGGGGGCGAGCCCGGCTTCGAGGTACGGAAGCAGACGCGGGACCGTCGCCGCGGTGACTTGCTTCATCGCCGCGATGGACTCGGTGAGGGTCACCGCGTAGAACGCGGAAGCCGCGCCGGGGACGCCCTGTAGGGTATCGGGTTTAGGGTTAGGGTTTGGGTTTGGGTTATGGTTTGATCGAGAGAGAGATGGGCGCCGAGCGGCCGATGCGCGGCGACCGAGCGACCGAACCGAACCGAGCGAATGAGAGAGCGCTCTCCAGGCGCGACCGTCCACGGCTGTTCGCGCAGTACGTTGCGAGCGGGGGAAACGGCGCGCCGACATGCGCTCACGTCGACGTGTGTCGTCATGTACCACCGCGTTGCTAGTCGTTGCGCGGCGTGGTGTTTTAACGCCACGAGTGGCTGCCGCGCGCGACGGAAGAAATAGCGGTGGAGTGCAGCGCGCGCGCGCGAAGAAGACGCGACGACGCCGGAACGGACCCGAGTCGGAGCGGAGCGAAGCGAAAAAAAAAAACACTCCCCGGTTCACCGGCGGGGTAACGAACGAGATGCAACGCGCACCTTGTTCGACGCGGTCGTCGCCGCGGCGTCGCATATGAACGACAGAAACGCGCCGTCGTGCGTGCACCGCTGCACGAGCTGCGACCGCGGCGGCGCGGCGCCGAGCTCCTTGACCTTCGCGAGAAAGTAAAACGACGTCCCTTCGAGCGCGCACAGCTGTACCAGCTTCACGAACTCGGGGGTGCAGTGATACGGCAGCGCGCACGCGATGAGCGCGTCGACGTTCCGGACGTGCACCTTGTACCTGCGCACGAGGTACTCCAAGCACTTGGTCGCGTTCTCGTCCAGGAAGTACCCGGTCAGGAGCCGGAGGAAGCCCTCGATCGCGGCGTCGATCTTCGCGTTCGCGTCTCGGTCCTGAAGCTCGCGGTTCGTCTCGGACGCTTGCTTGCTGAACAGGCTCTTGCCCGCGGCCTCGAACCGAGCGTCGAGTCGAGAGAGCTCCGCGAACCCTGAGAAGATTGGGGACGACGCGACGGAGCGGAGAGAGGGGTGGGGGACGCCGCGGTGAGCGAGGGGCGACGCGGCGGCGGCGGCGGCGTGGCGTTAGGGATCGGATCGATCGATCGGGACGACGGCTCGCGAGCGATGGATTCGTCGACGACGCGGCGGCGGCGGCGGCGTCGCCGCCGACGCCGCCGCATCGCCGCGAGAACGCGAGGCGCGAGAGACGCACCCTGGAGCCCGACGGCGTATATCGTCTCGAGGTCGATGTCCGCGGCCTCTCGGATGTCGTACAGAAGCGACGCTTTCCCCTTCAGTCGCTCCTCCGTCGGCGCCGCGGAGGCGACGAGCTTCAGCTGCTCCGCGAGCGACGACGCCATCTCGCGCGAGGGGACGACGAACGCCGCGTTCGTTCGCTCGCGACGCCTTCGATCGGTCCGCGCGCGATCCGGCGCGGTCGCGGAGGCTCGAGGGAGCGCGCGCTCGCGCGTGCGCTCTCACCCGCGGCCGCCTGCGTGCGCCCTCGACACTGCCGCCCTCGCCGCCGGCATCTGCCGCCGGCTCCGAGCACTTTTGCGAGCGACCGACGCGCGCCGTTGGCGCCATCGCCGCGAGACGAAAAGCGGTGCCATCCCAAACCCTTCCGTCCATCTCGCTCGCGCCAGCGACCGCGGCGACGTCGGCAAGATGTTCGGTTGGTACAGAAGGGCATTCATCGACACCGGGAGCTCGGCTCCCTTGACGCACGTCATGGTGCGTCTCGCGTCGTCGTCGCGACCGCGCGCGCCTCGCGCCTCGCGCTCTTTCGCCCGTTCGATCTTTTCTCGCTATCCCTAATCCTCCCGCGCGGGCGGGCCCTCGCCGCGCGTCGGTCGAGACGCCTCTCGATTTTCGATCGCGCGCCCCCGCTGACCGTACCGTCCCCTCCGTCGACGCGATTCGTCAGGCTGGCGTGTGGGCCATGGCGTTCGGCATGGAGCACTACTTCCATCACAAGTACCACTCGCACAGCGAGGCTGCGCACCCCGCGACCGAGGGCGGCGACGCGGCGGCGCCGTCCGCGGCGGCCGCGGCGGCGAAACCGGCGGACGACGAGAAGCCGAGGACCATGGAGGAACTGAAGAAGGAAGTCGAAGAGTTGCGCGGGGACGTCGCGGCGATGAAGAAGGCCGTGGCGCCGCCCGCGCCCGCGCCCGCGGCGGCGAAGTAGATGGTCTGTCGACGAGCGAGGACAGCCGCGTTCGCCGCCGCCCGGGCGGCGCTCTGGGCGGGGTGTTGTAATGTACATAGTCTGCCGTTCACGCGGCGGATTGGATTCTTAACGCGACGTTCTTCGTGCTCGCTCGATTCGTTCTTCACAAGCGCGATGAGCTAACCTCATGGTCTTCGACGGCGTCGCGGGCGCTCAAATAATAAGTGTCGTTCGGCGAGGTTTTCCAAACCGAACCCGACCCGAACCCAAACCCAAACCCTGTCTTCGCGACCGCGTCACGCGCGCATGGCCTTCCTATCTCGTTCCCCGTCGTCCCCGCCCCCGCCTCCGACGTCCGTCCGCCTCGCCGTCGCGCCCTGCTGCACCTCCTCGCCGTCGTCGCTCGCGTCCTCCGTGATCCCGCCGCGGCCGTCGCTCGAGTCGCCGCCGCCGCCGCCGCCGCCCCGCGCGCGTTTCCCTCCGCCGCCGCCGCCGCCGCCGCCGCCGCCGCCGCCTTCGTCGTCGTCGTCGTCGTCCGAACCGGATGCCGTGCTCGCGGACGTGCTCGCGGGCGACGCCGCGCCCGAGTGCTTCCACGTTCCGACGTCCATCGGCTCGTTCAGCCAATACCGCTTCCGCTTCGACGCGGTCGCCTCCGAGCACAGTTGCACGGGTTTCCCCAGCCGTTGTAAACAACGCCGCAGGCACTGGTACGCCGTCGGCCTCAGCTCCGGCTCTTTCCTCGCGCACTCGCCGCCGAGGGCTAAGATGAACTCGACCTCGTCCTCGCCCATGATTTTCCGCCGTTTACGTCGCAGCTGCGCGACGAGCTGCTGGCACATGACGCCGAACCCGTATATGTCCGAGGAGAGGTCGTAATCCCTCCGCTTCACCACCTCCGGGGCGCGGTACTTCGGCGGCCCGATCCGCGGCGTCATCTCCGGGTTCACCTCCGGCCGACGCTCGTCCGGCATCGCGCGCGCGAGCCCGAAGTCGCACAGCTTCGCGGTGTCGTACCCTTTGCCGACGAGGACGTTCCTGGCTTTCACGTCGCGATGGACGTGACCGGCGCGATGGAGCTTCGTCAGCGCGCGCGCGACGTCCGCGAGGACGCTGACGATGTCGACGCGGTTCACGACGCTTCTCGACCGCAGCGAGTGCGCGCAGAGCTCCATGACCATGAACAGCTTGCCGTCTTCCTCGTACGCGCCGAAGACTTGCACGACGTTCGGGTGCGGGAACCTTCGGAGGTAATGCATGTCGCGCTTCAGGCCCGCGACGCGATCGGGTTTCGCGCTTCCGATCTCCTTGACCGCGACCGGCACGCCGAGGAGCGTGGCGCGGTAGACGTTCCCGAACGACCCGTCGCCGATCTTCTCCCACTCGCGCTTGCTGCTCAGGTCCGCGGGGTCGAAGTCGGGGCCGGGATCGGTCATGATCCGCGGCGGGGGGTGGGTAAGCGCGTCGTCTCGAGTGCCAATTCACTTTTTGGTCGGCGCTTTTCGGTCGCGACTTGCGTGTGGATGACGTTCGCGGAAGTTCCTCGTCACTCAGTGTTCCACGGCGCGCGGCCATGACGTCGCACGCGTCCTCGGCGGCGATGACTCGCGCGCTTCCGCGCGCGAGCTCGCACCGTCGCGCGTCGTCGTCGTATTCTCCTTCCTCCCCCTCCCCCGGGCGCGCGCGATCTCGATGCCGCGCGTCGGCGTCGGCGTCGACGGAGACGGCGACGACGTCCGAGACGTCATCTCGCGACGTCGTCCCGCGCGGCGACACCGCGGGAGCGGTCATGATCCTCCGCGACGTGCGCGTCACCGTGGGCGACCGCGACCTTCTCTCGGGCGCGAACCTCCGCGTCGAGCCCGGCGAGTGCGTCGGCCTCGTCGGCGCGAACGGCTGCGGGAAGAGCACGCTGCTCCGATGCGTCGCGGGCGCGCGCGAGGTGAGCGGCGGCGACCTCCTCGTGTCGCCTCGCGCGGACGTCGGCTACCTGGAGCAGACCGCGGTCAGCGGCTCCTCGCGCACGGTCGCGCAGGAGGCGCGGAGCCGCATGACGCACGTCATCGACGCGGAGAGCGCGCTTCGAGCCGCGGAGGAGGCGATCGCGGCGGGGGACGTCAACGGCGCGACGATGATGGTCGCCGCGCGCGATCGCTTCGAAGCGATCGGCGGCGACGCCGTCGAACGCCGCGTCGCGGACGTCCTCAACGGCCTCGGGTTCGCGAGAGAGGCGTGGGATCGCCCGTGCGACGCGCTCTCGGGGGGGTGGCAGATGCGCGTCGCGCTCGCGCGGCTGCTGCTGTCCCCCGCGGGGGACTGCCAGTCGGGGGGCGGCGTCAACGGCGGCTTCCTCCTCCTCGACGAGCCGACGAATCATCTCGACGCGAGCGCGAAGGAGTACCTCGCGGGGTGGCTCAGGGCGTACAAGGGCACGACGCTGCTCGTGTCGCACGACGAGGCGCTGTTGGAGAAGGGCGTCGATCGGTTGATCGAAGTCAGAGGGGGAAGGTTGCGCGGGTACTCCGGGAACTACTCGAAGTTCGTTGAGGAACGGAGCGAGCGGAGACGAGTCAATCAGGCGGCGGCGACGAAGGAAAAAGCGAAAGCCGCGAAGCTCGCGCAGTTCGTCGCGAAGAACAGCGCGAGGGCGTCGACCGCGGCGGCGGCGCGGTCGCGCGCGAAGCAACTCGAGGGCGTGAACGCGCGCTTAGAGGAGATGCGCGAGGATGGCGATTTAGACGACAAGGCGCTCGGCGCCGGCCCGGGGGACGCGAAACGCGTGACGCTGCGATTGCCGCCGGCGCCGGACGGCGCGAAGGAGGTCCTGACGCTGACGAACGCGACGATCGGGTACGGCGGCGGGCTCTCGCCGCTCATCAAGGACGTCGATTTGGTCGTGCGGCGGGGCGACCGGCTGCTCGTCGTCGGCCCGAATGGCGCCGGGAAGTCGACGCTGCTGCGAAGCCTCGGCGGGTCGCTGCGGCTGCAGGGCGGCGTCTTGGCGCACGGCGAGGGCGCGCGCGTGGGGTACTTCTCGCAAGACCTCGCGCAGGAGCTCCCGTCGGACGTTCCGCCGTTGACGCACGTCCTGAAAGTCGCGCGCGCGGCGAATCCGACGCTGAACGAGCAGACCGCGCGGTCCGTCCTCGGCGCGTTGGGTTTAGGAGGAAACGCGGCGAAGGACCGCGTCATCGGCGACTTGAGCGGCGGCGAAAAGGCGCGCGTCGCGCTCGCCGCGTTCGTCCTGCGCCCCGTGAACGTGCTTCTGCTGGACGAGGCGTCGAACCACCTCGACGCCGCCGCGATCGAGGCGCTGACGGAGGGTTTGCGAGATTGGGACGGCGCCGTCGTCGCGGTGACGCACAACGAGGCGTTCGCGGACGCGTTGGAGCCGACGTTTGTCGCGCGCGTGGAGAACGGCGGGATGAAGTCGCGGATGGTCGTCGGCGGCGCGCTGTCGAAGAGAGACTTCAGCGCGACCGCGATGGTGTCGACCGGGGGCGTCGCCGGCGCGGTCCGGGAAGACGCGGGCGCGGGCGCGAAGGCGAAGGCGAAGGCGAAGGCGAACGAGGGGTTGAGCGAGGAGGAGATCGCCGCGAGAGAGGCCGAGGCGAGAGCGAACGCCGCCGCGGTCGCGAAGATGCTCAAAGAAGCCCGGAACGCGCCGTCGGTCATCGCGAAGATCGAGAGAGCGCTCGCGGTGATCGACGACGACATCGCCGCGATCGACGAGCGGTTGCTCGCGTGCGGCGCCGACGTCGCCGCGGCGCAGGAGATTCAGAGAGAGAAGGACAAAAAGACCGAGAAGCAGACGTTGTACTACGAGGAGTGGGAGCGATTGGAGGCGGTGATGGAGGAGGCGAAGGCGCACGGCGGCGGCGCGTAGAAGAGAGAAGAACGCGGGAAGTGCGCGTACGTTTTTAGCAGTAAAGGTATCGCAATTAAACTGAAGGGTAAATGGTCTGTGTGCTCTGCGGCTTTGTACAGCGTGCGTTTGGTGTTTTTTTTTGGACCATCACACCTGCGGCCGCGTCTGGACGACGTAAATCTCGCCATCCTTCACGACGCCCTCGATGTCCTGCGCGACGCCCCCGAGCGCAGCCTCGATCGCGACGCCAGCCTCCGCGATCTTCGTCAGCACCTTCCGCTGCGTCTCCGCGTCCCACACGAGCGCGTCGCCGGAGTAATCCGCGTGCAGCGTGCTCTCCTTATCCATGGGCACGGACTCGTATAACCCGGCGCCGGCGTACCCTTCCAGGTCCTCGCCGTTGCTGTCCGACCTGAAGATGATCGTCGGCCGCGGTATCTTGAGCAGCACGTTCTTGGACGGGTACCCCAACACCTTGGGCGTCGCGCCGTCGGCGAGGTACTTGGTCCCCGTCGCCGCCTCCGCGGCGGTGGCTTTTTTGACGCTAAACGACAACGCGCGGCCCGGGTAGTTCCCCACGAGCACCTCGCCCAACCCGACGACAACCTCCGCGTACAACTCCGTCGCGTCGTTCGACGACGGGTTCACCGTGTGAATCACGAACGCGTAGTCCGCGTCCACGACCGGCTGCACGAGCACGGACATGCGGAGGTCCGCGTGGTCGATGCCGTGGTTGCGGAGCGAGACGAAGGCGCGATCGTTCCACTTGGACGCCCACACGTCGCAGAGCGCCCTCCACGCGAGGTCCCACCGGTCCTCGTCCTCGGGCGGGTCGATCCCGGCCGCGGCCATCGCGGTGGAGATCTCCTCGAGCATCCCTTTAGGGGGTTGGACGGTGCGCACGCACGCGCGGCAGTTCTTCAGCGTCGTCGCGAGCGACTCCTCGGAGGAGTCGTCCACGGCGGCTTCGAGGTTCATCAACTCCCGCGCGACCGACGCGTTGATCGGGTCCTTGAGGATGTGCTCCAGCGTCCCGAACGGCACGACCATGCTCTTCGGGAGCCTGATCCACTTCGGGATCTTCCCGCCGCCCAAGGACTCGTTCAGCGCGCGCGTGTTCCTCGCCTTGGCGCCGACGACGCCCTGTTTGAACTCCGAGAGAGGCACCGTGTACTTGCCGCAGAAGGGGATGTTATCCAATCGAAGGCCGCCCTCGATGTGGTTCCTCGATTCGGCGCCGGCGGCGCCGTTCGCGGCGGCCGCGTCCACGGCGCTCGCGTCGACTTCCTCCCAGACGATCTGCTCGCCCTTGCCGACGCTGACTTTCATCGCGTCGCCGACGTGTTGAGACAAATTCTCGAGAAGAATCTCGTCGTAGCACGTCGCGAACAACACGCCGCCGTTCCTCGCTCGCACGGCGCTGTGCGACAGGACGTCTACGCTGCACGTGGTGAGGACCGCGACCGCGCCCGCGGGGATCTCCTCGTCGCCGCCCACCTTGTCCGCGATCAAGATGGTCGGTCGGTCGAACGTATCGTTCATCACCGACGCCAACGCGTCGACTCTCTTCACGAAACCAATCGCGGGGTCGGGGGAGATGATCTGCCACGCGCCCATGTCCGCCTCCGCGCGAAGCGCCGGGTCGAGCCTCGACAACACGAGCGACAGCGCGAACGCGGGCCCGCCGCGGATCACCTCCTCCGCGAACAAATCCACGGACCAGGATTCGATCCCGCACGCGCGGCCAATCTCGTTCGCCGCCGGCTGCATGTCGTTCGCCACGGCGTCCGCGTGCAACGACACGGACAAACGCACGCGATCGACGACCGCTTTCGCTCGCAACGCCCACGTCGCGTCGCCGGCCGTTTTCGCCTCGCGGACGCGCCGCCACTCCGTCAGCGCGAGGACGACGTCCTCGTTCGTGGACGGCAGCGACAGCGCGAGATTCTCCCCGACGAGCTCGGCGAGATACATCTGCTCGTCGAGGCCATAGTCGGCCTCGCCCGCGCGTTCCACCGCGCGGCGCGAGACGTCGTCCACGGCGAGGTCCAAGTACATCAGCTCGCGGACAAGGCCCTCGTCCGCGGCGTACGGGTTCGCCAGACCGGCGTCGCGGATCTCGTGGCGCGCGTCCACGCACGCGGCGAGGAGCTGCAGCGCGTCGCCGCCGCCGTTTTGCGCGACCCGCACGTAATTCATGGCGTGAGACACCGCGAGGCCTTTCCTCGACGCCGCCTTCAAGCACTCGACGAGGTCCGCGCCGCTGTGCACGGACTTTAAGATTGCGAGGTAGTTTGTGAAGTCTTTGATGAGCGCCACCTTGATGTGCGGTCGCGGCGTCGGCTCGACCTTGATCGGGCGTTCGAACGACTCGAGTCGCTCGCGCGTGACGCCGTTTTCGCTCAACACGCGCCAGTACTCGCTCACGTCCATGTCCGACTTTAAAAAGGCGAGGTACGCCTCGCAGATGACGATGTCGTCCGGGGTCGTGTTGTTGTGCAGCTTCTGGTGCCACTCCTCCATCCACACGCCCTTCCTCTCGCCGATGTTGTTCCGGTGCATGATGTTCAAGATCTCGTCTCTGATTTGCTGCCCCTGCCCGCCTTCGCCGCCGCGGCCGACGGTGCCGAGCATCAAGCGCGCGATGTCGCGCAGGTGCGGGGACGAGCGATACACGTCCGTGATCGTCCGCGTCAGCTTCGACTGCGCCGCGGAGAGCTCGCGCGGTTTCACGTTGTAGTTCCTCTGCCACGTCAGCTTCCGTTGCGACGAGTACCGGAGCCAGACGTAAATTTTCGCCGCCGCCGCGATCTCCGCGCGTCGCGTCTTCTTCCCGTCCGTCTCTAACGAACCGTGCGCGCCGCACTTCTGCTCGATGAGGCTCGACGCGAGGTTGAACCGGTGCATGAGCGTCCACCACCCGTTCCCCGCCTCCGCGCGGATGATCGTGTCCAGCATCTCGTCCGTGACCGCTTGCTCTCGCGCCTGCGCGTAATTCGCGCGGAAGTTGGAGTTGCCGTTGAACTCGTCCTTGTACCAGCTCGTCCCGTCCGCGTTTCGAATCACAAACTGCATCCCCATGAGTTCGAGCGGGCCTTCGCCCGGGAGGTCGATCGTCATCGTTTGGATCGGGTAGCACGCGTCGTCGTCCTCGTTGCCGTCGACGCCCTGCACCGGAAGGCACCCCTCGGTCTGAAGCAGCGGCGTCTCCACGGAAATCTCCGAGACGATCTCCGTCCCCTCCGGCCACAGCGCCTTCGGAGGCAGGAGCCACTGCCCGGGCTCGTCGCGCGCGACGCCCCAGTGAAGCACCAAATCCTCGGTCGCGTCCGTGGTGAACACGACGCGCCGCCGCGCCACCTTGCTCCGCGCGCCCGACATCGCCTCCTCGTCGCTCCGCTCGACTTGATACATCTGCACCAAAAGCTCGGCGTCCTTCCCGATCGGGTACACGCGTTGGTTGATCATCTTCTCCGGAAGACGCTTCCCCGGGCCCTCTCCCGCCCATCGCGTCATGAACGTCTTGCTCTGCGCGCTCGCGAGCTCGTCGTCGCGGTCGTCGCCGTGCTCGCGCAGGGACAACGTCAGCTCCTTCAGGTCGGACGGTCCTCGCGTCGACTGGTAGACGCCCACGGGCTCGGGCTCGGGCTCGATCCAAACCTCCGGCTCCACCGTCTTCGTCGGCTTATTAAACTCTCCGCCGTCGCCGTCGCCGTCGTTCCACTCGTCCACGCTCACCGCGACCGCGTTGTTCTCCGGGTTCGCGACGTAGTTCACGTTCTTCCCCGCGGTGAGGATGGCGTTGGCGTCCACGCCGGGAAACATCGGGTCGTCGTCGCCGTCAACCGTGTCTTGGTTGTACCGCCGCCGCATGTCGTTCAGGGAGACGCCGCTCAGGGCTTCGAGCTGGAGGTCGAGTCTCGCGCGCGCGTACTCGGCCGCTTGCCACTCCGGCGACGTGTCCTCCGGCTTTCCGGCTTCTTCCCATCGGACGAAGGCGCGGATCTCGATGAGATCCGTCGGGATCTCGATCTGCGACACGTCCGTGATCTGACCGCCTGCGCGACGAGACGAGGGGGGTTTAGGGTTCGGAGGGTTCGAGGGCGGGGTGGACGAGGTCGTCAGTCGCGGTCGCGGTCGATCGCGCGGGGTGGCTGCGCGAAGGCGCGCGGCCGGCGATCGGCGCGGGCTCGGGGCGTCGTTCGGAGCGCCCGAGGGTCGATCGCCCTCGAAGAAAAGAAAGATACTTTGAAGCGGGCGAGACTTCGCCGCGCGGACGGGTCGGGAGCTTCGGGGCGCGCGCGCGAACGCGGAGGAGGACGCACCTCCGGCGATCGTCGCGCGCGTGAGCACGTTCCGGCGGCGGCGCGCGACCGCGCACGCCGGCCTAAGCGACGCGCGGTCGCGAGCGGGCGCGTGAAGCGCGGTCGCGAACGACGCGACGCCAAACGCGGCCGCCATCGTGTTTTTTTTTCAAAGAGAGAAAAAGATCTTCTTCCGCCCTCTCTCGCGAGGCGCGGAGGTCGCCCTCGGACGCGTCCGCGGCGAGGCGACGGGCGACGAGCGACGCGGCGCCGCGGCGAGAGTCGAGTCGCGCGGCTCGCGAGCGACCGTGCGCGGTGCGTGCGGTCCTCGGATGGTCTGGACCGTCGGACCTCCGTGCACTTTTTCGATCCTTCGCGCGACCCCCGATTTTACCTCAAATATCTTAGCCGCCGAAGCGTCGTGCTCTCCGGTTCTTTCGTTTTCCGTATGGGCATTTCGGTAAGAGTAGTTTTCGAGCGTACTGTAGTACACCGAGGGCCGCGGAAAACGTCGTCGTGGCCGTGGCCGTCATCAGGTCCGCGCCCAACCGTTCCTCGCTCTGCTTCTTACCCTAAGTCAATCACACACCGCCGCGCGAGGAAGGAAGCGCCGAAGCGCTCGCCGCGGCGTCGTCGAACGATGACGATGCGATACATGTTCATGAAGAACATCGCGAAGCTGGAGGCCGCGCTCGCGTCGATGCCGGGCGCGGCGCAGCCGACGCTCGTGGAGGGGAAATGGCGCGCGCCCGCGATGTCCAGGCGCAAAGTCGCGGAGCTGCGCAAGGCGGCGATCGCGATGGGGAAAGAGTGGCCGTGGGACGTCGCGAACAAGAATCCGGAGTACAAGCCGCCGAAGGGGCACAAGCACGAGAGAGACCAGGGCTTGAGAGAGGCGAAGATCGAGGCCGCGCTGAAGAAGCAGCCGGCGCTGATCGAGGCGCACAAGAAGCACAGGCGAGAGGTTCGCGCGGGGAAGGACGTGACCGCGTTCGACCAGATCTTGATGACCACGAAGGAGAAGATCCTGAAGTCGCGGCAGAACCCGGCGAACCAGAAGAGGAGTTGACGGCGTGTGATGACTCGACGATTCGTAGATGTAGTAGCGTAGCGGATAGAAGAAGAAGAAGGAGAAGAAGAAGGACGCGCGTGCGTTTGCGTTGCACGCGTCGCGAACTGAAAATACATACAGGTAATAGTCATCACGCGCTCACGCGGCCAACGCTTCGACGAACGCCTCCGCGCACTTCGCGCTCGACGCCGGGTTCTGCCCCGTGATGAGGTTCCCGTCCACGCACACGTTCGGGTGCCAGTCCGCGGCGGCGGCGTACTTCCCACCAAGAGCGCGCATCGTCTTCTCGAGCAACACCGAGTGCGTCTCGCACTTCTCCGTGAATCCGACGGCGGCTTCCTCCGCGTCGCTGAAGCCGGTGACAGCCTTGTCCGCCACGAGCGCGGATCCGTCCGGCTTCACGCAGTTGAGGAGCGCGATCGGGCCGTGGCAGTCCGCCGCGAGGGGCTTCCCGTCCGCGTAGACCTTGTTGAGGCACCGCTGCAGCGGCGCGTCGGGCGCGTTGTAAAAGTCGACGCACGTGCCGTGCCCGCCGGCGAGGTACACGCCCGCGCACGCGTCGAAGTCGTACGCGGCGAGCGCGACGGAGCTCTCGAGCGCTTTCACCGCGTCCGCGTCCGAGGTGAACTTGACGCAGTCGGGGGTGTTGAAGTCGCCCTGCGTCGACGCGGCGTCGATCGGGACCTTCCCGCCCGCGATGGAGACGATCGTCACGTCGAGACCGGCAGCCTTGAACGCGTAGTACGGCGTCGCGATCTCCTCGAGCCACGCCCCGGTGGGGTGGCCTTGGAACTCGGACGCGGAGGTGCACACGATGGCGACTTTCTTGGACATTTTGACGTTTCGGCGTGCGACGCGACGACGCGATGCGCTGGACTGTGATGATGAGATCCGCGACGAATCGGTTCGTGACAGCAGGCCAGGACGAGAAAAAAAGTTCACGGTCGTGTTGAAAGGGGACGCGATCAAATGTTGAAACCAAGTTGTGGGTGAAAAACGTTTTTTGATCGCACCTGCGAAAAGGAACTTTTTCATCCGCTGACAGGACTCGTCGTCGTCGCGTGACGACGAGTTGACGTGCGCGTGCCCCGACGGCTCCCGCCGCAGAGACGAGCGCGCGGCGGGTCGGGCGACGGAACGACGCGATCCGAACGCCGCGCGCGATGAGCGACCCGGACGACCTCGACGACGCGGACGCCGGCGGCGCGTCCACCGCGGAGACGCACGAGCTCAAGTCCACGGCGTTCCTGCTCTTGCTCGTGTGCCTCGCGTGCGCGTTCGTGCTCGGGTTGGTGATCAAGCACTTTAAGATCACCTTCCTCCACGAGGCTGGCGCGGCGCTGCTGATGGGCATGGGCGTCGGGCTCGCGCTGTGGGCGGCGAACACGAGCGGCAGCGTCACCGAGTGGGTCGACTTCAACGAGGAGATCTTCTTCTTCCTGCTCCTGCCGCCCATCATCTTCGAGAGCGGGTTCTCGCTGAGCACGCGCGATTTCTTCAACAACTTCGGGGGCATCTGCGCGCTCGCCTTCGGCGGGACGCTCATCTCCACCGCGGTCATCGGCCTGTGCGTGTGGATCTTCGGCGCGATCGGGTTGATCACGTACCTCCCGTTCCTGCACTCGCTCGTGTTCGGCGCGCTCGTGTCCGCCACCGATCCCGTCACCGTCCTCGCGTTGTTTCAAGAGCTCGGCGTCAACATCGATCTGTACTCGCTCGTGTTCGGGGAGTCGGTTTTAAACGACGCGGTCGCGATCGTGACGTACCGCGCGCTGATCAACTTCCACCAGGACGGCGTGTCGTTCGTGTCGCTGATCACCGCGATCGCGTTCTTCGGGTACATATTCGTCGGGAGCGTTCTCGTGGGGACGTTTTTCGCCGTCGCGACGACGATATTTTTCAAGCTCATCGGCGGGCCTCTGCTCGCGTCGCACACGCACATCGAGGCGTCGCTGGTGATGATCGCGCCGTACTGCGCGTACACCGCCGCGGAGTCGGTGAGTTTGTCCGGGATCGTCGCGATTCTGTTCTGCGGGATCGTCATGGCGCACTACACGCGTCCGAACCTGTCGCCAGAGTCGCAAAAGAACACGAAGGAAATTTTCAAGACGCTCGCGACGCTCGCGGAGACGTTCGTGTTCATATACATGGGCGTCGCGATGTTCTTAGAGAACCAGGCGTGGAAGTCGATACCGTTCGCGATCGTCGCGCTGTTGGCGTGCATGGGAGGGAGAGCGTGTAACATTTTCCCGTTGACGAAGAAGATAAACGCGTGGAGGTCGCCCGGGAGACAGATACCGGAAAACCACGTCCACATGTTATGGATCTGCGGGTTACGAGGCGCGATCGCGTTCGCGCTCGCGTCGAGCACGATCCGCGACCTGGGCGTGGAATCCGGGAGGGTGATACGGACCGCGACGCTGATGATCATCATCTTCACGGTGCTGACGATCGGAGGCGCGTGCAGCTATCTCGTGGACAGGTTGGATCTGAAAGCGCCGTCGGTGTGGAACGAGATGGACGACTCCCCGGGAGGAGGAGGGGGCGGCGCCGGCGCGGAAGGGGGTGCCCGGGGGGGTGTCCGGGGGGGTGCCCACGGCGACAGCGCCCCGGGCAGCGGCCGCGGGAGCGTCCACGGCGGCGAGGTTCTGATGCCGGAGTACAACTCGTCGCTCATGTCGAAGCTCGGATCGAGCCTCAGAGAGGTCGGCGACAACAGCGATCTGGACCGCATGGGGAAGGTCCGCGCCGCCGCGAGCGCGGTCGCGGAGACGGCCCGGATGACGTCGTTCACAGAGATCGACAACCGGTACATACGGCCGTACCTCACGGTGAACACGACGGGAAGCTCGAGGGAGCCGAGCCGCGGCGGGTCCCCGGATAACCTCGCGGGCGGCGGCGGCGGCGGGAACGGGAACGGGGGGGGAGATCTCGAGAGCGGCGGCCGCGGCGGGAACGGGACGGCCGGCGGGGGCGACGCGAACGCCGCGTGGATCGGCGCCGGCGGCGCGAGCGACGGCGCGCGCGACGTCGTGTTAGAGGCCCCCGGCGGCGCCGACGCGGGCGCGGGTCCCTCGACCGGGACTCCCCTCGCGACGATCCCGCAGTCGCCGACGGCGGCCCGAGCGGACACCACGCCGCTGGGGTTGCCGTCGCCGATGCGTCCGCCGGAAGGAGGGTGACGACGAGGATGACGAGGACGACGACGGGATGTAGGGTTTGGGGAGGGAGGGGGGACGATACCGATACCGCGGACGGAGAGGTAATAATCACGACGCGAATAACGAAACGAATCCAAAATAACGAGATCTGGAATCGATCATAGCTCGCGTCGCGCCTCCCGTCGTCGCGCGCGCTCCTCCTCGCGCGATGCGGCGCGTCGCGTCGCGCGTCCTCGCTCGCGCGTGGTCGCCCGCGGCGCCCGCGTCCTCGTGGAGGACGCGCGGGGTGGCTCCGATAGACGCCGACGCGCGATCGACCTCCACCTCCACCTCCACCTCCACCTCCACCTCCACCTCCACCTCGACCGCGACCGCGGCGTCCGCGAGCGTCTCCGAGGACGACCAGCAGCGCCTGTTCGAGCACTACGCCTCTGGTCTGCGCGCCATCCTCGCCGCGTCGGACGTCCCCGACCTCGAGAAGACCGCGCGCGTGCGCGATCTCGTGAAGCTCCGCGACGCGATGCCCGTGAAGCTGACGCACAAATTTTGGAGCGCGCAGTTCCTCGCGATGGCGTTCGGTCACGAGCTCGGATTCGCCGCCGCGCACCCGCCGGCGCTTCGCGCCATCTTCAACCTCGGCGTCGCCGCCGCCGAACGCGGACTCGTGCCGTACCAGGCGATTCGAAGCGCGCACGCGCAGCTGCGGCAGCTCGGCGTGTTGACGTGCGACCGCGTGGACCCGCCGCCGCCGGACGCCTCCGCCGCCGCCGCGCCGCCGCCGAGCGCGTGGGAGCTCTTCGCGTCGCCGCGGCTGCGCGCGTCGGTAACCGCCGCAGCGGCGGCGTTACGAAACGAAAGCGACGGCGGCATCGCCGTGATCGACGACGCGCTCGGACCGAGGCTCGCGGCCGCGGTGTCGCGCGCGCTGCGTCGGCACGCGAGCGAGCGACGGGACGACTTCGTCGCGGGCGCGTTGGACCGCACCGGGCGGTCGGACGTCTCCGCGCGCGGCGACGTCGTGTGCTGGCTCGCGGGGGACGAGGGCGCGGACGACGACGACGACGCCGATGAAGGTGGTGACTCAAACTACTCGAAAGTGTTGGCGTCGCCGCCGCCGGAGATTCGACCCGGTGACGTCGCGCAGCTCGTGCGATCGTGCGTCTCCGACCACCTGATCAACGCGTTGCCTAAAAACGCGCTGCTGCCGTCGGACGCGTACGTCGCCAACGCGATGCTCAGCGTGTACGCGCCCGGCGCGCCCGGGTTCGTGAAGCACCTGGACAACTGCGGCGCCGCGGACCCGCGGCGGATCACCGCGGTGTATTACCCGAACCCGAACCCGAACGAAAAAGGGAAAAGCGCGCGGGGCGCGGACGACGGCGGCGAGTTGGTCGCGTTTCCGAGCGACGCGTCGCGACGGCGGTCCATCGCGCCCGCCGGGGACCGGCTCGTGATGTTCTACAGCGACGAGGTCGAGCACGAGGTGCGAGGGGTGAGGGAGGGCGTCGACGGCGAGCGGCTCGCGCTGTCGTTTTGGTTCTTGAAGCCGACGGGGTTCGACCCGAGCGCGATGCGAAGCGCGTGACGAGGGCGAGGTTTGACTGAGGTTTGATTCTTTTACGTTAGTATTTATTCGCTCTCGTCGATCGTTATTAGACCAGACTACTTGACGAACAGCTTGCACGTCTCGCTCTCGCGGAAGAACGGGAGGTCGCACTCCGCCGGGCGCGTGATCCCCATCTTCTCCCTCGTGCTCTCGTCCTTCGGGACGTACCCGCTGCCTTTCAATATCGCCATGTTACCCGCGTATTGCTTGTCGTAATTTTTCCTCTCCCTGTTACGGAGGGAAGTAGAAGATGGAGTCGACGTCGTCGGGTCGAGGCTGTGTGAAGACGACAAAGGAGGAATTCCGTGAGCGTACCTGTCGTTCGCCTCTTTGTTCTCCGCGCTCTTCGCGAGGAGGCGCTTCACGAGCTCCGACTGCGGCGCCTCGTCCGCGGCGGCGACGCCGGAGTTGTAGTCGCTGTAGGCTTTCGGCGCGTCGTCGTCGTCGCCGTCGTCGCGCGCGACCGCGGGGGTCGCGCGCGAGAGGAGGAGCGCCGACGACGACGCGCCGAGGAAGAGACGGCGCCCGGCGGCGACGACGACGACGTCATCGCGACGGTCGTCGCGATGATGGCACGTCGCCGCGACCGCGCCGCGCCGCGCCGCCGCCGCGCCCGCGTTTCTCGCCGCCGCCGCCGACGGCGACGCGCGGGCGGTGGAGAGCGTCGCCGAGGCGAGCATGACGCGCGCGGGGGGGGGGATGTGGCGCGCGCGCTAGCTACTGTACTGTACAGTAGTAGGTCACGGAACCGAGAGGCTCGCACACTGCGGTCGCGGTCGCGGTCGGCACCTCCAAGACTCTTCTGTCGCGCTGCCGATCTCGCGTCTCACTCCCCGGCGGCGCAGCATGCCGCCGCGGGCCAAGCGCAAAGCGCCGCCTCCCGTCGCGGAGGTGCGCGACGCCGACGTCGAGGCGTTCGTCGCCGTCACGGGCGCGGACGACGCGCGCGCGCGACGCGCGCTCCTCGCGTGCGGCGGCCAACTCCAGCGCGCGGTCGATAGGCACTTCGCGGTCGTCGCGCCCGCGCCCGCGCCAGCGCCCGCGCCCGCCGCCGCGCCGCTCGGTCAGACGAGCCTGCACGACGCGGCGAAGACGAGGGAGAAGACGGAGACGACGACGCCTCGCGAGGCGCCGCCGCGATTCGACCTCGACGTCTCGACCATCCCGACCGCGCCGTCGCGCGACGCCGACGGATGGGTCACGACGCCGAGCCAGGAGGACGAGGCGGAGGCGGAGACGCGAGACGCGACGATCGAGTGGGCGACGCGGTGCGTCCGCGCGCCTCGGTTCGACGACGGGTCGTTCCCGCCGGACGCGTCGAGCATCGACGGGCGCCGTAAGGGGAGAGGGAAGGGAGGGAAGGGCGGGGAGCACGACGAGACCATCGTCGTTCCGCGGTGCGCGTGCGACCCGCCGCGAAGGGCGCGCGTCAAGCGAGCGCAGCGCGACGGTCCGAACCAAGGCCGCGAATACTACGCGTGCGGCCTCGCCGCGGCGCGAGGCGTTTTCCCGCCGCCGAAGCCGTGCGAGTTCTTCGCTTGGGCGGACGACGCGCCCTCGAAGAAGTCGTCCGTGGAGACGGAGTGGCGGCGGTTCGACGCGCCGCGGTTCAGGCGAGGACTTTAGACTAATTTCTCTCCCTTCCCGGCGGGCGTTTACGTTTACGTTTCTCTCCGCCCCGCCCCTCCGTTTCTGTTCGATCCTAACCGAGTTCGATCCTAACCCTCAGACTGACCGGCGCCGACGGCGTGTTCGACCCCGCGCACGTCCGGCAAGGCGCGGTCGGGGACTGCTGGCTCCTCTCCGCGCTCGCGGTGATCGCGGAACGGCAGGACCTGGCGCGGCGGGTCGTCGGGCCGTCGGCGGCGTCTCCCGCCGCCGCCGCCGCCGCCGCCGCCAGCGGCGCGTACCTCGTCCGACTTTTTCTCGGCGGGAGGTGGCGCGGCGTCGTCGTGGACCCGTGCCTCCCGGTCGCGGGGAGATCCGTCGAGGTCTCGAGAGGCGCCAACGGGCCGCGGCCCGAGGTCAACAAGCGCAGAGCCTTGGACGACTTCGCGCCCGCGTTCAGTCGCGCGAGCGGGAACCGACTGTGGGTCCCCGTCGTGGAGAAGGCGTACGCGAAAGCGCACGGGTCGTACCACGCCATCAGCGGAGGGTACATCTCGGAAGGGCTGCTCGATCTCACCGGATGCCCCACGGAGACGATCGCGCTGTTGGGCGCGGGGTCGGAGCATTACGGCGGTGAGACTGCTTCCCATACGACCCCGTTCGCGTGGTGCACGCCGTTCCTTAAGGACTTTTCCCGTCGTCACTCTTCACCCGCGCTTCCCTTTCAACGTTTGACCGGTAAGACGTTCG
>Ga0181560_10000421_pt1 | contig 38035 bp, 38 predicted proteins | sample 011ome_20_FD_133751 | JGI IMG/M metagenome (GOLD analysis project Ga0181560, IMG submission 133751) | Coastal salt marsh microbial communities from the Groves Creek Marsh, Skidaway Island, Georgia - 011509CT metaG (megahit assembly) | ecosystem: Environmental > Aquatic > Marine > Intertidal... | reverse complement strand
CTTGACCCCCGATGAGGCCTATGTCAGCAAAACAGAACCAATGAGATTAGCAGCCTGAAATGAAACCCTGATCTACCTTAGCAAGGCTGCAAACTGGTCGAAAAAGCAGGACCACCTCTCTCATCGTCATTATGAACCTGATATTCTCTTTTGATTCCGTGCTTTCCGCACTGGCGATCACTGACGTCTTCCCTGTCCTCGCCATCGCGATCGTCCTCTCTGGGCTCGCCATGCTGTTGCTTGCGGACGGCGTGACAAGCTTTCTTGAAAAGAACCGCATGTATGAGGTGCTTGGCCTCTTTATCCTGCTGATCGTCGGCGTTGTTTTGTTGGGCGAGGCTGGCGTTGCGGCGGCCCATGCGGTGCATGACGACACCCTCAATATCAAGGTCTTCGGCCAAGACATCATCCCAATGTCAAAATCGACCTTCTACTTCTCTGTCGTCGTCCTGTTCGCTGTGGAAATCCTGCAATCGGGCTACAGCCGAAAGTTGAACGCAGAGCGCAAAGCGCTACAGAAGCACTCGTAAATCTGTCAAAGAACGCCTATTGTTAAAGGGTCGTAAAATTTCGGCCAAGTCTAAGGGGGCACAATGCCTAAACCATTTCAACGCGGCGCCTATGTCGTCCTGATTGTGCTGCTCTTTGGCGTCACATCTGGCTGGTTGGGGGCGCTCTGATGGCCAAACAATTCGGCGGAAAATATAGCCCCAACGGCACAAACGGCACTGGACCGCTCGAAGTGATCGATGATCGCCAAGTGGACGCGGCAGGTGGGCGCTCCAACCTCCTGTTCATCCCCGCTGTTGTGCTGGTTGCAACAACATTTTCGGATGGGCCTGTATCATTGATCACGGGGCTTATTGGCGCAGGAACTCTGACGGTTGCCGCTATGCTCTTGCGTGAAGGGCTACGTGCCGAGGCCGCCTACGATCTGCGCAAGGTGGCCCGCCGTCCCGCGTATCCACGCAAAATGCTCTCCTCTGCCCTCACAGGAATTGGCGTTGCGATTGCGTCTTATGCCCATGATACCAGTATCTTGACAGCGATCCTCTACGGAATCTCTGGCCTTGCCGTGCATGTCGCGGCCTTTGGGATTGATCCTTTGCGCGACAAACGGATGGAAGGGATCGACACCTTCCAACAAGATCGCGTGGCCAAAGTGGTGGACGAGGCAGAGACCTATCTCAACATCATGAAAGGCCAGATTGAGGGGCTTGGTGATCGTCAAATGCTGATCCGCGTCAATGCGTTTCAGGCCGCTGCACGCAAGATGATCCGCACCGTCGAAGAGGACCCACGCGACCTAACAGGTGCGCGGAAATTCTTGGGTGTTTATTTGATGGGCGCACGTGACGCGACAGTGAAATTCGTTGAACTCTATCGCCGTTCAAAGGACCCCACGGCGCGCGCCAATTACGAAAGCTTGCTCGGCGATTTGGAACAAAACTTCGCCGCCCGCACGGAAAAAATGTTGCTCGATGATCGCAGCGACATGGACATTGAAATCAAAGTGCTGCGCGATCGTTTGCAGCGCGAAGGCGTTTGAGCCTGAATTATAAGGAGACATCATATGTCTGAAGATATTAGAAAAATGGCAGAGGCCACATTGGCCAATGTTGAAAAAGTGACAGCCGTTGTGTTGGCCGAGCCAACTGGCGAACTGGTGACTATAGAAACGGCCGACAAGCCAACGACCGCCGAGATCAAGCGTCGTATGGACGAGATCGACATGAGCAACACGCAATCGATCGTATCGTTCGGCTCCTCCGCTCAGGCCGAATTGCAGGTCATTAGCCAGTCGATGCTCGCAGGCGTGCGCAACAAGGATGTTGGCCCAGCGGGAGACAGCCTGCGCAATATCGTCAGCACCATTCGCGGCTTCTCTATTTCCGAACTCGACGTGCGCCGCGAGCGGTCTTGGTGGGAAAAACTGCTGGGTCGCGCGGCCCCAATGGCGAAATTTGTTGCACGTTTTGAAGACGTTCAAGGCCAGATCGACGATATCACCGATGATCTCTTGAAACATGAGCATGTGCTCTTGAAGGACATCGAAAGCCTTGATGTGCTTTATGATAAGACGCTGCAATTCTATGACGAACTGGCGCTTTATATCGCTGCGGGCGAGGCAAAAATCGCCGATCTTGACGGTACTGTGATCCCCAAGAAAGAGCTTCAGGTTTCCAAAGCGCCAGAAGACAAAGCCGTGATGATGGCGCAGGAATTGCGCGACATCCGCTCTGCCCGTGACGATCTGGAACGCCGTGTGCACGACCTCAAACTGACCCGTCAGGTCACGATGCAGTCCCTGCCCTCGATCCGCCTCGTGCAAGAAAATGACAAGTCGCTGGTCACGAAGATCAACTCCACTTTGGTCAACACGGTCCCACTTTGGGAAACACAATTGGCGCAAGCAGTCACGATTCAACGCTCTGCCGAGGCCGCCGTGGCCGTGCGCGATGCTAACGATCTGACCAACGACCTGTTGACCGCCAACGCCAAAAACCTGCGCGACGCCAACAAGGTGATCCGTCAGGAAATGGAGCGCGGTGTGTTTGATATCAACGCCGTGAAAGAGGCTAACGCCAACCTGATCGCCACGATCAACGAGAGCCTTGAGATCGCCGACGAAGGCAAGCGCAAGCGCGCTGAGGCCGAAATCGAGCTGAAGAAGATGGAAGAGGAACTCAAAAATACTCTCGCGTCTGCGAAGGCCCGTAAAACAGGTGCTGGCGATAACGTCGGCACCGCGACTGGCGCGTAAATGATGCGCTGGGGCGGAATTGTGGCATTCGGTTTGGGTCTAATGGCCCTGACTGCCTGCACCCAAACATCGCCGCCCCAGACAACCCCCATTTCGTCGACGCCACCGAAAGCACGCGCAACGGAACCTGCGCCAATTGCCCCCATTGTTGTGCAGCCCACTGTTCAAGACGACGCTTTGCGCACCTACTACAAGCGGCTCGAAAACGATCTTTTGACCCGCGGCCTTCTGCGCACCGACGGTGGTGGGCCGGATACGCCGTTCACGGACACACAACTTACCCGTAATTTCGTGCGGATCGCCCTATTTGATGAATATGTCAGCGATGCCAGGGGCTTGCGTGCCACGCCTACCGAATCGAAATTGCGCCGTTGGGATCAACCTGTGCGCATGTCTGTGGAATTTGGTGAGGGAACGAGCGCTGAACAACGCGTCAAAGACCGCGCAAATGTCGCCCGCTACGCCAACCGATTGTCGCGGATTTCTGGTCTGTCGATTACACAAACCGACGTCAATCCGAACTATTATGTCCTGTTTCTTAACGAGAATGACCGGTTAAACTCCGAGGCACGTCTGCGCGAAATCGTGCCAGGCATAGCGCCAAGTTCGGTCCGCGCGATCCTTGGCCTGCCGCGCGATCAGCTTTGCATTGTCGTCGCGTTTTCCGAACAAGGCCGATCCGATTATTCTAAAGCCGTGGCCGTCGTCCGCGACGAACATTCCGATCTCATGCGCCAGTCATGCATCCACGAGGAACTGGCCCAAGGGCTTGGCCTTGCCAACGACAGCCCCGCCGCTCGCCCGTCGATTTTCAACGACGACGAGGAATTCGGCTTGCTGACCACGCATGACGAATTGCTGCTCAAAATGCTTTACGACCGCAGGCTGACATCAGGCATGACGGCCGAGCAAGCAACCCCAATCGCGAAAATCATTGCAACTGAATTGACAGGCGGCAGCGCAAGCTAGCCCCACAGACAAAGGAGCCTCAACATGGGCATTTTCGATTTTCTGAGCGGCGAGTTTATCGACGTTATTCACTGGACAGACGACACCCGCGACACAATGGTTTGGCGGTTCGAGCGCGAAGGCCATGAAATCAAATACGGTGCCAAGCTGACCGTCCGCGAGGGCCAAGCCGCTGTTTTCGTTCACGAAGGTCAGTTGGCTGACGTCTTTACCCCCGGTCTCTATATGCTTGAGACCAACAACATGCCGATCCTGACGACGCTGAGCCACTGGGATCACGGCTTCAAAAGCCCGTTCAAATCCGAGATCTATTTCGTCAACACGACCCGCTTCAACGACCTGAAATGGGGCACGAAGAACCCGATCATGCTGCGCGACGCGGAGTTTGGCCCGACCCGCATCCGCGCCTTTGGCACCTATTCGGTCAAGGTCTCGGATCCGGCCATCTTTATGCGTGAAATCGTCGGCACGGACGGTGAATTCACGATGGATGAGATCAGCTTCCAGATCCGCAACATCATCGTGCAAGAATTCAGCCGCGTGATCGCCTCCTCTGGCATTCCTGTGCTGGATATGGCCGCAAATACCGCTGATCTGGGCAAACTTGTAGCGACCGCGATTAGCGCCACGATTGCCCAATATGGCCTGACAATCCCAGAGCTCTATATCGAAAATATCAGCCTGCCAGAGGCGGTTGAGGCCGCCTTGGACAAACGTACATCGATGGGCATCGCTGGCGATTTGGGCAAGTTCACGCAGTACTCCGCAGCTGAAGCAATGACCGCCGCAGCAGCCAATCCAAATGGTGGGGGCGGCATGGGAGCTGGCCTTGGCATGGGGATGGGCATGGCGATGGCAAATCAGGTGCAAGCCGGACCTTGGGGTGCGGCTCCAACCGCCCCACCGCCGCCACCTGTCGAACACGTTTGGCATATCGCCAACAACGGCGAAGTGACGGGACCGTTCTCGAAGGCCTCCATGGGCCGCATGGTCACTGACGGCACCCTGACCCGCGAAAGCCAAGTCTGGACCCAAGGTCAAGACGGCTGGAAACGCGCCGACGCAGTGATTGAATTGGCGCAACTCTTTACCGTCATGCCACCCCCACCACCGAGCACCTAAGGTTGCAAAAATTCAAATGACCGACACGCAGATCGAGCACCGCTTTCCCTGTGATACCTGCGGGTCAGACCTTCGGTTTGACCCAGCGTCGCATCAACTTGTCTGCGACCATTGCGGCAATCAACAGGCCATTGGTGGCACGCAGCCTATGGCGGGTGGGATAAAAGAGCTTGATTTTAGGAGCGCCGTTGCCAACCAGCTAGACGCCGCCGAAATCGAAGAAACACGCGTTGTGACCTGCCCCAATTGTGGAGCCAGCACCGAATTTGATGGCACGACCCATGCCGCCGAATGTCCGTTTTGTGCAACGCCTGTTGTCACTGACACGGGCCTACATCGGCATATCAAACCGCGTGGGTTGCTGCCCTTTTCGCTTGATGAACCATCAGCGCGTACCGCTCTCACGGGCTGGCTCGGCAGCCTTTGGTTCGCGCCAAATGGCCTCATGGATTACGCCCGTAAGGGCCGCACAATGAACGGGATTTACGTCCCCTATTGGACCTTTGATGCCGATACCAAAAGCGCCTATGAGGGCCAACGCGGTATGCATTATTACGAGACCAAAACCGTTATGCGCGACGGAAAACGCGAACAAGTTCGCGTGCGCAAAACCCGTTGGTCCCGCGCCTCTGGCCGCGTTGCACGCTTCTTTGACGATGTCTTGGTACTTGCCTCCAAGAGTCTGCCAAAACGGTATACTGACGGTCTAGAGCCTTGGGACCTCTCCGCTATGGAACCCTATAAGCCCGAATATCTCGCTGGGTTTCGTGCCGAGGGTTATCAGGTCGAGCTTTCCGAAGGCTTCTCGGAGGCTCGGCAATATATGGACCGTATGATCTTGCGCGATGTGAAATACGACATCGGCGGCGACGAGCAACGCGTGAGCGATGTGCAGACGCAGATCAGTAATGTGACATTTAAGCATATTCTGTTGCCGGTTTGGCTCGCCGCCTACAAGTACCGTGGGCGCACGTTCCGCTTTGTCGTCAACGGACGCACAGGGCGGGTTCAAGGCGAGCGGCCCTACTCCGCGTGGAAAATTACTTTTGCAGTGATCCTCGGACTGATTGTTGCGCTTATTGCTGGATATGTTATCGCTAACAACCAATAGTCTTGGAGGTTGAGATGATCCTTTGTGCGGGCGAAGCCCTAATTGATATGTTGCCACGCAAGTCCACGGAGGGCGAAAACGCATTCGTCCCACTTGCAGGCGGATCGGTGTTTAACACGGCAATTGCCTTGGGCCGTTTGGATGCGCCTGTGCAGTTTTTCTGTGGTCTGTCCTCGGATTTGTTCGGCGACGTGTTGCGTGCCGAATTGACCGCCTCAAAGGTCGATAGCAGCCCCGCGAATATTAGCGACCGCCCGACGACACTGGCTTTTGTGAAACTGACGAATGGCCATGCGTCCTATGCCTTCTACGATGAAAATACCGCGCACCGTATGATCACGGTAGCTGACTTGCCTGAGGTTACCGCAGATGCGATTTTCTTTGGTGGAATAAGCCTCGTGGTTGAGCCGTGTGCTGCCGCATATCAAGCGCTCATGTTGCGCGAAGCACCAACCCGCGTGACCATGATCGACCCTAACATTCGCACCAGCTTTGTCACCGACGAGGCGGCCTACCGCGCCCGTCTGACCTCCATGTTTGCTGTGGCGGACATCATCAAGACATCCGACGAAGACCTTGATTGGATCACCGGCGGAACCGACGCATCGGCCTTGTTTGAAGGGACTTCGGTGAAGATTATTTTGCTGACCAAAGGCTCCGAGGGCGTCACCGTCCTGACCCGCGACGCCTCCGTTGACGTGCCTGCAGTGAAAGCTAAGGTCATCGATACAGTCGGCGCGGGCGACACGTTTAGCGCCGGTTTTCTCGCCAATCTTGATGCACGCGGATTACTGACCAAAGCGAAAATCGGCTCCGCCACAATGGACGACCTGACACAAGCCGCCGCTTTTGGCGCGAAAGTTGCGTCGATCACCGTGTCACGTGCAGGTGCAAATCCGCCTTGGGCGTCCGAGCTTTGAGGGCACTCGTTCAGCGGGCGACCCGTGCAAGTGTCACGGTTGAAGGCGAAGTTGTGGGGCAGATTGATGAAGGGATGCTCATCTTCTTTTGCGCGATGCAGGGGGATGATGCGTCCAAGTCAGCGCAACTCGCCGCCAAAATATCAAAATTGCGCATTTTTAAGGATGACGCCGGCAAGATGAACCTGTCGTTGAAAGACACCGGCGGCAGTGCCTTGATTGTCAGCCAGTTTACTCTTGCAGCCGATGTGTCACGAGGCAACAGGCCCGGATTTTCCTATGCGGCAGCGCCCGACGATGGGCGTGTGCTCTATGAGACGTTCATCGCCGACATGAAGGCCTTGGGCGTGCCCGTGGCAACGGGTCGCTTTGGTGCGGAGATGGCTGTGAGCCTTACAAATAATGGCCCTGGGACAATCTGGTACGATATTTAAGCAGGCCGTCTGACCAAGCCGCTGACCGCCCCCACGGCGAAAATCGCAGTTGCGACACAGATGATGGTGGGGCCAACGGGCGTGTCCAAGACCACCGAAAGTCGCACCCCTCCCAAGGCCGCAAGGGCCGCAATTGCGCTCGCGAGGAGCGCCATTTGCTCCGGCGTTTTGGCGAAATTCCGTGCGGCAGCGGCGGGAATGATCAACATTGCAGTTATCAAAAGTGCACCTACGACTTTGATCGCCACGGCGACGACGGCTGCCAAAAGGAGCGTCAAAACAAGCTGTTCACGACGTGGGTTCATGCCAGCGGCATATGCTAGATCTGGACTCACTGTTGAGGTCAACAAAGCAGTCCAGTGACGCCAGAGGACGAGCGCCACAATCAATGCGCCGATCCAGATAATGCCAAGATCGCCCCGTGTGACGGTGAGTACGTCGCCGAAGAGATAGGCGTCAAGGTTAATGCGTTGGTTGGGGATCATCGTGACCGCGACGAGGCCGAGAGCCAAGGCGCCGTGGGCAAGAACGCCCAAGAGCGTGTCAACGGACTGCCCTTTGCCCGAGAGAGAGAAGATCAAGACAGCCATCAAAAACGCAATAAAACCAACGCCTAAGAAGATGGACGTGCCGAACAGCAAGGCCAGCGCAACCCCGAGGATTGCCGCATGGGCTGTCGCATCACCGAAATAAGCCATGCGCCGCCAGACAACGAAACACCCCAAACCTCCTGCGGAAATGGCCGTTCCGATCGCGGCCAAAGTGGCGCGAACCATAAAATCATCAAGCATTATTCTGCCGCCTCGTGGTGGTGATGGTGATCGTGTTCGTGGCGGTAGAGGGCGAGTGCGCCGCCTGTGCCTGTCCCGAAAAGTTCCCTGTAGGCGGGGGCTGCGGACACAACATCTGGTGTGCCTTCGCAGCAGACGTGGCCATTGAGGCAGATGACGCGGTCAGAGGCGCTCATGACCACGTGCAATTCGTGGCTGACCATCAAAACGGCGCAGTTCAGATCACGTCTAACTGCATCAATTTGTTGATAAAAACGGGCCGATCCGGGTTGGTCGAGACCTTGGGTGGCCTCATCCAACATGAGCACATCGGGGCGGCCCAGAATGGCGCGTGCGAGAAGCACCCGTTGGAACTGTCCACCCGACAAAGAGGCCATTTGTTGGCTGTGCACACCCTGTGCACCGCACGTGCACAGAGCGTGCACCGCTTCGTCGTCGGTCACAGGTGTCGGCAGATCAAGAAATCGGCGGACCGTCATTGGCATGGTCGGGTCGATGTGCAGTTTTTGCGGGACATAGCCGATGCGCAGGCCGTCCTTGTGGGTGACCTTCCCTTTCACAGGCTTTAGCGCACCGATGAGCACGCGCAGGAGCGTCGATTTACCAGAGCCATTGGGGCCGACGATGGTGACGATCTCGCCAGCGTTGAGGGAAAGGTCGACGTTACGCAGAACGGTATTCCGACCATGTTTGGCGGTGATACCCGTTGCAGAAAGGATCGCGGTCATGGGTGGGCTCCGGTTTGGCAAGACGGGCACAGCCCTTCCGCCTCGATGACGGTTTGTTCGATTTGGAAGCCGCTTTGCGCGGCTGATGTGCTTAGGGATGAGCCTGCCGATTGCGCCTCGGCGACGGTTCCGCAAGAGCGGCAAATCATAAACGCGGGATCGTGGGTCGCACCCGGATGGGCGCAGGCGATGAAGGCGTTGAGCCGTTCAATGCGGTGCACGAAGCCTTGGTCGACGAGAAAAGCCAATGCGCGGTAAGCGACGGGAGGTTTGGACCCTAAGCCTTCGGCGCTCAACCGCTCAAGCACGTCGTAGGCCCCCATCGCGGCGTGGGTTTCGAGCAGAATTTCGAGTGACCGCTGGCGGACGGGCGTGAATTGCACGCCGCGTTCAGCGCAAATTGCCCGTGCGGAGGCCATCGCGGAATGCACGCAGGTGCTATGATCGTGGGTGGCAAAGCCGAGGGGTTCAGATGACATCTTGCGCTTTCTGTTATGTTATAACATATACCCCATGTCGAAACCTGATACAAGTTGGAAACGCTATGCGCCTACTCACTACTCTTGCCGCCTTGATCGCAACCGATGCCGCTGCGGCCCCGAATGTTGTGACTGACATCGCGCCAGTGCATGCACTCGTGAGCGAAGTGATGGGAGGTGTTGGCAGCCCTACCCTTTTGCTGCCCGCAAATGCGGACGCCCACCACTATACGATGCGCCCCTCCGATGGGCAGGTTTTAGCAGATGCGGATCTGGTGATTTGGGTTGGTGCGGGACTAACCCCTTGGTTAGAGGCACCTTTGGACGCTTTGGCCCCTGACGCGGAAAAGCTGACTTTGTTGTTAAGTGAGGGCTGGACGCCGCGTGAATTGCACGACGGGGATGACCATGATCACGGTGTCATTGATCCGCATGCTTGGCTTGATCCTGCGGTCGCAAATGCTTGGTTGGGCGCGATTGCGGTGGCCTTAGGTGCCGCTGATCCTGAAAATGCCGAGACCTACGCGGAAAACGCTGAGCAGGCGGCGGTGAGTAATGTCGAATTGCGCTTGAGTATTGCGGGAGACATGGAGGCTGTCGCGGGGCGCGGTGTGATTTGGCCTCATGATGCCTACGGATATTTTGCGGATGCTTTTGGCGTGACCGGCTTGGGTGCGATTTTGAATTCCGATGCTTCGGCACCGGGCCCTGCGCATATCGCGGAATTACGCGAATTGACCCAAAGCGGCGATGTGGTTTGTGTGCTTTTGGACACCGAGGTGAGCTCATCTTGGGGGCCGGTTCTGGTCGAAGGAACCAATGTGAAAATCCAGCAGATTGATCCGGTTGGGGCGGATATTCCGCTGGGCGTCGGGTTTTATCCCGCGTTGATTTCGCAACTGGCGGATCAGATTTCGGAATGCTTGAGGCCATAAAAAACGCCCGCGAACCAATCTGGCTCGCGGGCGCCGGTACTTGTTAAATACCTGAGGAGGCTGTCTTATTCAGCTGGCAACATAACCGTGTCGATGACGTGGATCACACCGTTTGACTGCTTCACGTCAGCGATGGTGATCTGAGCTACTTGGCCGCGCTCGTCGGTCAATGTGATCATGTCGCCGTCATATTTCGCCGTCAAAGTGCAGCCGCCAAGCGTTGGTACTGGGTGCTCGCCGCCGTCGTCGTTGATCATGCCGCCAAGTGCGTCAGACATGACGTCGGCTGCGACCACGTGGCAGGTCAGGATCTGTGTCAGGGCCGCTTTGTTTTCTGGCAAAAGAAGTGCTGCGAGCTGCTCTGGGTCGATTTTCGCAAACGCATCATTGGTTGGTGCGAATACTGTGAACGGGCCTTCGCCTGCCAGTGTATCGACAAGGCCAGCAGCTGTTACGGCTGCCACGAGCGTTGTGTGGTCGGCAGAGTTCACGGCGTTTTCAACGATGTTTTTGTCTGCGAACATTTCTGCGCCGCCGACCATCGGGTTTGCCATGGCGTGGCTTTCAGCGAATGCTGCGCTTGCGGAGAGTGAAAGAACAGCAGCTGTTACAGCGGAGATGAATGTAGATTTTGTCATTGTTTTGGTATCCCATTTGGTGTCGCCGCAAAGCCCCTTGCCTTGCGTTCGATGAAACCACGGGGGAGGTTCGAAAAGAGTTTCAACTTTTTTCAAAATAATTTTCGAGGGGTGTTTTAAGTGGTCAGCAAGGGCCTGCGCGATATGCCAAACACATCGTTCTTGAGGTCGTTTTGGGCTATGTCCTAACGATTATATCAAATACGCCAACCCATTGGCAAAAAACAGCGAATGAAATCAGGCGGCTCCTCATAAGTGCCGCCCTTTTTGTCTCTGCGCTTAGAAATCAGTTGGTGCGCCGCCCTCTTCTTTGCGCTTTGCCACGAATGTTTGCAGCTCTTCACGGATGCCTTCATCCATTTGAGGTGGCTCAAAGGTGTTGATAATATCTTTGAACGTTTGATGGGCGCGCTGCGCTGTCCAGACGCCGCCTGCGACCTCCCAAGCTTCAAAGTTACGCCAGTCGGATACGATGGGCGAATAGAACGCCTTTTCATAGCGGTCTTGGGTGTGCTGGATGCCAAAGAAGTGGCCGTTAGGGCCGACCTCTTTGATCGCGTCAATGGCGATGTCGTCCACGCCTGTCGCCACAACTTCGGGCTCCATATAGCGCTGGATCATCTGGATGACTTCGCAATCCATGATGAATTTTTCGGGGCATGCGATGAGCCCGCCCTCCAACCAACCCGCCGCATGGTAGACGACGTTTGTGCCCGATTGCACCGCGGACCAGAGCGAATTGGAGGTTTCCCACATAGCTTGTCCGTCGGGCACGTTGGCAGCGCAAACGCCTGATGCGCGCATCGGCAGGCCGTAGAACCGCGCCATTTGGCCTGTCATTTGTGTGGCCCGCATGTATTCTGGTGTGCCAAATGCGGGCGCGCCTGATTTCATGTCCACGTTAGAGGTGAATGTGCCGATGACGCAAGGCGCGCCGGGGCGGACGTATTGGAAGAGCGCTATTGCCGAGAGTGCCTCGGCAATGGACAGCGTGACCGCGCCCGACATGGTGACGGGGGCCATGGCACCCGCGAGCGTGAAAGGTGTCACGATCACGGCCTGACCACGGCGCACGCAGCGCAAACAGCCGTCGATCATCGGCACGTCATGTTTGAGCGGCGAGGTCGAGTTGATGTTGGTATACATATGCGGCTTGGAGACGAATTCCTCCTCGGTCAGCCCGCCCGCGATTTTCACCATTTCCATGACATCTTCGACGCGTTCCTTGCCCAAGGAATAGGCGTGCGCGACTTTGTCTGTGAGGGTCATTTTGTCGTAGACCACATCAAGGTGGCGCACGGAGGCGTGTACATCGACGGGTTCCACTGGGTAGCCGCCAGCGAAGTGGATACAGTTGAAGTATTGGGTCAGCCGCAGCAGATCAGCGCATTGCGCACGGGTGCCGGAGACCTTTTTCCCGATTTCCATGTCGAAATAGTTTGGCGGCGAGGAGACGTTGCCAAAGAGGATATGCTTGCCGCCGATGGTGATTTTACGGTCAGGGTTGCGCGGGGTGATGTCAAATTGCGCGGGAGCATAGGAGAGCATTTCCATGACCCAATCACGGCCCATGCGCACGTTGGTGCCATTGACGGTGCAGCCCGCCTGTTTGAAAATTTCGAGCGCTTCCTCATTGAGAAACTCGATCCCGATGTCCTCAAGGATCGTCATAGCACCGTTGTGTATCGCCTCGACGCCTTCGGGACCAAGCGGTTCTGTTGGCCTGTCGGTGTTGACGGGGATGCGCCAAGGCATTTGGTCGATGACCTCGTGGCCACGCCGTGTCGCATTGCCTGCCCGTCCGCCGCCGCGCCGTCTTGGTGTGTCTGACATGATCTGATCTCCCCGATTTCGTTAGGATCAGTTTGTCATGGCCACGGGCCACGCCTTGCGCAAAGGCGACAAGATGTGTCGTTTTAGGCAGGGCTAGCGGTTTTGCTGCGCAATCCAAGCCGGCAATTCAGCGATAGAATTGAGAATGACATCAGCGTAGGGCTGCAACTCAAAGGCCCGCGCGGGACCTGTAAGAACGCCAACCGTGCGCATCCCTGCCGCGTTTCCAGCGTTCAGGTCATGGGTGCTGTCGCCGACCATGATGCAATCTGCGGGGTCAAGGCCCGTGACGGTACAAAAACCGATGAGCTGTTCGGGCTCAGGCTTGGAGCCAAAACCACTGTCGTACCCTGCAATAAAGTTAAAGAGATCAAGTACATCGGCCTCGCCCAGATGCGCACGCGCACTGTCTTCGGCATCGTTGGTGGCAACGCCCAGCAGGATATCCATTTCCTTGATTTCATTGAGCAACGACCAAAGCGGAGCTGCTTGAACTTGCGGCACCTTCTTGGCGGCACCATGCATGCGCTTCATGAGGTCTATCTTGCTGACCTTTGGGAGATGTTCCAAAAGCGCATCGGCGATAAAGTCGACGGTTTCGGCGATGACGATGCTTTCGGGCCAGAACACGCCGCCCTCAAAGTCGTAGCCAAGCGCATTGGCCAAAGTCTCGATTTTCTCAGGATCATCGCCCGCCTCGGCCACAATCATGGTGCGCGTCCATGTACCCCATGTCGCGTTGAAATCGAATAGTGTGCCATCTTTGTCGAAGACGATACCTTTGATCATTTGGACCTCCCTCTTTGTCGGATATTGACACTCCACCCTGTCGCCGTGACGGTGTCAACTATGCTCAAGCTTCGCTCATATCGCTCTCGCCCTATGCACCTTGGCCCGTTTCCGCTGGAAAAGCTGAAGCGGATGAAGGGTGTTGATCTGTCAGCCATGCCCGCGATGCAACCTGTTTCTTTTCGCCGCCCTGATGACCCCAAGAGTATCGTGAACGCGATGCAGGAATATCAGGCGATGCTGGACGCGACGCGGGATGGGATGGTGAAGGCCGAAATCGCGGAAATCCCGGATGATCGGGTGGAGCGAGCCAATCATTTGAAATCGTTTGGGTATTACTGCGATGCGAGCATGGTGGGGACTTGCGCGATTGATCCTGCTGTGTGGTTGGATGCGCCTTTGGCCAACCCCGACGTCGACCGGTTGGCGGATGAGCTGCGCGTGATGCAGCCGAAATCGCTGGCCGCGGGCATTGATGTGATCATGGCGGGACTGCGCGAAAGCATGGCCTTGCCGCCTGCGGATTGTCAGCATCACAGCCATGCGATTGTGTTTCTTTATGATCATCCGCGCGCGCCGCGTGAGGATGAGACAGGTGCCGCGTGGATCAAGGATGCGCTGCCGCAGCGGACGTGTTTGCGGGCCTCCGAGACAGCGGTGACTTTGGCGAGTTATATGCGCACATTAGGGTATGAAGCGCGGGCACATTCGATGGCCGCAAGTGACGTGAATTTGGGCGCGTTGGCTGCTTCGGCGGGGCTCGTTGCCCTTGAGGACGGTGTTTTGGTCAATCCGTTTACGGGGGATCAATACGGGTTGGCGGCGGTAACAACGACGCTTGAGGTGGCTCCCGATTTACCGCTTTTGCCACGTCAGGAAGCGCCGGTCAGCTACACTTACGGGCTTGGTGATCACGCGAAATCCGCAGGGCGGCGCGATGTTTATGCCGAGCGCGATTATGTGTTGGGGCCGCATCCGTTCGAGACGCTGAAGCGGGTCGAAAATCCGACGACATATATTGATGCGCCGAATGTGGCGCGTGTGCCAAAGCGCGCCAACTTGTTTGCGCGGGCCTTGTTTGGTGACATGGGCAAGCATGTGCAAGAGGCCACGAAGAACGGCAATTACGTGCGCAAGTCCGCAAACGCTTTTGCGTTCCGTCCGTCGCTAGGGGCCTTTGTTCTGCTGCAGGATGGCGAAGCGGGTGAGAAGCAAATTGGCACGGATAATGCAGACCAAAATGCTGCAAATATCAAAGCGGCATTGTATTTTCTCGGCGTGGATGCGTGCGGTTTAAGTGCATGTCCCGACTGGACCTACTATAGTCACGACGCGGCGGGTCAACCGATTATTCCTTATCACAGTAACGCAATCTCAATGATTATCGACCAAGGTCATGAGACGATGGAGGGCGCGTCCGGTGACGACTGGATCGCTTGCGCCCAATCCATGCGTGCCTATCTGCGGTTCTCGCTTTTGGGCGGTGTATTGGCGCAGCATCTGCGTAACTTGGGCTATACGGCGCGGGTCCATTCGGTGATGGATGACGAAGTTTTACATCCGCCGCTGTTGCTGCTTGCGGGGCTTGGCGAGGTCAGCCGCATTGGCGAGGTGATCCTCAATCCGTTCCTTGGGCCGCGTTTGAAATCGGGTGTTGTCACAACGAATATGCCGATGACGCACGACAAGCCGATTGATTTCGGCCTGCAAAAGTTTTGCGAGGCCTGTAACAAATGCGCCCGCGAATGCCCCAGTGGAGCGATAACCGCTGGGCCAAAGTTGATGTTTAACGGTTATGAGATTTGGAAGTCGGATAGCCAGAAGTGCACGACCTACCGCGTAAGCCAGAAGAATGGCGCAATGTGCGGGCGATGTATGAAGACCTGCCCGTGGAACCTTGAGGGGCTGTTTGCGGAGGCCCCGTTCCGCAAGCTGGCAATGACGGTGCCTAAAGCGGCGAAAGCCTTGGCTGCGTTGGATGATAAGCTAGGGAACGGGTCTATCAATCCCGTCAAAAAGTGGTGGTGGGATTTGGAGATGCGCGACGACGGGGCCTATCGCCCTGCCCGAGAGACGGTGAATAAACGGGAGTTGTCGCGGGGTTTGAAGCTGCGATACGCGGATCAAACCCTCGCGGTTTACCCTGCTCCGCTTGCGCCACCGCCCTATCCTTGGCCATTTCCAATGGACCGCGAAGCAGGGATCGCGGCCTATCAGGCGATGATTTCGGCAGATGAGCACCAGGTGCTGCGGGCAAAGGGTGTGCCGCCTGAGCATATTTACACTGCGACCAAGGGCGAGGTGCCGATCCTGAATTTGGTGGTAACACGCGTCGAGAAGTTGACGGATGCGGTGACGCTTTATGAGTTTTCGGACCCGACGGGCGCGGATTTGCCGCCGTTCACGGCTGGGGCGCATTTGGATGTAGTGGTTGCCCCAGAGTTTTTCCGCCAGTATTCGATGTCAGGCAATCCTGCGGACCGCAAAACCTACCAGATCGCAGTGCTGCGCGAGGATCATGGACGTGGCGGATCAAAGCTGATGCACCGCATTTTCGGGCTGGGGCGCAGGGTGTTTGTGTCCAAACCGATTAACCATTTCCCGTTGGCGGAAGATGCCAGTCACACGCTGCTGATGGGTGGCGGGATCGGGATCACGCCGATGATCGCGATGGCGCATCGGCTGCATTCGTTGGGTCGGTCGTTCGCCCTGCATTTTAGCGCGAAAACCCGTGCAGATGCTGGGTTTATCGCGCTATTGGAGGCACAACCTTGGGCCGCAAATGTGCATCTGAATATCTCGGATGAGGGCACGCGGGCGGATTTGGCCAAGGTGATGGCCTACCGTGATGGCGCGCACGCTTATGCTTGCGGCCCTGACGCTTATATGGCGGCAGTTATGGCTGCGGCAGAAGCGAATGGATTTCCCCAAGAAGCGCAGCATTTAGAGTATTTCGCGGTTCCCGATGCGCCCGACTATGTGAACCATGCGTTTACCCTTCGTTTGAAAGACGGGCGCATCGTGCAAGTGACCGCGGATGAAACGGCAGCGGATGCGCTCTTGAAAATCGGTGTGCCAGTGGATGTGAAATGCGCCGACGGGCTATGCGGAGTGTGCAAATGCGGCGTGATTTCAGGCGAGGTTGAACACCGCGATTATGTGTTGTCAAAGGCCCAGCGCGCGCATGAGATGATCCTGTGCCAAAGCCGCGCGGCGGATGCGAACGGCGAAATCGCGATCGACCTTTAGGTCCAGTGCACAGATTCGGCGCCCGGAAGCGAGTATCGCGCACGCAGGGGTTGATCGTATTTCAGATCGTGCGCATCGCAAAAAGCGATGACCCAAGCATCATCCATCGTGAGAAATTCAAGCACCGACGACTGAAAAGCGGGATCGGTTGCCTGTGCCCTCAGATCGTCAATCGAGCTACCCGTAGAGCCTAGAAATAGTGGACATAATTCGTCGTTTGATGCCAGCCAGCCTAAGGCATTTAAGGCGATTGTTTGCGCAGTTTCAGGGCTCATTTTGGTCCTCTTTTAAGGCAGAAACGGTTTTTTAACTATTCAATCCTAAGTTTATTGTGTCGCAGTGGTGAAACCACAATAAGGAATATAGCTATGACGGGCCGCATATTGATTGTCGATACTGTTCCGACGAACAGAATTGTAATGAAGGTGAAAATGCTCGCCGCGCAATTTGCTGTTGATGCATGTGGTTCCCGCCAAGAGGCCGAAGCGATTATTGCCCGTAACCGGCCTGACCTAATCCTGATCAACCTTTCCGACCAAGTCGAAGATCGCCACGGGTTTTGTCGCGATTTGAAAGCGGCGCCTGATACGGCATCGATTGCGATTATTTCTATTGGTGTTGCTGATACCGCCCGCGCACGGTTTGCGGCACTTGATGCGGGTGCTGACGATGTTTTACCACGCCCGATTGAGGATGCCCTCCTATTGGCACGAATCCGTTCGTTGCTGCGCGTCCGTCATGCCCGTCAGGAATTGATGCTGCGCGATAGCACGAGCCGTGCACTCGGGTTTGACGAGGCGCGCACGAATTTCACTCACGAAGGCCGCATTGCTTGGGTGTCTGATGCTGTCGGGCCGCGCCATAAGGTTGCCGAGACTCTCAAAGCTGCTGTCGCCCTCCCTGTGCAGCATTTTCGCCTCGATTGCATTTTGAGCAAGACCTCCGTCTCTCCAGCACCTGATCTGTTTGTAATTGACGGAACGCGGATCACCGATCAAGGACGGGGCCTGTTTCGCTTGGTCTCCGATTTGCGGTGTCGCGCCGAAACCCGGGTTGCCGCGTTGCTGGTCGTGCTGCCTGACGACAACCCTGAAATTGCGGCCCTTTTACTTGATTTGGGTGCAGATGACGCCGTTGCTTCGTCGATTTCGCCAGAAGAATTGGGGCTACGCGCCAAATCTTTGATGCGGCAAAAGCTGTTGCATGATGCTTTGCGATCTACGGTCCGCAACGGGCTCACGGCCGCTGTCACAGATTCGCTCACAGGCCTTTATAATCGGCGCTATGTAGAGCCGTATCTGGCGCAAATCGCAGAACAAGCCCGCAATTCGCAGCATGAATTCGCGGTTATGATGCTGGACATCGACCATTTCAAGTTGATCAACGATACATACGGCCATGACACGGGCGACATGGTTCTTGTGGAAATTGCCCAGCGCCTCCGTGAAAATTTGCGGGCGATTGACCTTGTTGCGCGTGTTGGCGGCGAAGAGTTTCTAATTGCAATGCCGCGCACGGAAAGCGGTCAGGCGCACGCGGCAGCGGATCGCATTCGCAAATTAATCTCGGGACAACCGTTCCAAATCGGGCCAAAACACGCGCCGCTCAAGGTTACGGCTTCGGTCGGGGTTGCTACGGGCGGTTTGACGCCACTGGACAAAAGCCAAATTGCGACCATGTGCAGCTGGGCCGACGCAGCGCTATACGCCGCAAAATCGGCAGGTCGCAATACGGTTGCGATGAGCCCCCATAACGCTGCCGCTTAATGCTTTAGGCGCGCACCTTTTTCCAAACGATCCGCCAATTGCAGTCGCGCCTCTGGGCTCATGGTTGCGAGATGCGCAACAAAGGCATCTTGTGCATCTTGCTGGACCTGCTCGGCCCGCTGCCGAAACGTTCCAAGCGTTTCGCTGACCAATGCCGCGTCAAATGGCTCGTTCCGTAGTGCCATCGCAAGAGCGGTCAGTCGCGCCTGGTTTTCGGAACGGCTTGGCGGTGACCCACCATTACTGCGCATCGCATCGCCAATCGCACGGCGATCAGCAGGCTCCAGAACGCGCGCCAGAGGACCAAAATCAAACATAATTCGCTGCGGTGGCCCATCTTTGGCGCGGCCAGAGACAACTACCCCCGCCACGGCCCCAACCACAGCCACGTTCAGGGCCAAGGAAATCACCAAGACAGTCCGCATCAGGCGGTTAGGTTTTTTGAGCTTATCCATCGAGTGATGTCTCCGAGAAATAGGTACCCGCATCGTCGAGCAAATCAACTGTGATCGAGCTTCCGATCAAATCTGCGGTCAAAGTGGTGACCGATGCAGGCGGCGCGATACCAAACCAGACACCTGTAACGCCCGCCACTGCCAACCCGCCAACGGCTGGCCAGCCCCCGAGCATATCGAGGACTCCCGCCCAAAGTGAGCGTTTCGGGGCGGGGGCAACCGTATGAGCTGCCGCCGCGTCACCAAGGATGCGCGCCATCAGGGCGTCAGACGGCACAAGTGCGGTGTCACGCCCCAAAGCGAAGATATCTTCAAGCATTTGATCTTCAGATTTCGTCATCTTCATACCCCAATTCGGCTTTGCGCCCTGCCAAGATATCGGCCAATGCCCTCTTGCCACGCGCAGTGAGACTCTCGACAGAACGGACGCTGATGTCCATGATCTGCGCTATTTCGGGGTTTGTTAACCCCTCCAGATGCCGCAAAGACACGGCTTGGGCTTGTCGTTCCGGCAATTGAGCAAGTGCATTTGCCAGCGCCACAAGCCGCGATATTTCCTGCATTTGAGCGGTCGCACTCATTTGCGGGTCGGCGGGTTCGGCGATTTCGTCCAAGGACATGCCCCGCCGTTTCCGAAGCCGGTCGGTGCAAAGATTGGCCACAACCCGGTAGAGCCAAGTTGAGACTTGCGCCTCGCCCTGCCGCCAAGCGGGGGCGATTTTCCAGAGCTTCATCATCGCCTCTTGGGCCACATCCTCGGCCTCGGCCTGATCGGCAAGCATACGTGTCGATTGTGCTAAAACGCGCGGCACAAAGCGGAGCGATAGTACGCGTGCAGCCTCCTCGTCCCCATTGGCGTAGGCAAGCAAAACAGCGTCGTCGGGCGCATCGCGCCAAGATCCCAGTGGGGCATTCATAAGCTAAGGTCGTATCCACATTCATCCAATTCGGCAATGCGGGGCGCGCCAATGACGCCCCGCACCTGCACTACTTAGCCGCGACCGCCGTGGTCTTTGCCGCCACGATGGCCACCACGAGCTTCGCGGGCTGCGTCATATTCCTTTTGGCTGATTGCACCATCTTCATCTTCGTCCATATGGTCGAACATGTGTTCAGCGTTAAAGCCGCGTCCGCGCGGTTTCATCTCGTCTGCTTGCAATTCGCCGTCATCATTTTCGTCCATGCGTTCGATCATCATAGCAACGCGGTCAGCCAATTCGGCTTCTTGTGCTGCGACCAGTTCTGTCGCGGAGATCGCGCCGTTACCGTCGGTGTCCATCGCGGCAAAGCGGGCGCTGCGTGCATTTTCAAGCTCTGCCAATGTGATGGCGCCGTTACCGTCGGCGTCGAGTGCTGCAAATGCCGGCTTTTCCCGGGGCCCGCCGCGACCTTCTGCACTGGCGTCTACTGCGACCAATGTCAGGCCTGCTGCGATTGCTGCAATCAATACTGTCGATTTCATTGTGCTTCCTTTGCGTTTCTGAGATGCGCGTTTTGCGCTGTTGACCCTTCTTCAACGATGGCCTGATATTTTTCCGTCGCGGATCGCGAATTTATTTTTCAAAGCCCGCTTGCGGCATCGGGCCGCGCCCCCTTTTCAAAAGGGCGAAAAACAAGCATGTCTAAGCTGCAAAATCCCGGAGACTCCCATGCGTGATATGGCTATTGATGACCGCCCGATGAAACCAGCGATGTGGCGCGGCTTGCGTCGTCGTTGCCCCAAATGCGGTGAGGGCCACCTGTTTGATGGCTATTTGAAGGTGGTCGATGAATGCCCCGTGTGCCACGAAGAGATGCTTCACCACCGTGCGGATGACGGCCCTGCCTATCTGACTATTCTGGTTGTCGGGCACTTGCTGGCGATTCTGATCCACTTTATGTGGGAATGGTTTCGCCCCGAGCCGATGGTGATGGTCACGATCTTGGGCGTGTTTTCAGTCGCAGTTTCGTTGTTTTTGTTGCCGCGGCTAAAGGGGATGGTTGTTGCAATCCAATGGTCGCGCCGCATGAATGGTTTTGATCAAGGTGACTAAATGAGTGCTCCCATCCGTGATGCCGCCACGATGATCGTCCTGCGGGATCGTGACACTGCGCCGAAGGTGTTGATGGGGCAACGCGGGAAAGAGGCGGCTTTCATGCCTGGGAAATTCGTGTTTCCCGGGGGAGCGGTGGATCCTAATGATGCCGATGTAATGGGAACGCCAATTGCGAAGCTTTGCGAAGATCGCCTGAAGGATCGCTCTGAAATTGCGCCCGCCGCGATTGTTGCCGCTGGAATTCGAGAACTCTGGGAAGAAACGGGGCAGATTTTGGGGCACCCGCAACTATGGGAAAACCCGCCGCAAGGCTGGCGCGGATTTGCGCAAACGGGTCATGTTCCCAACCTTTCAGCCGCCACATTCTTTTTCCGTGCCATCACTCCAACGGGTGCGCCGCGCCGCTTTGATGCACGTTTCTTGTTGGCGGACGCGACCGATCTGATCACGGATGCAGATGATTTTAGCGGGGCCGAGGATGAGCTGTCACATTTACAGTGGGTGCCGTTAAAAGGCGCTCGCGATTTTGATTTGCCGTTTATCACGCAAGTCGTTTTGGCCGAACTGATTGACCATATTGCATGGGGTGGTCATCCGCGCAGCGTGCCGTTTTTCCAAAATGATGACGAGCGGCATATGGTCCACCGTCTGGGCGGCAAAAGCCCGCTTTAAGTGACTGCGACCAGCAAGGCGATGCTGCCAGTAAGAAACACGAGCCCCTGCCATTCGCGGCGGCTGATGGTTTCGCCGAAGACAAAAGCGCCGACCATGAGCGAGAAGAGAAGCTCGACTTGGCCCAGTGCGTTGACGTAGGCCGCTGTCTGCAACGTGTAGGCCACGAACCAGCAGATAGATCCCGCCATAGAGGATAGGCCAACAAGCCCTGCTACGCGCCACGCCTTGACGACGCGCATGATTTCGCCGCGCTCTCGCCAGACGAGCCAGACCACCATGATTGCAGTTTGGAATGCCGTGACGAGCGCAAGTGTAACGATGGCGCGGTAGAAGGTGTCGCCATGACCGAGGCTAAGCGACGCGCCGCGATAGCCATTGCCAGAAAACCCAAATGCGAGACCAGAGGCGAGACCAAGCGCCGTGCTTTTGCTCCACATCCGTTTGAAAAGACCGCCTGCGGCGCTTGGAGTATCGGAAAGGTAGAGCACCCCTATAAGCCCCAAAAGGATAGCGCCGAGTGCCGCCCCTGTGATCATATCACCAAGAATCAGGACGCCGATGAGCGCGCTTAGCAGGACATCGGTTTTCTTGAACGTGATGCCCACAGCGAAGTTGCGATGCGAGAAAAGGGCAACAACGCAAGCCGTGCCGATGATCTGAGTGCTGGCCCCAAGCAGGGCGTAAGCCCAGAAAACGGGCGGAATCTCGGGCGCACCTTGGCCAGTGTTGGAGGCATAAATGATCGCGATAAGCGCCACCAATGGCGAGGAATAGAGGAACCGCGCAAAGGTCGCCCCTGCCGTTGAAAGCTGCGCTGCCTTCAGCTGTTTTTGCAGCATGAAGCGGACGGTTTGTGCGAAAGCCGCGCCAATTGTGATCAGTATCCAGAGGTCCATGCACCTCTATGCACAGCACCTAATGTTTTGGAAAGAGCGGATGTGCAACGGGGTCTTTGGGGCGCAGGGCATAAGCGCGGAAAATGGCTGCGTAAGAGGGGTAGAAATACCCGCCGTTGCGTTCCAAAAACGCGGTGCGATTGGCGCGGTAGAGCGCGGGTAGCTTATACCAAGGCACATTGGGGTGCTTGTGGTGAACGACATGTAAGTTATTGTTCAGGAATAGAAATCCAAACAGGCCAGAGGATTCGACAATCGCAGTGCGGTGCGAGCATCGGTCATGGGCAGTGTGCTCAAGGAACGTCCGCAACTTCAGGATCGCAAGGCCAATATAGGCCGAAATCGCATAGGCCCAAAGCGGGGTTGCCGAGGCCCAAACGAGCGCGAGAACTATAATCACAGCAGGCAAGTGGCCAAGCCATTGCAGGGTAATTTCGCGGCTATTGCGGCGCAATTCACAGGCAAAGAACCCATAAGTGCCAACAATTGGCCCAATAGCAAGACGCCCGATAAGCGTATTGTTGAAGCGTAAAATAAGCTGCCCTGCACGCGGTAGTTTTGCCCAAACGGCGGGATCGAGATAGTTGCTCTCGGGGTCGTCGTATGGGTCGGTCAGCTTCGCGTCATTGTGGTGCGCCAGATGCGTGTCGCGAAACCGCGTGTAGGGGATCACGATGTTGAGACTGAGCCAGACGAGCGCCGCATTGAGGCGTTGGTTTCGGAACGGATGGCCGTGCAGAACCTCGTGCTGAAGTGAGGATTGCAGCGCAATGATAACGCCGAGAAACGGGATCTTGAGCCAAAGCGGTCCCGCAAAGAGCAAGAGCGCCCAAGCCGTATAACAGAGGAGAATTAGGGCCAGTGTGGGCCAGTCGATCTTGGTTTTCATGTGTTCTCACTGGCAGATCGAAAGGCTCTTGCGCAGTAGGACACTAGTTCACAACTATTCAATTTGGTGATATATATTACCAATGAATACAAAACTCGACAAACGCGACCGCGCCGCCCTGTTTCGTGACCGATTGACGAAAGCCATGGTCTTGACGGATTCGAACCAAAGCAAGCTTGCGCGGGATACGGGCGTGGACCGTTCGACCTTGTCGCAATTACTCAAAGACAAGGGCGCGCGATTGCCAAATGCGCAGCTCGTCGCCTCCTGCGCTACCGCTCTTGGGGTGAGTGCGGATTGGCTTTTGGGGCTGTCGGATAGGCCCGAGCAGGCGACGGATTTAGTAGCTGCGGCCATGTCGATGACGCAAGCACCGCGTGCATTGGTCGATGAGCAAATATTCGCGTGGCACCAAGAGGCGGCTGGTTACAAAATCCGTCACGTGCCCGCCGGCCTACCAGATATGCTAAAAACCGACGCGATGTTGCGCTGGGAATATCAGCCGTCACTGGGCAAAACAATTGATCAGGCGGTTGGCGCCAGCAAGGACAGATTGGCGTGGATGCGAGGAGCGCGGTCGGATTATGAGATCGCGTTTCCGTTGTGTGAATTGTCGAGTTTCGCACGGGCCGAGGGGTATTATGAGGGGCTTTCGCCCGCGTTGCGGCGCGAGCAATTGACCCGTTTCCGCGACTTGCACGAGCAGCTTTACCCCAGCTTGCGGTTACACCTGTTCGACCAACGACAGTTGTTTTCGGCCCCTATAACGATCTTTGGTCCCCTGCTGGCCGTGATCTATTTAGGCAGCAATTACTTAGTGTTCCGAGATATTGAGAGGGTCACTGCGCTCACGGCGCATTTCGACGGGTTGGTGCGTGCAGCGGCGATTGATGCCCGCGATGTGTCGGCGCATATAGAGCAATTATTGGTTGGGATAGCCTAGAGTTTTGGGTCGGGGTTTTCGGTGTGGCCATCGACAGCGATGACCTGACCAGAGACACGCCGCGACGCATCCGTTCCCAGAAAAACCGCCATGTTTGCTACGTCTTCCGCCTCGACAAAACTGCGCATGGAGGTGCCTGCCGCATAGCCGTTGTAAACTTGGTCGCGTGTCATCCCCTTGGCTGCCGCCTCGCGGGCCAAGACCCCCTCCATGCGCGGGCCTTCCACTGCGCCGGGGCAAATTGCGTTGGCGCGGATACCAAATGGTCCAAGTTCCATCGCCAGTGTTTTCATCAATCCGATGATCGCCCATTTTGCCGCCGCGTACGGCGCGCGGTTGGGGTAGCCATAAATTCCCGCCGTGGACGACGTAAAAATCATCGCGCCCGCGCCCGCCGATTTCATCAGCGGTGCCGCGTATTTCGCGGCGAGGAATGCGCCCTCAAGGTTAACTGAAACGCAAGTTCGCCAATCGGAAAGTTGCACATTTTCAACAAGCGCCGTTGGCCCTGCAATACCTGCGTTGGCGCAAAGCACATCGAGGCCACCGGCAGATTTGATTTTGGCAAACAGGTCCGCGACAGCGCCTTCGTCGGAGGCGTCAACGTGGTGGCAGTGCCACGATTTTGGCAGTGCGGCCAAAGCCTTGGCGTCGATATCGGTGACCCAAACCTCAAGACCAGCGGCAGCAAAGCCCTCGCCCATGGCGCGCCCGATACCGGATGCGCCTGCTGTGATGAGGACGCGGGTCACTTCGACCCGACGGCTTTGCCTGCGCCCACAGGCGTCGGCAGTTTCGCATGAGCGTTGGCCAAAATCGCAAGAGCGTTGGCGATATGCGGCGCGGGATCAGAGGCCTTACGTGTCTCAAGGCTGACGTGGATCAGCATATGCTCCCCTGTCGCAAGCTCGCGGTCGCCCTCAAACATGCGGTGGAAGAGGTGCATTTTCTTGCCCTCGCCCCACAAAACTTGAGTCTCGATATGGATTTTCGCGCCTGCATGGACTTCGTCGAGATGGCGGATGTGGGTCTCGGCGGTGAAATAGCTGCCACCGTTTGCGATATAGTCTGCATCGCAGCCGACGATTTCCATCATGCGATCGGTCGCGTCACCGAAGGCTTGCAAGTACCGCGCCTCGTTCATGTGTCCGTTGTAATCGGTCCAGTCGAGCGGGATCGCGCGGCGGATCGTCACGATGGTGTTGCTTGGGTCGGCGGGCATCGCTGCGGGCTGGCCAATGCGTTTGTCTTGGGCGTTGAGCAAAGCCCCTGCCCCGAAATCCTGCGCCTTAAGACCACGCAAAATCGTGACAAGGTTGTTGTCGCGGGTGCGTTCCAATTCGCGGATCGTCATGTGTCCCGATTGCGCGTCAGACTGACCTGCTACGGCATCGATCAGCTCTTCGGTCAACTCTGGAACGTCCATCAGTTTGGTCCACGGCCACTCAAGACATGGGCCGAATTGTTCGATAAAGTGGCGCATTCCCGCCTCTCCACCTGCGATGCGGTAGGTCTCGAACAGGCCCATTTGCGCCCAGCGCAACCCGAATCCGTAGCGGATCGCGTTGTCGATTTCTTCGGTCGTGGCGATGCCGTCTTTGATGAGCCAAAGCGCCTCACGCCAGACCGCCTCTAGAAAACGGTCAGCAATATGGGCGTCGATTTCGGCGCGGACGTGTAGCGGGAACATCCCAATACCGGTCAGGATGTCTTTCGCCTTCGCAATAAATTCAGGGCTGTTTTTCGCTGTCGGGACAAGCTCGATCAGCGGCAAAAGATAGACAGGGTTGAACGGGTGCGCCACGACGATCTGTTCAGGGCGGGTCGCACAGCCCTGCAATTCGGAGGGCTTAAAGCCGCTGGTAGAGGAGCCGATAATCGCGTCAACGGGGCAGTGTTCCTGCAAGGTTTGAAAGACTTTACGCTTCAACTCTAAGCGCTCTGGCACGCTTTCTTGGATCCACGTAACACCTGCAACGGCCTCTGAAATCGTGTCGTGAAATGTCAGCGTCCCCTCTTCGGGCAAAGCAACATCTGACAAACCAGGCAAAGAACGTCGTGCGTTATCAATGACTTCACCGATTTTCCGCTGCGCGTCCGGATCGGGATCAAAGACCCGCACATCCCAGCCCATCAACAAGAACCGCGCGGCCCAACCACCACCAATTACCCCACCGCCAATAATGGCCGCAGATCTCACCGCCTGTTTTGTCATAGTTTATCCGCCTGAGCCGTTTGCCAAATCTTCGGCCTCGCGAGCCGCCAATTCGTCTGCGTTATTATCGGGATTGTTGAACTCGTCAGCGGGCGCTGGCGTGTGTAATACATTCGGGTCGCAAGCTGTCATCGGGCTACCAGCGTCGCGAATGATGAAGCCACCTTTGGCGCGGCATTGCTCGAATGACATGTTGGATCCAAGCACAAGCTTTTCTGTGAACGCACTGCTGCCACTGGTCGAGGTCGTTGCCGCGCCCATCGCACCGCCGAGCCCACCAGCATCTTCACAAGCGGCCAAACCCAAGGCCATTACACATCCAAAAACGACTCGCTTCATTGCGGCACCTCCATCAATTTGGAGACATCATACCCGTTGAAATCGAAAACTTCACGCGCTGCGTTCAATCTATCAGCAGGAATCTTCGGATCGCGGTTCAAAATCCAGCCTGAGCGGCCATTTGGTGCGCCAACCACGGCGGTACGGTAGCCCTCGTCAATCCAGAGAATCCAATAATCCGACGCCCCGATGGGCACGGATGGAAAGCTCACCTTGAGCCTGCCTGGCCCGACAATGGTGGCCGTGCCTCGGATCGTCGATTTGACCGTCCCATCAGGGTTGCGGCAGGTGTTAAGCACCGAGATATTGCCATCGTCCTGCATCGCATATTCCGCAGTAACTTTCACGCAACCCGCCTCAAACGGCACGGGGTAGCGGGCGACTTCATACCATGTGCCGAGGTAACGTGCGGGGTCGAACACGGCTTTTGACCCGATTGGCACCGTTGTATCGCGGTAAACTTCAAATAGACCGCCAACCTCTTCGTTGGGTAATGGTTTGGCACAGGCCGCGAGCAGCAAAAGCGCTGCGATTGCCCTCACTTCATCACCGGCGCGCGTTTGGTCAGGCCCAGTTTGGCACGAACTTCGGCGGGCGTGATGACCCGCGCGCCGAGATTTTCAATGATCGTCGCCGCCCGTTCAACGAGCTGTGCGTTGGTGGCCAAGACGCCTTTGTCGAGCATCAGGTTGTCCTCTAGCCCGACCCGCACGTTGCCCCCTGCCAGCACGGATGCCGCGACATATGGCATTTGCGAACGGCCAAGGCCAAAGGCACTAAAGGTCCAATCGTCAGGCACATTATTGACCATCGCCATAAAGGTGTTGAGGTCATCCGGTGCGCCCCAAGGCACCCCCATGCAAAGTTGCACAAGGGCACCTTTTTCCAACACGCCATCTTTCACGAGCTGTTTGGCGTACCAAAGGTGGCCCGTATCGAACGCCTCGATCTCTGGCTTTACGCCAAGTTTGGTCATCATCGTGCCCATCGCCGTCAGCATGCCGGGCGTGTTGGTCATAACGTAATCAGCCTCGGCAAAGTTCATCGTGCCGCAGTCGAGTGTGCAGATTTCGGGCAAGCATTCAGCGACATGGGCCACCCGTTCGGTTGCCCCCGCCATGTCGGTGCCTTTGAGCGTCGGGAAAGGCGATTCGACGCCGCCAAATATAATGTCGCCGCCCATGCCTGCGGTCAGGTTGAGCACGACGTCTACTTCGGAATCGCGGATGCGTTCGGTGACTTCACGGTAGAGCGCCAAATCGCGGGACGGCGCGCCAGTTTCGGGGTCACGGACGTGGTAATGCACGATGGCGGCCCCAGCCTTTGCTGCGTCAATCGCGCTTTCGGCGATTTGTTGGGGCGAGCGTGGGACGTATGGGCTACGGTCTTGCGTGCTGCCCGATCCTGTCACGGCGCAGGTGATAAAGACTTCGCGGTTCATTTCTAGTGGCATGTCGTCCCCCATGTGTGTTGGGCCGACATTGTGCGATTCCCTGCGCGGTGGCAAGAACCACACGCGACATTTGAGTGCCTAAAATGAACCGCGCAAATCAGTATGGCATCGGATTGGCGCGGTGGGCGGCGGTAATATCTTTTAGGACATCACCTGAGAGCTCCAAGTCTCTGCCTTTGAGAAGGTGTTCGAGTTGGGCAGCCGTTGCTGTCCCAAAGATGGCCGAGATCGGGAATGGCCGCGTGCGCTGCCATGCCATTGCCATGTGATCGGGGGCGGTCCCGTGCTTGGCTGCGATGTCGAGATAGACTTGCACCGTTGGCAAAGTGCGCGGCGTCATGCGCCCGCCCAACTCTGGCCCGATTGAGCGGCGGCTGCCTGCGGGGATAACGTCGTTTTGGTATTTGCCCGTCAGCAAGCCGCAGGCCAGCGGGGAGAATGACAGTAAAGTCACGTCCTCATTCACCGCCATTTCGGCCATGTCGGTATCGTAAAGGCGGCACAGCAGCGAATATTCATTTTGCACAGAGGCCATGCGCGGCAAATTGTTTTCTTCAGCCAGTCGCGTCCATTGGGTCATGCCCCATGTGCTCTCGTTCGACATCCCGATCGCGCGAATTTTTCCTGCCTTTACAGCGGTATCAAGGGCGGTGAGCACATCCATCATGTGATCCATCGTCTCGGCACGGTTCTGGCTGGAGGGATCAAACGTCCAGTTTTGGCGGAACATGTAAGAGCCGCGCATCGGCCAATGCATTTGATAAAGGTCGATGTAATCGGTTTGAAGCCGCTTGAGCGAGTCATCAATCGTCTCGGCGATGACGCGGCCATCATAGCCCTTGCCGTCGCGCACCCAACCCGGATTATCGCCCGAAACTTTGGTGGCGATCACCACATCAGAGCGGCGACCAGAGGCGGCGATCCAATTGCCCACGATCTCCTCTGATTTGCCAACCGTTTCCTTTCGGATCGGGTTCACGGGATACATTTCGGCGGTGTCAATAAAGTTGATCCCTGCCGCGAGTGCCATATCAATCTGGCGGTGCGCGTCGTCTTGCGGGGTTTGGTTGCCGTAAGTCATCGTGCCCAAGCACCAGTCAGAGACCTGAATATCAGTGCGGCCTAGCGAGATCATTTTCATTATCGTGCCTTCCATAAAGTCTGTCGCAACCTAGTGTTTAACTTCTTGGAGGCAAGCCTCAGTTTGGGATTGCAGCGACGAAAACCACAGCGCAAGGTCGCCCCATGCAAATGCTCATCACCTTCGGCGCGCTGTTTATGTCTGTCGCGATGTTACAACTTTCATCGGGAGGCGTCGGGCCGCTTGATGCGCTGACAGGCTTGGCCAACGGGTTTAGCCAAGGCGAAGTCGGCTTCTTAGGCTCCGCGCATTTCTTTGGCTTTTTTATCGGCTGCTGGTGGGCACCACGCCTGATGGGCAACATCGGCCATAGCCGCGCTTACGCGACCTTTACGGCCATGGGCGCAATCGGTTTGGCGGCGCATGTAACGGTTACGGACCCAATTTGGTGGGCGTTTTTCCGTATCGCATCAGGGATTTGCGTCGCGGGCTGCTATACAGTGATCGAGGCATGGTTGCAGGCGAAGGTGACAAACAAGACACGCGGGCGGGCCATGGGCAGCTACCGCGTCGTGGACGTCAGTGCGTCATTTGTAGCGCAATTTATGATCGGCGCATTGGCGAATATGGAGACCTATATCGCCTATAACGCGCTCACGATCCTGTGCTGTGCTGCGATTTTCCCGCTTACGTTGACACGCGCCGTGCAACCCAACACTCCCAGCGCACCACGCTTGCGCCCCTCACTCGCGTGGCGCGCATCGCCCTTGGCCGTGGCTGGCGTTTTGGTCGCGGCGCAATCCAGTGCGGCGTTTCGCATGGTCGGGCCGATCTACGGGCAGGATGTCGGGTTGGCGGCAAGCCAGATCGGTTACTTTCTCGCGGCCTTTGTTGCCGGCGGCGCATTGGCGCAATATCCCGTCGGATGGCTGGCAGATAAATTCGACCGCCGTTGGGTGCTTATCTGGTTATCTGTCGCAGCGATTGTGGCCTGCATTGTGACGGTCGCTTCGGCGGGCATGGGCACATGGGCTGTCATGCTGGCTGCCGGCTTCTTTGGCCTCACGACGTTTCCCGTCTACTCCGTCGCGACAGCACACGCGCATGATTTTGCAACCGACGACGAACGGATCGAACTCTCGGCAGCGCTTATGTTTTTCTATGCTGTGGGGGCAATTGCCGCGCCCTATGTCTCGTCAAAACTGATGTCGGGATTTGGCGCGGGCGCGCTTTTCACCTTCATTTCGGTCGGGCATTTGCTGCTGGTCGTCTTTGGCCTTTTGCGCATGCGCGTGCGCCAAGCACCGGCCACGCGGACGCGCTATATTTACGCGCCGCGCACCAGTTTTATCGTAGGCCGGCTCCTCGGGCGCAGCCGCAACCGAGATCAGAACGAATAGATCGCAGCAACACGACCCGTGGTGGCATCTGTGCCATCATCGCCCATGACATCGCGAATGACTTCGCCACGCAGATCAAGGGAATTCGTGATTGGCGCCTGCACACCGAGGCCAAAGTTGAAGCCAGTGTCGTCACCCGCATCCCCAGAGAAACTGGTGCCGCCAATGGATGCCAGCGCCGTCACCGTGCCGAAATCATAGCCACCAATCAGGCGCAAACGCGCGGTGTCGTAGTCGCCGCCAAGCACGGCCGCCGCGCCGTATTCAACTTCGCCACTGATCGACATGGTGCCCAGATCGTAAGTTACACCACCCAACAATGTTGCGACTGTTTGGCTGTCGTCGGTATCCGCAAGGCCGTAATCAAAGGCTACACCTGCGTACATGTCTTGTGCATTTGCCGCGCCGCCCAAGAGGGCAACCGCGATTGCGATTGTTGTGATTTTCATTGCTTGCCTCGTTTTATTGCTCAATTTTCTTTGATTCTACGCCTTTTGCGTATGTTTTTCTAGCCTCAAACACGGGCTAGTCTGGCAACCGGCGAAAACCCCCGCTAGAACGTCAGCAACATCAAAAGGAACGACGCAATGGCCCGCCATCTCATTACCTCCGCGATCCCCTACATTAACGGGATCAAGCACCTTGGGAACCTTGTCGGAAGCCAGCTTCCCGCGGACCTTTATGCGCGGTATTTGCGTGCGCGCGGCCACGAGGTATTGTTCCTTTGTGCCACCGACGAGCATGGCACACCTGCGGAATTGGCGGCGGCAAAGGCGGGCAAACCCGTGGCCGATTATTGTGCAGAGATGCATGAGATTCAGGCCGAGATTGCCAAAGGGTTCAAGCTTTCGTTTGATCACTTTGGCCGGTCTTCCAGCCCGCAAAACCGTGCCCTCACCCAAGCCTTTGCAGGGCGTTTGGACGAAATGGGCCTGATCCGTGAAGTCGTCGAAGAGCAGGTTTATTCAAACGCTGATGGCCGCTTTTTGCCCGACCGCTATATTGAGGGCACCTGCCCCAACTGCGGTTTCGAGAGCGCACGCGGCGACCAATGTGACAATTGCACCAAGCAGCTTGATCCGACCGATTTGATTAACGCCCACTCCACGATTTCTGGCTCGACCGATCTGGAAGTCCGCGAGACCAAGCACCTTTACCTGCGTCAATCCGAATTGAAGGGCGATATTGCTGACTGGATCGGGTCCAAAACAGATTGGCCGATCTTGACGACATCGATTGCCAAAAAATGGCTGACCGACGGCGACGGCTTGCAGGACCGTGGCATCACCCGTGACCTTGATTGGGGTATCCCCGTCAAGAAAGGTGCGGACGATTGGCCCGGCATGGAAGGGAAGGTTTTTTATGTCTGGTTCGATGCGCCAATCGAATACATCGCCTGCGCCCAAGAATGGGTCGATGCGGGCAAAGGCACCAATTGGGAACGCTGGTGGCGTACTGATATGGGTGCCGACGATGTGACCTACACCCAATTTATGGGCAAAGATAACGTTCCTTTCCATACACTTAGCTTCCCCGCGACGATCATGGGTGTGAAACAGGACTGGAAACTCGTCGATTACATCAAATCGTTCAACTACCTCAATTACGATGGCGGCCAGTTCAGCACATCGCGCGGACGCGGTGTGTTTATGGACCAAGCGCTTGAAATCCTACCCGCAGATTATTGGCGCTGGTGGCTGCTGTCACACGCCCCTGAGTCCTCGGACGCAGAGTTCACATGGGAGAATTTTCAGACGGATGTGAATAAAGACCTCGCCGATGTTTTGGGCAACTTCGTCAGCCGGATCACCAAATTCTGCCGCTCGAAATTTTCCGAAGCGGTCCCCGAAGGGCCTGCTTATGGTCCTGCAGAAGAAGAGTTAATCGCCAATTTGTCCGCAAAGCTCGCAGAATATGAAGGCCACATGGACGCGATGGAAGTGCGCAAATCTGCGGCTGATCTTCGTGCGATGTGGGTCTTGGGCAACGAGTATCTGCAGTCGGTCGCGCCTTGGACGACCTTTAAAACCGACCCCGATCAGGCGGCGATGCAAGTGCGTATGGGCCTGAACCTTTGCCGTCTCTACGGTGTGCTATCAGCTCCGTTTATTCCTGATGCGAGCGCCGATATTCTCGCTGCGATGGATGCCAGCGATGCCACATGGCCCGACGATATCGCTGTCGCGGTCAATAAGTTGCAGGCGGGCCATGCCTTCACCGTGCCTGAAATTACGTTCCGCAAAATCACCGATGACGAGCGGGCAGAATGGGCAGAACGGTTTGCTGGCACCCGCGACTAAGGGCATAGATTTCGCCAAATACTTTCCGTTATTGGATAACATGGACGCTGTGCTACAATGCAGCCGACATAATTAACCAAGAACGAGTACATAAAATGCTTAGACTTTTGACGGCCGCAGCCCTTACGCTCAGCGTCGCCTCAACCGCAAATGCGGCGACCTGTGGCAATGATGCAAACGGGTTTAACACTTGGAAACAACAATTTGCAGCCGAAGCGGCGGCCGCAGGTGTTGGCCAACGCGGCTTGGATGCGCTTGCCGCGACCAGCTATGCGACCCGCACGATTAACGCGGACCGTAACCAAAAATCATTCCGCTACGAGTTGGCAGACTTTATGCGCATTCGCGGTGCCGACACAATCGTGGCACAGGGCAAACGTAAAGTCGCAGCGAACCCCGCGTTTTATGCCTCGCTCGAAGCAGCATATGGCGTGCCTGCATCCGTCATCGTGGCTATTCACGGTATGGAAACGGGTTTTGGGAATTTCATGGGCGACGCCAATGTCGTATCGGCCATCTCGACCTTGGCCTATGACTGCCGCCGCTCGGATTTCTTCTCGCCGCACGCTCTCGCCGCTTTGAAGCTCGTGGATCGTGGCAGCCTTTCGTCAAACACCGTGGGCGCGATGCACGGCGAAGTCGGCCATACACAGTTTCTTCCGGGCAACGTCCTTCAATTTGGTGTGGACGGCGACGGCAATGGCGTGGTTGACCTGACAAACCTGACCGACAGCCTTGCCTCAACCGCTAACTTTTTACGTCAGAAAGGGTGGCAGCCCGGCGCAGGCTTCCAGGAAGGGCAGCCAAATTACGTTGTGATCCAACAATGGAATGCCGCAACCGTTTACCAAAAAGCCATTGCGATTATGGCGGGTCGGATCGACGGCTAAAACCCTAGTTTCGCGGCCGCGCTGCAGCCTGACTGATGCAGCGCGGAGCTGAAACACCTGATTGAGTTGTGGGAGACGTTGTTGGCGACCGCTCTAAAGCCTGTGAAAGACGCTATGCGTGACGCAAGAATGACAGCTGTGCGTGAATTGAAGGCTGATAGTAAGTGCTGGCGCTAACTGTCATGGAATCTTAGAAAACCTACCGAAAAATTTTGCCCCGCATGGTATCCACCCCTATTTCCAAAATTAGAAATTAAGTCAAAACGGTACAAGACGCTCATAATTTGAAATGGATTTCCCGTCTTCAGCAGTGAATCTTAGGGGAATATGGTGCGGGCGGTGGGACTCGAACCCACACGGGCACAAGGCCCAACAGATTTTAAGTCTGGTATGTCTACCATTCCATCACGCCCGCAGCACGGTTTCTTCCTATGCGGGGTCGCCCGCTCGTGCAAGGCCCAGATGCAGCTTAGGTTAGGATACTGGGTGTGACGGGCAAAAGCCCCTCTTCCTTGACGGCCTGCATTGCGACATAAGTTGACGTGTTCGCCACATGTGGCAGCGTCGATATTTTCTCTGCTAAAACAGCGCGGTAGCCTGTCATTCCTGCGGTACGGACCTTGAGCAGGTAGTCAAACGCCCCCGCAATCAGGTGGCACTGCTCGACCTCAGCGATCTTCATCACCGCAGCGTTAAATGCAGCCAACGCCGCCTCGCGCGTGTCGGACAATTTGACCTCCACAAAGGCCACGTGATCGCGGTGCAATCGGATCGGATCATAAATCGCGCGGTAGCCACGAATGACGCCGCGATCCTCTAGCCGCTTCAGACGTGCTTGGGTCGGTGATTTGGACAAGCCGATGCGCCGCGCAAGCTCTGTTACGCTGATCCGACCGTCCACGGCCAGAACGTCGAGAATCTTACGGTCAAAGCCATCAATGTCAGAAGTCTGATCGGTCATGATTTCACCATCTCTTTGGTCAAATATATTCGCTGTTTGCTAAATAGCGGGCGAAAAGACTTCTGGCAACTGCATATAATAGGTCAATCACACATTCGGAGAATGATCATGACACAGCTGCCTGCCGACGCCCTTCGCGCCAAAATCGATGCCACAATGTATGCGCCAGAAATGGAGGCTTTAGCGGCCTTACGCGACAGTGCAGCGCTCACCAGCGACGACCGTGCACGCATCGCGGCAAAGGGTGCTGACTTGGTCCGTCAAATTCGCAGCAGTGCCGAGCCGGGCCTCATGGAGGTTTTCCTCGCCGAATACGGCCTCTCGACTGACGAGGGAATCGCTCTGATGTGTCTGGCAGAAGCCTTGCTCCGTGTGCCTGATTCTGAAACCATCGACGCTCTGATCGAGGATAAAATCGCGCCCTCCGATTGGGGCAAGCACCTTGGCCACTCCGCCTCCTCACTCGTGAACGCCTCCACTTGGGCCTTAATGCTTACAGGGCGCGTGCTCGACGATGAAAAGCCGGGCATCACACGGCACCTGCGCGGCGCGGTAAAGCGTCTGGGCGAGCCTGTGATCCGCACTGCCGTTGGCCGTGCGATGCGCGAAATGGGCCGCCAGTTTGTGCTGGGCGAGAACATCGACAAGGCGATGAAACGTGCGGAAGGGATGCAGGCGCTTGGATTTACCTATTCCTACGACATGCTTGGCGAGGCCGCCCGCACCGATGCTGACGCCCGCGCCTATCACCTCTCCTATAGCCGCGCGATTTCCAACATCGCGCAGCACTGCACCCACGGGACTGTGGCAGAAAATCCAGGCATCTCGGTGAAGCTTTCCGCGCTGCACCCGCGCTATGAGGTCGCCCAAGAGACCCGCGTGATGGAAGAGCTTGTCCCGCGCGTCCGCGCCCTTGCGATGCTCGCGAAATCCGCGGGCATGGGCTTTAACATCGACGCGGAAGAGGCTGATCGCCTTGCACTTTCTCTCGACGTGATCGAGGCCGTTCTCGAAGAACCCGCCTTGCGCGGTTGGGAAGGATTCGGCATCGTGGTGCAGGCCTACGGCCAACGTGCGCCACTGGTGATCGACGCCCTGCACGACATGGCCACCCGCCTTGACCGCAAAATCATGATCCGCCTCGTGAAAGGCGCATATTGGGACGCCGAGATCAAACGCGCACAGGTCATGGGCATGGACGGCTTCCCCGTCTTCACCAATAAAATCCACACCGATATCAGCTACATCAGCAACGCCCGCAAACTCTTGGGCCTGACGGATCGCATCTATCCGCAGTTCGCCACGCACAACGCCCATACTGTCGCCGCTGTGCTTGATATCGCCACCCAAATGGGTCGCACCCCTGCCGATTTCGAATTCCAGCGCCTGCACGGTATGGGCGAAGCATTGCACAAAATCGTACTCAAGGCCGAAGGTACGCGCTGCCGCATTTATGCGCCTGTAGGGGCCCACGAAGACCTGCTCGCCTACCTCGTCCGCCGCCTGCTCGAGAACGGTGCAAACTCCAGTTTTGTGAACCAAATCGTCGATGAGGCCGTTTCACCAGAAACTGTCGCCGCCGACCCGTTTGGTGCGGTCACAAAGTGCGCTGACCTCCCCCAAGGTCCAGCACTTTTCGAACCTGAGCGCAAAAATTCCAAGGGATTTGATCTCACTTACCCACCAACTCTAGTACAAATCGAACAATCTCGTGGAAAGTTTGCAGGCACATCTTTCCTCGCGCATCCCTTGCTTTCTTCCGAACAACAATATGCAAACTCGAAAACAGCACAGCCTATCACCAACCCGGCTAAACTAGGCGACATCGTCGGCCAGGTCGTCCCCGCCAGCGACAAAGACATCGCCAACGCTTTAGACGCGGCAAAACCTTGGGCAGCAGACGTCGACGCGCGCTCCGCGGCCCTAAACGCTGCCGCCGACGCCTATGAGGCAAATGCAGGCGAGATATTTGCAATCCTGTGCCGCGAAGCAGGCAAAGGTCTGCCCGACGCTGTCGCTGAACTGCGCGAAGCCGTTGATTTCTTGCGCTACTACGCGGCCCAAGCCCGTGAGGGCGCAGCGCCGCGCGGTGTCTGGACATGCATCAGCCCATGGAACTTCCCGCTCGCAATCTTCACGGGTCAGATTGCCGCCGCCCTCGCCGCTGGCAATGCCGTTCTCGCCAAACCCGCCGAGCAAACACCGATTATCGCCACCCGCGCCGTGCAATGGCTGCATGCCGCTGGCGTGCCGCGCTCTGCCCTGCAACTCCTGCCTGGTGGTGGTGCCGTTGGTGCCGCACTCACTTCCGACGCGCGGATCAACGGCGTAGCCTTCACTGGCTCGACCGCAACCGCGCTCAAAATTCGCAAAACCATGGCCGCACACTGCGCCGCTGGCACGCCGCTCATCGCCGAAACTGGCGGTCTCAACGCCATGATCGTGGACAGCACCGCCCTGCCCGAGCACGCCGTGCGCGATATCGTCAACGGCTCTTTCCGCTCTGCGGGCCAACGCTGTTCGGCACTCCGTTGCCTTTACGTGCAAGAGGATATCTCTGAGAAGCTCATCAAAATGCTCAAGGGCGCGATGAACGAACTCGTGGTCTCTGATCCGTGGCACCTTTCCACCGACGTCGGCCCCGTCATTGATGCCGCAGCCCACAAAACCATCGCCGATCACATCACACAGGCCGAGGCCGAAGGTCGCCTGATCCACACACTGCAAAGTCCAAGCACCGGCACTTTCATCTCCCCTACCGTGATCCGCGTGAACAGCATCGCCGACATGACCCGTGAAATCTTTGGCCCTGTTCTTCACATCGCCACGTTCAAGGCCAACGAGCTCGACAGGGTCATCGACGAGATCAACGCCACAGGCTACGGCCTGACCTTCGGCCTGCACACCCGTATCGACGACCGCGTGCAGACGATTGTCGAGAAGGTCGAAGCAGGCAACATCTACGTGAACCGCG
>Ga0181560_10000420_pt1 | contig 38053 bp, 26 predicted proteins | sample 011ome_20_FD_133751 | JGI IMG/M metagenome (GOLD analysis project Ga0181560, IMG submission 133751) | Coastal salt marsh microbial communities from the Groves Creek Marsh, Skidaway Island, Georgia - 011509CT metaG (megahit assembly) | ecosystem: Environmental > Aquatic > Marine > Intertidal... | reverse complement strand
TTCAGGCGCGTTCTCCTCGCACTGGTCCCCATACGACCCCGTCCGCGTGGTGAACGCCGATCCTTAAGGACTTTACCCGTCGTCTCTCTCCGCCCACACCTCGCTTTCAACGCCCGCCCTAGGCGCCTTTGAAAGCCAACTGACGCCTTTCAACTCCACCCCTACGTCGCTTCGTATGGGCGATCACCCTCAGCGCGCACGTTGCGACGGAGGAGGGCGCGCCGTCGGACGCCGGCGTCGGGTTCGAGACGTACGAGACGGACTGGCGGTACTTCTTCGACTGCATGCTCGCGCCGATGGCGAAGCCCACGAACGCGGCGCTGGATAAGATCCAGACGTACATCGGGAGAGGCGCCGCGGCGGCGGCGGAGGAGGAGGAGGGGATAGAGGAGAAGAAGGAGGAAGAGGCGCCGCCGCCGCCGAAATCTGTCGCGCCGAAACTCGCCAAGCTCCTCAACCGCGTCGCGGATAACTTCGGCGGGAGCGGTAGCGTCCGCAGGACGGCAGTTTCGAAAGTCGCGCCCATGGCTGCCGCCGCGATCTGCCCGCTCCACGGCCCCGTGATCAAGTCCGGGAAGAACGAGCTCGTGCGCGAGTACCTCCAGTGGCTCGAGACGCAAGCCAAACGCGCGGATCAGTTTGCCGTCGCCGTCATCTACGCCAGCGCGTACGGAAACACGTCCGCGATGGCGCAAGCGATCGCGCGCGGCATCACGAAAGCGGACGTCGCCGTGGAGATGCTCAACTGTGAGCTCTCAACGTCGCAGGAAGTCGCGGAGGTGATGGCGCGGACGGAGGGGTTCTGTCTCGGCGCGCCGACCCTCGGCGGCCACATGCCGACGCCGGTGAGCAACGCGCTCGGGACCATCGTCAAGGAGGCGTCGCGGGAGTACCCCGCCGGCGTGTTCGGGTCGTTCGGGTGGTCTGGCGAGGCCGTGGACCTCATGGAATCTCGACTCACGGACGGCGGGTTCAAGTTCGCGTTCGAGCCGATCCGCTGCAAGTTCAAGCCGACGCAAGAGATGCTTCAGGTGTGCGAGGAGTCCGGCACGGATCTTGCGCAGGCGGTGAAGAAGCTGCGAAAGAAGAAAGCCGCGGCGGAGCAGAAAGATCTCGCCGCGGGCAGCACCGCCGCCACCGCGGGCGCGTCCGACACCGCGGCCGCGGTCGGACGAATCGTCGGCTCGCTGTGCTGCGTCACCGCGAAGAAGGAAGAGACCCAGAGCGCGATGCTCGCGTCGTGGGTGAGCCAGGCGTCGTTTAATCCGCCCGCGCTCACCGTCGCGGTGGCCAAGGAACGCGCGGTGGAGAGCTTCCTGTTGAAAGGCAGCGCGTTCAACCTGAACGTGCTTCAGGCTGGGAACGAGAAGGACGTCATCAAGGCGCTGTTGAAACCGTTCGCGCCGGGGGAGAACCGGTTCGGGGACATGGACGTGGAGATCTCCGAGGCGAACGGCTGCGCCGTCGTCACCGAGGCGCTCAGCGTCCTCGAGTGCGAGGTCACCGACAGGATGGAAGCGGGCGACCACTGGATCGTCCTCGCCAAGGTGAACGAAGGGAAGCTGCTGAAAGAGGAAGGGCTCACCGCGATTCATCACAGGAAGGTCGGGACGTCGTACTGACGAGGGCGATGAGGAGGATGAGGAGGAGGAGAAGGAGAGCCGCGGAGAGCGTCGCGTCGTAGAGCTTGTGCATATCTCGTGCGATCCACTACAAAAAAAGTTCATCGGTCCGTTGAAAGGGGGCGCGATCAAATGTTGAAACCGATAAAAGGATTTCAATGCCGCGCTGTGATTGGCCGTTTTCCCGCCAGAAAAGCTTCGGTATCGATGCCGAGCGGACCGGCGGCGACGCGTCCGCGCTCGGCACCCTCGCGCGCGCCTCGCACGCGTCCGAGTCGCGCCTCGACTTCCGTCGAAGTCGCACGAACCCGCCGCGCTCGCGCGCGCACGCATCCGCGCCGCGTCGTCCCCGCGAGCCGTCGCCGCCGTCCCGTCGCGCGCGCGCTCCGCATTGGATTTGGATCGCCTGCCGCCGCTCCCGCCGATCGCGATGTCGTCCTCGTCGCTCGCGTCCGCGAACGCCGCGTTCGCCGGCGTCGCGTCGCCGCTCGCCGCGAAGCGCGACGGCGTCGCGCGCGCGGGCGTCCGCAAGGGCGTCGGTCCCGCGCTCGCGCGCGCGCGCGACGACGCCGCGTCGTCTCCCCGCCCCGCGTCCTCCGCCGATCCCGGCGACGCCTCCGTCGACGCCACCCCGCGCGAGAAGATGCGCGCGCTCGCGTCCTCGATCGCGGCCGCGTGCGTCGTCGCGAACGTCGCCATCGCGCCCGCGGCGCTCGCGAAAGCGGTCGTGGACGAGCTCTACGCGTCGTCGTCCTCGAACGCGCCCCCGGACTTCGTCGTCGACCTCGCGGGCGCGGCGCCGCTGTCGGGGGACGCGACGCGTTCGCTCACCGCGGAGGAGATCAGCGAGATCGCCGCGTCGCTCGCCGCGGAGGATCTGTACGCCGCGCAGAAGGCGAAGCAAACAAAGCGCGTCGCGACGACGAACCCCGCGCAGAAGGCCAAGAAGACGGCGTCGTCGTCGTCGTCGTCGTCGGCGGCGGCGGCGAAGAAGAAGCCCGCGGCGAAGAAGACGGAGTTCACGCTGAAGGCGGACTCCGACGCGTCGGCGGCGTACGCGAAAGCCGTCTCCGGCGGCGACGCGACGAAGAAGAAGGCGAAGAAGGCGACGCCCGCGGCGAAGAAGCCCGCGCCCGCGCCCGCGGCGAAGAAGCCCGCGCCCGCGCCCGCGGCGAAGAAGCCCGCGGCCGCGCCCGCGCCCGCGCCCGCGGCTGATAAGAAGGAGTTGAAGAAGCGCGTCGAGCCGCCCAAGCCGCCGGACGCCGCCGCGCGGGCCGCCGCGGAGAAGGCTGAGAAGGTCGCCGCGGAGAAGGCGGCGAAAGCGCGCGCGGAGGCGACCGCGGCGAAGCGCGCGGAGATCGAAAAGGCGCGCGCGGCGAGGGACGCGGAGAAGGCGGCGAAGGAGAAGGCGGCCGAGGCCGAGGCGAAGAAGAAAGCCGCCGCCGCCGCCGCCGAGGCGAGGAAGCCCGCCCCGGCGCCGCCCGCGCCGAAGCGGACGCCGACGCCGACGCCGACGCCGGCGCCGACGCCGGCGCCGGCGAAGGCGAAGGCGAAGACGCCGCCCGCGCCCAAGCCGATCGAGAAGAAGGATGCGAAGAAGCGCGAGGCTCCGGCTCCCGCGCCGAAGCCCGCGCCGCCGAAGTCCGCGCCCGCGGCGGCTCCGGCCCCTAAGCCCGCGCCCGCGGCTCCGGCCCCGAAGCCCGCGCCCGCGGCGAAGCCCGCGAAGGACACGGCGAAGTACGACGCGTACAAGGCTGGCGCCGCGGAGCGCGAAGCGGCGAAGGCGCAAGCGGAGAAGGCGAAGGCGGAAGCGGCGAAAAAAGCCGAGCTCGACAAGGCGAAAGCCGCGCGCGCCGCCGCCGCGGAGAAGGCGCTCCAGGAGAAGGAGCGCGCGGAGGCGGACGCCGCGAGGAAAGCCGCCGCCGCGAAAGCGAAGGCGGAGGCCGATAAGGCGAAAGCCGAGCGCGCGGCGGCGACGGAGAAGACCAAGGCGGCGGCGGAGAAGGCGAAAGCCGAACGTGCCGCCGCGGCTGAACGCGCCAAGGCGGAAGCCGCCCGCGAGAAAGAAATCGAAGCCCGCGCGCTCGAAAGAGCGAGGGCGGAGTTCGCGCGCGAGCGCGATCTCGAGGCGAAGGCTGCGGAGAAGGCCAAGGCGGACGCCGCGCGCAAGGCGGCCGCGGAGAAGCTGCGAGCGGAACGCGAGATCGAAGACGCGAAGAAGGAGAAAGCGCGCGAAGCCGCGAGGGCGAAAGCCGCGGCCGCCGCGGAGAAAGCGCGCGAGGAGCAGGAGCGCGTCAACGCCAAGGCCGCGGCCACCGCGGAGAAGCAAGCGGAGGAGAAAGCGAAGGCGAAGGCGGAGTTCGAGAAGAAGAAAGAAGCAGCCGCGGCGGTCACGAAGGCGAAGCTCGAGGCGGATAAGAAAATCGCGGAAGAACTCCAAGCCCCCGCGCGCGCGGCGGCGGCGGAGCGACAAGCCGCGATCGCGGCGAAACAAGCGGAAGAAACCGCGCGCGCGAACGCGCTGAAAGAGAAGGTCGCCGCGGAGCGCGCGGCGGCGAACGAGGCGGCGAGGGCGAGACGCGCGGCGGAGGAAGCGGCGTCGAACGCGCGCGTCGCCGCGTTGGTGTTGCGGACGGAGAACAAAAACGTCCTCACCCCGGAGGTGAGACGCGAGAAGATCGTCGCGACGTTGTCCGCCGCGGCCGAGGCCGGGGCCGGGGCCGAGGCCGGGGCCGCGGCCGGGGCCGGGGCCGGGTCCGTCGTCGCCGCCGAGTCCACGGCGACCGTCGTCGACGCCGAGGGAAGCGACGTCGCCGCCTCCGCGGAGGCGACGGCGCCCGTCGTCGTCGCGGAAGCGTCCGCCTCGGCGCCCGACGCGCTGCCCGCCGCCGTGGAGAAGGCGCTCGAAAAAACCGAGGAAAAGGCTGCCGCGCTCGCGGAGGCGAAAGCCGCGCGCGAGGCTGAGGCCGCGGCGAAGTCCCCGATCCTCGCGCGGTCGCAGGAGCGCGTGAACCAGCTCCTCGCGAAGACGAACGAGGAGAAGGCGGCCAAGGAGGCGAGGGACGCCGAAGCCGCGGCGAAGCGAGACGCGTCGCGGCGCGCGGCGAAGGAAGCGGTCGATCTCGCGAAGCGCCGCGAGGAGCAGCTGCGGAAGGAGACGAACGAGAAGGCGGTCAATCGCGCGGCGGCCGCGCGCGAGATGCAGGAGAACCTGCGGAAGGACCAGGCTGCGAAACTCTTCGCGGAGAAGCAACGCGCGGAGGAGCAGCGCGCGGCGGCGGAGGCGGCGGCGCGGGACCGGAAGGCGCGCGCGAGGGACGCGCTCACCCCGGCGTTGCCGGTGCGCGCGCCGGCGCCGGAGGCTGCGCCGTCCGTCGTCGTCTCCGCGCCCGCGCCCGCGCCCGCGCCGGTCGTCCTCGAGGCGCCGACGCCGCCGGCGCCGCCGCCGGCGGCGGCGAAGAAAGAGAAGAAGGAGACGAAGCGAGAGACGTCGAGGCGGGGGGAGTTCGGCCTGGACGTGAAGGAGGAGAGCGAGGACACCGCGGCGCCGTTCGCCTTCGTCGGCATCCTGCTCGCGGTGTACGTCTTCCTGCTGAACGAGGAAGACGATTGATCGAGCGGTGGTAGTGTTTATAATCGCACGCGGCAAGTCGCGCCTCGCTCGCCTCCGCGTCGCTCGCGCCGCGGCGGCATTTGGTCGGGTGGTTACAGCAGAGTACCTTCGTACCAAGGTAGCTAGCTACCTGTACGCTCTCTGCCAGTCTGGTCCGCGGCCCCAAACGCGACCACGACTCCGCGCGAGCGATTCGACTTCATAAGCAGCGCCCGCCGAGAGGCGACCTCGGACGATCGAGAGTCGCGGTCGGCCCTCGCGCGCGTCTCGTGCACCCCGCGCGTCGCGGCGCGGTCGAGACCCGCGGGGACCGGCGCGGAGAGGCCGCGGCCATCCGACGACGACGGGCGCATTCATTTCGTCCATCAATTAAATAAAGTTGAAACCGGAAATATCATCACCCCGCGGCCGCGTCGTCGTCGTCGTCGTCCGACGCCGTCGCGATGCCGCCGGCCACGAAGCCGCCGAGCCCCTTTGGCATGTTGTTGAGTCGCCTGTCCAGTTCCGTCACCTTCCTCTCGCAATACAGGACGAACAAGGTCGTGAAGACGTTCGATAAGTCGTTGGTCCGCCTGCACTTGTTCTTCATGTTCGTGGTCGCGGGCTTCGCCGTGTCCTCGATCATATTCTCGCATAACTACATGGCGTTCGACGACCCGGCTATTTTCGTGGAGACGATCTTGGTAACGGATGATTACGACACCGCGTTCTCGACGACGGTGAGCAACTTGGCCTACTGCGTGTACGGGACCGCGGCGACGATTTACGAAGAAGTGGACTACATCGCAGGGTTCGACACGAGCCTCGTGTACACGAACCCACAGTGCGTGACGCCCCAACCGGCGGAGTTCACCCAGATGAACGACAGAGCAGCGTGGATATACACGCACTTTCGGGAGACGATGTACTCGCGGACGTGCTCCGGGACCTACACCGCGAGCGCCAACGTGTTTGACACGTGCTCGGACGCCGCTACGAGCGTCGCGGACGCGTACGTCGCGCGCGCGGAGACGCTCAAGCTGAAGTTTAAGTTCCGCGTGAAGAGCGAGAACGGGATAGACCAGCTCCCGGACAAGCTGATCATCGGCTCGGACACGTACTACCCGAAGAGAGACGGGTCGTACGTCGAGATCTCGGTGACAGATCTTTTGGCGTTGGCGGGCGTAGACTTGGACGCGGACATGACGGGGTACGCCGGCAGCGCCACCAGGTACGTGAACTCTCCGAACGTGCCTTACCGTTTCATGGGGGCGAAGATCATCCTAGATATCGACGTGCGAAACACGCGGGCGTTCGCCGAGTGGGATCCGTTCAACTACGACGTCGTCGCGACAGTCACCCCGACGCTACTCCCGACCACGGAGCGATACGGGCCGGGCAAAGAGTACCACTACACGGCCGATTACGGCACGAACTTACAGTCGAAGGAAGGGACGTGGTCCGAGCGCGATTGGTCCGGCGTGCTTTTTTCCTTTCACGCCCACGGCGACATCGGCGCGTTCGAGTACTACGCCCTCATCGCGACGCTCGTGAACGCGTTCGTGCTCATCGCGCTCGCGACGGTCGTCACGGACTTCGTCGGAGAGATCACGAACGAACGGTTCCAGGACGACAAGTACGAGGACGACGGCGAGCGCACGCTGTTAGAAAACATGGCGGAGAACTACGAGAAGAAGGAGCACAAGGGCGTGCCGTTCAACCCGCGTTTCTTGCGCCTCGTGAACGATGACGACGAGCCCGGGATGAGCTACGAAAACGCCATCTACGATTTATACGACCAAGTCCGAGACGTGCGCGACCGCCTGAACATGATTCCTCAGGACGAAGCCGAGTTCGTCGAAGGCTCCGGGCCGAACCACGTCGAGGGCGGACACAAAGTCCTCCACCTCGTGGAGCAGATGACGGAGCAGCAGGTCATCTCGCACATGGAGGAGCACGACGGCAAGAAGCCGGAGCCGTTCACCGTCGACCTGCACCAGGGGGCGCAGATGATGGGCCGAGGCGTCGGCGGCGTGTGGAGCAAAGCCGTGAGCCGGCAGCAGTTCACGCTGACGATCGTGAAAGAAAAGATCCGAATGAAAGCCCTGAGGGACGGACCGGGGTACATGATCGACGACAGCGGGCGGTACGACCCGTTGCCCGCGTCCAAGGCGGTGGTTTTAAAAGAGGGCGATCAGGTCGTCTTTCGCCTTAGAGAGGGAAAGCTAGGCGGGCACCTCGGCGTGTTTAAGATCGAAGAGAAGCGGCACGTCGAGAAGAGTTGGCTCGCGGAGATATTCAACTGGTCGTGATGAGCGATGATCGAGCGTCCGTCGGTCGGCCCCTTCGGGTATCGTGTATCAGTGGTAACAGACGCGCGCGTCTCGCGTGAGCGCGCGTAGACTACGTGTACACGTAGGAGCGAATTATTTATCGAGAACAGAATCTGATCCAGTAAAATCCAGTCTCGGAAACGACGCAGCCTCTCGGCGCGATCGGCGCGTCGTCGTCGTCGCGCACGCACTCCCCGTCGCGCCGCGCGCTCCCCGCTCCCCCATCGCGCGAACGATGGCCTTCGCCCTCCGAGCCGTGCACGCGATCGCCGCGGCCGCCCCCCTCCGCGCGCCGACGCGCGCCGCCGCGCTCCGCGCGCGCGCGGTGACGTCCCCTCTCTCGATCCGCGCCATGGCGGAGGAAGTCGTCGACGCCCCCGACGGCGTCGAGCAGCTCGTCGACCTTCGCGTCGGGCGCGTGCTCACCGCGACGAAGCACGAGGACGCGGACAAGCTCTACGTCGAGACCGTGGACGTCGGCGAGGCGGAGCCGCGGACGATCTGCAGCGGGCTCGTGCCCTACATGTCCGCGGAGGTGCGTCGATGCGATCGCGTCGCGTAGGACCAAAGCCCTGGACCCTCTTCCTCCTCCGCGCGCGCGCGGATCTCGTCTCGCGCCGCGACCGACGGACCCCGCCGCGTTCCCCCCCACCCCACCACCACCACCCCACAGGACATCGAAGGCAAGACCGTCGTCGTGCTCGCGAACCTGAAATCGCGCAACATGCAGGGCGTCCCGTCCCACGGCATGCTCCTCGCCGCGTCCGACGCGTCGCACGAGAAGGTGGAGCTCCTGCTCGCGCCGGACGACGCCGTCCCGGGCGAGCGCGTGTCGTTCGGCGACGTCGCCGCCGCGGACATGGCGGAGGCGCACACGGAGAACCAGATGAAGAAGAAGAAGACGTGGGAGAAGGTGCAGCCGGGTCTGCGCACGACGGACGACTGCGTCGCGTCGTATAAGGACATGCCCATGATGACGAGCGCGGGGCCGGTGACGTGCGGCTCCATCAAGGGCGGCTCGATCGGGTGATGGATCGGCGACGCTCATCAGAAAACTCCATCGATCGTTCTTCACTCATTTATTACCTTCGTAACCTTACCTTCCTTCGATGTCGTTCGTTCGTTCGTTCGTTCGTTCGTTCGTTCGTTCTTCTCGCGTCGCGCCGTCGCGCGGGACCCGCGCGATGACCCGACGTGTCGATCGATAGGCGCGGCGAGGCGTCTCCGCGCGCGGCGGCGGCGGCGGTCGGCGGCGGCTTTTTTTTTTCGTCTTCTCGGACTCGGCACTTTCGGCTCGAAAACCAAACGCGCGCTAATCAGACAGTCGTCGCCGCGCGCCCCGCCGCGCGTCGCTCGCGATGGCGTTCGAGATCGCGGAGCCGCTCCAGCCGTTCATGGTGCGCGTCGCTCGGTCGTTCGCCCCCTCGCGCCCGCGTCGCGTCCGCGGTTCTCCCCGCCGCCCGCCCGCCCGCTCGTCGTCGTCGTCCGATCTGATCGCGCGCGAACTCACGCGCCCTCGCACGTTCCCGTCGTCGATCCCTCCCCTCGCTCCCTCGCAGGGGCGCAAGGAGCGACGCCGAAGCAGCGCGGGAAAGATGTTCCTCGGCGACCACCTCAACCTCCGCGACGACCCGGACGTCGCGAAGCTCATGGCGAAGCACGGCGAGCCGCCGTTCGTGATGTTCAGCGAGTCCGTGTTGAAGATCAACCGCCGTGGCGAGGCTGTCCCGCGGTCCATGCTCGTGTGCGCGCGATCCGTCTACCTCCTCGACGCGGACACCCGCCGCGTGCGAAGGAAGCTCCCGATTCGCGAGCTGGGCGCGATTCGAATGTCCGAGCTGAGCGATAACTTCATCGCGCTGACGTACCCGGCGGAGTACGACGTGTTGTTGGTCTGCGCGAGGAAGATAGAGGCGGTGGTCGCGATACAAGACGCGCGCGCGGGCGGCGGCGGCGTCGACGGCGTCGGCGGCGTCGTCGGCGCGGGCGGCGCCCCGCCCGCCGAGATACCCGTGGAGATAGGGATGTCGTTCACGTACCGCGCGGGCGCGGACGTCTTGAAGCGCGTGCGGTTCGAGAGGTTGGAGGACGGCGACGTGGACACGACGATAGAGGACGAGCCGCGTTGACGACGCCGGCGATGGAGAATTATTAGGTGGGCGGCGAGCGTCGGATTCGGCAGAGAAAGAGACGCCGGCGGCGGGTTCGTTCGTCGCTTCTAGAGGCGTTCGCGTCCGTTGACAACGTGCTAGAATGTCGTCTACGACGAGGGCGACGCTCCCTCGCGTCCTCGTTCCTAATGAACGTCCACGACGCGTTCGATCGCGCCCGGAGCGATCGGCGATCGTTCGCGACTGACGTAGATCGATCACCCCGGCCCGACTTTCGGGATGTCGTGATGCTCGCTCAGCTTGCTGAGGTACTCGTTGAAGTCCCTGACCTTGTCGCGATGCGACTTGGACGCCATCTTCTGGATCTGCCGCTCCTGGTTCTTCTCCATCTGCTCGTCGTACCGCTTCTCCGCGGCGGTCCTGTTGTCCACGACGTAGGCGCGCCGGACGCCGTCCTCCTCCCCGAGCGTCAATTCGCCCGCGGGCGCGCCGTCGCCCGCGTCTTCCGCGCCGCCTTCCGCGCCCGCGTCCTTCTTCTTGGACTTCTTCTTCTTCTTCTTCCCGACGCCGCCGACCGTGGGGAGCCCGCCGCCGCCTTTCAGCTTCAGGCCCCCTCGCATGACGTTGTCGTAGCTGCTCATCGCGCGCCCGGGCGAGTGGCGAGGAAACCCGTCGGTTCGCGCGTAGTCGCAATCGCGTTCGGCCGCGCCCGCGCCGATCGATCGCGCGTGCCTGGCGGTGGTTCGATCTGATCGCAGCGCGACGCGGTTGACTCGGGTCTGACTCGGGTTTGACCCGGGTTCGGACCAATTCGACGATCGCTCCGAGGCCTCCCCGCGCCCGTCGCGCGCAGTCTACGGCGCGCACCGCGTGTGCACCGCGACGGGAACGCGACAACCGAGGTGATCCTCGTCTCGAGACGCGTCTTCGCGAGCTCGATCACGCGCGCGCGTCTCGCGCACAACGCGCGGCGGCGAAGTCGGCAGCGCGTGGACGCGCGCTTTTCTCGGCTTCTCGTCTGCGAAGCGCGGGACGCTGCGAACGCGTCGGGGACCGCGGGGCCGGTGATCGCGCGCGCGCGCCGCGTCGACGTCGCCCGACCCGGACGTCATGTCTAGCGGTTTAGAGCTCCGCGTCGGGAACAAGTACCGCCTCGGTCGCAAGATCGGGAGCGGGTCGTTCGGCGACATCTACCTCGGTGCGTCCCCCGCGCGTCCGACGCGGTCGCACCGGGCACCGTTTCGCGCGATCGGTGTTTCTTTTAATGGGGGGGGGCGTCTCCCGCGCGGGATATCTTCCATGATCTGACCTCGCACCCCGTTTTCGTTCCCTCAGGCACGCACATTCAAACCGGAGAGGAGGTTGGCATCAAGCTGGTGCGTTTCCGCGCGTTTCCGCGCGCGCTCGTCGCGCGATCGCGCGAAGAAACCCTCGGGGCCCACTTACGCCCCCTCCCTCGGGTGACGCATTCATTTCCTCCAACGGGTCCGCGACGCCTTTCGCGCGGCGACTTCTTCCGCGCGCGCGCTGACGTCGCCCCCCCGCGCGCTCTTCCTCCTCTCAGGAATCCGTCAAGACGAAGCACCCGCAGCTGCTGTACGAGTCCAAGCTGTACAAGATCCTCCAGGGCGGAAGTACGTCCCCGACGCGTCTCTCCGAGCCTCGAAAAAAAAAAAAAGCCTCCCTCGCGAAGGGCGTCTGTTCGCTCGCGTTTCCCCGTTCTCGTTCTCGCTCTCGTCGTCCCGCCCGCCTATGAAACCTCCGCGACTCACCTTCATCCACCCCACTCGAACTGTGTTCACCGCAGCCGGCATCCCGAACGTGCGATGGTTCGGCGTCGAGGGCGACTACAACATCATGGTGCTCGATCTCTTGGGCCCGAGCCTCGAGGATCTGTTCAACTTTTGCAACCGCAAGCTGTCGCTGAAGACGGTGCTGATGCTCGCGGACCAGCTCGTGTCGAGGATCGAGTACGTGCACAGCAAGAGCTTCATTCACCGCGATATCAAGCCGGATAACTTCCTCATGGGCCTCGGCAAGCGCGCGAACCAGGTGAACATCATCGATTTCGGCCTCGCGAAGAAGTACCGCGATCCCAAGTCGCATCAACACATTCCGTACCGAGAGAACAAGAACCTCACCGGCACGGCGCGATACGCGTCGATCAACACGCACCTCGGGATCGAGCAGTCGCGTCGGGATGACCTCGAGTCGCTAGGGTACGTGTTGATGTACTTCCTCCGCGGGTCGCTGCCGTGGCAAGGACTGAAGGCGGCTACGAAGAAGCAAAAGTACGAGAAAATCTCCGAGAAGAAAATGTCCACGCCCATCGAGGTCCTGTGCAAAGGGTTCCCGCCCGAGTTTGTGACGTACTTTCAGCTGTGCCGGTCCCTGCGCTTCGAGGATAAGCCGGACTACTCGTACGTCCGCAAGCTGTTCCGCGATCTGTTCATTCGCGAGGGGTATCAGTACGACTACGTCTTCGACTGGACCATCTTAAAGTACCAACAGACGCAGGCGCTGACGCGGCCGAGCGCGGGGCCGAGCGGCGGCGGCGGCGGCGGCGGCGGCGGCGACCGCGGGCACCCGAGCGCGTCCGCGGCGGAGCGCACCGCCGCGCTCGAGAGCGCGCGTCGTCGAAACGAGAGCTCGAAAGAACGCGGCGGCGACGGGCGAGAGCGGACGTCGAGCAGAGAACGCGGGGGCGCGAGCGGCGGCGGCGGCGGCGGGTACGGCGACGTCGACCGCGGCAAGAGCAGGGGGGCGACGGGGGGGTCGTCGCGGCCTCGGGACGACCGCGCGTGAGCGAGCGACGATTCGCATTCGCGATGACGGACGGACGACATGACGTACGTTATAGAGAGAGGAGGGAGAGAAGAGAGAGAACGCCGCGATGAGGAGAGAGTCGGGGGCGATCGCGAGAGACGGGACGGGGTCGGTCGGGGGCGAAACGGTGCGCGAAACGGTGCGAAACGGCGGCGGGAGGATGAACGACGGGGATTCGGGTCGGGGATTCGGGTAGTCTTCTTACGCTTACACGCGGTTCAGCACGACGGCGGTAGGCCCGCGCTCGCGATTAGCACGCGAACGCGAGGGCGTGTCGTGCGTTTGACGCGCGTATCTATAATAACATACCACAGATGAAGAGAGTCGTCGACGGATCGCGACGCGCGCGAGACTGGAAGGGGGGGCGTCGCGTTCGATCAGACGTTCAATTCGTATCAGCATCGACAGACGAGGCACTCCATCGCGCGCGAGATCTGGCGTCTCGCGCGCGGTGCGTGCGACGCTCTCGACGACCGCGCGCGCGCGAGAGTTTTAGCGCGCGCGAGGGCGTCCTCGCGCGTCTCGCGTCCGCCTCCGCGTCGTCGCCCGCGTCCGCGTCCGCGAGCGACGCGCGTCCGTCGCCGTCGTTTAGACGCACTAAATCAGAGTTGGCAACCCCCGAAGAAGACGCGAGAAGCCATGGAGTTCCTCGACGTCCTGAAAGCCGCGGGGACCGCGGCGAGACCGAACGACGACGACGACGACGACGCGGCGCGCGCGCGGTCGATGAAACACAGCGGGACGGACGGCACCGGCGCGCGAAAGGTTCGTCTCGCCGTCCTCCTCGCGGGCTCGACGCGCTTCCTTCCGTCGATCGAATCTGACGTCGTCGCTCCCTCCACTCTCCCCCGCCCTCCCATCCGCGTCCCGTCCCCGACGCAGATATCCTTGGCGGAGCTCATGGCGGAAGAAGAGGAGCGCGCGGACGACGTCAGACGGCGCGAGACCGCGGCGAAACGAGCGGAGAGCGACGCGACCGGGATGATGGACGTCGACGTCGCCGCCGCCGCCGCGGCGACCGTCGACGGCGTCCTCGGCGTCGGCGTCGGCGTCGGCTCGGCGCCCGCGTCCGCGTCCGCGCCCGCGCGCGGCGGCGACGACAGCGACGTCGAGGAGGTCGCGGCCACGACCGGTGGCGGCGTCGACGCGTGGGATAAGGAAACCCTCGAGCGCGTCATGCACCAAGTCGCGGAGCCCATGGACGACGACGACGACGTCGCCGGCGGCGGCGGGCTCGGGTCGTTCGGGCGCCTCCAAACCGCGGCGCAAGCGGGGGCGTTGGTACTCGGCCCGCCCACCGCAGAGTGGGACGAGGATATCGGCGCAGGGCCGCCGCAGACGCTGACGCTGACGCAGACGCAGACGCAGACGCAGACGCAGACGCAGACGGCGGCGCGGTCGGATGGAGACAGAGACGGAGACGTAGCAGACGGACGAGACGCGGCGGACCCGGCGGGTTCGCTCTTCGTCCCCGCGGCGCTCAACTGTTACCTCCGCGAGTACCAACGCGAGGGCGTGATGTTCCTGTACAAGCTCTACGCGACCAGAAAAGGCGGCGTCTTGGGCGACGACATGGGCCTCGGGAAGACGATCCAAACGATCGCGTTTCTCGCCGCGGTGCTCAAGTCTCCGGCGTCGTTCGACGCGTGCACCGGCGCGCCGCCGCCGCCGGCGCTGATCGTGTGCCCGACCTCCGTGCTGACGAACTGGGAGCGCGAGCTCGCGAGGTGGGGCGAGCACCTTCCGGACGGCGGGTTCGTCGTCGAGAAAGTCCACGGCGCGGACAAGGCGGACGCGTGGGCGAGGGTGAAGGCGAAGGCGTCGGACATAGGCGTCGGACGCGAAGGCGTCGGACACGGCGTCGGAGAACCCGCCATGTCGACGGAGATTGTGCTCACCGCGTACGATACGTTTCGTCTCGGCGTGGACGAGATGACGTCGCAGCGCTGGTCCGTCGTCGTCTTCGACGAGGCGCACCGGCTGAAGAACGACAAGACGATGCTGTACGAAGCCGCGCGGAGGTTACCGCGGGAGCGTCGGTTCGGGCTCACCGGGACGGTGATGCAAAACTCGTACGACGAGCTGTGGTGTTTGCTCGACTGGGCGTGCCCCGGGAGCTTAGGCGGTCTGAAAGCGTTCAAGGAGTACTACAGCAAGTACATGCAGCAAGCGCAAAGGTTCGGCGCGGACGATTACACGCTCGGAAGAGGCAGGGACAGGGCGGATCAGCTGAAGCGGTTGTTGCGGCGGTACGTCCTGAAGCGCACGAAAAAAGTGGTCCTCGCCGGGCAACTCCCGGAGAAGTCCGACAACGTCGTGTTCTGCGAGCTGTCGCCGTTGCAGCGAAGGGTGTACCGCCGGCTGTTAGACTCGCCGGACATGCAGCTGCTCGTGCGGTTCGCGGAGGACTGCGACTGCGGCAGCGGCGAGAGGCGGTCGTCGTGTTGCTACGCCGCCCCCCCAGACGGCGTCGCCGGGAACGAGGAACAGTATCCGATATGGCACAACTACGACCACACCGAGCACCGCGCGTGCCCGCACTGCATGTCGCTCGTGTACATCAACATCCTGCTGCGCTTGAGCAACCACCTCGAGCTTCTGAAGCCGGACCACGGCGACGAGGACAAGGAGAAGGTGGCGAGGGATGAAGTCGTCGCGAAATTCGCGCTCGGAGAGGACGCGCACTTGTTGGGCGGCGCGGACAGGCAAGACAACGACTTCGCGCGGATATCCGCCGCGACCAACTGCGGGAAGCTGTTGGCGCTCGAGAAACTCCTCGAGATTTGGCACCGCGCGAACGACAAGGTGTTGCTCTTCAGCAAGAGCACGCGCCTTTTGGACATTCTCGAAAAGTTTCTCTCGCGGCGTGGGTACGTGTACTGCCGGCTCGACGGCGGGACCGCGCAAAACGCGCGGCAGCCGCTCGTGGACGACTTCAACAACTCGTCGTCGATGTTCGTCTTCTTGCTCTCCACGAAAGCCGGCGGCGTGGGGTTGAACATAACCTCCGCGAACAGGGTCGTCGTGTTCGATCCGGACTGGAACCCGGCGTTGGATCTCCAAGCGCAAGACCGCGCGTATCGCATCGGACAACGACGAGACGTGAACGTGTACCGGTTCATCGCCGCGGACACGATCGAGGAGATTGTGTATCAGCGGCAGGTGTATAAACAGCAGCAGAGCAACGTCGCCGTGGACGCGGTCCGCGAGCGCAGGTACTTTGAGGGCGTGCAAGGGGACAAACGTCGACAGGGCGAGCTCTTCGGTTTAGAGAATCTTTTCACGTTGGCGCGGGAGGGGCTGACGCGCATGGACGGACTCGTGCGACGCGAGAGGGTCGCCTCGAACGCGTACTACACGATAGAGAAGGCGATGGATAAGGTCGATAAGGCCGAGGGGGGGGAAGGCGGCGGCGTGAAGACGGAGAAGTCGCGGTGGCGCGGCGGCGGCGGCGGCGAGCGTGCGACGACGTCATCCGCGTCCGCGCCGTCTGACGGCGACCGCCGAGCGTCGGCGGACAGCATCGCGAGCCCGTCCGCCGCGGGAGGAGCGGGCCCCGGAGGCCGCGGCGGGCGCGGACGGGGAAGACCTCCTCGCGGCCGCGGCCGCGGCCGCCGCGACGTCGACGTCTCCTTGGACAGGGAAGAGCACGGGGTCGTGTACGAGCACGAGCACAATAACATCCTCGGCCGGGCGACGCGCACGGAGTCGGCGCGGAGCGAGCGCGCGCTGCGGCTCGCGAGGGAGAAGGACGCGGCGGAGGACGACGCGATCGATGAGAGGGCGCGTCTCCGTCTTCGCGAGGAGACCGCGGCGGCGGCGGCGAAGAGATCGAGACCGAGGAGGATCGAGTTGAGGGAAGAGGATGGCGATCACCCCGACCACCCCGCGGTCGAAGAGACGGCGACGGAGCGCGCGGACGGCGACGCCGTCGTCGCCGCGCTCGCGGCGTTCGAGGGGTTGCCGCCGAGGGAGATGGCGCGGGACATCGCGTCCATGACGACGATGGGCCGCGCGGCGCTGTTACGACGGTTCATCATCGCCCGACGCGCGGCGTGAGCGAGCGAGGCGGCGAGTGGGAGGGAGGAGCGTGATGAGGGTAGTACACGTAGCTTTTGTACTCAAAGTTCAAAGTTCGTTTCGTCTCGTCTCGTCGCCAGCTGCGCGTCGCCTCGCGAAACGTCGTCGTCACAGTTCCGAGCTGCTCGAGGTGTTCTCCGCCTGCGTCAGCCTCGGAACCTGCGTCAACGCCTCCTCCTCCTCCTCCTCCCCCTCGTCGTCCTCGTCGTCCTCGTCCTCTCTCGCGAGCTCGTGCTTCGTCTCCCTCAACTGCTGCGCGCGTTGGTGCCGCGTCATGACGGCGACGGCGAGGTTCTTCGCCGCCGCGAGCGCGGTTTTATTCCCCCGCGGTATCGACGCCTTCGTCGTCTTCAAAAACCCCATGAAGCGCACGACGGCTTCGCTCAGGGACGACGCCTCCGCAGCCTGTTTCCCGGGCGTGTGCGGCGCGCCGCCCCCCGCGCCGCCGCCGGACGCGGCGCCGGAGTGCAGCGCGGTGTCGCACAGATGAATCGCGGTCCACAGCGCCCACGCCGCGTCCGCCGACGTCTCCGCGCCGACGACGACGGGCGACAAAACCCTCACCGCGGCAGCCTGAAGCTCCCCGAGGTTTAGCTCGCGGTCCCCGCCGGCCGTTTTCGCGCGCTTCGCGGGCGGGTTCGCGGCCGCGACCGCGATCTCATCCCCGGAGTCGTCGTCGTCGTCGGAAGACGCCGCCGCCGCGCCGCCGCCGCCGGCTTCGCGGAGCACGTGCGGCACGACGTCCTCGAGCGCGTGCAACGCCGCGACGTCCTGCAGCTCTTGCTCGCGCCGCGTCCGCCACGGCAGCCACCTGATCGCGGCGAGTCGAGACGCGTGCGTCGGCCCCGTCCTCGCGAGTTTCGGCGCCGCGGCGTCGGCGAATTCGCGCCAACGCGTCGCCCTCGCGTTTTCCCGCGCGCGCGCCTTGGCCGACCCCAAACACAGCGAATCCCCCGCGCGTACTCCGCCGCTAAACGCGGACACGAGCGCGGTCGACGCGGCGTCGATCGCGGCGTAGCACGCCCCCGCGCGCGGGTCGCGGTGAAGCGACGCGAGGACGGCGAGGAGGTCCGACGCGGCGTCGGCGTCGGTCGCGCACCCGCCGTCGTCCGGCGCGACGTCGCACCACGCCGTCGTCAGCTGGACGACGGCGAAAATTTGCGGTCGCAACGCGCCGGGCGCGGGCGTCGTGAGCGCGACGACTTCCCTCTGGTCCTCGACGCCGCGCCCGGAGAGCGGGAACGCCGCGCGACCGCTGTTCTCCGACGCGGCCGCGGCGGCTTTCGCGTTCCCGTTCCCGTCGCCGCCGCGTTTCGATCCTCTCCCGGCGCTCTTCTTCTTCGCGCCGCCGTTACTTTTGGCGGCGGCGGCGACGACGCCGTTCGCCGCCAACGCGCGTAACACCTCCTTCGCGGTCGGCGCCCAGGACACTCTCGGCGCGGGACGTAACACCCCAACCCCACGCCGTCTCCGCGCGACGCCGCACGTCGAGGAGTACAGCGGCTCGTGACCGGACGCGGCGAGGAGCGCGTCTCGCGCGCCGAGGACGATGGCGCGCGACGCGGCGACGTCCGTCGCCGCCGCCCAGAGCCACCGCGCCGTGTCCGCCGCGCACGCCGCCGCCGTCTCCGTCTCTCCTTCCGTCGTCGTCGTCGCGGCGGCGGCGGCGTCCGTCCGCGAGATGAAGGCGCGGGCGAGCCACCCGCCGGTGAGTACCTCGCGTAACGCTTCCTTTCGAGCCGTTTCGTTCGCGGCTTCGCGCAGGTCGCCCCTCGACGCCGCGCCCGCCTCGGCGGCGTCGGCGAACTGTCGCAGATCGCTCGGGACGTCGTCGTCGCCGTCCTCGCCCGCGTGATACGCGTCGTCCTCTTCTTCCCCGACGTCGTCGTCGTCCGCGCTAAGAACGAACGCGTCGTCGCTCAGCGCGCGGACGACGTCCGACGGGTACGGCGTCTCGTCGATCCCGCCGCTCTCCCCGTCTTCAAGCTGCTCGTTCGCGTCGCGTTCCATCTCTCGCACGCGGTCCGTCACCGCGTGCATCGCGCGCACCTCGCGGTCCGCCACGAGCGACGCCATCGCCATCGCGCGCTCGCGGTCCCTGTTCGCGCACTCCTCCGCGACCTGCGCGTCGAGTTTCTTCGTCTGCGTCGCGAGCTTTCGCTTCCGCGCCTCCTCCGCGCGCTTCTCCTCCACCAGGCGCGCGATGGTGCTCGTCCCGCCTGCGCCCGCGGACGACGCCGTTCGCGCGCCCTTCTTGATCGCGCCCGCGCCCTTCCCCGACGCGGACGCGGACGCGCGTCCCGCCCTCGCGATTGCGAGCCGCGCCTTCTCCGCGGCGGTCGACGTCGCGGAGAGGAACCCGAACGCCTTGTCGTCCACGTCCGCCGGCGGGCGCGGCTTCGTCGGCGACGACAGCGCGCGAGGAAGATGTATCGTCTGAGATCCGATCGTCGGGACCGCCGCCGCCGCTTTCTTCGCGGCCGCCTTCTTCGCCGCCTTCGCGATCTTCTTCGCAGCCTTGGCCGCCGCCGCGGCGTCCACGGGCGCGTCGTCGTCCGACTCGGACAGCTCCCCGAGCGTCATGGTGGGGCGCGGGATCTGAGTGATGAGGCGTCGCGCAGGATTCGATCGATTTCGATTTTTTCAAAGTGGACGATTCTGAGCTGCGCGCGCCGTGAGCTTGTTTTTTGATTTGAGAAAATCTTTCAGAGAGCTCGTCGAAGCGAGCGCTCGTACTCGTAAACGCCGACGCTAGTCGTCGTCGTTCGCTCTCACTGCAACCCGAGCTGCCGCATCAGCGGCGCCGGACGCTTCGGAAGCGCCAAAATCTCGTCCTCGATCGTGAGCTTCTTCCCCCCCGCCGCCGCCGCCGCGCCGCCGCCCGCCGCCGCCGCCGCCTCCTCCTCCGTCGCGTCCTCCAGCCGCATCGCCCTGTGCCGCAACTTGAACATCCCGGTGCCGACCGGCATCGGAATGCCCATGATGATGCACTCGCTCACGCCGTCGATAGTGTCCACGCGGCCGCGCAGCGCGGCGTCGAACAGATGGTCCGTGGTCTTCTCGAACGACGCGAGCATCAGGACGCTGTCCTTCATCTTCGCCATGCCGAATCGCGTGATGCCGAGCACCTCGCCCTTGTAGGTCATGACGTCGGCGAGGAGCATCGAATGCCGCGCGTCGATGGACATCCCGTGGGCTTTCATCGTGTCGTTGATCTCTTTGATGATGCAAAACCGCGCGGCTTCGATGCCTAGCGTCCGCTCCGCTTCCATGACGTGGTTCGTCGTCGTCCGCGTCCCCTCGATGCCCTCCGTCGCCATCACCGCGCGTAAATCCGTGCCCTCCACGACGAGATTGAGCTTCCCGCCGCCCTTGTCGTTTATGACCGCCCTCGACACGCTCGGTATCCCCTGAACGATGACGTTCGGGACCGCGGTACGAAGGTTCTGGAGGTTAAACGCGTCGCGGTGGATCGCGGCCGGGCCGACGGCGTCGCGCGCCGCCGCCGTCCGCGCCGCCGCCGCGTCCGACGCGTCCGGAGGCAACACGTGCAACACGTTCCCGGCTCTCTCCAACACCCGGTTCGGCTTCAGCTTGAGCTTCGTCGTCGACAGCAGCGCGCGCTTGACCGTGGCGACGGTGACGTCCAGCTGCAGCGCGCGGATGACGTCCGGGTCGAGCGCGACCTCGAGGTAGCACGCGGTCGGGTCGAACACGACGTGGATGTGCTTGCACACCTCCCCGAGCGTCGTCTTCTCCACCCTGCCCTTCACGACGCGCGCGGCTTTGACGTCGTCGTCGCACGCCAAGGTGGCGGTTATTATCGGCGTGCTGATGTTTTTCGACGCGTTGATGATCTCCTTGATGCGCGGGACGCCGAGCGTGATGTTCATGGACGCCACGCCGGCGAAGTGGAACGTTTTCAGCGTCATCTGCGTGCCGGGTTCGCCGATGGATTGCGCGCCGACGGCGCCGACGGCGCTGCCGGGTTCGATCCGCTTCGCGTCGTACTTTTGGACGCACCGCGCGAGAAACTCGTCGAGCTGCGCCGCGGTCACGCCCACGCCGTTGCCGTCCGCGGGGCCGGTTCTCACGAGCTCGCGCTTCGCGAACGTCGCGATCTCGTGCTTGAAGAGCGACGAGAGGGAATTTTGAGGGTTCGACGCGCGCGTGTCGTCGTCGCGCATGTGATGCGCCGCCGCGCTCGCGACCGCGCCGGGGGACGGCGGCGGCGGCATCTTCGCCTTGGCGTCGTCGTCGTCCGTCTCCATGGCGGCTTTGCTCTCTTCCGCGACGGCGGCGGCGGCGGATTTCTTTTTGCCTTCCTTGCTCGTCGAGGGCTTCGACGACGCGGACGGCGGCGGCGGCGTCGGCGTCTGGCTCCCTTTCCCCCTCGAAGACGACCTCGACGGTCGCTTGGACGCCCTCGTCGGCGTCGTCGCCGCCGCGGCCACCTCCTCCGTCTTCTCCTCCTTCACCTCGACGAACGCGTCGCTGCTCTCTTGCTTTACCGCGCTCGCAGCCTTCACGGCGGGGGATCTGCTCCCGCCACGCCCGGCGCCGCGCCCGGCGCCGCGCCCGGCGGCGGCGGCGGCGGCCTTGGCTTTTTGCCTCCCTCCCGCGACGGCGTCGACGTCCGATTTGACCGCCTTCGCCGCGTTCGAGTCGCCGTCGTCGTCTAACGACACGCCAATCTTCGCGAGCGCGGCTCGGACGTCGTCCTCGCCGACCAAAGGCTGACGCGCCCTCGGGACGATCCCCCGGACGTGCATGATCAGCCGCGAAAAGTCCACCGGCTGCGCCTCTCGCCCCTCCATATCCGTCGGCTCTAACCCGTCGTCCCCGTACGTCAGCTGCACGATCCCGCCCGTGCTGTTCCGCACCGTGCCGTCGTACCGCAAGCTGAGGTCCTCCAGCGCTTTCATCAGCCGCCGAGACATGTACCCCGTCTCCGCGGTCTTCACCGCGGTGTCCACGAGGCCCTCGCGGCCCGCCATCGTGTGGAAGAAAAATTCCGTCGGACGCATCCCGCTGAAGAACGAGTTCGCGACGAACCCTTTCGCCGCCGGCGTCTTCTCGCCTCTCCTAAAGTGCGGCAGCGAGCGCTCGGCGAAGCCGTCCGGCGGCCGTTGCCCGCCAACAGCCTGCTGCCCGACGCACGCGACCATCTGCGATATGTTGATCGTCGACCCTTTCGACCCGCACAGCGCCATGATGAGCGGCGCGTTGATTCGAGGGAGCTCCTCGAGACACGCGTTGCCCGCCGTCTCTCGCACGTTGGATAGGATTCCCAACACCTCGCTCTCGAGCGTCTGCTCCGCGTTGCACCCGGGCTGCAGCGCGAGCGTGCCCTGCTTCCACGCCTCGATCCGCGTGTCGCAGTCCGCGTAACCCTTGCTGACGACCTTCGCCTTCTCCGCGGAGAGCCTCGCGCCGGGGGTGACGTCGTCGATGCCGACGGAGAAACCGCGCGAGCCAAGCCACCGCGCGCTGAGCTTCGCGACTCTGTTCATCGCGCTCGCGGTCACCTCGGGGCCGTACTCGGAGTTTAGGACGTAGAAGAGACCGGTCTTGTTCCCGCCGCCGAGCGTGGCCTTGCCGAGCTGCCCGCACATGATCTCGGAGTTTTGAACGCAGACGTACCCGTCCCTCGGGCACATGTGCTTCCCAACCTTCCCGTAGCTCTTCTCCGCGACTTCGAGGTTCACGAACACCTGGTCGCTCGCCTTGGGGCGCACGAGCATCCCGAAGACTTGCTTCCCCGTCCACAGCTCGATCGGGGCGATGATCGCGGGCGTGGGGAGGTCGACTGAGGGTCGTTCCATACGAAGCGAAGTCGGGGTGGAGTTGAAAGGCGTCAGTTGGAGTTGAAAGGCGTCGAAGGCGGGGATTGAACGCGAGGGGTGGGCGGAGAGATGCGCCTGACAAAGTCCTTAAGGATCGGCGTTCACCACGCCAACGCGGTCGTATGGGGACCAGTGTAAGGAATACGCGCCTGACATCAACGCGTCGCCCATCATCGCGACGAGAAGCCCAACCTGCGCGCGGTCCAAGAACGAGTCGCGCGACGTGAGCAGGTACGACGCGGTCAAGAAATCCTGCGTCGCGGCGATGAGTATCTCCCCGTTCTTCGGCGTGCACAGGTTCTTGTGCACGCCCATGAGCTCGATCGCTTCCGCGCGCGCTTCCTCCGTCTGCGGGCAGTGAATGTTCATCTCGTCGCCGTCGAAATCGGCGTTGTACGGCGCGCAGACGCACTCGTTGAACCGCAGCGTGCGCCACGGCATGATCTTCGCTCGGTGCGCCATTATGGACATCTTGTGTAGACTCGGCTGGCGGTTGAAGAGTAAGACGTCGCCGTCGTTCAGGTGGCGTTCGACGACGTCGCCAAACTTGAGCTCGCTCGCGACGCGTCTTCGGTCGCCGTATTTCAGATACTGCGTCCCGCCCGACTTGAACCGGACAAAGTTGGCGCCCGGGTGTTTGTTCATGCCGTTCCTGACGCGCTCGCGTATGTGCTCGATGTTGTGCTTCGAGATGACTTCTGGGTACGTCATCAGCTTCGCGATGTGCATCGGGACGCCGACTTCGTCTATGCGTAGGTTCGGATCCGGGGAGATCACCGTTCGGCCGCTAAAGTCGACGCGCTTCCCCGACAGGTTCCCTCTGAATCGTCCTTGCTTCCCTTTCAGACGCTGCACGAACCCTCGCAGCGGCTTCCCCGGGCCTTGGTACTGCAGCGATAAGCCCGGGAGCTCGCTGTTGAAGTACATCGCGATCTGGACTTGAAGAAAGTCCCAGTTCTCCATCAAGTTTGCGATCGCCAACCCTTTCTCTAACCCTTGCCGCAGCACGTTGTTCACCTCGATGATCTGTATGAGCTTCATCGTGATGTCGTCCTCGTTCGACCCCGCGACGCCGTCCATCTCTACGCTCGGGCGAATGCACACCGGCGGCACGGGGAGGTGCGTCAAGATCAAGTGCTCGGGGCGATCCGCGATGTCGAGAAGCTCGCAGTCCATCGGGGAAATCCGCCTGAAGATGCTGATTACGCGTATCGGGTTCAGATCGTCCTGCACGCGCGACAAGTTTTGCTTCAGCTGGTCGTTGTACTTGACCGCCTCCTCGAACTGTTTCAGGTACTCCTCCATGAGCTCGGGGTTCTTGCTGTACTTCTCGTGGACAATCTTCAGCGACTGTCCCGCGCGTTTCACCACGCCGTTGGCGGCGCCGCAGTAATAACACGTCCGACACCGCTTGCACCGGTCCGCCATCTTCTTCGACAGCGCGCGCCTCGGCACGTTCTCCAAGCGCGGGTTTCGGAACCGTCTCAGGTACTGCTCGTGCTCCTCTTCCGGCAGCATCACTCGGCTGCACGTCTTGCACACCTGTTGCAGAATCGAGATGACGTTCTTGAAGTATCCGATGTGAAACACCGGAAGCTCGAGCTTGACGTAGCCAAAGTGCCCGGCGCAGTCGATGAGCTTGCCCTTGCACGTCGCGCACTCCGCGCCCTTCTTGTCCGTGGTTCCCATCCGCGGGTCTAAGATTCCGCCCGGGAGAGGCACGCGCTGGGGCATCTGGTAAAGGTTTCGTTCGTAGACGTGAAACACGCCGACTTTGCTGATCTCCTGCGGCGACATGAGCGAGAACCGCACGCTTCGGATCTTCCTCGGCGCGGTGGGCTCCTCGAACGGGTCTTTCGTGAACTCCACCGGCTGCGGCTTGACGCCCGCGGCGTCCACGCACTGCTGCGACCCCGTTCGCGCCATCTGTCCGGCGCTGCCGGTGCGGAACATTTGCCCTAACGAAATCTACAAAAGCGCGGCGCGGCGCGGCGCTCGCCCGACGAACGAAATCTATCGGCGGCGCCCCCGACGGGACCGAACGCGCGCCGCGTCGCCGCCGCCTCTCGCCGTCTCCGCCCCCGCGCGAGCGAGCGACGACGCGGACGCGGACGCTCGCCGTCGCCGCGTGGCGCGCGCGTGAGGACTCCGCGGCCGGCCCGTCCTCGCGCTTCAGCGGTCTGCCGGCGCGGGCGTCGTCTCCGTCGATCTCGAGTTCTCGACCCGGCGCGGCGGGGTGACCGACCGGCGCTCGCCTGATGAGACTCCGAAACGCACTGCAGCTGCAGCAGCGCAGCCACGTGGCTCACACGCATCCCGCGCGCGCGCCCCCCACGGCGACGATGCCGGCCTCCTTCCTTCGACGCGCGGCGCTCCTGGCTTCGCGCGACGCGACGACGCTCGCGCGGAGCGCGACGAGCGCGTCCTCCGTCGCGTCCGCGTCCGCGCCGCGCCTCCGCCGCGCGCCGCGTCTCTCGCGCGCGACGTCGTCGACCACGACCTCGACCTCGGCGTCGTCGTCGTCGACGACCGCGGTCGACGCGACGTCGCCGCTGCCGCCGCCGCTGTACACGCGCACGCACGAGATCTTGCGCCCGGAGTCGGTCTCGTCGGACGGCTCAGAGATCACGATGACCGTCGGCCTGACCGAGCACGCGTTCGACATCATCGGCGACGTGCGAGCGGTCGAGGCGGTGGACGCGGAGGAGGCGGACGGATGGCGTCGTCGTCGTCATCATCACCATCACGCGGCGGCGGCGGCGGCGGCGGCGGGTCCGTCCTCCACGCTCCTCGCGCGGCTGCACTGGGAAGGATTCAAACGCACGGCGTCGGACGAGCTGTACCACGCGTCGTGGGCGAACGTCTCGGACGTGCGCGACGTCGCCGTGCCGTTCCCGGCGACGCTCGTGGGACTCAACGCGGCGGCGGTGGGCGAGCCGTACAAGGCGCGTTCTGTCATCTCACGCCGGTCCCCGCGCGACCGCGTCGGCGCGGCGCGCGCCGTTCCTTGAGGACTTTTCTTCCCGGCGCATCTCTCCGCTCGCCCCTCGCTTTCAATCCCGACGCACCTCGACGTCTTTCAACTGCAACTGACGCGCCTTTCAACGCCTCCCCGATGTCGCCTCGTATGGGCAACGACCCTCAGACGATCTCCTCAGCGGAGAGCGGCTGGGTCGCGCGCGTGACGGCGTCGAGAGACGCGATGCGACGCGCGGGGAGCGACGCGCTGATGAGCGCGCGGGCGTACGAGGAGATGGTCGAGGAGCAGCTCGTGGAGGACGAGGCGGAGGCGAGCCGGTCGTATCCGTGACGGGATGGGATGGACGACGGACGCCCCGCGGCGGTTTGGTTTCGGAGGAGTACGATACGTTTCGTCGACGTCGACCGCTTCCGATGATAAATTATTAACTCAACGCGCCGCGACGCCCTCGCCGCGCCTCCCCCTCTCGTCGTCGCTCCCTCGCGTGCCTACCTCACTTCTTCGCGTCGCCCCCCCCACCGCCGTTTTCCTTCGCCAGCGACTCTATCAGCGACCGCGGCGGCGCGTACGTTTCCAACTTATCCAGAAGCTCCGCGGGCGTGTCCCCGACGACGACGATGGCTCGCGCCTCGCGTCGAATGAACCCGCGCGCCGTCGACTCGTCCAGAAACTTCAGGAACAGGTCGAAGTACCCGGCGACGTTCAGCACCCCCACGGGCTTCGCGTGATACCCCAGCTGCTGCCACGTGATCATCTCTAAGAGCTCCTCTAACGTCCCGAAGCCGCCGGGCATCGCGATGAACGCGTCGGACGCCGCCGCCATCGCCGCCTTCCTCTCGTGCATGTCCTCGACGACCATCACCTCTCCGACGCTCCCGCCGGAGACTTCCACGGGCTCGAGCGCGACGGGGATGACGCCGAGGACGCGGCCGCCGTTCGCGTGCGCGGTCGTGGACACCGCGCCCATTAAACCGACGCTCCCACCGCCGTACACGAGCCGCGATCCTCGCGATGCGAGCTCCGCGCCGAGCGATCTCGCGGCGTCCGCGAACTCGGGGCGATCCCCCGCGCTCGAGCCGCAGTAGACGCACACGGACGCGAAGTGGGCGGCGGCGGGGGCGGCGGCGGCGGCAGCGGCCGGGGCCTCGCCGCGCGGGGAGGTCGTCATGTCGAATTCGCGCGCGCGACGCTCTCGGCGCGCCGCGAGATGGCGGCGCCGCGCCGATCGCCGACGGCGCCAGCACAGTGTGCCATGCCACCTGGCATTTTTGCTCGCGCGCTCTCGATAACTCGAGTCACGCGAGCGGGTCTTGTCACTGCGTTGCACTTCCGCGAGCACGCGCCACCGACCCCACACACGCCTCCACGACCATGACGTCCACCGCTCCCGCGGCGATCTCGTACATAATCAAAGTCCCCGTGCACGCGAACGCGCGCAGGACGCCGCCGCCGGCGGTCGCGAAGCGCCTCCGCGCGCGCGCGTTCCCGAAAGATGCGCGCGCGTCCGTCTCCGAGGTGAGATTTCCCGCCAGCGTTTCGTCGTTGACCGCCGCGGCTCGCGCGCTCGAGCGTCGCGCGAACGACGGCGTCGCGTCCCCTCGCGCGCGAATCTTCATTTCGATTTCTTTCCCCGACGTCTCTTCCTCCACCGCGCGCGCGCGTCGACCCTCGCGCGCGTTCCCCCGCGCGTGCCCTCGTTGTTGACTTGACATTCGAATCCCGGCGCCCCGTCTGTCGATCGCAGAAGCGCGTCAACGAAGACGCGCTCGCGGCGTCTCGCAAGGCGGCCGTCGCGGCCGCGCACAACGCGCGCGTCTCCGAATCCGTGACGAACACCGTCGCGATCAAGTCGAACATCGCGAGCTACACGCGCGAGACGACGGACCGCCGCCTCCAGGTCCGCGCCGCGCGCGTCGTCAACTCAGATCTCGCTCGCGCGTTTTTTTTCCGCCTCGCGTCGCGTTGACTCACCCGACGCGATCCCCCCGACGCCCTCCCATTTTCAGGAAGCCGAGCAGCTCCGCGTGTCCAGGCTCGAAGCGCGCGCGTCCGCCGCGAAGAAGTTCGTCCAGCGCGTCGACGACGTCGCGGAGAAGAACGAATCCCGCAAGGTGGCTACCCGAACCCGCGGCATTTCGCCTCAATCGTGGCACCCAGCCCGATCCCGACAGATGACAGAGATTTTTTATTCTTCCCCGAGCGTCGCGTCGCCGCGCCCTGCCAAAAAACTCCAAACGCCGCCGCCGCCGCCGCGGAGCGAACGGAACGCTGACGCCTCCAGCCCCCGCCGATTTCTCCCCTCCCTTATCACCGCAGGCGCAACTCGCGGCGAACATCGAACGCAAGCTCGAGCTCGCGGAACAAAACCGCAAGCGCGAGATCGCGAAGCTGACGTTTAAAGCCGCGGACGCCGCCGCGAGGGCGAAGGACATCGCGTTGAAAGCCGCGCGCGCGGCGGCGGAGAAAGCAGCGGCGATCGAAACCAAAGTCGACGTCGCCGTCGCGCGCCGCGACGCCTTCTTAAACCTCATCGCGTTCAAAGCGCACTTCTTCAACGCGCGCGCGGACCGCGCGGTGAAGCACGCGAAAGCGAACGCGAGGATGGACGCCAAGGTGACGGCGACGCGTCTGCAGTCGCGCATGGCCGCCGCCGCGTACCTGCGCGGGCTCGACGTTCGACTCCGGCAGGTGCGTTCTATACACTGGTCCCCATACGACCGCGTCCGCGTGGTGAACGCCGATCCTTAAGGACTTTTGCCGTCGTCTCTCTCCGCCCACCCCCCGCTTTCAATCCTCGCCCTCGACGCCTTTCAACTCCGCTTCTGACGCCTTTGAACTCCACCCCGACGTTCGACTCCGGCAGTCCAAAGCCGCGCTCACGACCGAGCGCGCGGCGCACGTCGTCGAACGCCAGCGCCTCCAGAACCACGTCTCGCCTCTCATCGAAGCCGCGCGCATCCGCGCGGATCAGTTCCTCGCGGACGAGCGCAGAAACGAAGCCGTGAACGCGACGGCGGCGCGCGCGCATCGCTTCATTCGCCGAGCCGTCGTCACGGCGGCGACGCGCGAGTACAACGAAGCCGCGACCGCCGCGACGAGAAGGGCGAACCTCGAAGAAAAGCTCGCCGCCGCCGCGGAGCGCAAGTCCGAGATGCTCTCGCTCGCCTACGCGGGCGGCGGCCCGGAGATTGACTCCGTTCGCGGGTCCCCGACGGGGAGCTGGCCGAGAGTGTCGAGAGCGTCGTCGCCGCGCGCGGCGCGCGATTTCGTCTCCGCGTCGACGTCGCCGATCAAAGAGATCGAGCTCGCCGCGCGCGCTCGCGCTCGCGGCCGCCCGTCCACGGCGCGCGGCCCGCGCGATCTCGCGACGGTGTTCCGCCCGCCGTCCCCGGACTCGCCGTACTACCCGTACGCGAAGGACACGTACCGCGAGTACCAGCTGTCGCCGTCTGAGGAGGCGGAGGCGGTGCGACGACTTCCGACGAACGCCCAAGTCGCGGTCTCGGCGCGGAAGCCGCTTCGTCGCAGCGTCGCGTGCGGCGCGGAGGTGAACACCGCGGCGGAAATCAACGCCGCGCGCCAGGACGCGAAGGAAAACGGCGGATGGACGCTTCTCGACGGCGTGTCCGGGTCGTTCTCCGCGCCGACGTCGCCGACGGCGGCGTGAGCGGCGACGCGACGCGACGCGACGGGAGACTTGATTTCTTTTCGGCGAACGAAACGAACGAACGACGAACGAGCGAGGGTCCACCACGAGTGCGACTACGACTCCTCGCGTGTGCATACGAGGGTGAATACCTTCTTACGACGAACGACACGAGCCTATGTAATGACGAACGACTCTTCATCTGTTGAGCGCGTGTTGATGATGATCACCCCCCCGTCCCGTGGTCGACCTTCGCGTCATGGCAGATCCAGGTCCATGTCCGCGTCCGCCCAGTCGATGTCCTCGCTCTCGTTCTCGAACGTTTCGCTGTACGTCGTCATGTCCGTCATGACGCTCATCATGCTGCTCCGCACGTTCGCGCCCCCCTCCGAGGACGCCCGAACGTCGCTCCTCTCGCTTCTCTCCGGCTCGATCGTCGTCGTCGTCGTCGCGGGTTCAATCTCGGAGCGCGCGCGCGGCGGCCGCGGCGGCGGCGGCGGCATCGAGTCGCGCTCCTCCACCGCGCGCACGGATGGAACGTGCGCGCTCGATGTCTCCGTGCCGCCGCGCGTCGCCGGCGTCGGCGCGGGGGGGACGGACCCGAGAGACGCGAGCCCGCCGCCGCCGCCGCCGCCGCCGCCGCCGCCGCCGCCGCGCGCGGGGCGGGGGTCCGTCGCCGCCGCCGCGCGCGTCGTCGGAATCGTCGCCACCGGAGCCGTCGGCGCTTGATCCCCGATGGGCTCCTTCGGCTCCGCCGCGGCGTCGGCGTCGGCATCGCTCCCCTCTCGCGTCGGCACGGGCGCGCGCGTCGCGTCGCGCGGCGCCTCCTCCGGGCTCGCCGCGCGCGGCGCTCGCGTCGCCTCCGCGGTCGCTTTCGTCGTCGGCGTCGGCGTCGCGTCGATGATGCTGTCCACCGCGCCGCCGCGCGCGGCGTCGTCCACATCCGGCGACGGCGGCGCGAACGCCGACGCGTCGATCGTCGCCGGCGGCGGCGGCGCCCCCGCGGGCGTCGGCACGTCCAGGGCGACCCCGCCGGGGCCGAGCACGATCTCCGGGTGCCAGTCCGTGCCGTCCATGACCCCTCTCGCGGCGGCGTCGCTCGCCGCGCGCGCGTAGAAGTTATCCAACAGCGTGAGAGTCTCCTCCGCGGCCGCGACGGCGGCGTCCTCCCGCGCGCGTCTCTCCGCGACGGTCTCTTCTCCGCTCGCGGCTGCGCCGAAACCGCCGGCGCCGTCCGCCGTCGCTGCGGACGCGGCGACGTCGCCCAGGAACGACCACGGGTCCGCCGCCGCGTTCGCCGCCGCGTCCAAAGCGGCGCGGTCTCGCTGTTCCTTCTTCGCGATCTTCGCCGCGCGGTCGCGCGCGGCGTCGTCGAGCGTCTCCGCCGCGCCGCCGCCGGCTTTGTCTCTCTTCGCGCCGTAAATGACCGCCTGTGAGTCGTTTCGAGTACATACAAAAAAGTTCATCGGTCAGTTGAAATGGGGCGCGATCAAATGTTGAAAGCGAGGGACGGGTGAAACGTTAAACATGAGAAACGCGCCTTGTTCTTCTCCTCTCGGAGCTTCTCCATCTGCCGCTCGTACCCAGTCTTAATCGTCACGATCGTCGTGTCCCCGTCCTGACGCACCTTTCGAATCGCCCGGACCATCTTGACGTGCCCTTTCCACAGGCGAAACGCGCACTCGCGCAGGCTCTTCCGCTTTTGCGTCTGCAGCTGTTTTCTCGCGTGCGCGACGTGCGAGACGGCTTGCCTCGCCGTCGCCGCCGACTCGACGATCTTCTTCTCGAGGTCTCTCTGCGTCGCCTCCGCGTCTTGCTTGTGCACGCGAATCAACGCGCCGAGCTTCGCGCACTCGAGCTCAGCCTTCTCCGCGCGCGATTTCATGTTCAGCCGAGCGTTTTCGTATTCGAGGCCGTCGTCGTAGCGTTTCCGACGCTCCGAGGCGAGCAACTCGTTCAGCTGGCGGACGATCACCGCGTCCGCGTCCCTCGACGCGCCCATCTGCTGCTGCATGACGTTCAGCTCCTCCGCCATCGCGCGGAGTTCTTCCATCACGCGCGCTTTATCCTTCTCGTGCTCCGCGCGCGCTTCGTCCTTCGCGCGTTGGACCTCGTCGCGGAGCCGCAGCCGTTCTCGGAATCCGACCCCTTGCCGCTCCTTCGCGAACGCGAGCACGAGCTCTCTCGCCGCCGCGCGCGCCTCGTCGCGTCGGTCCTTCATCTCCTTGGCGCACTCCCAGAGGATCGCGCGCTCGCCCTGGTCGCGCCGCAGCGCGTCCTTCGCGGCGCCTTCGATCATGAAGAGCGCGTCGTTCACGAGCGTCGTCGCGTCCGCGCCCGAGACGCCATCGGACGACTCGAGCGCTCGGCGGAGCGCGGACGACGCCGCCACGAGCGTCGCGTGATGCGCGTCGTGGTACGGGCTCTTGTACCCGCGCGAGCGCTTGAGCGCCGCGGCGTCGCCCTCGCGCGACGTGATCTCGGCGTCGTACGCGGGCGTCCGCGCGACGCATCGCTGGAGTCTGTCCATCGCGGCCTTGACCGCTTTCCCCTCGAGGTCGAGCGCATCGTCTAAAACCTTCACCGCGCGCTCGGGCGTGGGGCCATCTCCGACGGGGCGCGGGCGCGACGACGGCGGCGACGGCGACGCGTCGTCGTCGTCGTCGCCGACGCGGCCGGGAGTGCGCGGCGCGCGCGGCGCGGGGGACGCCGTGGACGCCATGGACGACGGCGAGCGGCGCGCGGCGTCGTCGAGAGTGTCGTGGTTCGCGGCCTCGCGGCAGCTCCCGAAACGCTTTTCGTGACGTCTGATGAGCTCGCTCGCCGAGTTCCGTCCCCCTCGGTGCCGACACGGCCGGCGCGACGGGGGGTTCAGATCTCGCCGCACCCGCCGCGCGTGGACGATCGCCGCGGGAAGATGGACCCCGGGAACGTCAAGCGCAAGCGCGCGAACTACGAGACCGGCGCGGACGCGATCGAGGACTTCGCGAAGGGCCTCGACGCGGAGGCGAGCGCGCGCGCGAGAGAGAGTCATCATGCATCTCGCGATCGCGGAGGAGATGGGAGCGCCCCGGGGCCCGCCGGATCATCCGCCGGCGGATCGACCGCGCTGTCGTACCTCCCTTCGCGCTCGTTCACCGGCGCGCGGCCTGGGTATTACTTCCGTCTCGGGAACCAAGGCCCGGGGTACTACCTCGACGCGCGCGGGAAAGCCAAGTCCGCGGCGGCGGCCGCGGCGGCCGCGCTCGACGCCGGCGGCGGGAACACGTCCATGGCGGGAGAAGAGACGACGATCTCGAACTCGAAGCCTCCGCCGGGCCCGCGACGGACCGCGGACGAGCTCTTAGCCGACGCGGAGGAGAACGCGGGCGGGGACGCGGCGTTGGACCTCACGAACCTGGACGAGAAGGCGGTGCGGAAGCTCGTCCTCGCGTTCGAGCGCAAGTACGCGACGAATCAAGCGATGCGTCTCAAGCACGCGGACGACCCGGCGAAATTTATAGACTCCGAGGTGGACCTAGACGAGGAGGTCAAGAGGCTGCAGAGGCTCGCGGGGTACCCGGACCTGTACCCGGAGTTCGTGCGCCTGAACGCGGTGCCGTCGATCCTCGCGCTCCTCGCGCACGACAACCCGGACATCGCCGCGGACGCGGTGGAGCTCCTTCACGAGCTCGTCGACGCCGACGCCGTGGAGGTGCGTTCTGTACACTGGTCCCCATACGATCGCGTTCGCGTGGTGAACGCCGATCCTTAAGGACTTTGCCCGGCGTTTCTCTCCGCCCACCCCTCGCGTTCAATCCCCGCCCTCGACGCCTTTCAACTCCGCTTCTGACGCCTTTCAACTCCACCCCGACGTCGCTTTGTATGGAACGACCCTGACCGTGGAGTCCAACGAGGAGGGCGGCGCCGCGCTCGCGGCGTCCATCGTCAAAGAGTCCGGGTTCGAGCTCCTGATCGAGTGCTTGCATCGGTTCGGGAAAGAGTCGTCGCCGGAGGAAGCCGCCGCGGTGAACGGCGTCTTGGGGTGCGTGGAGAACATCGTGGAGATTCGCCCGGAGGCGGCGAGCGAATTTTGCGACAAGACGCCGCTGCTCAAGTGGCTCCTCCGCCGCGTCGCGCCGAAACGCGCGATCGATAACAACAAGCTCGTCGCCGCGGAGGTGCTCACCGTGCTGCTTCAATCGAACGACGCGAACCGTGCGCGGCTGGGCGAGCTCGGGGGCGTCGAGGCGCTTCTGAAGGCGGTCGCGCCGTACAAGAGCAAAGATCCGTCGGACGAAGGCGAGGAGGAAATGGTCGCCAACCTCTTCGACGCGCTCAGCGCGTGCGTCATGGAGCGTTCGAACCGAGACGCGTTTCTCGAGTGCGAGGGTCTCGAGCTGATGCTCCTCGTGATTAAGAGCAAGAGGAGCTCGCGGACCGCGGCGATCAAGTGCGTGGACTACGCGCTCACGAGGTGCGTCCCCGCGTGCGAGCGGTTCGTCGACGCGTTGGGCTTGAAGACGATATTCTCCGTCTTCATGGGGAAGGGCCACGAGAAGATGCGGAAGCGAGCCGGCGGCGCGGAGGCGGTCGCGGAGGAGGAAGAGCGCGCGGTCTCGATCGTGAGCAGCCTCTTCTTGTGCCTGACGCCGAACACGGAGCGGCACGACCGCCTGTGCGCTAAGTTTGTGGAGGACACGCACGCCAAGTGCGACAGAGTCGCGGAGCTGTGGACAAAGTACTCGCGCCGCGTGTACTCGGTGGACGAAGCGCTCTCCACGCGCGGCGACGCGATCGAGTTGGACGACGACGAGTTATACATCGAGCGCCTGGACGGGGGGTTGTACACGTTGGAGCTGTTGGGGATCATCTTCGCGAGCGCGTTCGCGACGGGGGACGAGGGCATCCGACGCCGGCTGCTCTTGCAGATGGACTTGCAGGACGACGGCGGCGGCGGCGACGGCGGCGGCGGCGGCGACGGGATCGAACGGCGGTTGAAGTCCGTCAGGGACGTGCTCGAGACGCACGCGGAGAACATCGGCGACGCGGACGGGGAAGAGGAGCGCGACGCGCGGCGGGGGAAGGTCGTGAAGCTGTTGGTCGCCATCGGGGGCGGTCGGGAGGGCGACGACGACGACGACGACGCGGCGGCGGCGGCGGCGGCGGCGGCGGCGGCGGCGGCGGCGGAGGTGGAGGGGCGCGACGGCGGCGAGATTCAACCCGCCGACGACGCGTGACGCGACGCGCGCTCTCTAGCACTCGCGCGGTGTTCACACGTGAGCAGTAGCAGCGCGCGCGATTGTCTCTGGGCGCGACTGGACGGCGCCGAGCGACGACGACCGACGACGCGATGAAAATCGTCCTGTCCGTTATCGATTCGCGCGAAAAGGGCCGCGGCCGTTCATCACGCGCATTCACTTCCTCGGGCGCCGCGTCGCTCGAGGGGGCTACGCCACGCCGCGCGACATGTTCCAACGCTCGAGGGCGTTCTCGTTCATGGGCGCCATCCTCGCCGCGGTCTCTCTGATCCCTCCGTGGTACTCCGGCTGCGAGACGCACCTGTCGTACGGCCAGAAGCAGTGCCAGACCGCGGGGCCGACGCGCTGGACCTCCGACTGGGCTTCGCCGTCGCTGACGCTCTTCCTCCTCCCGACGTTCGCGCACGCGGGGTGGTCGATCCTCGTGACGCTGTACGTCAACGGGTGCGTCGCGTCGCGCGGCGCGGACGCGCTCTCGACGCGCGCGGTGACCGCGCTCGGTCGCGTCGCCGGGCTCGCGTGCGTCGCGTGCAGTATATGGGCCGCGCACGCGATCTGGACGAGAGGGATGAAGACCGCGCAGAGAGACGTCGCGATACCGCTCACGCTGAGCTCGCCGCACGCCGGGTGGTACATCGCGGTCCTCAGCGTGAAGATGACCGCGTCCGGGGGCGTTTTCGCGGTGTTGTTCGGGCGAGGGAACGTGCTGGGGCCGACGCGGGGGCAGCTCAGGGCGGGCGAGTTGGACGCGGCGACGCTCGAGAGCATCACGCCTGCGATGAGGTACGTTCTGTACACTGGTCCCCATACGACCGCGTCGGCGTGGTGAACGCCGATCCTTAAGGACTTTTGCCGTCGTCTCTCTCCGCCCACACCTTCCTTTCAATCCCCGCCATCGACGCCTTTCAACTCCACCTGACGCCTTTGAACTCCACCCCGACGTCGCTTTGTATGGAACGACCCTGAGTCGCGTGCAGGTGGGGATGACGCCTCGCGGGGAGAAGATCATGCGGGCGAGGAACCCGAGCAGCGCGAGGGACACGTACCGGGAGCGCCCGGAGGCGTTCCGGAGGGAGCGAGACGACGGCGTGCCGAGCTGGACGCCGCGGTCGTGGGGCGGGGGGAGCCAGCGGAGCCAACGGAGCGGCGGCGGCGACGGCGGCGGCGGGCCGGAGGGCGGCAGAGGCGGGTGGGAGGCGTTCAAGGCAAGGTTTTGGAGGTCGAACGGCGGCGACGCCGCGCCGCGCGCGCCGCCGCCGCGGCCTCGGGACGCGCGCGAGGAGCGGTACCGCGCGGAGAGGAACCAACGCGTGGGGAGACTGAGACGCGCGTTATCAGATAACGGCGGGTCGAGCGGTCGAGCCGCGTCGTCCCTCTCCTCCTCCCGCCCGCCCCCGCCCGCGTTCGAGTTCGAGTTCGACGACATCGAGGAAGGGTTCGAGCGCGACGACGGCGTCGAGATGCGCGAGACGGCGGCGGCGGCGGCGAGGACGAGGGCGCGGCACGAGAGGATGGGAGCGCCGGCGCGCGCGAGAGGGGAGCCGCGCCCGGCGGCGGCGGCGGCGGTGCCGCCGTCGTCGCGACGCGCGCGCGCGGAGGCGGCGCGAGCGCCGCCGTTGAGACATCCGCTCGAGCAGTGGTCGCTCCGGCAGCAGCATGAGCTCAAGAAGCGAGGGTACGCGGACGAGGACTTCTCGCCGTATCGATACACCCCGGAGGGGCGCGGGCACGCACAAAATTAGACTCATCGGCGCGGAAGTACTTCCGGAGGTACCTTCGTACGATAGTAGGTTAAGACGGAAGTATACGGTAGTGTGATGACATCTTGTAGTGCATTTATATTGTAGGAACACGCGCGCGGTACACAGCGTAGTCCATCTTCATCGCTACGCGATCTTGCTGTGCCCGCGGCTGTACGGCGGCGTCGCCGCGGCGCACGCGGCGGCCGCGTCTTCGATGGCGTCGAGGACGATTCGAGGCAGCGGCTCGCCGTTCGTCGCGCGCTCCGCCGCGTCCAAGTTGGCCGTCAGATGCGCCACGGAGCTCGCGCCCAGAATGACGGCGTCGCCCTTTCCCCCGTCCAGTTGGCTGTGCGAGTACATCCATCGTAACGCAGCAGACGCGGGGGTTAACCCGAGCGTACCGTCCGGGTCCGCCGTTTGGCACGCGTTTTTAATAAGCTCCGCGGCGGAGAAGTACTCCCTCTTCCAGAACCGGTCTTGGTACATCTTGTTGCTCACGAACCGCCCGCGGTCGCTCTCCGCGTTCGCGTCCGCGTTGTACGACGCGTGCTTGCCCGTGAGGAGCCCCCCCGCGAGGGGGTTGTACGCTAAGAATCGGACGTTCAACTTTCGAAGCGCGGGTAACAGCTCCGGCTCGCACGCCCGCGTGACGCAGTTATACATCCCCTGGTACGCGCTCGGCGGCGGCATCCCCATCTCGAGACACTTGTGGTACACGTGCACCACCTCCCACGCCGGGAAGTTGCTCAGCCCGAGCTGTTTCCACGCCCCCTCCTCGTGCAGCGCCTTGAGCTCTCGCAACGTTTCCTCGATCGGCGTCGCCGCGTCCGGGGCGTGCAGGTACAACAGGTCGACGGCGCCCGGGGCTAACGCTTCGCGCGACGCCGTCACCTGCGCGCGGAGCTGCGACGGCTCTAAGCCTCCCTCGCCCGCGCTGGACGTCATGTTCCCGCCGGGCCACGGGTTCGCCTTCGTCGCGATCGACGCGCGCGCGAGTAACTCGGGGTGCTTCGAGAAGATTTCGCCGAGCATCCTCTCCGTCTCCCCGCCCGCGTAGGCCAGCGCGGTGTCCACCTCGCGATGGCCGCGGTCTAAGAACGTCCGCAGCAGCGACGTGGACACCTCCGCGTCGCACTCCTGCGAGGCGTACCGCCAGCCCATCCTGTCGGACGCGAGTGATGAGTCGTCGGGCGGAGTCATCAGCGGGGAGCGACGGTCGCGTCGGGTCGTCGTCGGGCGGGCGCGGGCGAGAGGGAGAAGAGGGGAAGGGCTGGGCCGGGTTCGCACGTCATGGTTCCAAGGACAGATCGAACGGGTTCCGTCGTCGCGTCCGATGCCATCGCGCGCGCGGCGACGACCGGGGAGCGGCGCGGTCTCGGCGGCGCGATCGCGGGGGCGAAGGCCGCGGCGGCGGCGACGGCGGTCATCGTCGCGCCTCCGAGAGTGACGACAGGACGCGGAACCTGACGGGACGAAAGTTCCGAGACCGCGCCTTCAGAGTTATCGCGAAAGGCCAGTTAACATCCGCGCGGAGGCCGTCCGCGCCGCCGCCGCCGCCGCCGAGCGAAAGAAAGACATGTTCGTCGCCGCGAGATTTACGCCGGCGATGCCGACGACTCGCGCGCCGCGCCGCTCCCCGCGTCTCGCGGCGTCCGCGCGTCGCCTCGCGCCGTCCGGGACGAGCGCCCCCGCGAGGGATCTTCTCTCTTTCTCTCGGCACCCGTTCCGAATCGTTCCGTCGACGACGGCGGCGGGCGCGGGCGCCGTCCCCGCTTCCGCGCGCCGCGCCGCTTCCGCGCGAATTCGCGCGAACGCGTCCGACGCCGACGCCGACGACGCCCCCCTGGACGCGGACGCGCTCCTCCGGGAGATGGCGGACACGTCCGATCTCGGGAAGCGCGGGGAGCTCTTCTTCGTCGGTCAGGCGCGTTCTATACACTGGTCCCCATACGACCCCGTCGCCGTGGTGAACGCCGATCCTTAAGGACTTTTGCCGTCGTCTCTCTCCGCCCACACCTCGCTTTCAATACCCGCC
>Ga0181560_10000418_pt1 | contig 38062 bp, 30 predicted proteins | sample 011ome_20_FD_133751 | JGI IMG/M metagenome (GOLD analysis project Ga0181560, IMG submission 133751) | Coastal salt marsh microbial communities from the Groves Creek Marsh, Skidaway Island, Georgia - 011509CT metaG (megahit assembly) | ecosystem: Environmental > Aquatic > Marine > Intertidal... | reverse complement strand
GTCATGCCCTGGTCTGCCCACCCGGCATTTGACAAGGCGGCACAGTTGATGGACCTTGAGATTCGGCGCATCCCCTGCGCAGCCGATCTCTTGGCAGACTGCGATGCCATGGAACAGGCACTGGACTGCAATACCATCATGCTGGTGGGTTCTGCGCCCAGCTTTCCCTATGGATTGATAGACCCTATTGAACGGTTAGGCGAGATTGCCCGTCGCCACGACATCTGGCTGCATGTGGACGCTTGCGTGGGTGGCTATATAGCACCCTTCGTTCGCATGAACGGCGTTGATATTCCGGCCTTTGACTTTGCTGTTGAAGGCGTTAAATCCATGTCAGCTGATCTGCACAAGTATGGCTACTGTGCCAAGGGCGCTTCGACGGTTTTGTTCAGTGACACTGCGCTAAAAGCTTATATGCAGTTTGACTGTGATGACTGGCCCGGTGGTCGAATGATAACCCCAACACTGGCAGGTACACGCCCGGGCGGTGCCATTTCTGCCGCCTGGGCTGTCATGAACTATCTGGGCGTCGCAGGCTATAGAGCCAAACAGCAGCAGGTCACCGACGCCCGCGCCCAGATAGAACAAGGCGCTCGCGCACTGGGATTTGAAGTTCTCGGCAAACCCCAGCTGGGTATTGTGGCGCTGAGCCATCCCAAAGAGGATGTTTTCGCGATTTATAAACAAATGTATAAACGTGGTTGGTTCACCAGTCTTTCGACTGCACCCAAAGCGCTCCACCTGATGCTCTCACCGTTTCATTTGAGCGTCACGGCGACTTATCTCGCTGATCTCGAAGCTTCCCTTCGCCGAGTCGAGGCTGGCGATCGAGACAGAGTCACAGAAGCAAGATACAGCTGAGCGGCGAAATCGCAGCCTAATCTTCAAGAATTCGTTTGCGCTCGGTTTTCTTTTTGCCATGCTGCGCCTTACTGTCCAGACGTTTGCGAACAGAAGATCGAGTGGGTTTGCTGGGCCGACGCTGCTTCTGCCGGTATTGTGCCTTAGCCAGCAATTCATCCAGCCGCGCCAGCGCTTCCTGCCGATTCTTGTCCTGACTGCGAGTGCGCTGAGCCTTAATGACAAGAACACCCTCCGCAGAAATTCGCCGATCATGAAGGGCAAGCAGTCCCGTTTTAATGGACTCTGGCAGGCTCGAATGCACTATGTCAAAGCGCAGATGGATCGCCGTCGACACTTTGTTAACGTTCTGACCGCCAGGCCCTGAGGCTCGAATCGCGCTGAACTCTATCTCGCTTTCCGAAATGTCCTGGACCCTGATCATGCCATTGCCCTAGGCTCGGGACATGAATTTGGCATTGGTCGTATTGATTTTGATGGTTTCTCCTTGCTCCATATAATCTGGTACCTGCACCACCAGCCCGGTTGTCATGATCGCTGGCTTGGTGCGAGCGCTGGCAGAGCCACCCTTAATGGGTGGCGAGGTTTCCGCAATGGTCATAATGACTGATTGCGGCAGGTCGATCGCGACTATCTGATCCTGAACCAGCAATGCCGTGATGCCATCAAGTCCGTCGATCAGATACTCCAACTGCCCTTCCAGCGCATCCTTGTTGAGACCATGTTGCGAATAGTCTTCGCTGTTCATGAAAATGTAGGTGCCGCTATCGATATAGGAAAACTGCACTGTGACTCGCTGGCAGTCTGCTTGCGTCAGCAGGATGTCACCCTTGTAAGACTCATCGCGTTTTTGTCCAGTAATCAAGTTGTTCAGTCGAACTTTATACAGGGTTGCAGCGCCCCGCGAAGAAGGACTTTTGGCGTCGAATTGTTTGACGATATGGGGAACACCATCAATATCGATGACATCGCCCCGTTTGAGTTCACTGGCTTTTGGCATGGTAAGTTTTTAGACTCGGCTCGCTGTAGAAAGGTGACTATTGTACATGTTTGAAAAAGACGATTTGGTAAAAATTGCACGTTCGTCCATGCCCTTTGGCAAGTATCAAGGCCAGTTGTTGCTCGACTTGCCCGAAGCTTATCTGTTGTGGTTTGTCGATCGAGGCTTTCCTGCAGGCCAACTGGGGGACCTGATGCAACTCACTCTTGAGATCAAAATCAACGGCCTGGAATCATTGCTGGAGCCCCTTCGACTCGCTGGATCGACTCCCGTTAGAAAAACGGCCGCATACGTCTTTCCAACCAGTCCAGCAGAAGACGATTAGTCTCCTGCGGCAGTTCCTGCTGGATCCAGTGACCACAAGGCAAGGTATGCACTTCTAGATCGGCGACATAAGCTGTCATATCGGCTTTACGCACCATATCGTGCTCACCATAGATCATCAGGGCCGGCTGTCTGATACGCTGCTCTACCTGCTCAGTGGTTGCCCAGTTGCGGGTAAAGTTTCGATACCACTGGCAGGGCGCCGTGAACCCGCCCGCCTTGAAGGCTGAGAGAAACACCTTAAAGTCGGCATCATTCAGCAGAGGTTCGCCACTCTCTATGACCGTATCTGCAAGCTGAATAATGGTCTGGCCATTTGGCTCACCCGCGCTTGGCGATGAATTCAACCACTGCTTGGTTCGATACATATTTCGCAGAAACTGTTCTGGATGACGGTCAAAGGCTGCCGCCGCGACGCCAGGCTGACGATTAAAATGGACAATGTAGAAATCAGGACCGAGCATTTTTTCCCAGAAGGCGATCGGATCCGCCGGTTCCCGCGGCCAGAAGGGCACCGAAAGATTCGCCACGCCCAGTACCCTTTCTGGATGTAAAAGCGCCTGATACCAGACGACAATTGCACCCCAGTCATGGCCGACGTAGATGGCCTTATCGATATTGAGCGCATCTAACAGCGCCACGTGATCGCCGGTCAGGTGATGGATATCATAGTCTTCCACTCGAGTCGGCTTACTGGATAAACCATAGCCCCGTTGATCAGGGACTATCACATGGTAACCTTGTCGCACCAGTTCCGGGATTTGATAGCGCCAGCTATAGGCCAGTTCCGGCCAACCGTGCGCCAGAACAATCGGCATACCGCCTTGCCCTGCCTCATAGACAGCCAGTTCAATACCATTCACGGGGATCAACCGGGGCACAGGAAAATTCATGTTGGCGCTACCTCACTCAGTCATGCTTTCAGTCACACTCTCGCTGATACTCACAGCCTAATCTTCAGACTTGCTCTGCTGGATTCAGCCAGCTGACGCTTCCTGCTCCGCACAGGTCCGCCACATTGACTCCTCCGCGGATTCCACCGCAAATTCCACCGCGCTTCCCATGATAAGCCGTGACCGGCGAAGAAGACCAGCCATTTAGGTTGACTCCACCGGCTGCTCACTGAACAATGACCCATGAATAACAAAGCAGGGGCTTTGCGCCTTTAACTAACGCTTAAACTACCAACCAACCAACCAATCTATCAGGGGAAAACCATGGCCATAGGTGTCATTGCCAGACTATCAATCCAGCCGGGTAAAAATAGCGAGTTCGAAAGCATATTTGCAGAGCTTCAAGCGGCAGTCGCCAGCAGTGAACCCGGCAACAATTTCTACGCGCTGCACAAGTCCAGAACCGATGAGAATCAATACATAGTGCTTGAGCAATATGCCGACCAGGCGGCGCTCGACGCCCACGGCGCTTCTGCTCACTTCAAGTCCATTGGTGCAAAAATGGGACCTTGTCTGGCAGGTCGTCCACAAGTTGAATATCTGGATGCACTCTAGTTCGAAGCGTTAGGGCGGCTCTACATCAAGATGGCTGAATGGGAAGCCTGTCATCGCCCTGGCTGACAGGCCGGCTACGCGCTTTTGACGCCGATGCAATTGTCACTGAGGCATGCTAGATTGCCTCTCTTTGTCAATTCGCTCAGGTTGCGCCGGCCACATGTCATCCAATATCACAACAAGACAAGTAGATTTTTCCACTAAACTTTATTACGGCTTTGGCGCTGTCGCCAATGGCGCCAAGAGTAATGGATTTAACTATCTGCTGCTGTTCTATTACAGCCAGGTCATTGGCCTTCGTGCTGATCTGGTGTCTATTGGCATTCTGATCGCACTCATCTTTGATGCCGTGTCAGATCCATTGGTCGGCTACATCTCTGACAACTTTCATTCGCCGTGGGGTCGACGCCACCCCTTGATGTACGCCGCTGGATTACCGGTCGCGGTCGCCTATTACTTCCTCTGGTCGCCACCAGCCTGGGACGAGGAAGCGCTGTTTCTGTATTTCGTCTGCATTGCGGTGTTGATTCGCACTCTGATTACCTTTTATGAGATTCCAGCCACAGCCCTTGTCGCCGAACTGACAGACGACTATGACGAACGCACAGAGATGATGAGTTTTCGTTACTTCTTCGCCTGGTGGGGCGGCCTGACCATGGCTATTCTGAACTATCTGGTTTTCTTGCCGGAGGAGAAGGGCGGCCTGGAATATGTCGCCGGTTGGCAAAACTACGGCTTGGCAGCGTCTTGCATTATTTTTCTATCGATTTACGTGTCGGCTATTGGAACCCACAAACACATCCCCAATCTCCGTATGCCGCCACCAAAGCAAAAATTCAGCTTTCAACGCACGTCCAGCGAGCTTAAGGAAACCCTGTCTAATCGCTCCTTTTTTGCCCTCTTTATCACAGCCTTACTCAGCGCCGTTGCTGCTGGCGTATCAACAAGCTTGAGCATCTACTTTTCACGGCATTTTTGGGAATTCACCAGTACTGAAATAGGTTATATGAATCTACCCTATTTCCTTTCCGCATTTTTAGCCCTGATGATCGCACCGAGAATTTCTCGTCTATTGGGTAAAAAACATGGCGCCATGATCATCACCGGGCTGGCATTTGCGATGGCACCCATGCCGTTTATTTTGCGGATTCTGGGCTGGTTTCCTGACAATGGCACTGATCTGCTATTCTGGACTCTGGTGGTTTTTAACGCCGTTGAGGTCACCTTGATTATTGTCTCGGCTTCATTGATAGCAGCCATGATCGCTGACGTGGTCGAGGACAGTGAACTTCGAACCGGGCGGCGATCCGAGGGCATTTTTTTTGCGGCGAACAGCTTTGCACAGAAAGCCGTCAATGGTTTAGGGGTTGTGGTCGCGGGCCAGATACTCGCTTACATTCAGTTTCCGACTCAGGCCAAACCGGGTGAAATACCCCAGAACACCCTGTTTGAACTTGCTTACTTATATATTCCCGTTTTACTCATTTTCTATTTTTTCGCGCTGGCTTCTCTGAGCTTGTACCAGATCAATCGGGCCGATCACAGTGAAAACTTGCGGCGCCTGGCAGAACCGGCGAAGCCCTCCCTCTAGACTGAGAATATGAAAGGTGACGCTTTTTGAGAGCCGTGCTCAAAAACTGTTATCGAAAACGGTCAAGCATGCGCCTGAGCAGAGAACGTGCCAGGCGCAGAGCCGTATCAATAGCACGCACGGTCAGATCGGCCATGGTTAATCCCAACACCTTCAGGCGATCGCCAACACTGACCTGCTCCATACGGTGAATCCGTGCATGCAGGCCTCGCAGCATCGGGCGCGCCTCACTCCAGGCTTTAACCCGAACAGATACCTTGCCCACCAGATAGAGCGCAGCCACCAGAAACAGAAGCCCTGGAATCACCGGTAATAACAGGCCGGCCAAACCAATCACGCCACACACCAGTGCCAGCATGAGATACACGACCTTAACGGGCCGTGTCAACGGAGGATTGGTCTCACCGTGATGGGTCATTTTTAGTTTTGCCAATTTAAGCTCTTCAATTTAAGTTCTTCAATTTAAGTTCTTCAATTTAAGTTCTTCAATTTAAGTTCGTCAGTTTAATTTCGTCAATTTGTCAATTAAAGCTCGTGATAAACAGTCGTGACTAGCAGTCGTCAGTTACAATCGTCATTTACAGTGAGCTGTTCCCACTTGCGCCCTTGAGCCAAAAGGATTTTCTGACTACCCCTTCGACGTTGACTCAACCCATTAGTTCGAACGTTTGATGGAGACATCTACCGGATGAACTTCACCAGGTCACCCAGATTTAATAGCAAGACACATGCCAGACGCCGTAGATTTGATTTCACTCGGTAAATTCAAGCGTAATCCGTCTCTTCTGACGATAAAGAGTCAGGCTAAAGAAACAGGCTAAAGAGAACTTATTGGTCAAATCCACTTATCTCTTGGTCAATAAAACCATCGATCAGAGCATTCTGACCGTTGATGATGTGCCAGCTTGTGACGGGGTTCGCAAAACGAGACCATACTTTCGTCGCGCTTTCCTTTTTTGAGCAGCCTGTCATCATGCAAGACCTGACCCAACGATTATCGCCTCAGAAAATTTCCTCGGCTCTACTGGGGTTTTATGCTCCCCATAAGCCGACATGCGAGCCATTGCCCCGTTCAGCACTCGTTGAGTTGCTGGAAAAGCTACCCGCGCTTTCGACACAGGAACATGTCGATCCGATCCTGGTACAATTTGAAAAATATCATCGCAATGCCATCCTGAGTCAGGAAGATCGCGCCACCCTGGCGTATGTCGATGACTGCGTCACAGAAATGCTGCGACAGACAGATCTGGATTTTAAAATTGAAGCCTTCATTCGTAACTTAGCCCCTTATATTGCGGTTCTGGCGCTGCGCCAAGGTGTCAAGTCGATTCTCACGCCACAACCTGTGCTCAATCTGATGAACTCGCTGATTAATGAGGGTCTTGGCTGGAGTGAAGATCTTGGCGTTCTGGGCGAACAGTTCATGGACAAGATCGAACTGATGGTCCGCGCGATGGTGACCAGCAGAATGTCTCTGGAGGCATGCCAGACAGAATTAGACCTTCTGTTTGCTAAGGACAAACCCATTTTTAAGAAAATGGAGGCTCGACTGCTGGATGTCGAGATGGAGGTCCTGAATCGACAAAAAGCCAAATTCTACGCGGCTGAATTACTCAACCAGCAAATGGTCAACAAAAAATTGCCGCTGTTTATGATTTTTGTCCTGCAGGGCTCCTGGTATGAGTTCCTACAACAGGTCTTGAGTACATGCGGTGAAGATTCATTGGACTGGCAAAAAGTCTCGAAATTGACTCAAATGCTCGTCTGGTCCATACAGGTTCAATCCGATACAGCTCGCCAGATATCAGTCATGGACAGCCTGCCAGGGCACATCAAATCCTTCTGCGAGAGAATGACGTTTAACACTTCTGTGGTCCAGGACTGTCTGGAAGATCTGGCCATGGAATACTCGGCGATTCGCGCTGGCACCCCCTCCAGCGCCTGTGATTTTGAGTTGCTAAAAGTCGAGCAATCCTCGCACTTGGCGCATACCCAGTTGGATGCTGCCAGCATCGCCGACATTGGCAGCCTGAAGCCTGGTCAGTGGTATCTTCATGATGACAAGAACGAACCCGAGGAAAAAGTCGCGCGAATCAAGCTCATTCTGAACTGGCAGAGCACCACTCGCCTGCTCTTCACCAATCACAACCGCCGCAAGGTCATGCACATGAACTATGTCGAGTTTGCGCATAATATCGGCGCCGGAATTCTCAAACCTTTGAGCCCTAAGTCCAGCACCTGGGACATCATCAAACAGCATCTCATCACCGTGGTTCAGGGCGTACAGGTTCAAAAGCAGAAAGAGTCCAGCGTCGACACCTTGCAGGACAAGAAACTGGTCACTCGAGAGTATCTCGAACGGCGCAAGAACGAAATCACGGCTGCCATGAAGCAGCACAAAGAAAGCGCGAAGCTAAAGCATAAACGCGCCCTGGTACTTCGAGAAAAAGCCCAACAAAAATTTTTAGCGGCAACAGCGGCTATCGAATCCTTAGGGACTGATGCCTGGCTCAAATTGCCCGTCATGGAAGGCACCCTGACCCCGTGCAAACTGGTCGCGGTTATTGCTGCAGCGGATAAGTACATCTTTGCCAATCGGCACGGTCTTAAGGTCGGTGAATTCACCAAAGGGCAACTGATTCAAATGCTGATCGCCGAGAACAGTGAAATCCTGGATACCGGTGCCGAGTTTGAAAACGTCTTAATCTCAGTGGTCTCCGCCTTGCGCGATGACAAGCACAAGAGCTTCGACGAGCTGACTCGCGCCAGCGCCTAACGGACTGACTTAAAGCTGTTAACGAAGCCTTTCGTCAGATATTTTGGCAAAGCTTTTGTCAGACCTTTTGGCAAAGCTTGTGTCAGATCTTTTGGCAAACCTTGTGTCAGATCTTTTGGCAAACAAAGGTGCGAAAGTGGGGACTACGCAATTGCCTGTGGTCGAGCACTCTTAAGCCACTGTTGTTGAGTACCCAAAGCCAGTCATCAACAGTAAACTTATTGTGTACGGGAAACAGCCTTAGCATGGCGCGGCGCATCTCCTGCGCCTTTACTGTCGGTAACTCCGGGTTCACCATGCGATCGAGATACTCAGGCAATGGCGTTCTGATCCAGTCCTGCAACAAAAAGATACCATCGTCTGCCAGCAATCGACAGACTTCTGCACAGGCTGCCAGCGGATCGTTCAGCACATGCAGGACCGCAACCATTGAAAGCATATCCACAGAGCCGTCTGCCATCGGCACCGGCTCTTGACTGAAATCCAGCTGTTGGTAGCGCGGCGGCACCCCGGCGTAAGTCACCTTTTGCTCTGCATAATCAATCATCGCCTGGGTGAGATCAAATCCTCGCAGGCTGGCACCTTCAATCCGATCACGAAGGTCACGCAACAGCAACCCGGGTCCGCAGCCGATGTCCACCATGCTCGGATGAGAAGGCAGGTGCGGCACTACCTGGTCAGAAAAGTAATCCCAGAAAGCTTCATCAAACCGATCGTCATGAGTAGCAATCATGCGATTGACTAAGTCCTCATCAGATATACCACCTAATTCTTGATGGGTTGCCATGATTTTTTCCTCGTTACAACGAGCCTAGTAAATATCGAATTCATGAAGCGCGCTTTAACAGCTGCTACTGATCGACGGGGTTGCCCACATTAAATACGCCGCCGGTATACACTTTACCCGGTTGACGTTCAATTTCTGGCGGAAAGGTCTCTCGCTTGGCGGCGAAGTAAGCCTCGCGAACATCACCTCCTTCGGCCTGCCGATTATAGGTAATATAGAGCGCACGCCGTGCTCGGTCTGTCTGGTTGACCGCTGACCGATGAGGCAAATAGGAATCAAACAGCAACAGGTCACCGGGACGAGTCTCAATGGCCTGCCAAGCCAGTGAGTCAATCGCTGACTGATGCAGGGTCAAATCCCGATTCATCGTCAATAAACCCCGTTTATGCTCACCGGCGGCCACTTCCAGACAGCCATTTTCAATCGTGGTGGCGTCGATGCTCAACATCATGGTGATGTGATAGTGCTGGTCAAATGAGGTAAAGGCAGGCGCATCCTGGTGGGCGGCAAAACCATTACCCGACGCCAGCTTGAGATTGAGCTTTTCTTTGAATAGAACGGCAGGTTCCCCCATCAATTCTCGAATCAAACCGAGCGTACTGCGACCTCGAGCAAGGCGATCGAGTCGAGGTCTGTAGGCTAAAAAGTTCTCAATGCGACACAATTGTTTACCCAGCGATGTATGCTCGTAATACTTCATCCACTGACCTGGACTGTCTGGGAGAGACTGCAACTGATCTATCTCAGTTGTTAAGGCTTGTATTTCAGCCTCGTTGAACCAGTCCTTGAGATGCAAATAGCCGTCAGCGGCGAAACTTGCCAAAGACGCGCTCGACAAGCGCTGGCTCAAATTGCGTCTGATCATGGCGCTGTAGTGGCTCAAAGACGCAGGGCTTAACTCTGGTCTTTTGGCCGCTTCATCCCAGGCTCGCAACTTGAGAATATCTTTAAACTCAGGTTTTCGCTCAAAGGTCTGCACCTCAGCGGCCGACATTGGTCCCCCTTGGAAGGCGAGAGTCTGCTGACTGGCAGCAGACAATTTAGCGGCATAAGCCGGGCGAGTCGCAACCAGATAGCGCTTAGCATTAACATGTTGCTCGACCAAAGTCGCGATGCTGTCATCAAGACCTGTCAGGCGCAGATACTCGGCACCAACAAACTCATGTTGTCGCACACCAAAGTCGATGCCATCTGCGATCATCGTGGCTGCCCTTGGATCGCAAAAATGACCAATATCATGGAGTAAAGCCGCTAATATCAGACATTCGTCTGCAACTTCCTGTTCAGCAAAGCTGGCACACTGCAGCGCGTGGGCCAACTGGCTCACTGGCTCACCAATATAGCCGACATCCTGTTGCTGCTTCAGCAGTTCTATGACTTGTTCTTTCGAATCAACCAACAATGCCTTTGCCCCTCAACTGGTCAATCGTTGCCTGGTCCAGCGCCAAGGCGGTTTGTAGCACGACATCCGTGTCGACTCCGAGCTTTGGTGGTTTAATCTGGTAGTCCATCTCCGACCGTGAATACTTGATCGGATTCGCCACTAACGGCATGCCGTCTACATCAATCTGCGTGCCACGCTCGATAATCTGAGGATCCGAGAACAGTCGATCAATGGTATTGATCGGGCCACAGGGCACGCCTGCAGCTTCGAGTATCGTCAACCACTGATCCAGAGTTCTATCGGTCATACAAGCCTGAATCTCAACCACCAGCGCTTCGCGATGCAGGACTCGCAGCGAGTTGCTCATATACAGCGGATTCTCACCCAACTGCGGGTTACCAATCGCAGAACACAGCTTGCGAAACTGACTGTCATTGCCTACAGCGACGATCACATGACCGTCCAGCGTCGCAAATGTCTGGTATGGCACCACATTCGGATGGGCATTACCCAAGCGTCCCGGAGCCACACCAGACACCAGATAATTAGCCGCCTGATTCGCCAGACTGGCGGCCATCACATCATACAATGACATGTCGATACTCTGCCCCAGACCGCTGTGGTGACGCTCTTGTATCGCTGCCAATATCGCGATAGTCGCATAGAGACCCGTGAGCACATCGGCAACTGCGACACCCACCTTCTGCGGCCCATCGCTGGATTTGTCATCAGGCTCGCCGGTAATGCTCATCAGGCCGCTCATGCCCTGAATCATAAAGTCATACCCTGGACGCTCTTTATAGGGGCCCGTCTGTCCGAATCCCGTAATCGAGCAATAAATCAATCGTGGATTCAAAGCCTGCAAGCTCGCATAGTCGAGACCTCGACGCTGCATATCACCGACCTTGAAGTTTTCTATCAAAACATCGGAACCTTGCGCCAAGCGCCGCACCAGTGCCTGTCCCTCGGTGGTTGCCATATCAATAGCAACGGAGCGTTTGCCACGATTGGCTGCCATAAAGTAGGCTGAAAGCTGATCGCCCTGGGCATCGGTATGCCAAGGCGGACCCCAACTGCGGGTGTCATCACCGACACCCGGACGTTCAATCTTGATCACATCGGCGCCCAGGTCTGCCAAGGTCTGACTCGCCCAAGGACCCGCCAGAACTCGACTCAAGTCCAGTACCTTGATGCCCGCCAAGGGGGCCTCATTTGCCGCAACGCTCACTTGACTCTCATCCTAAATTCACCTTGCCCATCGTAATGTTGGGCGTTACCGGCCGCCATCCTAATCGAGCCCGCGAAAACTGTCCACGAGCGACTCATTAAAGCCAAAAGGGTACAGATTGGGTGGCTGTACCCGCCACCAGATACCAGGTGACGAGCAAACCGTTCAGACAAGCACCCAGATACACAGAACCGGTTCGATGCAAGCAGAAGCTGGAAATCAGCCCCACCAACAGCATGACCGGAACAAACTGAATCGCGACAATACTTAGCAAGGGTTGCGTTGCAACCAACAGGGTCCCACCGGCCAATAGCGGCAGATACTGCACCAGCAACAGACCCATAAAACCGCCGCTGAATATCAGGCCATGGCACCACATGGCCCTGAGTGGCTGATCCTGATAACAGGACAAATGGCGCGCCAAGCTGACAGACTGAACAACAAAGAACAACGTAAAAGGCACCAGATAAGTCAGAAAAATGCCCGCTTGAGTGGACGTCATCGCCTTCAAGGCAACGACCCAAAACCGCATATCGACCGTGAGCCACCGATCGGCGAGGTATACCAGCAGATACAGGCTGAAAAACACGCCGGCGGAGATACTGAGTATTGCCATAACCTGATCCGACCTCAACCCCAGGCCATAAGCGGCGAGGTCCTCCTGAGGCGTCCGTCGTCGCACAATCCACAGCATGGTCAGTGTGATCAGCCCATTACCCCAAGCCCACAGCAATACGCCATTGGTGATTTGTTGGGGCAGAATTCCATTAGCGGGTAACAATACATCGGCAAGATTCTGCAAGGGAAAAAATGTCAATACCGGTACGAGTACCGTTAATCCCAGTGCTAACCGACTGAATCCTGCCTCGAATACCTGTCTGTTAATCTTGAGTGGCAGTCGCCTTTCAAAAAGCCTTAACCCGAGGTCTACGAGGGGAAACACTAAAAAAACTACACCAAGCAATGCCGCGAACGTCGCTAAATCCTTCCAGTACCATATTTGATTATCGACTCGCACCTGTTGTCCCAGCGCGGTTTCGAACCAGTCAACCGCTGCTGCCACAACCTGCACAGACAAATGATCACCGGGATGGGTGACTGCTGGCATGATCAACTCGCGCGCAGTACCCATTGCCATATCACCATAGAGTCGGCCTGGAATGACTGCCTCAGTCGTACCAAACAACTTCTTTAGCTTGTCAGTCGTCGTCATGCCCGCGGCCGTCTCGCTGCCCCACATCAACATCGAGAACTCATCGAATTGACTGAATACGACCAACAGATTGCGTGGACTGGTGGCAGTACCTGGGGGTGCACCAAACGTCCCGGTGGAGGAACCCGCCAACACCATCGCCGCATAGCCGTCTGGCATAGCGGCTGCAGCCAACTGAACCGCCCAGCCCCCCATGGAATGTCCTTCCAGACCAATCCGATGTGGATCGACATAGTCCAACTGCCGCAAATACCTGAGCCCCTCTGGCCCGCCGAATCCCTCACTGAACGCAGGTGGGTCAGAAAAGCCGTGGCCCGTCTGATCCAGTGCCAGGACGACAAAACCTCGGCGCGCAAACTCAATCGCAAAGGGTGACTGGGTTTCTCTGGAATTGATATAACCGTGGATCGCCAGAATGGCCGGCGCCGGCCGCTCTTGGCTGACGTTGTCAGGGATATACAACAGACCGCTGAGACGCTGGCCACTCGCGGTTTCCCAACGAATATCCTCAACCGTCACCTGCATGCCGGCTGTCTGCACCCAGGCAGCCACAAGGCAACCTAATAGCACCAGCGTTAAACCATAGCTTATTCTTCGATACATGATTCTGGACTCGCTGACAGACCCGTCGCGCCGGTTTTCTACTGCCGTGATTGCAATTGGGCGATTTCTCGCCAGTGCAGCCCAGTATAAACAAGCATCGCAAACAAAGCGCCAAAGGTATCGGCGGTCATGTCTTTTTGCGCGTCCCAGACATCACCCTGAGTGCCCAATACGGCCAAGCCCGCATCAGGGTCGGCGAGTAACGCAAACTGCCATTCAAACACTTCATAGAGTGCGGCCACGCCCAGGATGGCAAAGAAGGGAAACAACAGCAGAATGAGAACAGAATTGACCAGCCGCTTGCTCAGAAGCAGTTCCGCGATGGGATAGGCATAGAACCCGACACTGAAGTGCGCCACACGATCAAAGTGATTGCGCTCAAAGCCAAACAGATTGGTCACCAGCTCAAACGGGACCTTGGCAAACGTATAGTGAGCGCCAATCGTATGCAGCAGCACAAGAACCGACATGGCGAGATAGCTCAAGGGCGAAAAAATATGGTACTTGTGCAGCCAGGCGATTAAGGCAACCAGCAAGACAATGGGGAAATTTTCAGTCAACCAGATGGTTCTATCAAAGGGTGCTATGGCCAGATAGGTAAATAGCAGAATATAGCCACCAAAAAACAACCAGGCCCACCGCTGTTCTCGCGCCACGCTGGGAATGCCTGGTTTGCTCATGTCAGGCGCTCTGCTCTCGAGTTTCAACCAAGTGATTTATCCAGAACACGGTACCCCCAGCGACAGCGGCCGGGATCAGGATTAAATTTAGCAAAGGAATCGCGACCAGAACATAGGCCAACAGACCAAACAACAACGCATCAACCTTATTCTGGGACATACGTCGCCGCAGCTCGGTAAAGCTGACCCCATTGTTATCGGCAGAATAGTCTGCGAATTGGATGGCCATCATCCAGGCGCCGAATCCAAGCCACAAAAACGGCGCCAGCGCATTAAGTACAGGTATGAAAGATAGCAATAAAAGCCCAAGCACACGCGGCACATAATACAGGAGCTTGACGAGCTCGCGGCCGATAGCTCGAACCAACACCACCGAAAACGGAATACTGGAGGTCAACGGCCGACCCAGCAGATACTCTTCAACCTTCACCGCTAAAATGGCATTGAAGGGTGCCGCGATAATATTGCCAATGATCAAAAAACCATACAGCAGAACTGCAATGCCCACCAGCAGCGCCAGCACGCCGATGATCCAGGATAGAAACCCTGCCCATGCCGGCAAACTGGCTGCGACTTGCGCCATCCACCGATCATATTGCGCCAGACCATAAACGATAAAGACCGACAGGACCACGACATTGATGAGAAATGGGATAACCACATACTGACGCAAGCCTGGCTTTGCGATAAGGCCCATGCCCTGACTAAAACAGCCTAATCCATTCATGCTAAAACTCCTGTGCGAAGGCGGAACCCGGCACTCGCCGGCGCAACCGCGGGATCAACGCGCCGAGTCAAACTGATGTTCCGCAACATCCAGCAGACTCGCTAATACCCAATGACCATGCTGACGGAACTCCGCCGATGGTTGCACCAGATCCGGCACCTGAACGACGGTCATACCTGCCGCAAGCGCTGCCAAAACCCCATTTTCAGAATCTTCCAGTGCCAGCGCGGTTTCAGGGGCTATGTTTAATAATCTGGCTGCCAGCAAGTAGATATCTGGCTCGGGCTTACTGCGCTGAACACGATCACCACCCACTATCCATTGAAAATACGATAATAGCCCGGCATTTTGGAGCTTCTCGCAGGCCCGCTCTGTAGGCGTGGAAGTCGCCACCGCAAGCGGCAGTCCCAGCGCCTTAATGGCCTGCAATAACTCCACAGCACCTGTCTTCAGAGGTATCGGTGCCGATGTCAAGCGCGCTCGGTGCAACTGCTCCCAGACTGCATTGAATTCAGTCATCTGCACGCGACCTGCGAAGCCTTTCGCCAGAATCATCTCGGTACCCTGCTGGTTGGTACCGATACAGAGATGAAATAGCGCCGTCCTGTCACCCAGCTGTAATTGTTCACAGGCCGCGCTAAAGGTCTCCAGCGCAATGCGTTCGCTGTCCAATAACAGGCCATCCATGTCAAATATGACACCGCTGAAATTTCTCAATCCAGACCTCCTGCGACGAACGCAGATTAAGGGTCGAGCACCGCAAGGGCGCTGCCTCGGCTTTCAGATCGGCTTTGCGATCAGCTTTACGAACACACGCCATTGGCGTTGAGCTACCAGCAGCATTCAATCTTAAGCTTGCGGTCTCAGGCCTCAAACAGGCGCATCAGAGGTTAGCGAATGTCCTGCCAGACCTGGTGTTTACCTGCATCAGGATCTTCTATCAAGGCGGATTCCGTATCAAACACCATCGTCTTACGAGTCACCAGATCATAGGCTGGCCATCCTGGATTGCCACTTTGGATAAAGCCAATCCAGGCGGCGTGCATTACCTCAGCCAGGGCCTGCGGCACCTCTCCCTTACCGAGAAAAACACTCACGCCCGGCTTGTTCAGGTTATTAAATACAAAGGGAATTTCCAGCGCATGGGTCGCTTTCAAACCACCAGTTCTGGATTCCCAGCTGAACAAATACATCCAGGTATTCGCCTTATGCGCCGCTCTGGCCTCTGCCAGCCGCAAAGCCGGTACTCGAAAAGTGTAGTCTGTCGACAAAGCGACCGAAAGTGCCGTTGTCGAGGCCTCAGGATAGAGTCCCTGGTAACAATCAATCAATGCCTGACCACCACCGTAATTGGTGGCTTCCTTGGCGAGCTTTTCTGCATCAACCTTACCCTGCAGAAACAGCGTCGCTTCATCTTTATTGGTGCCTGTAAGCACCGCAACTGACGCTGCCATACCATCGCGAATAGCGGTCAGAGGACTCACCGGCAAGACACTGCTGCCTTCAACCGGATAAAACGCCGAGACGGAGCCGAGTTTGCCGCGCAATGCCTCATCTACAGCCGCCTGCGCCGAAAGAATATCCTCAGCTGGGACCGCGAGCAGAGCCTGCATATTCTGCGCCTGAAGCTTGTCCAGCAGAGCGTCTGCAACCAGTTTACCCTGCGCCACCGTCAGCGTATGGTGCGCTCCACCACTCTGCGGAATCGCTTGCTGAAACAAGCCTTGAGCGCGCGGGGAACCCAGCAGCGTACAAACACTGAAACCACCCGCTGATTCACCACCAATGGTGATGCGTTCCGGGTCACCGCCAAACTGGGCGATATTGTCTCGCACCCATTCCAGCGCCATGATTTGGTCGAGAATACCGTTGATACCCGAGGTGGCGTAGTCCGCCCCAAAACGAGACAGGTCGGTAAACCCCAGCGCGCCTAATCGATAGTTAATGCTGACCGTCACTATGTCGCCATTCTGGGCAAATTGCGCCCCATTATACCAGGGCACGGCACCCTGCCCGGTTCTGTAAGCACCACCATGAATCCAGAAAAACACAGGTCGCTTGCGATCATCCGCAGCCGGCGTTGAGATATTCAGAAACAAACAATCTTCATCCCAGGGCACAGGGACACTGTTGGTCATGCCGCCGGTTGCGACCTGCGGTGCCGCGCGACCAAAGCGAGTCGCCGGCCTGACCTGACTCCATCCGGCATGCGGTTGCGCCGCCATGAACCGTCGCTCGCCCGTCGGCGGCGCCGCATAGGGAATACCCGCAAACATCAGGATATCGTCTTTCACCTGACCCTGAACCGGGCCCAACGTGGTGGTTACAATCGTCGTCATATGCTCATTCTCATCAGCCACAAGAAACCCTGTCTCATCGCCAGCCACATGGACCAGCGACGAGACCTCACCCCTTACACCTTTTCAGTCTCAGATTCTTTCACTGCCCGCTTCTTTTCCAACACGACTTTTTTTAGAAACAGTGCTGGTGTGCAGCATTCTTTCAACCGAACCCTCTTAATCGAATCCTCTCAACCGGATCATGCCAATACTAGATCCGCTCAATGATCGTGGCAGTCCCCATGCCACCACCGGTACACATCGCAATGAGTGCTGTGGTCTTGTTGCGGCGCTCAAGCTCATCCAGTACCACCTGAATCAACATGGGGCCGGTCGCGCCGATGGGATGGCCCAGGGCAATAGATCCACCGGCGACATTGATGATGTCATCATCTACGCCAAGGTCTTTCTGAAACTTCAGAACCACAGCCGCGAAGGCCTCATTGACCTCAAACAGATCTATGTCATTTTTTGTCATACCCGCCTTACGCAGGCAGATTTCAGCGGCTGGTCCCGGTGCCGTAAGCATGATGACCGGCTCAGTGCCCGCCGTCGCTGTCATAACGATGCGTGCTCGTGGTTTTAGACCGTGAGCTTTGGCGTACTTAGGCGATGCCAGGAGAATCGCGCTGGCACCATCCACCACACCAGACGAGTTGCCTGCATGGTGAACATGAATCACTTCCTTCACCGTCGGGTAGACTGCTTTGCAGATGTCATCAAAGGTTCTTACATGGCCATCAAATAAGGTTTTACCCATCTTCTCAAAGGACGGGTTGAGACCCACCATTGACTCCATGGTGGTACCCGGACGCGGATGTTCATCACGATCAAGCGCCAGTCGGCCATCCCCGTGGTAAATAGGCACGATGGCGTTCTTGAAATATCCGGCTTCGATTGACGCTTGTGCACGTTCTTGACTACGCACCGCATAGGCATCAACGTCTTCTCGGCTGAACCCTTCCAACGTGGCAATCAAATCGGCCGAGATGCCTTGCGGTATCAAGGGATACTGTTCAAACAGATGGGTGTTGTTTGCGGTAAAACCATCCGTGTGATTCGGCGCATACCGAGACATGGACTCAACTCCGCCACCTATGACCAGATCCTGATGGCCGGCCATGATACTCTGCGCAGCGACCGTCACGGCCTGTTGGCCAGAACCACAGAACCGGTGAAGCGTGACCCCCGGCGTTGTAATCGGCCAACCTGCATCTAATACTGACATTCGCGCGATATCGTGGGCATGGTCGCCGGTACCTGAGCCATTGCCCGCCACAAAGTCTTCAACATCTGCCGGATCAAACCCGACCTTATCTTTCAGGCCATTCAGTACCTGCGCCATAATTCGCTGGGGGTGAATCTCAGACAGACTACCCACACCCGCCTTACCCCGGCCTCGCGGGGATCGCACCCCATCAATAATCCAAGCTTCGCTCATCGTCTTTCCTCTCGTTTAAATAATCTTCGTTTATCCTACATTGGTATCGATTGTACTTGGGCAACCAAATCTTGTCACAACCTGACGCAGTTTAGGTGCTCGGCGAGTCATTAGCCCCTCTACTCAACTTCGCCTTGACTGAAAACCTGCCTGATTATCAGGGCTTAACACTTTGCTTAACACTTTGCTTAACACTTTGCTTAACACTTTGCTTAACACTTTGAGGCAGGTGGAATACAGGCTTGCGAATTCGAGCATTATGCGCTCAAGGACTCGCGTTCCGAGTTCTCGTGTATCTATCTGGTCGGCCCTGACCTAGGCCGCAGGTCGCTCCGCAGCAACGATGGAGACCCGCTCGCCATAGCGACTATAGGGGTGATAATCCCAGATAGCATGATGCTGAGTGCACCGGTTATCCCAAAAGGTCAGCGTATTAGGCTGCCACTGGACACGGCAGGTCAGTCTCGGCGTTGAATCGATATGGCGAAACAACATATCCAGCAGCGCGCGGCTCTCAGAATGGCTCAGTCCCTTGATATGACTGGTAAACCCCGAGTTCACATAAAGCAGTTTTTTGCCTGTTTCAGGGTGCGTAACAATCACTGGGTGCTCATGACGCGGATACTGACCCTCTGCGGGTTGAATCTTATAGCTACCCAGGTAGGGTAGCGCACCATCATGTACGGCCGTCAGATCCGACAATAGCGACTTCATGGTCGTCGACAGCAGCTCGTACGCCAAATACATATCAGCAAACAAGGTATCTCCACCGCCACACTCTGGCACCTCAGTAATATAGAGCATAGAACCCATGGGCGGGTATTCATCACAGGTCACATCTGTATGCCAGCCATCACCCGCTGTATAGGCAGAGTTCGCCGTCGTCTTGACCACAAGTATCTCCGGGTCACCGGATCTCTGCTTATTCAATGGGTGAACGTGCAGTTGGCCAAATTTTCTGGCAAAGGCCTTGTGCTGCGCCTGACTCAGCACCTGATCACGAAATACCAGCACCAGATGGTCCAGATGCGCTTGATGTATCGCGGCAAATTCTTCGTTGGTCAAGGGCTGGGATAAGTCGACGCCCAGTATCTCGGCACCTATGTGGGGGGTAAGCGTTCTGATCTCCATGACAATTCCTCTTGGTCAGATTGATTGGTCGGATTGATCGGTCGGATTGATCGGTCGGATTGATTGGTCGACTATATAACGACCTAAGGACGAACGACAGACCCAAGCACAAGCGACTTACCAAGGAGTTACGCACGCTTGCCAAATTCTTGTCAAACTCGCGCAAAACTGTCGCCAATTTTTCTTTAAACGGTCCCTCGCCGAAACAAAGGGATCTTTGGGCGCTGTTAAATTAGCCAGCCGACCGGCACTCGGTTCCCTGTGGCACTGCAATGTGGGACACTCAATCTCTCGAGAGGACGGAACTTCAAGCATGATACGAGCAATGCTGCATCATCCGCAGACCGGCACCACGAATATCGGTGGAGAGGAATTGATTGCCGCCTGGCAGGGCAGCAATGACCTGCTCTGGATTGACCTCTATCAAGAGGACCCGGCAACCGAGATGGCGTTCCTGACGACTCGATTCGCCATTGATTCGATGGCAGTACAGGATGCGCAAAGGGATCGCCATCCACCTAAATTCGAAGCTTTTGATGACTATTATCTGCTGTTATTAAAAGGCTTATCCAAGTCATCAACGGGCATTAACTTCGAGACCATTCAGATCGCGATGCTGGTCGGTGAACGGTTTTTCATCACCCGCCATAACAACGAGTCGAGAAGCATTGAACAGCTCTGGCAGCAATGCAGCACTGATCCAACCTGCTTTCAGAAAGGCGTCCTGGGGCTCACTCCGCGTCTCGGGCGGCTGATCGTCAACCGCTATCTGGACATGCTGTTCAACATAGAAGCCAATCTGGACGCCATTGAACAGGACTTGCTTCTGCAGGACCCCAGCAATGATCAGCTCGGCCTTCTGACCACCTATAAGACTCGACTCAGAATCATGCTACGAACCTTCAACTACCATGAGCAGATTTTCAATCAACTACGTCATAACGAATTAGTCATAGATGGCAGCTTGCTCGAGCACGAATTTAACGATACTTACGAGCAACTAGAACGTGCGGCTTCACTGGCAAGCCTCTACTATGATCTTTCAGACGACTTAATCAATTCTTCTATTTCTATGGCGACTCATCGATTAAACGGGATCATGAAAGTTCTGACGATCATCACCGCCATTTTTGTACCCTTGGGCTTCCTGGCGGGGCTTTACGGCATGAACTTTGACAACATTCCCGAACTCCATGTTGAACATGGCTACTACATTTTACTGGGGCTAATGGCTTTGGTCGCAGTCGCATTGCTGACTATCTTTCGAATCAAACGCTGGCTGTAGGATCGCGAATGCTGACCGGTCGAAATCGCACAGGAATCTAAAATCATCAACGATCTTGTTTTTGAATGGCTCAACCAACACCGAGACTATGCGCTCTATGTGATACCCCTTATCGCGTTTGCAGAGGCCTGCCCTGGTATCGGGCTGGTGGTATCCGGTGCCATCTTGCTCGGTGTCTGCACTGTCATGTATACGGAGCAGATTGCGACCTTGAGCCAGATGTTACCCTTGGCCTTCAGCGGTGCCTGCCTGGCTGACCACTTAGGCTTCTACCTCGGCCGCTGGATCGGCCCGCCCTTCCACCATACCCGTTTTGCCTTGCGCCGCAAGGCAATGCTCGACAAAACCGAAGCCATGTTTCGCAAGCATAGCGAACTTGCCATACTGCTTGGCCGTCTCATGACGGCTATTCGCAGCTTGACACCCCTGTTGGCGGGTGTCAGTGGCATGTCCCGTCTGCGTTACAGTCTGCTCGATCTGCTCGCTTGCAGCATCTGGACTGCCGGTCTGGGCCTATTGGTGGTTGGTCTGGATGATGCGATCAGTCGCTGGCTGTAATAACGACAAGGGTTTTCCATCCAGATCCGCCGGCACTATCAGACCCATGGCGGTTGCCAGCGTCGGCGCGATATCCACGCTATGCGCCGCTCCCGTCACAGTTCCCGGTGCTACGCCAGCGCCCAAGAAAACCAACGGAATCGCTCGGTCGTAATCGTAGACAGTGCCGTGCGTGGTACCCGTACCATCGCTACGGATCACACAGTCCGAATAAACTTGCAGCATAAGATCGCCACTGCGCCCTGGCACCAGAGAATTTCTGAGCAGGCGAGCGGTTGCGGTAGTTCCAGCCATGATCTCTGCCTGGGTCCAGGCCTGCTTAACGATATCGATAGCCTCAAACTGGCGCTTTAAGTCTGCTTCTACACGCCCCAAATCAAGCTGACGCGCTGCTAAATAGTTGCGATTAATGTAGACCTGATTGCCAGCGATCTTCACCAGGTCCGTCGGCAGGTCGAAGGGAAAGGTTTCTCGCCAGTAGATGGTGCCGAACAGACTCGCCATAAAAGTATAGAAGTCCAGCCGACCAGTGGCATTGGGACATTGTTGCAATTGATTTTCGACTCGCCATTCGGGCAGATCGGCGACGCCGTGATCGGCCGTCAGCACCAACAAATACTTGTTCTTGCCGACCCGCTCGTCCAAATAATCGAGAAACTCACCCAAAATTTGATCTACTCGGCTCAATGTATCTTCAGCTTCAGCACTAAAAGGTCCATAAAGATGGCCCACAGAATCCGTCGACGACAAGCCAATAGCCAGCAGATCAGGCACCGAGTCCTGGCCTAGCTGCTCTTGCTCAATGATAGTGCGCGCCAGGGCCATCGTTGCCATATCCAGAAACGGTGAAGCAAATATTTGTTCACCGCGCTCCTTCAGATTACCCATGTTCAGCGGATGACCACTGGTACTCTGATACTTGGTTGACTCACCAGGATAATCGTCAGCGCGAAAAGTACCCGTCGCATGCACCCAATGGGTCGGCACTGCGGTCATGAAACCATCAACACCGTTGAATTTGTCCAGATAATCTGGCAGCGCAGGCAGATAATAGCGACTGCTGGTGAACTGCCGGGTTTTCGTTTCGTACCAGAAGACAGCATCCGGCTGCTGGCCACCCATTGTCACAGCTGCTCGATCTTTACCCGAGACAGCAAACACGCGTGCGCCCGAATGCTCTGCTTTAAGCCAATCGCCGAGCGCATCCACCTTTAGCAGACGTGGCGAGCGTCCAACCTGACCATTAATGGTGAGCGCATCTGCCGAGTCATCGGCAACACAATAACGGGTCTCCCAGGTTTCACCGTCGACAAAGTCGTTGCCGGCCACGCCGGCCTTACTGGGTTGTACACCGGTCATGATCACGGCATGCCCTGGGCAGGTATTGGTAACGCCATGATCAAGACTGGAATCGACAAAGTTGCGACCTTCTCGTAGCAGCCGACCCAGCCCCCCCGGTAACTGCGCCGTCAGGCGGTCCTTACGCAACTGATCAACGGCTACCACGACTACCAGCTTCGGTGTTGTCTGTTCGGCTGCTGGCTCGGCCGCTGTCGCCGCTGGTATCGCCAGAGTCATAATCAGTATCATAACCAGCGCCAACAGGCTGGCAGGAATATCAGAGATCAATAGGGTCGAGTGGCAGCCGCGCATCAATGGTTTCATCCTGAGCAAAGGGTCAAAGCGGATGCTGCGCGATTTGCAGCATGCAGGCAGTAGTCTAATGAATCCGAGAAATAGATTCGATGACAATTGGTGTCACGGGCACATCAGCATAATCCGGATGGTCACGAGTCTCGACACTGGCGATGGCGTTCACGACGCTCATTCCCTCGACGACTCGACCAAACACCGCATAACCGAAGGTCTTGCAGCGTATGGGTTTATGCAGACCTCGAGCGAGCGCCTTCTCCTGGGCCTGCTCGTCGGCGCGCGTGCAACTATCGACAGTGTGATCGAGATTGCCGTTATCTTGCAGGTTAATAAAGAACTGCCCTGTCGCGCTGTCGATCGCATTCGAGCGTGCAAAAGCCAGTGTACCAGTTACATTCTTCAGACCGTTTTCCGCTTCATTGAGGATCGGCGGGTGATCTTCAATCTCACTCATGTCGACGCGATGGCCACCCGCCTGAATGACATACTCGGGTATCACGCGATGGAATATCGTTCCCGTATAACGGCCATCGTCCACGTAGGCGAGAAAATTTGCGACGCTGGCAGGTGATCTATTCTCATCCAGTTCGACCACCAGGTCGCCCAAACTGGTCTGGATTAGAACCCGTAACTGCTCGGCCTGCACGGGGCTTGTCACCAGACATAAAAGCCCCAGCCAAAGACTCAGAAGCCGTTGGGTCTTGATGATCCACCGCTCGGCGACTCTGACTTTCACGGCACTGTGCTGCATTTGTAAACCCAATAGCTGCATCTAAAATCAACCAACCCACCTGAGGGGCTCTGAAAACATTATCCCAGCTTAGGTGAGTCCTTTGAATGCAGCAAGCCATCGTCGAACTGGCGGTACTGGCTTCAACAGTTTAGGATTTGACCTTGAACTGAACTTTCTTTGAAACCTCGGCGAGCATATGACTCAAGAACTTGACGCATTTCGTTTGGAAACCCGCGATTGGCTGGCTAACAATTGTCCCCAGGGCGCCAGGGGTCCTGGTTTTATTCCCTGGGGAAGTCAAAAGATAGCCCTTGAACCGGATACAGCCCTTTGGCTGGAGCGCATGTCTGCCCGTGGCTGGACCGTACCCACCTGGCCAAAAGAGTATGGTGGTGCCAGCGCAAGCCGGGATCAGTACATGATCATTCAGCAGGAAATGCGCCGCATTGATGCTCGCCCAGCCCTCACGGGACGTGGAGTCAACTACATAGGACCAACCATTCTCGAGTTTGGTACACCTGCACAGAAAGCCCATTGGTTACCCCGCATGGCCCGAGGGGAAGGCGGCTGGTGCATGGGCTATAGCGAACCGGCTGCCGGCAGCGACCTGGCCAACCTGCAGATGCGCTGTGTCGATGGGGGTGACCAGTGGCTTCTGAATGGCATGAAAACCTGGACTTCCGATGGAATTTACGGTGACTGGATCTTCTGCCTGGTTCGAACCGCACCGGAAAAACCAAAACATGAGGGTATCAGCCTGGTGTTGGTGAAAATGGATCAACCGGGCGTCAGGGTCAGGCCCATTCGTTTAATCAGCGGCAATTCCCCCTTTGCCGAGACCTTCTTCGAGAATGCGGTTGCCGCCAAGGACGATCTTATAGGTCCGATCAATCACGGCTGGAGCATCGGTAAACGCTTGCTGCAATATGAGCGCAGCGTTCATGGCGGCGTCAATACCAGCGGCGCACAGGTCGAACAAAAGCGTGAGTCGCTGGCGGAGATTGCCAAGCACTACCTGGGTCGCCGCGAGGGTGATACTCGCATCAATGATCTGCAGTTTCGCGATCGCCTGCTGACGCTGGAGATGAATAGCCGTGCCTATGCGCTAACCCAGCAACGCATTATCGCCGAGACGCAAGCCAGTGCGCCGTCGTTGGCGACTTCGATATTAAAGGTCAAGGGTGCAGAATTCACTCAAGAACGCACGGAAGTCTTGCAGCAAGCCATGGGAAGTCAAGGCATAGGCTGGGAAGACTCAGGTTTTACGCCTGAAGAAATCGAGGCCAATCGCGACTGGCTGACCACCCGTGCCGTCTCTATTTATGGCGGCACCAGTGAAATCCAGAAAAATATCATTGCTAAGCGAGTGCTTGGACTACCCGATTAATCTGCCATCTTTAATTCGAGCGTATGCCCAAAATAGGTAGCGCCTTAGATTAACGATATCCGGCCACCACTGGCATTCGTGGCAGGCGCCACCAGACTGCATCGCAGGCCGCCATCAATTCGGCGTCCAGCTTTACCTTCAACGCGTCGAGGTTGGCATCTAACTGATCTGGTCGACTGGCACCAATGATAGCGGCCGTGATGCCCTTTTGTGCCAACACCCAGGCAATGGCTACCGACACCAGGTTCAGACCCCTGTCCTGGACAAAGGCTTTGAGCGTCGCGACAGCGGTGAATTGCGCTTCGTGCCAATATCGCTCCTGGTATCGCTCTGCAGCGGTACCCAGGGTGAAACGCGTGCCGGCCTCCGGATCCTGGCCCGTCCTATACTTGCCGGAAAGGAAGCCGCCGGCCAGCGGGTTATAGACCAGCACACCCAGCCCAGCATCATTTGCCAGGGGCAACAGCTCTGTCTCTATTTCACGATACAGCAGGTTATACCTGGGTTGCACACTCAGATAACCACTCACCCCCAACTTATCGGCGGCGCGCAGCGCCTGCCCCAGGCGCCAGGCAGGATAGTTAGAACAACCCACGTAGCGCACCTTGCCGGCGGTCACCAGATCATCAAAAGCCCGCAGAGTCTCTTCAATGGGCGTCCTGGGATCGAACCCGTGGCTCTGATAAATATCGACATAATCTGTTTGCAGACGCTGCAGGCTCTTATCGATAGATTCAATAATATGTTGTCGAGAAAGGCCCATGTTGTTCGGCCCTCCACGAGTCGGTGCAAAGCATTTGGTCGCGAGGATTAACTGGTCACGATTACTCCGCTGCTGCATCCAACGACCGATTATCGACTCGGTTTCACCAATCGTCGCCCGCGTTCCTCCTAACGGATAGGCATCTGCCGTATCGAGAAAGGTCAGACCCGCATCAAAGGCCTTATCCAGTATTGTCTGGGAGACAGCTTCATCAACTTGCAGGCCAAAAGTCATAGTGCCGAGGCACAAAGCGGGAACTTCAAGACCATTTCGGCCCAAGCGGCGATATTCCATGTCAACCTCATTCAGTGGGTCAAGTTTAGCGGGTTACTTCGAACGCCAGTAAACGCATTCCTGCGCCTAAAAACAAGTTGCAGTCTGGTACCTTTCCCGATCTGATCAAACCGTGTCACATGAAAGCTTGTCTGATCGAAGCCTGTCTGATCAAAGCCTGTCAGCTCAAAGCCTGTCCGCGGATCAGCGCGAGCGCCTTCGGCCTCGACATTGATGCCTCAAGCCTGTTTAGGGCGTACTGAGGCCATCAATTTTTCGGCGCAATGTTGGCAAACGCAAGTTGCGCAGAGTATGCGGGACCATGAGCATGGCCGGCGTCACAATCAGCGTCAACAGCGTCGCAAAACTCAGGCCTGAGACAATCGCCGATGCGAGCAGCACCCAGAAGGATGCGACGGGACCACCCGCCTCAAATTCACGACCGATCAGATCAATCGATACACCACTGGCCATCGGCAGTAGTCCAAAACCCGTGGTGAAGGTGGTGAGGAACACTGGTCTGAGACGCAAACAACCCGTCTGCACTATGATCCGCTTGATGTCCCATTGCGGATTTTCACGACGCAAATAGTTAAAGGTATCAATCAGAACAATATTGTTATTCACAATAATGCCCGCGAGCGCCACGATACCAACACCTGTCATAATTGCACTAAAGGGTTGATCGAGGAGTAACAGTCCCAGAAGCACACCTACTGTCGACATGATAACCGCCGAGAGAATCAACGCTGCCTGATAGAAGCTATTGAACTGAGTCACCAGCAAAATACCCATCAGGGCTAACGCCAGCGCGAAGGCTTTGCCGATAAAGCTCATGGAATTATTCTGTTCTTCGTTGGCGCCGCGGTAGATGATCTCTAAAGACGGGTCCAGGTTAGCCGTGGCGACCCAATCCTGAATCTCCTTGACCTTTTGTTCAGCCAATACACCCGTCTCAGTGTTCGCTCTGACGTACATGATTCGGTTGCCATTTTGGCGAAATATGGTGCTGACCTTGGGCTTGGCGCGACGCTCAACAAAGCTGCTGATGGGCACCTGGCCCTCTCGGGTGGACACTCGCAGCTCGTCGAGCTGGGTAATCGCTCGATACTCCTCGGGATACCGAACTCGAATATCCACTTCATCATCCACATCGTCCGGTCGATACTTACCCACCAGCACGCCGTTCGTCACCAACTGAATGGCAGCGCCGACACTGGCAATATCGGCACCCAACATAGCCGCCTTGGCTCGATCAACATTGACCTCCCATTCAATGCCCGGCACGGGTGCAGTATCATCAACACCCACCAGACCTGGCACAGATTGCACATAGGCGCTGAGGCGCTTAGTTTCTCGTGCCAAAATTTCCAAATCACTGCCCACCACTTGTATCTGGATGTCCTTGCCCACGGGCGGTCCATTTTCTACTTTGCGCATCTCGGCGCGAACACCCGGCACATCACTGATCGCCTCACGATAAGCCGCCTCGACCTCAAAGCCATTCACCTCGCGCTGCCGTCGATCAGAGATCTCAATAAACATGCTGCCAATTTGATCTGCCGAGGAACCACCCCCGGACCCAACGCTCAAGCCTCCTCCGCCGCTTCGCGTATAGACGCTCTGATAATTCCCTACGGCCAGTACTCGTTTTTCCACGTCAACGACTATGTCGCGAATCTCGGTCGCAGAAAAGTTACCCTTAGCCGCAATATTGACCCCGGTAAAGGTCGGGTCAACATTCGTAAAGAACTGCATGCCGTTATTGGCTTCGCCATACCAACGAACAATGCTGAACAACACCAGACCGGCAATGCCGATCACTATCAGAGGATGATGGGTGGTAAAGATCAGTACTCGCGCATAGGCGCCCAATGGACCTCGCAACTCATCAAAACGGCCTTCATCGACTTTGCGGTTAACGCTGTCAGCTTGAGGGTCGGGCTTGACCTTGCTGATCAGCGCACCCAGAACTGGCGCAAACAACAGGGCATAGAACAAGGAGCCAGCCATGACCGCGAACACAGTTACTGGCAGATAGCGCATGAACCCGCCGACGACCCCAGGCCAGAACATCAAAGGCAAAAAGGCCGCAAGGGTCGTTGCCGTCGATGCGATCACTGGCCAGAACATACGATCAATGGCGTGCAGATACGCTTGTCTGGGCGTGCTGCCGTTATTCATCTCTCGATCTGCCAGCTCGACAACGACGATCGCGCCATCAATGAGCATACCGAGACCCAGCAGCATGCCAAACATCACCATAAAGTTGTAGGTAAAACCCAGCAGGTTAACGACGACGAAGGCAAACAGAAACGAAAACGGAATTCCCAACGCAACCAGCACGCCTGAGCGCAGCCCGACTGCGGCAACCACCACGGTTAAGACTAAAAACATCGCCGTTGAAATATTACCTTGCAGCGTACTGATCTGCTCGATAGTCTCGGGGGCCTGGTCAGCCAGATAACTGACCTCTACATTCGCCGGATAGTGATGGCGTAGCGCCTCAACGACGACTTTGATCTTGGTAACGGCCTCGACCAATGACACACCCTTGCGCTTAGAGACTTCAACGGCAACCGCGGGAACGCCATTCGCTCGAGTAAAACTCTTTGGGTCCTTAAACGTTCGCCTGATCGTCGTAACATCTCGAAGCGTGACAACACCCTCAGGCGTTGCTGTCACCGGAATTGACAGCACATCTTCCGCGGACTCAATCAGGCTCGGAATTTTCACGCTGAAACTGCCTCGACCAGTATCCACGGCACCGGCCGCGATGAGTCGATTGTTGCGCGCTACTGCCTGTATCAACTGGTCGTTGCTGATCCCGTAGGCTTCAAGTTGGGCGGGATCGATCACCGCCTCCAGCAGCTCCTCACGCTCGCCATTGAGTTTCGCCTCTAAAATCTCCGGTACTCCTTCGAGCTCATCTTTAAGTTCTCGAGCAAGACGATAGAGCACTCGATCTGGCACACCACTGCCGCCGAGGCTGACAGTGATAATAGGAAAATCTCCCGCCGAAACCTCGTTGATGATGGGTTCCTCCGCACTGCCTGGCATCTTGGCCTTGGCTTTATCGACGGCCTCACGCACATCTAACAACGCCTGATTGGCGTTAAAACTGTAGTCGAACTCAACCACCACCGTCGCCGCGCCTTCACTGGAGTAAGAATTGATCTCCTCCACCCCGACAATGGTCTTGAGCTCCAGCTCCAGCGGCCGGGCGAGCAGACGCTCGGCGTCTTCCGGAGAGATGCCTTCATGGGGCACAGTGACGACGATGATGGGCACCGAAACATCCGGGTTGGATTCAACAGGAATGCTCAGATAAGCCACAGCACCCGCACACACGATCACCGCCATCAGCGACAGTATGGTTCTTGAGCGGTCGATGCAGGAGGCGATATAACTGAACATATGGCTGAGTGCCCTTGAATAACGGTGGATAAATTGTCAGCGTGTAAAACGCTCTGCAGATCTCCTCCTCTGCTAACTGCAGCAGGTTCTCCCCTGCGACAGAGCTCGAATTAGCACTCGAATTAGCAAAAGAGCAAAGACTTGATTAGTTACGGACCAGGGCGGCCAAAGGGGTCAAATCGATGGACACTACCTGCCCGTCGAAGACTTCCTCCTGGCCTACCGTGATAAGCCGTATCCTGACGGGCAGGCCTTTGACCCAGACACCATCGGCTTCCTCACTGATGACCTTAACCTCGGCGAAACGCACCATATCCGAGTCGTCTACTATTCGCACGCCAATGTTGCCCTCGTCATTCAACACCAGCGATGCCGGCGATATCAAGTGCGCGAGCTCGATGCCGACTGGCACCAACATATCAGCGGTCATGCCCGCCCGCATTTGGTCTGCCGGCTCGGAGACCGTGACTTCAATCGGATAGGTTCGAGTCGACGCATCTGGCACTCGGCTGATAAAACTGATGGTGCCGGTAAATTGCTCACCGGTAATGAGGGAGACCCGGACTTCGTCCTTGAGTGCGACCTGACCAATATTCTTCTCAGAAACCTGACCAATCACCAACATTGGATCAATTTCCATCAACGTCACGCAGACCTGCCCAGGACTTAGATAATCGCCTATTTCAACAGGCTGACTCTCGATAACACCGGCAAAGGGCGCCGTCATTCGCGTTTTCAGCAGCGCCAGCTCACCCTGCTTGGCTCGTGCCCTGGCACTCTCAAGAGACGCACTGGCCTTGGCAACATTGATTTCAGACTGGAGTCCACGGCGTTTGAGATCGAGGACACCGTCGTATTCCAATTGGGCACTTTTCAGTTGCGCTCGAGCCTCGTCTAACTCACTCTGACGGGTATCGACCGCGATCTGACAGAGCAGATCACCAGCTTTCACCTGCGTACCCTTGACTGCAGGCAGCGACACGATTTTACCGGCTACCTCCGCTCGAACCTGAACCGAACGGTTCGCGCGAGTCTGCCCCCGTACCGCGAGAACATTTTGACGTTGCATTGCCAGACTTTCTATGCCTCGAACGGTGGGTATAGTCTTCTCAACAGGACTCTTCTTGGCCTCCGATGCGATCAAGGTGTTTGATACAAGTTCGCCCGACAGCAGCCAGGCACCCATTGCCAAGGCGATCCCTAATGCGATTGAACGCTTGCTACCCACTACCTTTCTCCTTGGTGTTCAACTTGAACTGACATGGCCGTCTTTACGGGCGTGGAGCTTATTTGGATCACCCTGTTAATGCAAGTTTCGTTGGTCCGGCCATCATCGCAGGAAGCGCTCGACGGGCGCGGCCTCATTACTTTCGCCAATGATACGCGAATCTCGAATCTCAGCCCGGTATATGCGGCCGACGGCGCTTAACTCAAGGTAAAGCGACAATCTGGAGCCATTTTTTTCCGACGGTGGTAACCTACTCCCAGGCGGCGATCACGGTCGATGCCAAGTACCTCCAGGTCCACTGGCTTTAAGGCAAATACTTGATGGAAATCATTAGCACCGCGCTGGTTTTTTTTCTGATCATGGATCCACTTGGCAATATTCCGCTGTTCCTTGCCGTGCTCAAAGATGTCGACTCGAGCCGGCAACTGAAGATCATATTCCGTGAATTGTGTATCGCTTATTTCGCCTTGCTGTGCTTCTTGTTTGCCGGTCGTTATGTTCTTGATTTTCTTGGCCTTTCCCAAGAAGCCATCTCAATATCCGGCGGTATTATTCTGTTCCTGATCGCCTTACGAATGATTTTCCCGGTTCCCAACGGCATCTTCGGCGACAGTCAGGCCGGGGAACCTCTGATCGTACCCCTTGCCATACCTGCGGTAGCCGGACCATCCATTCTGGCCGTTCTGATGCTGATGACGACCACTCAGCCCATGTTGCCGCTGTTTATCTCCCTCACCAGCGCCTGGTTACTGACGGCTGCTATTCTCCTTGCTGCGGCACCACTGCATAAACTATTGGGGCGACGCGGCCTGATTGCGATTGAACGGTTAATGGGCATGCTGCTGGTCATGATGTCAGTACAGATGATGCTGAACGCGCTACGGTCCTTTGACTTGGCAGCACACTGAAACCAAGGGCTAACGACTTGGCCATTCGATGGCATACTGGCGCTCTACCAAGGTTGAGGAAGCTGAATCCTCGGCGCAACCACGTTAATGAAACTGCGAGGCATCTATGAACGGGCTAAACAAACACAATGTTGTCATCGTCGGCGGTACCTCCGGTATCGGTCTGGCGACAGCCGTACTGGCACGGAACGCCGGCGCGACGGTCTGGGCAGTCGGTCGCTCAGCTGAGCGTGTCAAATCTGCTGTCGCCGAGAACCCTGGCATCCAATTTGAAGTCCTCGATACCCATGATCGAAGCGGATTGCAGGCACTGTTTTCGAAGGTTGGCACTGTCGATCATGTGGTCGCTGCGGCAACGGGCGCCAATCGCACCATGGCACCCTTTCTGGAGCAAACTCAGGAGCAGTTTCGCGAGGCATTTGACAAATTCTGGGGCTATTGCAATGTTATACGTGAGTCCGCACCTTTTCTCACGGCTGATGCCTCCATCACCCTCGTCAGCGGCAGTCCTGCCAGAAAGTGCAACCCCGGCATGAGCTCCATCTCATGCGTTGGGAATGCCGTGGAAGCGTTGACTCGAGCACTGGCAGTCGAGATGGCGCCTAGAAGAATTAATGTGGTCGCACCCGGATTGATCAGCACCGGCATGTTCGATCGACTGGGCGATCAAAAGGCTGCGGCACTAGCGCAGATGACCCAGCACTTACCTATTCCCCGCCCCGGATTATCCATGGAGGTTGCAAGCGCCATACTGCTGACCTTAACCAACGGCTATATGACTGGCACTACTCTGGATGTTGACGGTGGCACTTTGCTGCCATAGGCCAGCTGACACCGCAGATAAGCACTCATTGCGGCTGCAGGTAAAGGCTCGCTATAGTAGTAACCCTGAACGTAATCACAGTCGCAGCTGCGGAGAAATTGCAGTTGCTCTGTCGTCTCTACACCTTCGGCAAGTACCTTTAAATTGAGGTTATGGCCCAGGTCAATAATTGCTCGGGTTATCTCTCTGTCATCAGTATTGATGGCGATGTCCTGAATAAAAGATTGGTCGATTTTCAGCGTATTGAGGGGCAATCGTTTCAAATACGCCAGTGAGGAATGTCCCGTACCAAAGTCGTCGATACTGACGGTTAATCCCAGATCTCGTAGCGCCTGGAGCATCAAAATATTCTGTTCGATATTTTGCATGGCGACACCCTCGGTAATTTCGACGCCAAGCATCAGCGGAGAAATATCTGTTTCTAGAATAATATCCTGCACCGTACGCACCAGATCGCTTTCAAACTGCTTCGCGGAGAGGTTGACTGCTACCTGAAAACCACCAAAGCCTTGTTCACTCCAATTACGAATCTGTCGACAGACAGAGCGCAAAACCAGCCTACCCAGTGGCCTTATCAAACCTGTCTGCTCCGCGATAGGAATAAAGTCGCCCGGTGCCACCAGACCACGCGCTGGATGCTGCCAACGTAGGAGTGCTTCAAGACTCACCATTTTTTCTGTACGGCAATCGACAATCGGCTGATAGTAAACCTCGAAGTCTTCATCATTAAGTGCTTGCTGCATATGACTCTTGAGTCGAATGAAATTTAACGCTGTCTCGTGCATGTGTGTGTCAAACATCATGTAGGAACCCTTCGCACCACGCTTGGCTCGATGGAGCGCAGTATCCGCATCACGAATTATTGCATCCGGTGTTTGGTAGCCCTCGTGGTACAGTACAATTCCGATGCTTGACGATAGTTCCAGCGAATTATTGCCGATGACCAGCGATGGCATAATCGCTTGCTGAAGCTGCTGACAAGCCTCGATAGCACCGCTAGCCGTATTAACTGGATCCAGTAGAACCGCAAAGAGGTCACCACTGAAGCGCGACACAGTATCCTCTGGGCGTACCTGCGTGCTTATCCGCCGAGCGATCTCGCGCAGCACCTGATCACCATGATCGTGACCCAGCCCTTCGTTGATGACGCTAAAACCATCTAGACCGACAAACGCTACAGCAAAGGTGTCTTGGTCAGCTTGTCGTCTGCGGTACAAAGCGCTTTTCAAATGATCCAGGAACAATAATCGGTTTGGCAAACCCGTGAGCGAATCATAAAACGCGTTACGGCGAATTTCCTCCTCGTAAAGCAACTGCTGATGGAGATCTCGCAACGTGATAACTATGAGTCCTGGGTCGTTGTTCAGTTGAATATTAACAGCGATTTCGACGGGAGTGATGCCACCGTCTGCGGCTTGTATCAAGTGGCGCAGGCGCAGACTCGGCTGCTGTGGCTGATCCATAGCCAGTTTTGTAAGGTCGAGCACCGACTCACCAGGTGCGAATGGCAACAAGACTAAGACTTCAAAAAGGCTACTGGCTTGAGCTTCCTGTTGACACCAGCCCGTCAGTTTTTGGGCGACTGGGTTGATAAATAAAATCTGGCCGTCGATCTGAGCGGCAATCACGCCATCACTGACATTTGACAGCGTCGCATCCAGACGACGACGGGATTCCGAGAGGTCTTTCTCCGCTCTGTGTTTATACAAGGCAATTTCTATGTTGATTTCAAGCTCACGATTATCGAACGGCTTAAGCACATAACCGTAAGGCTCTGAGACTTTAGCTCGCTCGAGGGTCGCCTCATTGGAGTAGGCGGTACAAAAAATCACTGGCACATCGTACTGACTGCGGATTTCAATCGCCGCCTGGATTCCGTCAATGTCATCTCTGAGGTTTATGTCCATCAGCACCAGGTCAGGGCGCAGAAGCAGGGCTTTTGCAATTGCCTCTGCGCCTCTCGTGGCTATTGCCAACACCTCATATCCCATACGTGTCAGTCGCGCCTTAATATCTCTGGCGACCAGGACTTCGTCTTCAACGACTAATAATCTTTTCGTCGGCACACTTCACCTTTCGCGGAAAAGATATTTCAAAACAGGCACCCTGAGTCCCATCTACTTTGATCAGGCCATCCAGCTGCTGGGTCAAAATCGATACTATCTCCATGCCCATGGATGTGGCGACATTGAGATCGAACCCCACTGGCAGCCCTATGCCATCGTCACCGATCCGCAGAACATAGCGGCAGTCAACCTGAGCAAAATCGACATATACTAGGCCCTGCCCCTGGCGTCCAACAAACCCATGTTTCAGAGAGTTTGAAATCAGCTCATTAATAATCAATCCGCAGGGTACGGCTGAATCAATATCTAACGAGACCCTATCGACGTTAATATCAAGACTGACTACAACATCAGGCACCTCGTAGAAACGACAGAGGCTATTGGCAAGCATTCGAGTATAATCTTCGAAGTCGATTTCAAGCAGATCCTCCGACTGATAGAGATTTTCATGAATTAGTGCCATAGACTTGATGCGCTGCTGACTCTCGCCCAGCAATGCCGAGAAGCGCTCGTTGCCGTTGGCCTCTGCCTGAATATTCAGCAGACTGGATATCACTTGCATATTATTCTTAACTCGGTGATGCACTTCCTTGAGGAGCAGCTCCTTCTCGGCAAGAGAATTCGCCAGCTCAAGCTGAACTAGTTTGTTTTCCGAAATTTCATGTTCAAGGGCTTTGGTTCTTTCAGCCACCAGAAATTCAAGATTGCGCCTATGGTCCTCCAGCTCTGCTTCCGTGCGTTTTCGCTGGGTGACGTCGCGAGCTATGCTCACATACGCTGTCTCGTTGTCGCTGGCATCACGTACTGCCGCAATCGTCACATCGGTGGTGATATCAAGCAGCCCTTTTTTTGACTTGACCTCGCCGTGCCAACGCCCGTCGGCGCGCAAGCCACGGTCGGCTCTGACAGCGTCACTCGCATCAGCAAATAGCAACGCCAGGATTGAGCTGCCCTCCGCGTCTTTAGGTTTTTTGCCCAGTATTCGCACAATCGCATTATTGGCGTACATCAGCTTCTTGTTCGCATCTGCGATCAAAACGCAGTCGCTGGCCTCTTCAAGTGACTCTAGATAGAGCTGCAAGCGCGCGTTGTAACGCTTCTCTGCCTCGCGCCGCAGACGGCGCGCATTAGCGCTCTGCAATTGATAAAAACCTGTTAACAGAATCAGCAAATAGAAACCATAGGCCCACCAGGTCGCCCAAATCGGCGGCAAAACTCTCAGTCTTATCTCAGCCGGGCTTGTATTCCACACGCCATCACTGTTAGACCCCTTTACCCTGAAGGTATACTCCCCAGGATCCAGGTTGGTATAGGTTACCTGCCGCCTGTCATTGCTCGACATCCAGTCTCGATTAAAGCCTTCCAGTATATAGGTGAACCGGTTTTTGCTCGGCGCGGTGAAATCCATCGCACTAAATTCAAATCCGATCATATAGTCGTTGTGCGCCAACTCAATTTCTGCAACTCGTGTAATTGGCTGATCAAACTTTTGCGTCACATTAAATTTTGAAAACTGGGTAATGCGAACTGAAGGCACATAGGTGTTGCCGATGATTTGCTCGGGGTCGAACGCATTGAAACCATTATTCCCACCAAATAAAAAACTACCGTCTTTGAGCTTCAGAAAGGCACCGCTGTTGAAGTCATAACTTTGTAAACCGTGACGCGTGTCATAAATCGTGAACTTGCCGGTCTCAGGTTCAAGGACGCTGATGCCTTTACCGCCGCTAATCCAAAACTTACCCTTTTTATCTTCCAGAATGCCGTAGATCGCATCACTGGCCAGACCTTCGGCCTTGCTATAGCGAGTGAAAGCTCCCGTGTCAGCATCAAACACATTCAATCCGCGATCGCGAGTGCCGACCAGCATGGATCCGTTCACTGCAAGCAGAGATATGACATTGTCACTACTGAGACTGCCGGGATCATCAGGGTTGTGGGACAGGCTACGAGTGTTGCCTGTTTCAGGATCCAGAATAGTGACACCCCCCCCATCAGTTGCGATCCATAGAGACCCATCAGCAGCCTCAGCTATCGCCAGAGCACGCAGGTCTCGAAACGTACCGGCAGTATCACCAGGCTTCGGATAACGCTGAAACCTGCCCTCGCCCAGATAAAGATTGAGCCCGCCACCATAGGTGGTTAGCCATAGCCTGTGCTGAGAGTCTACATAGATATGGCTGATCGCATTTGAACTGAGCGAGGACGGGTCGTTGGGATCGTGAGCGAAACTGCCTATCACCACGCCATCCTTAACCAGAGTAATGCCACCGGCCATGCTACCTACCCATAAAATATCATCGTAAAACCTCAACGACATGACCAATTGATTGTTCAAACCCAGCTGAAGATTCGAGAAATCGACAAACGCCTGACGAGTTTTATCCCACTTATTTAATCCCTCAAAGGTACCAATCCAGATATCCCCTTGCGCAGACTCTGCGAATGAGGTGATCGAGTTACTCGATAGGCGAATATCACGGACCGCATTTTCCAAAAAGTGTGCGACATTCTTGGTTCGAGAATTCCACTTACTCACACCATTAAAAGTGCCTACCCAGATCACGCCCCCCTGGTCCTGATATAGTTCAAAGACCGTGTTGTCGCTGATGCTATGAATGTCGGTCGGATCGACGATGTAGCGATGAAAACGCTCCGTGGCCTTGTCGAACAGATGCAACCCACTATCACTTCCAACCCAGATATCTCCATCCTGATCCTTTAGCAATGAACGGGTTCGCCTAAACGATGTATCCTCGATTCGCTTCGCCGTTTCGGTATAGGTGTTAAAGATTGAGATACCACCGTTGAAAGTCGCCAACCACAGCTCACCCGGCTCGACCTCGAGAATAAATCGAATGTAATTGTCGCTGATGCTAGTTGGGTCGTCAGGATTTGCTTCATAATGGGCAAAAGTTTGGCCTGTTTCGTCAAAACGATTCAGACCACCCAACTCAGTCGCCACCCAGATTTTTCCCGACAAGTCTTCATAGATAGCTCTGACACTGCCTTTGCTGAGACTCTGTGAATTCTGATGGTCATGATGGAAATGGACCATTCGACCATCGGTATCCATGCGTACCAGTCCAGTACTGGTACCTATCCAGATCCGCCCCTTTGTGTCCTCAAACAGAACGAAAACTGCACCATGGTCTTTATCAGGTTCTCCACTCGAAACCTGGTCCAGAGAGATCGACTCAAAGTTATCTTCCGCTGCTCGAAATCGATTCAGTCCAGCGTCGGTACCGACCCAAAGATGCCCCTTAGAATCGCTCAACAGGTCCCAGATAGAATCGTGGGATACTGATTGAGGATCATCTGGCAAATGGTAGTAGGTACTGAACTTGTAGCCATCGTAACGATTCAAGCCTTCCT
>Ga0181560_10000415_pt1 | contig 38101 bp, 20 predicted proteins | sample 011ome_20_FD_133751 | JGI IMG/M metagenome (GOLD analysis project Ga0181560, IMG submission 133751) | Coastal salt marsh microbial communities from the Groves Creek Marsh, Skidaway Island, Georgia - 011509CT metaG (megahit assembly) | ecosystem: Environmental > Aquatic > Marine > Intertidal... | reverse complement strand
TTCATCGACAGCGGGCTGTGGAGCCTCTCGAGGCATCCGAACTACTTCGGCGAGATCGTGACGTGGTGGGGCGTCTGCGGCGTCGCGCTGAGCATGAATGCGACGCCGGCGACGTCCGCGTGCTCGCTGTTATCGCCGATATTCGTGACGTTACTCATCACGAAAGTCTCCGGCGTGCCTCTGTTGGAGAAGTCCGCGGACGAGCGGTGGGGCTCCGAGGCGGGGTACCAGGCGTACAAGCGGAACACGCCGTGCTTGATCCCGAAGCTCCCGGGGACGGGGAACCGAGCGGACTGATCAAAGATCGGTGGGTGGGTGATTCGGTGGTGATTCTTTGTGATGTGTCGCGTTACAAACGCGTCGTCGTACTGCGTACGGTGGTGAAACGCACGTCGTTCTTTCTATAATTCGACTGCGCCCGGAACTCGAGACTCATCACGCCATGTAAATGTACAGCCGCCGGTCGTTCCGATCCCTCTCGATGAACTCCCTCTCGATCAGGTTCTCCAGATGCTTCTTAATATCCGCCAGGTCTGGGATAAACCGCGACGAGAGCTGCTTCGTGACCTCCTGAACGACGCTGTTGTGGTCTAACCGCCTCCGCGCTTTCATGATGCGCACGATCGCCGCCTCAATCTGCGGCTTCCGATCGTCGTCGATCCGCCTCCGCGTCTGCATCTTCTCCGGCTCCGACTCCTTCTGCGCGCTGACGGTTCCGATCTTCACCTTGAGCAGCTTGCTCGTGAACTTGTCGTTGAACGCGAACACGTCGTCGTCGTTCACGTCCCTGGACATCGGCTCTTTCCTTAACACGTTCCTCCCCTTCACGCACGCGAGCGATTGCAGCGTGCGCTTCAAGTCGACCGCGGGAATCGCCGTCGCGGTCGCGATGTCCTTGTACCCGATCTCGTCCTGGTCGTTGAAGAGCAACAGCACGCACATCGCGTACGTGCTGACGCTGAGCTCGCGCTTCACCCCGTCCGCGAACGTCGCTCTCAGATCCGCGGAGCCCATGGACGTCAACCAATACAGCCGCCGGCCGCTGTGCGAGGCCAGGTAAAAGTTCTTGAACGCCTCGCACGCCGGCTGGAGCTGCGCTGGGATCGTGCACGTGGTCGCCCCGGTGTTCCCCGTCATCGGCCACGACCCGGTGGTCAGGACTTGCACGTCGAGGTCGACGCCGCCGAGGTGCGCGGCGAGACCGCCGCCCCGCGTCCACGCGCCCGCGCCCGCGCCCGCGCCGCCGCCGCCCGCGCCGCCGCCGCCTCCTCCGCCGCCGCCGCCGCCGCCGCCGCTCCCGCCACTCTCCTGCGCGTCCATGGGGGATAATCCCGTGGTCGACACGCTCACGCTGCCGTCGCCGCCGCCGCCCTTCGCCTTCTCCTCTACGTGCGTCCGGAACGACGCCATCGTGTCCCGCGATATGCGTATGTCGTTGAACATCCCCTCAATCTTCGACGTGAATTGGTACCCGCAGTCCGTCTTGAGCTTCACGATGAAGCTCCGCTCCGCGTCGTCGCTCGTGGTCTTCCCCCCCAGCAGACGCTTCGCGAGGTGATGCTTGTAGTACTTCTCGAACACGTCCTTCTCTTGTAAGAACCGGAACAGAATCATGACCTTGTCGAGGACGACCTCGACGTCGTCCTCGCTCGCGCCCTTCAGCCCCTTGCGGAGCTTATCGTCCACGTACAGCGATATGTACTCCGGGCTCCGGTTGTTCATGTTTATGAACGTCTCGAACGCGCCGTGCAGCGCGTTCACGAACGACCGGCATCCCCCGAACGCGTGTTTTATGACCCCGTCGTACTTGTCCTTCAACTTCAGCAAACCCTCCACGTACGCGTTCGGATCTTTCCCCTTCTCCGGGTCCAGCACGAGCGCCTTCCCTTCCTCCTTGACGTGCTCCGCCATCATCTCCTTGAGCGTCTTCACGCCGTCCTTCACGTGCGAGAACAGCTTGTGCATCAGCGCGAGCTGCTCGTGTTTATCGTCCCTCAGAGAGCTCACCACGCCCCCCGTCCCGAGAGAGAGCACGGCGCGCATCGGCTTGGCGAGCAGCTCGTTCACGACGCAACTCACCGCCGCGCCCTCGGTCCTCTTCTGTAGGTACTCCTTCACTCGGAGCTGCTCCTCCTCTAACCGCGACTCAGATCGAAGCAGGTAATCCCGGCAATCGTTGGACGACAAAAACGTCTGCGACTCGGCGCGATAAAAATCCTTCGTCGACGACACGTACGGCTCCTCAAAGTCGTTCACGTACACGTCCTCTCCCAAGTCCATGAGCATCCCGCACGTCGCTCGCACTAACCCCTGATCGATCTGCTCCCCGCGGCGTTCGCGGTTGACGCTGTTCACGAGCGTCGCGCGGACGCGGTTTTTTATCGACGGCCGTCTCGCGACGTGATCGCGCCACAGCGCCAACCCGAGCTCGTGCACGGGCTGGAGGCCGTTCGGCACCGCGTATATCCGGTCCATGTACATCATGATGTCGCGAATCATGGACATGGACTTGACGTGCTCGCGCCAGCGGCGCTGGAGCTCCGGGAGAAAGCCGTCTCCGAGCGTCGCGTCGATCTGCGACGCGACGTCTTTGAGGTGGTCCGCGATCGTCTCCGCGAGGCCGTCGTAGAGCGTGCGTCCGTGACGGTGCAGGACCATGTTGTACGCGTTCCGGTAGAGCTCCTCGAAGGATAAGCCGGACGCGTTGCGGTGGTTGATCTCGTGGATCGCATCTTTGAGGACGGCCCAGATCTTGTCGCCGTACTGCGCGCGGGAGGGAGGGCGGGAGGGAGGGAGGGGGGGAGGCGGACGCTCAGATTCGCGCGGTCGTGGTTGGACGCGAGCGAAATTCCTCCCGGGAGGAAATGACAACGCGACGCGACGCGACGCGACGCCGAGGGGACGAGTCGAGGACGCACCCCCGGCTCGAGCTCGACCTTGTGCTTGAACGGCTCGATTCGGAACCCACGGGCCTTGCCGCTCATCTCTCTCGCGGGGATGTCGCACGCCCGCGCCCGTGCGCCCGCGTCGAATGGCCCGCGCCCTTTCGTTCGCTCGGTGGGTTTTCGTTCTACCACGAAAACCTCGCTTCGAGATTCTCCCAACCCGGGATTCCGGGCCGGGCAGCGCTGAGCCGAGACCGGTGAAAATCAGGGTGAAAATCGGCCAGCACGTGGGTCAGCGAGCTTTTCTACTTTGAAAAACGTGACATTTTGACCGGATGGATCAGGGGTCGAATGCGGCGAACGCTCGCGCGCGCGGTGACCCCCGCATCGTCGAACACCCCGAGAGAGACCGACCGACGCGCGAAGACACGCCATTGCGACGCGCGCGCGCCCATCCCGCGCGCCACACGCGAACACACATCGCGCGTCGACCTTTACGGTCCGTTCGCGTCGTCGAACGACCGCACGCGCGCGCGCGACCGCGCCGCGCCCGCGTCCCGCGCGCGTCGCTCGCTGTCGTACCCCCCTCGTGTCACGAGATTTAACGCCGCGGAGAGCGATGGGAAGCGCGCGAGACTTCCTCGCGGGCGCGCGCGCGCGCGGGATCACGTCCCCGGCGCCGATGCGCCGCCGCCCTAGACCCGGACCGGTCGTGGAATCCGCGCAGCTCGCGCCGAGCGACGACGAGCTCGAGGCGCTGCCGCCGTCGCTCCCGGAGAGCGAGACCGACGTGAACGAGCTCCCGCCGTCGCTGCCGGAGTCGGACGCGGAGGACGACGTCTTCGCGAGCGCGCCGTCGCCGTCGCCGCCGCCCGCGGTCGTGGACTCGCCGGCGGCGTCGCCGCCGGCGGCGATCGTGCCGTCGCCGTCGCCCGTCGCCGCGGCGGCCGCGCCGTCGCCGCTCCCGTCCTCTCCCGCGTCGGTGAGACGAGATTCCCGGGGCCCTCCGCGTTTGGTTAATCATCGATGAATGACCTTTTCGCGTCGCCGCCGCCGACGCGTCGCGCCCTCCCCGCGGTCCCTCGACACCTCCTCTGACCTGACCCCTTCCTCCATCACCCCTTCCTCCGCGCGAACAAACGCGACAGACTACCGCGCCGGTGAATTTCGGGATCGACGCCGAGGTGGCCGCGGCGGAGGCGCCGCCGGCGAGAAGTCCGACCCCGGAGACCGTCCCCGCGGCGTCCCCGTCCCCGACGACGCCGGCGGCGGCGAGCCCGGCGGCGGCGGCGGGTGGATTCGGCATCGACGCCGAGGTCGCCGCGGTCGCGGCGCCGAGCCCGAAGCCCGGGTTCTTCAGCTCGATGTACGAGGCGCCGGCGGCGGCGCCGGCGTCCCCCGCGGCGGCGCCGGCGTCCCCCGCGGCGGCGCTGGAGCCGGCGGCGGCGGCGGCGACGTCTCCCGCGCCCGCGACGACGACGAGCCCGAAGCCAGGAGGATTCTTCAGCTCGATGTACGAGAACCCGGCGGCGACCCCGGAACCCGCGGGCCCCGCGAAGGATGTCGGCCTCGCCGCGGAGGTTGACGCGGAGAAGTCGTTCGGGCTGCGAGCCGAGGTCGCGGCGACGGAGGCGACGGAGGCGCCGCCCGTCGTCGCTGTCGCGTCGCCCGCGGACGCGTCGCTCGCCGCGGCCGCCGCGGCCTCGTCCTCGCCCGCGGCGGCGGCGGCGGCGCCGACGGGCGTGGACCCGTGGGCGGCACGGCCCGCGGACGCGGCGACGGCGGGGAGCGAATCGACCCCGGCGGCGGCGCCGGCGGTGGCGCCCGCGCCGTTTTCGTCCCCGATCGCGTCCGAATCCGCGGCGGCGTCGACCGCGGCGGTCCCGGGATCCCCCGCGGCGATCTCCGACGGCCCCGCGGCTGCCGCCGCGGTGTCCACGCCCCCGGCGTCGCCGTCCCGCGCGATCCCCGCGACGTCCGCGGGCAAGCCGCCGCCGTCGCCGGAGACGACGAGCCGGCAGCAAAACGCGCTCGCGATGGCGATCAAAAAGGTGTCGGACGCGCCGTCGTCCGACGCCGCCCCGAAGACCGCGGCGCAGGTCGAGAAGGCGACGTCGTTCATCACCGCGCTCCGCGACGCCGCGCCGTCGACGCCGGCGCGGACGCGGCCGCTGTCGAAAGCGGACGCGCTGTCGATCCGCGTCCACAGCACGTCCCCGCTCGTCCCTCACGCGGTTTTACTCAACCCAGTGATCCGCGTGCACCTCCTCGACGCCGAGACGGGGCTCATCATCAACCCGAGCGGGCTCGCGACGACGCCGCTGCAGTCCGCGCCGTTTGACTTATCCCGACGCATAAAGTCCGCGTTCGCCGCGGAGTGGGAGGAGACGATGGACGTCGAAGAAGAACTCGGCGGGTTGCTTCACGCGCGCGCGGTGTTGTTGTTTGAACTCCTTCAGCCGCCGCCGAGCTTTTCGTACTACGAGGAACGCCCGGAGCTGTTCCCGAACGGGAACCCGCACAGGATCGCGTGGGGTTTCTTGAAGCTGATCCGGACCAAGGACGACCAACCCAACCTCGGCCGGCTGCAGCTCCAGCTGTACAAGTACGGAAGAGAGCCCGTCGGCGCCGGCGGCGGCCTCCGCAAGAGCTTCTCGCGCGGCGGCGGCGGCGGCGGGAACGCCGACGCCCTCGAGGAGTCCGCCGGCCCGCAGCCGGAGGTGTGGCACTGCTACAAGGCTGTGACGCGGATGCAGCCGAATCAGCGGCCGCTGTACCCCGCGCACGTCAACGTCACGATCGCGTCCGCGCCGCGCGGCGACGCGGCGACGGCGCTCCTCGCCGCGTCCGCGGCGGCGGCGCCGACGATGCGTCCGCTCGCGATCGGTCCCGCGGTGCCGAGCAGCAGCGGCGGGGAAGCGCGCGCCGCGGGCGGCCGGCCGACGCGACGCGAGCGCATCGTCCGGGAGAGAACCCTCGGCGGGGGGTGGCAGACGGCGGAGCAAAGACTCGCGTCCGCGCCGCCCGAGGACATGATGGAAGTCGCGCAGAGCCTCGGACGCGTGCCATACGAGACGTTGTGCTACGGCATGGACCCGGCGGCGGCGCACGCGCACGCGCTCGCGTCCATCGGCGCGGAGGACGGCTCGATGACCGCCGCGATCGCCGGGAGCGCGTTGAAGCGCGGCGCCGGGTCGATCGTCTCGCCGTCGCGGGACGATCAACCCGCCGTCGTCGCGAAGCTTCCGTACGCCATCGCGGAGCACGACGAGTGCGAGATTCCAAACGTCGCCGCGAGGACGCAAGCGACGCTGCCGACGTCGGCGCGAGAGGTGCTCCTCACCGCGTTCGACTCCACCGGGCGACGCCTCGCCGCGGTGTGCCGGGAGGGGTCCATGTGCACGCTCAGGGTGTTCGACGCCGCGACCGGGGAGTTACGCCAGACGTTCCCCGGGCACTGCGCCGCCGTGCACGACGTGTCGTGGGCGCCGACGATCGAAGACGACGACGACGACGCCGCCGCCGCCGCGCCGAGCCCAACGCGCGGCGCGGTGGACTACGCCTCCGCGGGCGCGCCGACGCGCGTGATGACCGCCTCCGCGGACGGCGCGGCGACCGCGTGGGCGGTCGGCGGGGGTCCCGACGCGATCGCGCAGCACGCGTGCGAGTGCTTCGCCGCGCAGTGGCACCCGACGACGCGGGACGTGTGCGCGACGGGCGCGAGGGACGGCGGGATACGGCTGTGGCTCGTGCCCCCGGCGAACCGAGGCGGCGGCGACGCGAAGGTTCTCGCGTCCGTGGCGCCCGGCCGCGGCGCCGCGTGCACGGCGCTCGCGTTCGATAAGGCTGGCGCGCGTCTCTACGCCGGGTTTCACGACGGGAGCGTCCGCGAGCTCATCCTCGACTTGGGCGTCGACGCCGGCGCGAAAAAGTCGCCGTACAGCGCGCGGGAGCTCGCGCCGCGGTCGCTGATGCGCCCGCTTCGCGAGTGCAAGGACACGATGGGCGAGGCCATCACGTGCGTCCGCGTCGCGCCGAACAACCGCAGAGTGTTGACGCGAACGCTCGCGGATCGCGTCGTGAGCATGGACCTGACCTACTTTGCCGCGACGCACTCGTTCGACTGCGGCCGCGACGACCGCAAAGCCAAGGCGTCGTCGACGACGGAGCGCGTCGCCGCTAACGCCACCGCGACCGCGAACGACGGAGCCTCCTTTAAGCACCCCGGAGCGTCGATGCGATTCGCCCTCTCCCCCGACGGACGGTTTGTCGCCGCGGGGTCGAGAGACGGCACCGCGCGCGTGTTCGACGTCGACGTCCCGGGGAAGGGGGTGCCGTTCGCCGCCGCGGAGGATCCAAACGCGCTCGGCGTCGCCGTCAACGACGTCGCGTGGTCGCCCGCGGCGCACGTCGTCGCGATCGCGGGCGCGCACGGGTCGCGCGGGTTACGTCTCTCGGCGTATCAGGACGGCCGGAAGCCGGTCGCGAGGCCGCCGCGGCCGGAGGCGATCATCATGGGCCGACCGACGAGTTTGGCGAGCGCGAAGAAGACGCGCGAGGCGTCTGGGTTGGGCGCGCTGCAACGACCGCCGCGGTCGGAGCTCCCGCCGCGTCTGACCCCGGACGCGGTGCGCGATATCCTGCACCGAGTGCGGGTGGACTCGAGGTTGGATCGCGCGGAGTTTACGTCGGAGTACCGCAGGAGTAGGACCGGGACGACGCCGCGAGGGAGCGCGTACGAGAGGCTCGGGAGGGGGTCCTCGGGCGGCGGGGGCGGCGGCGATGTCGCGGCGGAGGCGCCGGCGCGGGATCCGGTCAAAGCCGCGGAGGACGCGCGCGTGATGGCCGCGTACCAGATGCAGGAGACGTCGGAGAAGGAGAACAACGTGCGCGTCGGCGGGCGCGCGACCGCCGCCGCCGCCGCTGCCGCCGCGGGCGCGGGCGCGGGCGCGGGCGCGAAGTTTGATCCGTATTCGCCGGATGTTCCGGCGGGGGGAAAAACGGCGACGACGGGCGGGGGGTTCGGGAGCCCGACGGTGGTCGGCGAGGATACGTCCGCAGACGCGTCCGCGCTGGAGAAGATGCTGTACGGCAGCGGGGGGGCGTGAGCGTCCGCGCGTCCGCGTCGTAGTGTACATGTAACGAGCGAATAACTTATTATCACGTGAGCGTTCCGTTCGGTCCCGCAGCGCACGCGCAGCGCAACCGAGGCGAGGGCGTGCTGTGGACCGAATCCGAAAGGGGAAAAGAAATCTCGTCTCGCTCGCGACACATCGCCGCGCACGAGAGCGCGATGCGCGGCCTCGTGTGGACCGCCGGGGACGGCGTGACCTCGGTCACGTCCCCCGGGACCTCCTCGTCGATGCCGAAGGACGCGTACAACGACCCGCTCGCGCGGAAGCGCGCCATCTTACGCGCGCTCTTCGGCGGGGACGAGCGACTCCGCGGGGGCGCGATTCGTCACCGCGCCAAGGCGGGGAACCTCCAGCTCCGGCACGTGGACGACGACCTCGACGAGCCGCCCGGGATCGCGGACTTCCGCCGCGCGGCGTCGTACTGCCACGACCGAGGCATGCTTCGGTATCTCGAGACGGCTTGGGAACGGTGGGCGGCGACGCCCGAGGAGGAGCGATGCCGTTTTTTTCGACGCGCGACGAGCGCGGCGTCCGACGCGTCGTCGTCGACCCCTACCCCATCCGACGCCATCCCCGCGCTCGTCCCCGCGAACTACTGCGCGCGGCACGACGCCATCACGCGTCCCGGCGCGAACCTCCACTCGCAGACGTGCTACTACCACACGGACGACGACACCCCGATCTTCGAAGGCTTGCTCGGGCAGCTCGTCGCGGACGCCACCGTCGCCGTCGCGTGCGCGGCGCACGTCGTCGTCCAACGCGAACGCCTCGCGCGCTTCGATCGCACGTTAAACGACGACCCAGTGGACGCGTTCTATCACTACGCGTGCGTGAACCACCCGGGGCATCACGCGGGGAAGAGCACGATGGGGGGGTACTGTTACGTGAACAACGCCGCGATGATCGCGAGGGTGATTCAAGAGCATCACACGCTGAGGAACCCGGATCGCGCCAAGCCGGTGAACGTCGCGATTCTGGACGTGGACTACCACGCCGGGAACGGCACGGCGTCGATATTCTGGGAGGACCCCACGGTCTTCGTCGCGTCCATACACGCGGACCCGAACGGCGATTATCCGTGGAACGCGTGCTTCGAGGACGACGTCGGCGGCGGCGACGGCGAGGGGTTCACGAGGTGCGCGCCGCTGCCCAGGCGCGCGGGATGGGACGTCTACGAGCCCGCGCTCGCGGGGTCGCTCGACGCGATCAAAGCGCAGAGGCCGTTCGCGTTGATCGTGAGCCTCGGTTTGGACGCGCACGCGGACGACCCGGTGCAAGAGAAGGCGACCGCGGGGATGGAGTTGACCGTTGATGATTATTTCAACGTGGGACGGATGATCCGCGAGACCGCGGACGCGGTGGACGCGACCGTGGTGTTCGTGCAGGAGGGCGGGTATCAGGTCGAGGTCGCGGGCGAGCTCGTGAGGACCGTGTTTAAAGGGTTCGAAGCGGGGGGGGTGTCGATAGCCGGATAGTTCGTCGCGGAAAAAACGCATCAGAGCTTTTTCTGCGACGAGAGTCGTGATGAGTCAGCGAGACGCGCTCGCGCTCGCGCTCGCGGCCGGTCCGAGAAACCACGATTTTAAACGAAGACCAAATGCCGCGACCGCTACCGCGCGCGCGCGTCACTACGCCCGCGCCCTCCCCCCGCGCTCGCGCCCGAGCACGATGGGGGACAAGATGGAGCGCGCGGTGCGAGCCATCGAGCGCGCGCGCGACGAGCTCGCGGCTCAGGACAAAGAGCGAAAGACGACGCTCGCGACGGACTTGGACCTCGCCACGATCGTCAAGCGCGCCGAGGCGAAGTCGTTCGCGTCTCCCGAGGACGTCCTCGCCGCGGTCGCGGTGACCTGGCGGGAGTCGCACGTCACCGCGCAGGCGGCGGTGAACGCCGCGAATAAGCGCGCGGCGACGACGGCGTTAGAGGGCGTCGCCGACCTCGCGGACGCGGTCGTCCTCATCCAGCGGATCTGGCTCGACGAGGGTCTGTTCGGATGCCCGCTGAACGACGACGACTACCAGATGCACGCCGCGGAGATGGACCACAGGAAAGTCAAAACCGCGCTCGCGTCCATGGAGCGATGGACGCAGCGGAACTTCTGGGACGGCTTCCTCCCCGTCGTGAAGGACGTCAAGGAGGAGGTGGCGAAGAAGCGCGACGGGAAATATCGCACCTACGCGCAAGTCTTGGACGCGCTCGATCGCATCCAGACCGACGCCGCGGAGGAGCTGCGCGCGAAAGTGAAGGGCGGGATGTCCCGCGCGAAGAAGGAGCAAGAAGCGCAGGACGCGGAGGACGCGGAGGACTACCTGAAGGCGATGAAGAAGTGGTTGCGGGAGAAGTGGCACACGGAGAACGGGCTGCCGTTGCCGTCGCCGACAGCCGCCGCCGCCGGGGACGGGGACGCGGGGGGATCCCCGGGCGCGGGTCCGAAGCGGCGCGGGTCCGTGGGGGGACGGAGCGCGGGGAAGAGGAAGAGGTACGCCGAGGACGATTCCGACGCGGATTTTTCGATGGGCTCCGACGACGAGTCGAACTCGGACTCGGAAGACGGCGACGACGACGACGATTCCGACGCCTCGGAGGCGGCGGACGAGCCCCAGCCGAAGAAGCGTCGCGGACGGCCTCCAGGGTCGAAGACGGGGTCGGCGGCGGCGAAGGCAGCGGCAGCGGCGGCGGCGGCGAAGGCGGCGGCATCAGTGCCGTCGTACGGCGGCGGCGGCGGCGCGTGGGCGAGCAGTCAGCCGCCCGCGGCTCCGACGGGGGCGGTGCCGCCCGGCGCCGTCGTCTCCGCGTTTCACGGGGAACGCGCGGTGCTCGTAAAGATCAAGTGCCACGGCCTCCAAGCCACCGCGCTGCTGCGCGTCCCGAAGGGTAGCAGCGGTCAGAGCGGCGCGGCGGTGAAGGCGGCGCCGCCGTCCCCGCGCGCGCAGATCCACGCGCCGACGCCGCGGTCGCCGCCGCCGGGAAAACCGGCGTTCGTCCCCGTCGCCGCGTCGCCGCACGCGCCGACGCCGTACGTCCAGGGCGTCGGCGAGCGGTGCGCGCGGAACGACGGGAAGACGTGGCGGTGTAAGATGACCGCTATCGAGGGCGCGTCGTTCTGCGCGCATCACCGGCAGAAAGGGAACGCGTCGCCGTCCCCGGCGCAGTCGCCGTCGCCGGCGCCGAGGCCGCCGCAGACGCGGGCGGAGGTGGCGGCGAAGGGCGTTGGGTCCGATGCGGGGCCCGGCGTCGCGTCGAAAGCGCCCGCGGCGACCGCGGGGGACCTGGTGACGATTCGCATCCTCGCCGTCGCGGGCGCGCCCACGGACGGCGACCCCGCGAGCGCGCTGGCGTCCCCCGCGGCGTTTGAAAAACACGCGTTCGGCATCGCGCGCGAGGTGGAGCGCGAAGGCGGCGCCGTCGCGACGCGCGCGGCCCCGCCGCCCGGAGACCCCGACGCCGCCGACGACGCGACCGGCGACGCGTACTTCCGCGCGAACGCCGTCGTGTACGAGCGAGAGCACGTCTGGACGCCGTTCCCCGCGTACGAGCGCAAGCTGTTGGGGACCACGGACGCGTCCTTCGCCGAGGGGGTGGGGAAGCCGCAGGCGCAAAACGCCTTCTCGAGCGCGAGCGCGGAGGCGCAGCGGTCGAAGGACCGCGCCGCGCAGCACGCGGACGCGTTCGAGCGGCACAGAGACGCGGCGCGGGGTGATGGGGTTGGCAGGGCGCGGGCGATCAGGGAGCAGCTGAAGCGGTGCGCGGAGTACGTCGACGACGTCGACCGCGACGTGCGTTTGCTTCGCGACGACTGCGAAAACTACGGACGCGAGGGGTTTGAGATTCGGAAGAATTCGCAGACCGCGGCGGCGATGATGGCCGGCGGCGCGGGCGGGAGTGATTACGTCGAGTACACCGAGAAGATCGACCGCGCGATCATCCTCACCGCGAAGTGGGCGTGACGACGCGAAAGTAGCCCCTACCGTGTAGTACGACTCGAGAAACCGAAAAAAATCATGACCTCACGTACTTCAGACACGCGCTTTCGGAGCCAATCTCGTCAACGTTTTTCACCCGTCCCTCGGTTTCAACATTTGATCGCGTCACCTTTCAACTGATCGATGAACTTGATCGGCACTGACAATCTCGAAGCGACGCGGGGTGCCGAGCAAATAATCCATCCGCGAACGGGTCGCGATCGTGCTGACGTGCCGACGCGGTGCGACCCCCGCGCACTCCCCCGCGCGCGCGCACGCTCCCCGAGCGAGTCGCCGACGAGAACCATATCCCACTTCGCCCGTCTCGCGAGACGCGCAGCCGTCGCCGTCGAACGCGCGCTTCCTCACCCCGGGTCCGTCGCGCCTTTCCGCGCGCCCCAGCAGTGCCTCCATCCCAAACGCGAGTTAACCTTCTTTCGAGAACCGCGCACGATGTCGACGATCACCGTCGATAACATCAACGCCAAGGTGCGCGAGATGCAATACGCCGTGAGAGGCGCGATCGTGCAGCGCGCGGGCGAGATCGAGGACGGGCTGAAGGCGGACCCGTCGAAGTATCCGTTCGATAAGGTGGTGTACTGCAACATCGGAAACCCGCAGTCGCTCGGGCAGAAGCCCATCTCGTTCTTTCGCCAGGTCCTCGCGTTGTGCGATTACCCGGACCTCCTCCTCGCGCCCGGGATCGAGAAGACGTTCCCGGAGGACGTGAGAAAGATCGCGAAGGATATCCTGGACAACACCACGGGCGGCACCGGGGCGTACTCCCACTCCCAGGGCGTGGCGTTCATGCGTAAGATGGTCGCGGCTGGGATCTCGGATCGCGACGGGCACCCGTGCGACGTCAACGATCTGTGGCTCACCGACGGCGCGTCCGTGGGCTGCCACTACCTCATGAAGACGCTCATCACGGACGAGCGCGACGCGGTGTTGACGCCGATCCCGCAGTACCCTCTGTATTCCGCGTGTCTCGCGCTGTACGGCGGGACGTTGCTGCCGTATTACCTCCGCGAGGAGCAGGGTTGGGCGCTCGACGTGGCGGAGTTGAAATCGCAGACGGACAAGGCGAGAGGCGAGGGGAAGAACGTCCGCGCGCTCGTGATCATCAACCCCGGGAACCCGACCGGCGCGGCGCTCGGTTTAGATAACCAGAAGGAGATCGTGCAGTTTTGCAAGGACGAGGGCATCCTCCTCGTCGCGGACGAGGTGTACCAAGAGAACGTGTACGCCGAGGGTAAGAGCTTCACGTCTTTCAAAAAAGTCGTCCGCGACTTGGGCGTCGACATCCCGATCGTTTCCCTGAACAGCACGTCGAAAGGGTTCTTCGGCGAGTGCGGCCGCCGCGGCGGGTACATGGAAGTGTGCGGGATCGACAAGGGCGTCGCGGAGCAGCTGTATAAGCTGTCGTCGGTCGGTTTGTGCTCGAACCTCGCCGGGCAAATCGTGATGGCGCTCGTGATGAAGCCCCCGAAGGAAGGCGACGCGTCGTACCCGCTGTACAAGCAAGAGAAGGACGACATCTTGTCCTCGTTGAAGCGCCGCGCGGTCACGCTCGTGAACGGCCTGAACGCGCTCGAGGGCGTGTCGTGCCAGGAAGCCGAGGGCGCGATGTACGCGTTCCCGAAGATTGACCTTCCCGCGAAGTTTTTAAAAGAAGCCGAGGGCAGCGGCATGGCGCCGGACGCGTTGTATTGCATGCGTCTGCTGGAAGCGACCGGGATCGTCGTCGTCCCGGGCAGCGGGTTCGGCCAGGTAGAGGGGACGTGGCACTTCAGGACGACGTTCCTTCCCGCGGAGGCGGACATCGAGGGCGTCGTGCAGAAGATGACCAAGTTCCACGGCGATTTCATGGACGCGTACAGGAATTAAAGGAACGAAACGCGACGATTTCGTTTTCATCGTCGAGTATTATCGAGGGAGGGCGTCTAGCCCTACGACGACACGACGTGTTGTGACTGAATTTTTAACAAAAACAAACTTGCGTGTGTACTGTACAAATCGTGACGAAGCGATCGTATCCTCGTCTCTCGCCGGCGGCGGCGGTCTCGTCGTTTTTTTTTTCACCGCTATCACACGCCGCCGGTGCTGTGCCAGCAGTCCCTCGCCCAGTGCCCGGGCTGTCCGCACTCGTAGCACTTCGGCGCGCACGTCGCCGCGAAAGGCGCCGCGACCGAAGCCTCCATCGGCGGCGACGTGTTCGTGCCCACGGAGACCGTCTTCGGCGGCGGAGGCAGAAGCTTCTCGCCGTCCGAGACGTCGCTCGGCTTGACGCCTTTTTCGACGTCGTCGTCGGAGTCGTCGTCGTCGTCGCGGTCGTCGTCGCCGCCGCCGCCGCCGCCGTGTCTTTCCGTCCACGCGGACACGAGCGACAGCATCGCGACCGCGAGGACGATCCCGATGACCGCGCACAGGAGCAGGTTCCAGACGTCGATCCGTATCACCGTCGCCGGGGACGCGTGATGCGGGTCGGTCATCCACGCGTCGTCTCTCGGGACGATGACCGTGAACCCGCCGTCGCCGGCGTTTGGTCTGAAGCCGTCGACCCCGCCGCCGTCGGCGGTTCGAACGACGATGTTCGGGAGCGCGGGCGTCGGGTCGGTCACGACGACGTACATCTCTTCGATCTCCACTCGATCGACGGGGTAGAAGAAGTCGCTCGCCGACGTCATCCCGGCGGCGCGTTCGGCGGCGAACGCCGACGCCGACGCGGCGTCGTCGACGCGCGTCTTCTCGGCTTCTTCCGCTGCTTCCTGCCACGCGGCGAGGAGCGCGAGGTCGACGCCGCCGTTGACGTCCGTCATCAGCGCGGGCCCCTCCCAGGAGAAGAACGCGGTCGCGGTCTCCGCGTCCAGGGTCTCCGCGTCTTCGATGCCGGGGTTCAGGACGAGCGGCGCGGCGTCGCGCGCGGCGTCGCGCGCGTTGTCCTCGGCGGCCGCGTCGACGTCGTCGTGGTCCGCGCGCGGGACCGCCGCGGCCTCCGCGAGGGCCTCGCCGAGCGGCTCCGCGCGGCACAGCGCGGGGGAGGCGCAGAGGAGGAGGAGGAAGAGGAGAGGGAGCGCGCGGGGGAGCGGCGTGCGCGTCCGCATCGCGGTCGGCGCGGCGGCGGGGCGCGGTGTGCGCGGCGTCGAGAGTGCCCTCGCCGTCCTCGGGAGACTCCTCGGGAGGTCCGAGGTTGAGTGCGACGGCTGAGGCGATTTCCATACAAAGAAGTTCATCGGTAAGTTGAAAGGGAACACGATCAAATGTTGAAAGTGCGAGGTGGGTGAAAAACTTTTCGTCCAGTGTGTCGAGAAGAAAAACTTCGCGACACGAAACGCTCGGCGCCGCGCGCGGACGCATTGCACGCTCGCGCCGTCGACGTATCGCGCGCGCGCACGACACCCGTCACCATGGCGGATCCGTGGGCTGAACCCACGGGCACGCCCGGCTGGAGCACCGCCCCCGCGGCGTCCGAGACGGTGCGCGTCCCGACGTCGTCCGTCCCGAATCGACGCCCCCGCCCGGAGGAAAACCAAAGCGATGGATGAGATGTCGAGATTCGTGGCGTTACGCCGCGCGACTTCCCCTCCCCTCCGCGTCGTTCGCTGACCTCCCTCGCCTCGCCTACGCCATATCCACGTCGCAGATCCCAACGAACGACCAGTCCGTCCTTCGCTCGCCGCGTTTCAGCATGGCGCAGTCCGTGGAGCGCATGAAGATCGACTCCGAGAACGTCCCCCTCACCGCGCTCGCGGGCAGAACCCCAGGGCGGACGCCGAACAAGCGCGCGACGATGGGCGGACCGACGTTCGTGCCGCCGCCGCGCATGGGCAGCTCTCCGCCGTCGTCGCCGCTGGCGAACAGAAGCAACGTGGACGACGTCACGTGGGCGGCGCAGGGCGCGCGGTCGGGGTATCCCGCGCAGCCGCATCATGACCGTCGCGTCGGATCCGCCGACATGGCGCCGCCGCCGCCGGTGACGCGGCACGACCGCAGGCAGACGATGGCGCCGAACATGATGTCAGCGTACAGGTTGAAAGAGGAGGAGGAGGAACCCGCGCTGATGGCCGCGCCGATGCCCCCCCCCGGGGGGGACCGGTGGGGACGCGGGAACGAGGCGTGGCGCGACGGCCCCGCCGCCGCCGCCGCCGCCGCCGCCGCCGCCGCGCCGCCGCCGCAGCGTGAGACGAACCGCCGCCACTCGACGTACGTCAGCGGGGGGTCGTACCAAACCCACCAGCACACGAACGGCGGCGGCGCGACGTCGGGGATGCTGCCGTCGATCTCGAGAGACGCGGACGCGTATTACACCCCGGCGTCGTCGCCGTGGGGGAGCCCGCCGAAGAGCTACTACAGCGCTACTTCGCGGACGAAGGCGAACGACGACGCGAGCGGCGGCGGCGCGACGTCGCCGCCGTCCGCGCCGCCGCCGCCGCCGTCGTCGCACGGGTACAACACCCGAAGCGCGCGCAAGGCGGCGGCGGAGGCGCCGTCGAGGCCGGACTCCGCGAGGGACGACCGCGGCTACCCGAGCTACCCCGCCGCCGCCGGCGTGACGTCGCCGAGCGCTTCGTACTTGCGAGGGTTACAAGACCCGCCGCCGCCGCCGGCGGCGGCGGCCGCGCGCAGGGAGCACGCGACGCACCAAGCGTACCCGTCGACCATCCCGGGGACGAACGCGCCGCCCGGGACGGGGTACGCGCATCTCATGGTGAACAAGCCCGCCGGGACCGCGGCGGGGGCCGCCGCTCTCCTCGGCGCCGCCCCGGAGGGATGCTACCTCGGCACGTGGCGCGGGGACGAGCGCGCGCGCGTGCTCGCATACGAGGCGTGTCTCCAAGCGTGCCTGGAAGGGTCGCTCGGGACGAACGCGCCGCAGCACAAGGTTGACATGGCGGTGCACTTTCTCGCGGATCGATGCGCGGAGCTCCGAAAAGGATTTGGCATGGACGGCGTCCTCGTCGGAAGCAAAGGCGACGGCGGCGGCGGCGGCGCCCTCGGCGCGATCGCGAAGGGCAACGCCGCGTCCGTCGCCGCCGCGGACGTGGACGATCAGGTATCCTCGACGCGGCGGCAGACGTTCGACACCGGGTGCGGGCAACGATGGAGCGGCGTCACCGTCGACGTCACGGAAGTGTCCATCATCACCCGCGGCTGGAAGCGGTTCACGTCGCACCACCCGAGAGAGGTGTACCAGACGTTCAAAGAGAAGGGCGCGAAAGCGAGCGCGAAGCTCGTGCGGACGACGCCGGAGCCGCGCGGGGACGTGTGCGTCGTCCGCGCGGACAGCGGCGGATTTGGCGGCGTCGGCGGCGGCGACTCCGCGACGCTCCACGTCGGCTGCGGCGACGCGCGGATCCGACTCGCCGCCGCGGACGAGGCGCTCGTGTTCGAGGTTGACCTGGGCGAGGGGAAGATCGCGAAGGCGTGCCCGACGTTGGAGGAAGTCGCGAAGATGTCCAACGAAGGACGCAACATCGTCGAGCTTCCGCTTTTACTTCGCAACGGCAAGGAGAAGGGATACGTTCGCTTCACCGCGCACCTCGAACCGATCGGCGGGTACGACTGGGGCGCGCCGCTGACGAACCTGGATCACACGAACGGCGTGTGCGGCGGGTTGAACAGCTTCGGCGGCGACGCCGCGGGGTGGTCCTCCGGCGCGAACGCGCCGCTGCCCGCCGGGACGGCGTACGACGTCGCGTTGAACGCCGCGTTGCGATCGCTCGGGTTCCACCGCCGTCGCCTGAACATTCAAGGCCCGTGGGCGTGGCTCTTGCGCGAGCTCTCCGAGCTCCAGGGCGTCTCGCCGAACCACACGTCGCTGCGGTACGTCCGGCACGTCCTCGCGGTCGCGACGCCGACCGCGGACTGCCTCGCGAGCATCCTCGATCACCTCGCGCCGTGCCTTCGAGAGCACGCCGAGGGACGGCTGAACGCGTCCGAGGCGGAGCAACTGAAGGGGATCAAAGTCGCGGTGGATCAGCTCGTCGGCGTGTGCTTCCAGAACTACAAAAATCTCAGCGAGGACGAGCCGAGAGGGATCGCTAAGGAGGTTCCGCAGGTGGTCCCCGCGCCCGCGCTCGCGATCGCGCTCGAGCTGTCGCGGATTCTTCAAAAGGACCCGCTCGCGCCCGAGTCCATCCGCGGCCTTCAGTCGCACTTACAAACCGCCGCGCGGTCGTGCTACCGACGGCATCACTCCATCTTCCTCGGCGCGCGGCACAAGAACGCCATCGGGGGCGACGAGAGCGGGGAGTTGGACGCCGGGCACGCGCGCCTCTTCGCCGGCCTCTCCGAGCTCTGCCTCGGTCTGTGCCGCGAGCTCGGGACGGACCACACGATTCAAGACGCCAACGTGCTCCCTCTCGGCGTCCGCCTCCCTCAGCTCGCCGCCGGGGTGTACTGCACGGAGGCGTCCGCGTGCGTGGAGAAGCTCCTGACCGCGCACCCTCCGCCCGCGCCGCCCGGGCCGGAGGCGATCGACCTCGTGGACGCGCTGTGCGAGCTCCAAGAAGCCGCCGTCGCCGCCGACGTCAGCGATTTAGGCCCGGAGGAGCGGTTCCAAGGCGTCGTCCCGACGCACGACCGCGCGAAGAACGGGCCGTACCCGGGCATCGGCGGCGCCCCCGCGGCGAGCGCGATGGACCCTAAGCGTCTTTTCCAGCCCCACGTCGCGTCGTGGATCGAGTCTGGACGAGAGACGCTCCTGCGCGGCTGCATCGCGGCGTTGGCGAAGCACGGCGTCGGCGGCGCGGCGATGGACGACGCCTACCGCGAAGCCATGCGCGCGCTGGAAGGGTTCGAGAGAGTCGTCGCGCGGTGGCCGGACGCCGCGGTCGCGCTCGAGGAAGTTCTCGCGGACGCGGATCGTCTTCTCTTGCAGCGCATCAGCGCGAGCGTGGACGACGGGAAGGCCCACGGCGGCGGGCTCTTCGGCGGCCGCGGCGCCGCCGCCGGATTCGGCGGCGGCGGCGCGCGCGATCGCGAATACGGCGCGGGGTACGGCGCCAGGGACGGCGACGACGACGACGCGCCGCAGCCGACGCCGTACCGCGACGAGACCAACGAACCGAGGAAGAAGGAGATGCGCGGCGCGATGAACCGCCTCCGAGCGCGCGCGGGGAAAGCCGCGGCGGCAACGGTGGAGAAGGCGCGGTCGAAATTTCATCAGGGCGACGACGACGCGCGCGCGGGGACGCGCGCGAAGCTCTCGCACGCGGGCGCTGAGGACGGGTACGTCCCCGCCGAGCTCGGCGCCGCGCTCACGGCGTTGAAAGCGATGGAGGTGCTGCGTCCGGAGGTTGGCCAGCGGCTCGTGCTGTGGGTCGCCGCCGCGGGCGGCGGCCAGCGCGCCGCCGGGGAGGAGTTTAGCCGCCGCAGCGCCGAGGTGCTCGGCGAGTTGCGCGCGCAGTACAGCGACAAGCTTCGCAGAGCCGTCGGCGGCGTCGCGGGCGCGGGGCCTTCGCTTCTCAACGCGCTGCGCGACGCGGCGATCCACGGGCCCGGGGGCGCGCACAGGGAGTTCGATCGCAAGAAGAAGCAGCGCTCAAACCGGTCGCGGAACGCGAGCCACCACCACAGGGAGTGGGAGCACGGCGAGCGCGACGCCGCGGACGGGGACGCGTCCGACGCCGGCGTCGACGACGACGACGCGCGCGGCGACGACGCGAGCGCGCGCGGCGACGCGCGAGGTTCGAACGAACGCGCGGGCGAGGACGAGCTCGACTTCGTCGTCGCGCCGATCTTGTCGCACGTCGACGTCGTCGCGCGCGGGCTGCGGCGGTCCGTGCCGCAGAGACGCGCGCTCGTTGGGGTGTTACGCGGGCTGTGGTCGCACTACGGCGGGGAGGCGTTGAAGTTTGTCGAGGAGGATCTGCGGCAGCGGTCGTCGTGGCGCCTGCGGTTGATCGCGACGGGCGCGTGCGAGAGGGTCTCCGCCGCGGTCGGCGCCGCGATCCGGGAGGCGTTAGGGCACGACGTCAAGGATAAGGATCTCGAGCCGCCCACGCTCGTGACGAAGCTCAGCGCGTTCGTTGACGGCGGCGCGACGGAGTCCGTCTCCGTGTATTAAAAATAACAAACCAGGGCGTCGCGTCGTCGCGACGCTCGATTGTGATGACTAACTTAACCTCATTCTATCGATCTCCGATCGCTCGCCTCTCACCACTCGCACACGACGAGCGCCTTCTCGAGTATAAACTTCCCCTCCTTGTACTTCTGGCTCCGCTCCCACGCGATCTCGTACTTCCACCCGAGCGTCGTCTGGCACTTGACGCACCGGAGATCCCTGACCGTGTGCAGGCCCGACATGAGGAGCCGGTCCTCCTTCTCGCCGAGGACTACGTTCGGGAGCGCGACGTCGTTGAACAGGTACGCGCGGCCGTGTCGTCCTTGGAACGCTTTGGAGATGACGTCGTCGTGGAAGCTCGTGTGCGTGCGGCACACCGCGCAGCTGTAGATCCTGCGAGAGGGAGGTTGAGAGAGAGGCGGGTACGTTGTGGGTCAACAACGCTTCGACGGCGCGAGCGGCTGGCATTTGACATTCGCCGCGCGGCGCACCTGTCGCCCGCGAGCCGGACGCACGGCACCGGAAGGATCGGCGGCGAGGACGACGCGGGCATGCTCTCGAGGCGCCTCGCGTGCTCGAGCGCGCGCGCCGTGTCCCGTGCGCGCCGCGGCGTTTGGCGAGACCCGGCGTGCGGATCTCGTTATTATCGAGTTGGTTACGACGGTTGCGGTTCAGGCTTCGCGCGTCGCGTCGCGTCACCTCGGGTCGATTTCCCGTCGAGCGGAGCGAGAAAAAGGCTGGAAAAAGGGCCGATCGATTCGCCCTCGGTCGCATTGATCCGCCAGACGATGATGGCCGCATCGCTCTCCTCCGTGAGCACCCACCGCGGTGTCGCGCTTCCGAATGCGCCTCGCGTCGCTAAGGCGCGCGTCGCCAAGGCGCGCGTCTGCGCGGTGCGTCCCGCCCCGTCCTCCTTCTCGCCGGCGGAATCACGACAATCCTGCCAACCGTCAGGACCCCTCTCCCTCCCGCTGCATTAAATCGGGGTCGGGGCGCTGAATCGACGCGCGACGCGCCCGCTCCACCCCGGTTCTTCATCGCTGACGTCGCATCGCACCCGCGCTATCGTCCCCACGCGCGCACAGGTCGCGTCTTCCCAGCAGGTTAACATCGCGGTGCGTCCTCGACGCCCCCCCAGACCCGCGCGTCCGTCGATTCGCGGAACGCCCGACGGATCCGACGTCGTCTCGCCACGACACGACGCCCCGTTCGTTCGCTCGTCGCTCACGCCCCCTACCCCCGTGATAACCACGACAGGATAACGTCACGCAACTCGTGGGATGCACGCCGATGGTGTACCTGAACAAAGTCACCGAAGGCTGCGTCGCGGAGATCGCCGCGAAGCTGGAGATCATGGAGCCGTGCTGCTCCGTGAAGGATCGCATCGGGTTCTCGATGATCGCCGACGCGGAGGAAAAAGGCGCCATCACGCCCGGGAAGACGATGCTCGTGGAGCCGACGTCGGGGAACACCGGGATCGGGCTCGCGTTCATCGCCGCCGCGAAGGGGTACGACCTGACCCTGACGATGCCCGCGTCGATGTCGCTGGAGCGGCGGATTTTGCTCAAGGCGTTTGGCGCAGACTTGGTCCTCACCGACCCGGCGAAGGGGATGAAGGGCGCGGTGATGAAAGCGGAGGAGCTCGGCGCCGCGAATAAGAACGCGTACATCCTGCAGCAGTTCGAGAACCCCGCGAACCCGAAGGTGCACTTCGAGACGACGGGGCCGGAGATTTGGGAGGATACCGCCGGGCAGATCGACATCCTCGTCTGCGGCGTCGGCACCGGAGGCACCGTGACGGGAACCGGGCGGTACCTCAAGTCCAAAAACCCAAACGTCAAGGTGGTCGCGGTGGAGCCGAAAGAGTCCGCGGTCTTGAGCGGGTCCGGCCCGGGCCCGCACAAGATCCAGGGCATCGGCGCCGGGTTCATCCCGGGCATCCTCGACACGGAGATCCTCGACGAGATCATCCAAGTCGGCAGCGACGACGCGATCGAGATGGCGAAGGAACTCGCCCTCAAGGAGGGGCTCATGGTGGGCATCTCCTCGGGCGCGGCGGCGCTCGCGGCGATCGAACTCGCGAAACGGCCGGAGAACGCGGGGAAGCTCATCGGCACGGTGTTCCCGTCGTTCGGGGAGCGGTATCTGTCGTCCGCGCTGTACAGCTCGATCCGCGAGGAAGCGGAGGGGATGACGTTTGACAAGGAGGAGAAGTGATGAATTGAATCGACGAGAGAGGAGGGAGGATAGGAGGAGCGCGGCGTCTCGGTCGGTGCGTTCGGCATGGTGCGGGCTCCCCGGACGCGGAGCCCACGTCTCTTGTTATACAGTACATATTGAACTCGTTCGTTCGTCACGCGAAAGCGACCGCGGAGGACGAGACGCGAAGACTCGCGCGCGAACCGCCGGCGCCGCCGCCGCGCGATTTCCGAGGGACGCTCGCGGCGCGAACCCTCGTCGCCCTCCCTCCGTATGGGCATTTAGTCACGACCAGCCCGGACGCGCTCCCCCGCCTCGGCGCGCGGTCCCGGATTTCGAACCCGAACCCGAACCCGAACCCGAACCCGCCGCGCGCGGCGTTCGACCCGCGCCAGCGCCCGCCCGCGCTCGCGACGACGGGCCCTCGGCCCGCGCCGCCGAAATCGCCGTCGCCGTCCTCCGGCTTCTTCATCGCGACTGACGACATCGCCGTCGTCACGATGGGCGCGTTCATGCCGTCGCTCCCGTCCCGCGGCTTGAACACCATCTTCACCGGCGCGAGCGCGCGGTCGAGCGCGAATCCAACACCCGCGACGACCGCGCCCGCGACGAGGAGACCGCCGGGGAGGACGTACCACGCCGCGGACGTCGCGCCGGCGCCGCCGGAGGAGAGGAACCCGAGCGTTAACAACGCGACGAGCGACGCGACTTGCGAGTAGTTCGTCAACGCCGTCGCCGTCACCGCGTCCGCGTCGTGATCGAGCGCGTACTGCACGCAGACGCTCGGCACGGGCATCAGGACCAGCGCGGCGATCGCGAAGCGGAACGGGCCCAACGACGGCGGCGCGAACGTCGTCGCGACCGCGGCGGCGACGAGCGACAACGCGTACTTTGTCGTCAGAAAATTCGCGACGTTTCGCAGCCGCAAACGCGACAGCGCGGGCTCGAACAGCGCGCCGAGGGTGATGAGCACGAGCGGGCGGTTCGCCGCCGCGAGCGGCGCGAGGACCGCGGCGAGGGCGTCCGGCAGCGGCGCGCCTCTGGACGCGAACGCGAGCAGAAGCGCGATCATCGGCGGAAACGTCAGAATCTTCGTCGCGAGTCTCGAGATGGCCCGCGCGTTCGTCTCCTCGACCGACGCCTTCGCGGCAGCCTCGCGCGCGAGGGAGCTCACCGTCGCCGCCTCCGCGGCCGCCGCGTCCGTCGCTTTCATGTCCATCGCCTCCACGAACTCGCCCTCCTCGAACCGCCCGCTCTTCACGCCGCCGCTCCGCAGAAACCTCAGGGTCGTTCCATACAAGCGAACGTCGGGGTGGAGTTCAAAGGCGTCAGTTGGAGTTGAAAGGCGCCGAGGGCGGGGATTGAAAGCGAGGGGTGGGCGGAGAGATGCGCCGGGCAAAGTCCTTAAGGATCGGCGTTCACCACGCCGACGCGGTCGTATGGGGACCAGTGTATAGAACGCACCTCACGCCGAGCCCGTTAAACGTCCCGCGCTTGAACTCCCCGGCGTAAGACCCGCCCTTCGCCCACTTGTACACCCCGTGCCCGTCCTTGACGTTGTTGTTCCACCTCCCCTCGTACACCGCGCCGCTCGGGTACGTGTACACGCCCAGGCCTTGCTTGGACTCGCCGCCGACGGACCACTCGCCGACGTAGACGCCTCCGTCGTCGTGCCTCGCGTTTTTCTTTCGCGCGTCCCGGATCGTGTTGCGCTCCTCCGCGGCGAAGATGGCCGCGGCGACGCCGAAGACGACCAGCGCGTTCGGGATATCGTACAGCGCCGCGAGCCTGAGCCCTTCCGCGCCCCAGACAGCCTCCACGAACGGATACGCGAACGTCCCCAAGTTCACGCCCGTCATCGCGCCCACCATGAGCCCGCGCTCGTACGACGGCCGGCGGCGGTACAGGAGGCACGCGCCGCCGGTCACGAGCGCGGACGCGAGGATCGACGTCAGGAACACTACGGGCGCGCCCGGGCCGAACAGCGGTCCCGCGCTCGTCAGCGTGTGCAGCAGCAGCGCGGGGAGCGTGACGTTCACGACGAAGCGCAGCATGACGGCGCCGTCGTCTCGGGAGACGACGCCGACGCGCTTCAGGGCGTAGCCGAGGAGGGCGTACGCGGCGACGAGCGCGACGCGGCCGAGGACCGCGCTCGCGCCCGCGGCGTCCATCGCGAGCGGGATCGATCGAGGGGAGCGCGGGTGGTCGGGTGACGCGCGCCTTCGAGTGCGCGCGCCCGAGCTAGGGTTGGGTTGATCGAGGAGGAGTGCGATTTCGCGGCGTTCGCTTTTCACTTCGAAGTCGCGCGCGACAGCCGGGGGAGAATGCACCGGGAGAAGATATCCCCCGACCTCGTCGTGCAGCTCTTCCAGCTGCACTGGGAGGAGAGCGAGAGAGAGAAGGCGGCGGCGGCGGCCGCGGCGGAGGGAGGGGACGGCGTGGACGGCGTGGACGGCGACGGCGACGGCGGCGGCGGACGCGCGGCGAGGAAGATCTCGATAAAAGACGAGGCTGTCCTCGCGAGCGCGGAGGTCTTGCGGCACTTCGCCGCGGAGATCGTGCACAGGGCGGTGGAGATCGCGGCGCAGGACGGGGACGACACCGTGGACGGCGGGCACCTGGAGCGGATACTCCCGCAGCTGATGCTCGACTTCGCGACGTGATCGCGACGCGGCGGGGACGGGAGTTGGCACCCGTACCCGTCGTCTGTAGAATCTAGGCATTCTCTAGTTTGAATCTCGACAGACCACGTTCACAGACGCGAGCGCCCCCGCACGCGCCGTGACGCGCGATGGCGGACGGCGTAGACCTCGGCGAAGCGAACGACGACGTCGTGAGCGCCATCATCGCCGTGCTCCCGGCGTCGGACGCTATGCGCGCCGCGCGCTGCTCCAAGACGTGGTGCGAGCTCACCGAACGGAGTTTCGAGGCGCGGTGCAGGGCGAAGGGGTGGCGACTCCCCAGGCGACCGCGCGGGGAGGACAGCACGACGAAGTACCCGTGGCGGCGGTTATACAGAACCAACGCGTGCGCGCGGTGCGTGGACGGCCCGGGGGAGTTCAGGGTGTCGCGAGACGCGGGGCGGTGTGACGTGAGGGTGTTCATGGTGTGCACGAGATGCGCCGGCGACGCCGACGTCGTCGCGCGGCTGGCGCGGTGGGGGCTTTTGATCGACTTCCAGTCCGTCACCGGGGCGTTTCTGCCGCAGGTGAAGCTGAAGAGAGGGAGCAAGCGCGAGCGGAAGAGCGGCGAGCCGATCGACCGCGGCATACGAGGGTTCGTGTGATTAGTTAGCCCGGGTGACGAGTGTATCGTTATTAGATCGGTACTTCTACACGACCCCGGCGAGAGGTCCCGCGGACGCTTCGCTCTCCGGCACCGACTTCAACGCCCCATCGCCGTAGTCTTCCTCTCCCTCGTCCTTCTCCTTACTCGCGTCGCCGCCGCACAGCGCAGCCTCGAGCGCCGCGGCGACGCTTCTTCCGCCGTAAATCAAAAGAATCATCCCGAACCCGCCGACCCACGCGGTCCACCACAGACCGCCGAGCAACACGACGGTCACGGACACGACCATCTGCACGACTTGCATGGGGGATCCGAACCGAAGGAAGTCCGCGAAGACGTACCCGCCCGGCCCGTACACCATCAAGTTCGTCTGGTACCCGAACGGCGACATGAACGACGCGCTCGCGGCGAGCATCAACAGAAACGACATCTGATCCCTCTCGATGCCCTGTTGCTCCGCCGCGCCGGCGGCGATGGGATACATCAACGCCGCCGCCGCGTTATTCCCGACGACGTTGCACATGAACACCGTCGCGGCGTAGATCGCGACGAGGATCCCCGCGTTCCCGGTCCCGGCCGCGTTGCCGCCGTCCACGAGCGTGTCCGCGATGGCGCTCGCGACGCCCGACTGTTCCATCGCCGCCGAGATGCCAAACGCGGCGGCGATGGTCACGATGATGTCCCACTTCACCGCCTCCCTGGCTTGCTTCTGGGTCAGGCACCCGGTCGCGAGCATGACCCCGGACGCGAGAAGCGCGGCGACGAAGAGGTCGAGCAGACCCGCGACGAAGACGACGATCATGACGACCGCGGTGAGGCACGCGGGGAGGAGCTTCTCGAACTGCGGCGGGGACGAGTTTTCAACCTCGGACACGAGCGCGAACGCGGGGTCGTGCTTGTACAGCCGCAGGAACGATCCGCCGGTGTCGAGGAGCAAGACGTCCCCGGCGGAGAGGACGATGTCGCCGATCTTGGCTTGGATCCTTCCTCCGCTTCGCTGCACGGCGATGATGACCGCGTCGTAGCACGTCCGGAAGTGCGAGTCTCTCACGGTTTGTCCGCAGAGAGGCGAGCGCACGGCGATGACGGCTTGGACGAGCCTTCGATCGGTCTTGTTGATGTTCAGCTTGTCCACCTGCTTCGTCTGCGGGACCAAGCCCGGGATCCGGAACAGCTGATGCACGCCGTTGGCGTCGCCCGCGAACCACAGGACGTCGCCGCCTTGGAGGACGTACTCCGGCCCCGGGACCGCCATCGCCTCGGACTCGCTCCCGGCGACTTGCACGGCGGTGAGGAATAATCCGGCGAGGCCGCGTAACCCCGCGTTCATGAGCGTTTTTCCATCCAGTGCGCCCTCCGGGAGAACGCGCACCGGGCACGTGAAGTCTGTCATCGCTCGTAAGTCCGCGTTCCCTTCCCTGGACAGCACTTGCAGGTCCGGGTCCGACGTCGGGCCGAGGCCTGGGGTGTGCGACCGCGACGCGCCGCCGCCGCCGTCGAGGGACGTCATGGATCCCTCGGACGATCGCAGCGCCAGCTTGCTTCGTCGCCCGCCGCTCTTCGTCTTCGACGGGCTCCCCAACGGGGACGGCGTGGGCGTCATCGACTTCGGCGTCGACGGTCGCGGTTCAGCAGGCTTCGCGTCGTCGTCGTCGCCGCCGCCGCCGCCGCCGCTGAATTTCGTCAACAACGCCGCCGCCGCGGCTTCGTTCGACTTTGGGCTATCCCGCGGCACGGAAGCCACGGGCGCGGCGAGCGCGCCGCCGCCGCCGCCGCCGCCGCCGCTTCCGATGTCCACCACCGTCGCGCCGCCGGCGTCCGGACGCGCGCCGTAATCGATGCTACTCCGCGCGCTGTCCGAGCCGCCGTTCAAAACCTCCCTGGACTGATCCCGCTGCAGCGCCAACATCGACGGCGTGACGTTCAACGCGGGCTCTTTGAACTGCAGCAGCGGGCACTTATCCAGGCAGTGCAGCATGAGAATGTCGCCAGCCTCGAACTTTAAGCCGGCGAGGCGGCCCTGATTCGCCGCTCGCATGTCCTCCCCGCCGCGCTGCACCGCGATGATCGCGGCTTTGTACTTTTCGCGGAACCCGACGTCGAACGCGGTTTGCCCAATCAGCGACGACGTCGTCCGCACGCGGCACTTCAAGACTTGGTGCCGCTCCAGCAGCGCCTTGCGGACGCCGAGCGGGGTATCCTTCGCCGCGAGGACAGCCTGGATCGGCATCGCGCTCTCCTCCGCGCCGACCCCAACCTTGGCGTCGCTCGGCGTCGGCGCGTCCGCGGTCATCGCGCGGCGAACGGGGCCCTTCTTGAACGAGGAACGCTCGACGCCGCCCGCCGCGTCGTCGGGGTTGGCAAACCCCCTCGCGCCTCCTCGACCGTCCTTCGACCGTCGTCGCGCGCGTCGGACTTTATCCGCGCTCCTCCGGCGGGCGCGGTGCTTCCCGCCGCTGTCGCTGAGCCCGCCGCCGTCGGACGAGAAGTTCCCGCCGCCGTCCGACGAGCACGCCCCGGCGTCGGACGCGGACGCGTCGCCGGCTCTGTCTTCGAACTGAAACGTCTGCTGCAGCATCGTCTCGTAATCGCGCGAGTGCGCCATTGCTCGGGATGTCGTGTGCTTGGAGTTCCTGGGCGGGTACGTGTCCGTGGACTTGAGGGGCTCGACAGAGGACAGCCGCACGCTCTCGTGGTCGACGCCGACGCCGTCGCCGTCGCGCGAGCCCTTCTTCCCGCCGCCGCCGCCGCCGTCCACCATCCACGTGTCCTCCACCTCGTGCGTCAGCGGCAGCAGCCCAAACTCCACGCACACGTCCCCTATGCTCTCTACTAAACCGGTGAAGTGCAACACGTCGCCTTCCTCGAGCAGAAACTCCGGCGTGACCGCGCGCAACAACATGTCTCCGCGTTGCACGGACACGAGGTACAACCCGTTCAGCCCTCTCAACGCGGCGACGGGCTGATCGATGACCGGGGACCCGGGGGCGACCACCGCGCCGACCGCGAGCGCGTCGAGTTTCGTGTGGTCGTCGCCGTCGCCGTCGCCGTCGCGTTTCTTCCTCGATCTGCTCCCGCCCTTGAGGAGGAACGGCGCGGCGATGAGAATGTACGCCATGCCGGACATCGCGACGGGAACGCCGTAGATGCTCAACGCGAAGAGGCCCATCGGCTCTTCCTCCGGGTACCGGTCGCGCATCATCCCCTCCACGACGAGGTTCGTGGACGTGCCTATCAGCGTGCACGTCCCGCCGAGGATGGACGCGAAGGACAGCGGGATGAAGAGCTGCGCCTTGTGCACCCCGATCTTGTGCGCCCACTTCTGTAATATCGGAATCATGATCGCGACGACCGGGGTGTTGTTCAGAAACGCGGAGACGAACGCGATGGGAACCATGAGGCGAATCTGCGCGGACGCCGCGTCTTTCGGGTGGCCTAACAGTCGCCCCATGTAGTAGTCCAGCGCGCCCGTGTGCGATATCCCCGCGGCGACGACGAAGAGACACGCGACGGTGAGGAGGCCCTTGTTCGAGAATCCGGCGAGGCCGCTGTCGATGTCGACCGTCCCGGCCGCGAGCATCATCGCGAGCGCGCCGAGCATGAGGATGTCCGGCCCCGCGACGTTCTTCAGCAGCGCCACGAAGGTGATGAACATGATGGAGACGCAGTACCATCCTTCCCATTGTTCCCCCATGACGACGGCCGGCGTCGGTCACGCGACGTTCCTACGCCGACGGGTACGATGAGGATAAAAGGGCGAGGCTAACGGTCTTCACGTGTCGAGACCTGACGGGACGCGAGCGCGGGACCCCTCGACGGCGCGCGGGACGCGGGGGCGGGGCCGACGACGCGGCGGGGTCGCGCGGATCGCGGTCTCCGCGACGCGATCGATGGACGACTCCGCGCGAGCGGCGCGTCGCTCGCGGCTGTGAGGGGACGTGAGGTGACGGATGGCAAGGTTAACAACGACGCGCGGGCGACGCCTCGGACGGCCCGCCGACCGCCTGCGCCTCCACCTGCCTCCATTTTCGCGCGCGCGCGCGATGGAGCCCCCGTCGCGGGCGCACACCGCGCTGTGGCTCCTGTTCATCGTCCCGTACGCGGCGTTCTCCGCGCACGCGATCCTCGCGCTCAGCCTCAAGCGCGGCGTCTTCGGCCTCGTCCAAGGCGCGCTCCTCGCGTGCGTCGCGCTGCCGTTCTGGCGCGCGATCTGTCGCCGTCCGACCTACGCGCCGCTGAGCGCGCTCCTGTCGCGGTACCGCGCGAAGACGCCGTCGTCGAACGCCGGGTTCGCGGACGCGAGCGACGCGGGGTTGGAGTGGACGCGCGCGATCGAGGCCGCGGTGGAGACGTTCGCGGACGAGCTGTCGTCGTTCGCGAGGGCGAACGCGAAGACTTCCCTGATGAACGCGTCGTCGAGCGCGGCGGATTCGAATTCCGCGATGAGAGACGACGGCACGGGAACGGGAACGCCGGCGTCGCCGGCGTCTCCGACGTCGCCCACCGCGGACGAGCACCCGACGCGCGCGCTCCTGCGCTCCGGCTGGGGCGTCGTCCCCATCCTCGACGAGTGCTCGCGGCCGAACGCGCTCGCGGCCGCGCGGTTCCCGAGGACGTCCAGAGCGATCGCGGCGGCGAACGGATTCGACGCCAAATTTTCAACGCTCGCGGGGAGAGACGTCGACGTCCCGCGCGTCGGCGAGTGCGACGGATACCACCGCGCGCACGTCGTCGTCCTCGCGGAGGGCGGGCACGAGCGCGGCGCCGTCGTGGGCGTCGAGGTTGGGGGGCAGCGAAGGACGTTACGGCGAGGGGACGTCGTCGTCGCGAACGACCACCTCGAGAGCCGGTGGTTCCGACCGGAGGGCGAAGACGTCGACGCGGCGTGCGTGTTGTCGTTCGACGTGATGAAGCGCGCGTTTCGGCACTGCCGCGCGGGGGTGGAGAAGCATAGGAGGGAGCATAGGGAGGCGTTGGTCGGTAGCGGTGACGGCGAGGGGGGCGCGAGCGGCGGGGGGGTCGGCGCGGCGGTTAAGCGCATCGCCGCCGCGTTCGCGCGCGGGTTCGTCGGGAACCTCGGGTGATTTCAAAGTCGCCCCCGTTCCGTCCGTCGTCGGCGCGGCGTACTGTACGCGCGCGATAGAGCGTTCAACGCGCGCGGCGTGCTAGGTCTAATACACTCATTTCGCTACCGACGAACCGTCCCGCGCGAGCGGGGATCCACCCGCCTTCATCGCGCTCTTCCGACCCCGACCCCGCGACCCGCCGCCGCCGCCGCTGCCGTCGTCGTCCGCCTCGGAAGCCCCCTCGAACGTCACGACGCTCCCTTTACTCTGCTTACTGCTCACGCTCGCGTCCGGGGACGAGCTCTGGCTGCTCTCCTTGCTGCTCTCCTTGCCGATCCTGCCGCTCTTCTTCGACCCGCCGAAGCTGCCGCTGTTCGCCGACTTGAGGCTCCTCGAGCTCCCGCTGCCCCGCGACAGGCTCTTGCCGCTGTCCGTGCGACTCCCGCGTCGCGACTTGTTCACCAGCTCCCACGCGCTCTCCGCCTGCGCCTCGTCCTTTAACTCCGCGATGACGTCGTCGAACTCCGCGGGGAAGACCATGCGGCGGTGCAGGGTGACCACGATCGTCACGCGCGCGTAGGTGTCGTCCGCGGGGACGCACCGCAGCGCCGCGCGCGCTTGGTCCTTGGTCGCGTAGTGCGACTCTGCCCAGTGGAGGATGCTCTCTCCGCGCTCCATCGAATCCTTCTCGAGCGATTCGACCTCGACGATCATCGCCGCGAACTGCAGGTCCGGCATCTGCCTCGCTTTCCTCTTGTTCAGGAGCCGCCGGACGATCTCGTCGATCGCGCTGAGGATGATGGGGACGTGCGTCGTCGTGAGCTGGCAGCTTCGCTGCTCGCGCGTGCGCTTGTCCAGAAAAGTGAATCGGAAAATCTTTTGCGTCCCGCTCCAGTTATCCACCAGCGCGAGCGGGTACTCCTTCAGCACCTTGCGCTCGCGGTTCGGCCCGTCCCCGCGAGACGTCGTGAGGATCCTGAACCCGAACTCGGAGACTTGAAAGCCGACGAGGCCGTTCGCGTCCAGGCCCTCGAACGCCCAGTTCTCGTAGGACATCGGGGACACCGCGAACAAGATGCTCTCCGCGCTGTCGCGAATCGGGGGAGGGAACCGCGCGCGTCCGGAGCCGCTCTGCGACAGGTCGTTGTCCTTGTACCTGTCCTCCTTCGGGATGTCCTTCTTCTTCGGCGCGAGGCACGCGCTGAGGCATCCCGGCATCGCGCGAGACGCGCGCGCGCGCGGTGCGGTCGGCGCGCCCGGGGAAGTGGTCGGGCGCGCCGCACTGCATGCAACGACCCGAACTTCGTCCGCGACGCGTCCGCACGCGCACACCTGCTCGTGGAAAATCGCGCTCTGCCTGGAAAAAAAAGAGCGAGGTTTGAACCTCTCGCGCGCGCACAACGCCCCGCGCGGCCTGGTCGTCGGTCACGTCGCCGACGCGACCCGCGGACCGCGATGACGGCGACCGCGATCAAAGTGACGACGAGACCGCCGTCGCACGCGATGGTGTACAAACCCGTCCACGACGTTCTCGCCGCGTACCAAAAAGCGAGGGCGATCTTCGTTCGGGACGTCGCGGAGCTCCTCGCGCGCGGGGACGCGGGGATGGACCAGGCGCTCATGGACGGGAAGGTTCTCCCGCTGCTGTACAAGCCGCTCGTTCAAGGTGCGCGTCATCGCGCGCGACGCGAACGCGCTCGCCGTCGCATCGCGCTGTTGGGACCGACGCGACGCCGCGCGGGGGAGGACCGGACGGATGCCCCGGCGCTCCGTTTTCAAACGACGCGGCGCCGAGAGGGCGTCTTGCCAAATCCGGCACCTTCGCTCCGCGCCTCCCCGCCGCCCCGATCCCAATCCTGACGCCGCCCGCCCCCTCCCCCGCGCGCGCCGCGCTCACCAGACGTCGTCCCGAGCATCCAATCCCACGCCCTGGACGTCGCGAAGTCGCTCGTGGACCCCTCCGGCGGGGACGAGCTCGTGGAGGACGAGCCGCTCGAGAAACTCGTCGCGTCGCTCTCGCACCCGGCGCCGGCGGTGGTCGTCTCCGGTCTTCGCGCCCTGCGCTCTATCGCGGGGAAGAAGGAAGCGCACGCGACGGCGGTCGTCGCCGCGGGCGCGCTCGTACCCATGCGCGCGCTGTTGGAGTCCTTCCACGACGACGTCAAGGAAGAGACGGTGAGGACGCTGCGCGCGGTGGCGGCGGCGGGGGCGGAGCACGCGGGGAAAATCATAGCCGAGGACGACACGCTCGCCGCGCTCGCGGCGAACTGCAACATGATGGACGCGTCGCTGAGCCTCCGCGCGCAGATCGTGAAGGTGTTCGAGAGCGTGTGCGCGTACGGCGCGGAGAGCGCCGGCGCGGTGCTCGACTGCGGCGGGTTTCACGCCGCGGCGAGGGTCGCGGAGGACGCGTCGGCGGCCAACGCCGTCGCCGACGACGGCGTCGCGCCGCGCGCGGCGGCGAGCGCGTTCGCGTGCCTCGCGACGATGGCGCGGCATTCCGACGACCTCGCGGCCGCGGTCGTGGACGCCGGGTGCGTCCCGTGCGCGATCGCGGGGGTGGTTAACGAGGCGAACGCGCCGTTGCGGGAGGCGACGGCGGCGACGCTGAGAGAGCTCGCGATGAAGACGCCGGCGCTGGCGGAGACCGTGGCCTCCGACGGCGGCGTCGCCGCGCTCGTGCAGTGCGCGAACCTCGAACGCGGGACATCTCGGTCGATCTTAGCCGTCCAGACGTTGGGGTACATCGCGGACTTCAAGCAAGCGTTCGCGATGGCGGTCGTCGGCGCGGGGGGCGCGAAGTGCCTCGTCGACGCGTCGAGGTCCGCGGCGGACGTCGACGCCGCCGTCGCCGCGGCGTGGGCGCTCGGGTGCGTCGCGAGGCACGGGAAGGAGACCGCGAAGCCGCTCGCGAAGGCGGGCGCGCTGAAGGCGATGCTGGAGTGCTACGCGCTGGGGAAGGAGAGCGTAACGGTCGTCGGCGAGGCGTTGACGGACCGCGCGAAGGCGGCGCTCAAGTCGCTCGTGAAAAACGTCGGCGACCTTCGGCTCGTCGAGCCTCTGATCGACGAGGCGACGCCGAAGCCGATCTTGAGGCACGTGCTGAACGAGTTCGCGGTCAAGCTCGCGAAGGACGTGAACGCGAAGCGCGACTTCGTCACCGGCGGGGCGCTGATGCGGTTGCAAGCGATTCGCAGGGCGCACGAGGCGGCGGCGGCGGCGGCGGCGCGGGCGAGGGAGGAGGCGCGTCTGGGCGCCGCCGACGCGGCGGCGGACGACGCGCTCCTGGACGAGCGCACGGAGCTCGCGGTGACGCAGATCAACCACATGTTTCCCGCGGACGTCGTGAGCTACTACCTGTACTGTTGAGACGGGCGGGCGGGAGTGGAGTGGAGAGGGGGGGGGGTGCTTAGCGCGTAGCGGGACATAATTTCGGACGAAGCCGTCCGATGATGACAGAGCTGAATGAAAACGTTCGTCGTCTCGTGTCACTCTGGCGTCGCGCCGCCCGCGCGAGCGTCATGTCGCGCGCGCGGGACGAGTCTTCCGTCGTCGCGCTTCGACGCGCGGCGTCGCTCGCGTCGCACCTCGCGACGACGTCCCCGCGTCGCGCCGCGACCGCCGCGTCGCCGCGGCCGCCGGCGGTCGTTCGATCGCCCGAGGAATTCGAAGCCGTCGTCGGCGTCGCGCTGGGTCCCAGTCCGTGGCATCTCGTCACGCAGGCCGTCGTCGACGCGTTCTCGGACACGACCGGGGACCACCAGTTCATCCACAAGGCGGGCGCGGAGACGATGTTCGGCGGGCCGATCGCGCACGGGCTCCTCACGCTGTCGTTGCTTCCGACGCTCTTGAAGGGCGTGTTACCGAGACACGAGTGGATGGGTCAAGAGTTGAACTGCGGGTTCAACCGCGTCCGGTTCTTATCCCCGGTGCCGGTCGGGTCGCGGATCCGCGCGACCGCGAAGGTGATCAAGGTGAAACGCATAGGCGGCGGGAGCGGAGGCGGGGGCGAGGGCGTGGAGTCGATCGTCGCCGTGGAGGTTCACGGCGACGGCGGCGACGACGGAGAGAGGAAGCCGGCGTTGGTCGCGGAATGGGTAACGCGTCAGTACGCGAAGTGATGGGCACCGCGCTCCGCGCGAGGCGAGTGATGACGTAGCGACGATAGGATAGGACAGCGGGCAGATGACGGCGACGCGAAACGCTCTCTTTCGGGCGATCCGATCGAACGAAATGATGATGACGTGTCTTTGGCGTGTATGAATGTCTCGCGGCTCGGCTCTCGTCCGCCTTCTCTCCTCTCCTCTCTCGCTCCCTCTTTCTCTCTCTAACGTAAGCAACGCCCCAGCGTAGAACAAACGTTAGTCCTCGTCCCCCGGAGCGTGCTTGGGCCCGCCCGCCTGCTTCGCCATGATGATCTGATCCACCCTGAGCACGGTGCACACCGCCTCCACGGCGAGCTTCAGCGCCCACCACTTCACGAGGAAGACATCCGCGACGGACTCCTTCGCCGCGAGGTCGACCCACTGCGACTCCGCGGAGACGTCCACGCCCGCTTTCGTCTCCCCGGCCGCGTGCGCGGCGTACAGGTTGTACACCACGTCCGTGGCGTTCAGGCCCGCGTTCTCTGCGAGCGTCCTCGGGACGACCTCGAGCGACTTGGAGAATTTTTCAATCGCGTACTGGTCCAACCCGGTTTGCTTGCGTCCGTAGGCGGCTAATCGATGCGCGAGCTCAATCTCCGTGGCGCCTCCCGCGGGGAGCGTCCGCGAGTCCTTCGTCAGCGCCTTGAACGCGTTCACGCCGTCGTCGACCGCGCGCTCGATGTCGTCCATGACGTTCTCCGTGGACCCGCGCAGCACCACGGTGGCCACGCGCGACGTCTTGTCGTTTTGTTGGACGACGACGCACTTCGTCCCGCCGATCTCCTTCACGTCGATCTGCGAAACGTACCCGAGCTCGTCCGCGGCGGGGCGCGCGAGCTTGATCAGTCCGACCGCGTTCGTCGCGCGGCAGAACCGTCGGAGTTCAAACTTCGAGGGCATCTTGATCGCCATGAGGCCGTATCGTTCGATGAAGTGCAGCGCCATCTCCCCGAAGGATTGCCCGGAGACGACAACCTTGGCGCCGCTGTCCGCGATCATCTTGACGTACTCCTCCATCTTCTGTTCCTCGCCCTTGCTGTACGACTCCAAGTCCGAGGCGTTGTTGATGATGATCGTGCCCTTCGTCTCCGTCGACGCGGTGTCGACCGCGCACCCGAAGACGGCCACCTTGGCGTCCTTCACGTGCTTCACCGTGCCCTCGACGTCGCGGCGAATCACCATGCCCTGCACGACTTCGTTCTCGTGGAGGCTCGAGCCGATGATCTTCGAGACGCGGACGTTGTCCACGTTGAAGTTGAGCTGGTTCTTCGGGCACACGTCGATGCACGCCTCCGCGCACGTCTTCGCGAGTAATTCTTCGTACCCAAACTGCTTCGACGAGAGCGTCCCCTTCAGGCGCTCCGCCACCGCCGCCTTGTCGCGAATGTTCAGCGTCTCCGACCCTTGGATCACGAGCTCCTCGAGCCACTTCAACGTCTGCTCCAGCGCCTTCTCGTACCCTTCGATGATCTCCGAGGGGTGCAGTCCATCCCTGATGAGCTCCTCCGCGTTCCCCAGGAGTTCCCCGCCGAACGTCACGACGAGGTTCGTCCCGTCCCCGATCTCTTGCTCTTGCGCCTGCGCCGCCATCACCAGCAGCTTCGCCGCCGGGTGCGCCACCTCGAGCTCGCGGACGATGACCGCGGCGTCGGAGGTGACGAAGAGCTTGTCCAGGTGGTTGATCACCATCTTGTTCATGCCTGTTCGTTTGGTCGCGACGTCGTTTGGTTCGCACGTCGGGGCGGGCGGATCGGAGGTCAGAGTCTGTCGGTTCTGTCCGATCGTTCGAGTTCGATCGACGGTTCGCGAAAGCGCGCGCGAAAGTGTTGACCGAGGCGACGATCGGCGCGGGACGTTCGATCGCGCACCGTTAGGGCCGAGGGAGGTGCGCGTGATCTTCGAGAGCTGCTTGCACGCTTCGACGTTCTTGATCACCGCCTCGTCGAGGCCGGACATGTGCTTGTGCCCGTCCTGTCGACGGGAAGGAAGCGAAGGAGGGGGACGAGGGGGAGCGGCGGTCAGTCGTCGTTTTTCGCTGGATCTGGGCGTCGGCATCTTGTTTTTCAGAGGGCGCGCGAGCGCGCGATCGCGGGCGAGACGCGCACCTTGAGCATGGACTGGAGTCCATAAGGCATGCCCGCCATGATGACAGACGGTTATGTTCGCGGGAGACTTCTCGGGCACCGCGTCGGAGCGATCCGCGCGTCGAAAGTGATCCCCGCGGCGGCGTCACTTTTTCGAAATCAGACGAAGGGCGCGAGACGTGCGCACCGACCGCGATCGCGACCGAGCTGCCGCTGCCGGGGGGAAAAGCCAAAAGCCTCGTGCGGGACGACGCGCGCGCACTTCCCGCGGCGAGACGGCGCGCGGACACGCGGCGGGCATGGAGGTACGCGCGCTCTCCCGCTACGACACGCGCCTCTCTCTCTGTTCGTCGACGCCGCGGCGCGCGCGATGCCGCGCGTCTCGTCCCTTCGCCGTCCTCGCGCGGCGTCGTCGTCGAGTCCTTCCCGTCGTCCGATCGCTCCCATTCGTTCATTCCCCGGCGTGATGGAAGTCCTCGTCTCTCGCGCCGTCCGAGACGACCGACTCACCGTCCGTCGTCCCTCCGTCCACTCCGCGCAGCCCGAGGACATCTACAGCTCGCTGAGCCGCCTCGACGCGGCGCGGGCGATCGCGCGCGCCGCGCACTTCCCCCTCCTCTTCGCGTTCGCGTGCTTCTTCCTCCTCGGCGCGTGGGTCGGGCGCGCGACCGTCGTTTTCGAGTCGCGCGCGCGACGGAGGCACCTGAACGACGTCGTCGCGAAGATCGTGGACGGCGTCGTCGCCGGCGCCGCGGTGAAAGCCGTCGAAGTCGGACCGATCGTGGACGGCGTCCTCGCGGGGTTGCGAGGAGGACGCGCGGTGGGAGAGGAGGAGGAGGAGGAGGAGGAGGAGGAGGAGCCGTCGACGCGCGCGAGGACGATGGTCGGGGAGGGACAGAGAGAACGAGTCCTCGTCCCACGCGACGCCTGCACGCGCTGCCCCGGCCTCCCCGATTGGTTCCGCGTCAAAGCGGAAGGGGAGGTGTACTACTGGAACAAGCGGACGCAGGTGACGACGTTCGACGCGCCGACGCCGGAGCGCGAGTCTGACGCGGCGGCGGCGGCGGCGGAGGCGGAGGCGGCGGCGGCGGCGGAGGCGGAGGCGGCGGCGGCGGCGGCGATCGACGAGGCGTTGGAAGCCGCGGAGGCGGCGGCGGCGGCGACGACGACGCGGACGCGGGGGAGACGCGCGGATGCGGACGTCGAGATCGAAGACGCCGCCGCTGACGGCGAAGACGAGGAGGAGGAGGAGGAGGAGGAGGAGGAGGAGGAGG
>Ga0181560_10000412_pt1 | contig 38243 bp, 25 predicted proteins | sample 011ome_20_FD_133751 | JGI IMG/M metagenome (GOLD analysis project Ga0181560, IMG submission 133751) | Coastal salt marsh microbial communities from the Groves Creek Marsh, Skidaway Island, Georgia - 011509CT metaG (megahit assembly) | ecosystem: Environmental > Aquatic > Marine > Intertidal... | reverse complement strand
GGCCGCCGCTGTAGGACCCGCCGCGGAGACCGGCGTTCGCGTCCACGATCGGGCGGAGCTCGTCCGCGATGGACGCGGAGAGTTCGATCTGCGCGCGAGCTTTGTCCATCTCTCCGCGGTGGAGGCAGTAGATGGCCACCTTCGCGGCTTTCGTGATGTCGCGGCTGCGCTTGATGACCGTGTCCCGCTGCTCGTCGTACAGCGTCATCGCCTCTCGCATCGCGTCGAAGTCGGATTCGCTGAGGAAGTCCATCTCCGCGGTGGACGACGTCGCGAACGCGGAGGCGCGGGCGACGACGTTCCACGTGGGTGCGGGGCGGCGGCCGACGCGCGCGAAGGCTGACGCGCGAGCGACGAGAGGAGCGCGCGAGGGTGTGCTGCGGAGGCTGCGGCTGCTGCAGTTCGTGCGGACGCACGCGATCGTGAGGCGGGAGATGAGGCTCGCGGCGACGGCGCGGCACATCGGGCGCGCGGCGAACTGAACCCGCAGATCTAGAAACCTCAATTTGTAATCGTTTCGTCGCACTCGCGATGGCGCCCCCGTCGATCCCGCCCACGCGCGGCGTCTTCGTCCGGCTCGGGGACCAAGTCGCGAAGCCGTGGTTCCCGTTAGTCATCATCGCGCTCAGCGCCGCGTCGTGCTTCGCCATCTTCCTCTCCGGCGCGGTCACGGCGCTCTTCATCAGCGCGTGCGTCGCGCGCGGCAAAGGCCGTTTCGCGCACGTCGCGCTCGCGAATGCGCTCGGCGTCGCGTTGGGGTTCGGGATCTTCATCGTCATCGTGAAGCAGCGCGGCATGGACGCGATACGCGCGTCGTACCCGTCGCTGTTCGCGTCCACGCACTGGGGATACATGGAGGGCGTGATCGCGAGGTCGGGATGGGGCGGCGTCGCGGCGTTGGCGGCGCCGCTGCCGTTGCATCCGCTCGTGTTGATGGGGATGCTGTCGGGGATGTCGTCGTTCTCGATACTCAGCGCCGCGTTCGCAGGGCGGTTCGCGAAGTACTATGTCATGGGTCTCGTCGCGACTCGCGGCGAGGGCGTGTTAGCGGCGATGCGCGGCGAGCGGCGGAGTGGGGGGAAGGAAGCGGACGACGCCGCGCCGGCGGCGGCGGGGGACGAGGACGAGTCGAAGAAGGAGAAGTGACGCGACGCGGTCGGTTATTTCGCCGGGGGGAGCGTCGCGCGTAGGGCTAGTGGAGTTGTGAAGAGGACGCGTCGCCTCGCGTCGTCCCGCTCGCGGCCTCGCGCGCGCGTCTCGTCTCCCGCGCTCGACGAACGCCGCCGCGCGAGAGCGTTCGTTGAAACGTTTCGCGTGATCGAACTCGCCAGGTGTCAATTTCAAAGCGAACGGCATGAAACGCGGTTTCAACGTTCCCGAAATCTCATTACCAACCGCGCGACTTCATCGAACCGTTGCGGCCGCGGACGAGTAGTTGTACGCTCGCGCGTACGTTTCTGACTGTTTGCGCCGTGGCGGCGTTCGTTTTCCCGCCCCGGGGGAAAATTAGTGGCGTTCGTGCTCTCTTCGACGTCGCAGCCGGCGGCGATCGGAATTACTCGTAGATCGCGAGACAGCCCGACCGGCTCGTCGCTTCCTCCCGCTCACGGGCGCGAACCCAGCCGCGGTCGCCCCCCGCGCGTCCGCGCTCGTCGATCACACGAACCAGTCGGAGCTTCCGGAGTCGCTCGCGCAGGTGCGTCGAGGTCGGAATCGCGATCCTCAGATCTCTTCGGAATTCTTCCAATTGTCCTCGACGCGGCGACGCGAACGCCTCGCGCGCGCGCGCTCGCGAGCGCTCACCCCCTCGCGTTCCTCGCGATCGCCTCGCGCGCGCGTATACACGCGAATTCGCCTCGCGAGTGTCCTCACGCCGATCGCGATCGATACGATCGCGTCGCGTAAATCTCTACCTACGCGTCGCTCACCGCGACCCGCCTCCATCGATCGATCCATCATCGCGCGCGACAGACGCTCGGCATGACGGACGTCGAGATGACCGCCGCGGACGCGGACGCTTGGCCGTCCACGAAGATCATTCAATCCAACCTCGAGAAGGGCGAGCTCCTTCTCACGCCGAACATGGCCGCGCGGCCGCCGAAAGGGCACTCGTACGTCCCCGTCGGCGAGTACGCGGTGTTCGTCGAGGCGTACGAAGAGCGCAAGCGCCGGCCGAAGGTGACGGCGAGGGCGATGCCGCCGCCGAAGGCGAAGGCCCCCGCCAAGAAGAAAGCCGCGCCGAAGAAGGTTTACCAGGAGGAGGAGTACTGGCCGGCGGAAGTGTACACGCCGCCGGTGGTGCAGGGGCCGGTGATTCCGCAGATGCCGGATCTCACCGGCCTCACCCCCGAGGAGGCCAAGGCGAAAAAGAAGGAGTTCAAGAGGATGCAGCGCGAGATCTTACTGAAGCAGATCAGTGCGATTCAGGACGCGCACAAGACCTTGGACGAAGCTGAGGAGGAGGCGAAGAAGAAAGCGGAGGAGAAGAAGGCGAGGGAGGAGGGAAGGAAACGCGCGGCGAAGCCCTCGCAGGCGCACGGTCAAGATTTCATCGTCGGCGAAAAGGCGTCCGAAAAGGCGGTGGAGAAAGCGAGCAAGTTTGAGGGGAAAAAGACGAAGAAGGTGCCGAAGAAGGGCAAGGACGGGAAGATCATCACGATGAGGGACATGAAGCGCGATGAGCTGATGGTCGATCGCAAGGATCGCAGGGTGGCTCTCATCAGAAAATGCCGCGAGGTGCTCACGCTGACGCGAAAGAACAAGGACGCGAGGATCTTCGCCATGCCCGTGGACCCGATGAAGATGGGACTCCCGGACTACTTCGACATCATCAAGAACCCGATGGACTTTGGGACGGTGAAACAGAGGCTCGACTCGAAGGCAGCGGGGACGGCATACGACCACCCGATGGAATTCTACCGCGACGTCACGTTGACGCTGGACAACTGCAGGCTGTACAATAAAGCGGACTCGGTCGTCGGCACGATGGGCGAGAGCGTCAGAGCGGATTTCGAGAAGCACTGGGCCGCCGCGGAACTTGAAGCGAAGGCTGCGGATGAGGACGAATACCGCGCCTCCGAGGAGGCGATCATCGCGGCGGAACCGGACGATCCCGTCGAGGAGGAGGTTCTCGAGGAGTCCAAGCAAGTGTCCGAGATTAACCGCCAGCTCGCGGAGGTGCAGCGACAGCTAGAGGAGTTCAAACGCGCGCATTCCGAGGGGACCAGGATGACCCCGCCCAGCGGCGGCGGCGGCGGCGGCGGCGGCGCGAAGCGCAAGAGACCCGCGGCGGACCTCGAAGACGACGAGTATTTCATGGACGAGGAGGAGCCGGACGACGTGTACATTCCCGCGCCGCGCAACCGCGGAGGCTCGCGGGGCGGAGGCGGCGGCGCGTCGCGGTCGCGCGGCGGCGGCGGAGGCGGCGGAGGCGGATCTCGAGCCCCCGCGCGCGCTCCGGCGTCTGAACCGCTCCCCACGCGCGACATGACGTACGCGGAGAAACAGGAGCTCACCGAGCTTCTCGGCGAGCTCCCCGAGGACAAGCAAGCGAAGGTCGTGCAGATCGTCGTCGAGCGTCAGAAGGAGCTTGGCAACGCGGAGGGCGACCTCATCGAGATAAATATCGAGGAGCTCGACTCCGTGACGCTGTGGAAGCTCGACCGGTTCGCGCGCTCGTGCATCAAGCCGAAGAAGAAGAAGCCGACGCAGGCGGAGATTCTCCTCGAAGCCCAGCGCGCGGAGGAGGAGGCACAGCGGGAGCTGATGGAGGTGGAGGCGAGCCTCGGCGTCGGCGTCGGCGCGCCCGCCGCGCCCGCCGCGCCCTCCGAGCCCGCCGCCGCGCCCGCGCCCGATAAACGCGCGAGCGACTCGGACGCGACGTCGAGCAGCAGCAGCGACAGCGGGTCGTCCTCCTCGGACAGCGACAGCCTCGACTCCGCGGAGGGCGGCGGATCGAACCCGAAAGACGGCACGGCGGCGGCCGCCGCTGGCGCGGGGGTCGCCCCGGCGCCCGCCCCGGCCGGCGGCGCCTCCGCGGTGGAGGTGTCGAGCTCGCGTCCGGTCGACGAGGGCCTCGCGCTGAAACAGAACCAGAGCAAGCAGGAGGTCATCATCCAGAACCAAGCTGGGTGGAACAACCTCGCGGACAAGCCCGGAGACGCGGCGCCGGCGGCGGGCGCGACGAACGGCGAAACCGCCGCCGCGGGCGAGAAGGAGGCCATCCCGGACTCGCTCTGGTCCGACTTCGAAGCGATGGCGCAGCAGAAATCCGACCGCGAGAAGGAGAGAGAAGCGGAAGAGGAGAGAGAGAAAGCTGCCGCGGTCGCGAAGGAGGAGGCTGCGAAAGAAGAGGAGGAACGGAAGCGCCGAGCCGCCGTCGAAGCGGAGGCGGCGGCGAAGCGCGCCGAGGAGGAAGCCGAGGCGGAGAAGAAGCGCGCGCTCGAGGAGGCGAGGAAGAAGGCGCGCGAGGAACTCGACGGGATGGACCAGACCGTGGACATAGAAGCGCAGCGGGAGGTGATGAAGGAGTTCGACGCGCAGTAATCGAATCGCGCGTCGAATTGAACTCGACGGGGAAGAGAACGGTCGGCGCGGCGACGACGAATGGAAGGATCGGAATTATTACGAGTCGGCGCGCGCGGAACAGAACACGCGGGCCGGCGAAAAAAAACAACAAACAACACTTAGAAGCAAGGCTTGGGAGCCCAAGTTAATGACACGCACATCACGTCATATCGTTCGTTTCGTCCGTTCACGCACGTTTCGGGGTGTTCGGTATTATGAATCATCGAAACGTATATTTCAACTCGACGGTCGTCCGCATCGAGACTCTCTCAACAACTATAGCTAATAGCACGACGTGCGAACGGACGCGTCCACCACTCTCTTCGTTCACCGAACCGCTTAAAGCGCGGAGGTGAGGAGGATAGCGAGCGCACCAGTCCCGACGACACCGACGACCGCGGCGGCGGCGAGCTTGAGGTCGCCCTCGTACTTGTCGCCGTCCGTCTTGAACTCTTCCGGCGTGTAGATGGGGGAGTACTCGTCGACGTTCGCCTTGCCGTTGCGGAGGCCGAGCTTGTAGACGTACCCGGCCTTGCCGGAGCGGCTGTGAGATGATTACGCGATCGGGGTGGGGGGGAGGGCGTCAGCGCGATGTGCGGGGGCGCGCGTCGATCGAAGGCTCCGAGTCAGATCGGAAACGGGTCGAGCGTTCGTGGTGGTAGATCGTCGTCCGTCCAGGTGGAAAAAAGCGCGGGATCGATATCGACGGGAAGCGCGACGCACGTCTTCGGGGCGGAGCCGGACTCGGTGGAACCCTTGTAGCCGACGCCAGCCTGGCCACCCTTGGCCTTCGTGCCCTGTGAATCGTTCAGAGGAAGGACGGAGGCGCGTCAGTCGTCGTCGTTCGTCGGTCGCGATGTGAAATGAGAGTTGGATACGATCGCGAAAAACCCGAGATTCGCGCGTGAGCGCGCGTCGAAAACGCGACGGGACGCGACGCGACGCGCGGCGAACGCGCGACCGCGCGGCGCGATTCGATCGTGAGCACCACGATGGAATCGCGACCGCGTTCGTACGCGTCGTTTTCGCGTCGCGCAGGCGCCGCGAGGCGGGTCGCGGGCGAGGCACGCACGCGCTTGGGGCCGGAAGCGTTCGCCATGATGACGGTCTTCGCGCGCGTGTTCTTCGCGGCGACGCGAGCCTGGACCTTCACGCCGGCGAAGGCGGAAGAGGAAGCCATGATAGCAGCCATTTTGTGTGAGGTGTTTAGGTGCGCGCGTGAGACGACGGGTGCTGGAATGCCGCGGAGTCCGGCTCCGGAGTCCTGTTCGCTCGCTCGGTCGTCGCCGCTGGCACGCCAAGCAGATTGCTTCGTCTTGATTGGCTGACGTTGAGGTAAAAAATTTCATCGCGGAGCGAGATGCGGTTTTCGTATGGCGAGCAGTCTTGTAACCTGTGCCAGGCGCGGGGGGCAGGCCCAAGTTCTTACGCGATTTGTTCGCTTTCAGCCTTCTCCGCGTTTCTACTGGTCCGACGACGTCATTTCTAGATTGCACCGGCCGCGGTAGACGAGAGACGACGGCGACATGACGACGACGCGTCTCCTCGCGACGCTGCTTCTCGTCCTCCTCTCCGCGTTCGCCGTCTGCGCGAACGCGCAGTCGCCGTACGCCGAGGACGGCCCCGTCGTCGAGCTCACGGACGAGAACTTCGCCGATCTCGTGATGGAGAACGGGAGAGACGTCTGGGTCGTCGCGTTTCACGCGGACGGATGCGCGCCGTGCGCGCAGATGGCGCCGACGTTCACGAAAGCGGCGAAAAGCATGGACGGCATCGTGAAGTTCGGGCACGTGCACGTCTCGGAGGCGACGATGGCGATCGCGCGGGGCGTCGGCATCGTCTCCGTGCCCGCGGTGTTGGGATTCCCCGCGCACAAGACGATCAATCCGTACAAAAAGAACGAAGCGTCGAAGCAGCACGAGACGTATAAGAACTCCACTTCCTCGCACAAGCGCGTCGCGGAGTTCGCCGCGTCGCTGCTCCCTCCCGCGGAGGAAACGATCGCGCGCGTGGAGACGTCGGACGATCTCGCGCGAGTGAAGGAAGCGAACGCGAACGACGCGTCCCCGCCGCTCCCGATCGCGACGCTCGCGTCCACGAAGGACGTCACGTCGACTTTGTACCGCTCGCTCGCGCTGAAGTTCAAGCGCAGGGTCGTGTTCACGGAAGCGCACGCGGGATCGGAGGTCGTCGCGGGGTTAGGTGTCGACCCCGAGGACGCGCCGGTGTTGATGATCTCGAAACCGGGGGAAGACGCGATCGTCAGACACGACGGCGAGATGAAAGCGACGGAGATCGCCGAATTTCTCGAGACGCACGCGGCGGCCGTTCCCGAGGACGACGCCCCGGAGGAGCGGGATCCGCGCGCGGGGAGCAGGAAAACGAGCGGTGGCGGCGGCGGCGACGACGACGACGCCGCCGCGAAGAAGAAGAGGGAGGAAGCGAAGCGGAAGAGGGAGACCGAGTCTCTGTTCGGGGCGATCGCCCCCGCTGATTTCGAGAAGGAAGTCCTGAAGCACGAGCCCGTGACCGCGGTCGTGTTCACGCGCCTGAACGTCCCACGGTGCGTGAACGAATCGAGGGCGGTCGCGAAGGCGGTGACGAAGATGTACGGCCAGGTCACGATCGGGGAGGTGAACGCGTCGGACCCGGCGGCGTTTGACCTCGCGGAGCGGTACGCCCCGGCAGTCGCGGAGGCGGTGAAAGCCGCTGCCGCCGCCGAGGATGAGGACGAGGACGGGAAGTGCCTCGACGTCGTCGTCTTCCCGCACGGCGCGGAGAAGGAAGACTCCGACCCGGACACGTACCAGGGCGAGATCACGGAGAGCGCGCTCGGGAACTGGCTGTTCGAGTCCGTCCCGGACTTTGTCATGCCGCTGAAAGCGATGCTCGTCGACTCGTTCCTGCAGCAAAACCTCATGAAGCCGAAGCTCGTGCTGTTCCACGCCGGGAGCGAACCCCCGCGGGAGTTCGTCGCCCTCGCGGCGAACTTCCAAGAGGACTTCATGTTCGCCTCGATCCCTGCGAGCGACGCCGCGAGCAAGGCGCGGTTCCAGGTCGACGCCGTCCCCGCGATGCGTCTGATGTACATCCCGATGAAAGACGGCGAGACGCCGACACAAGACGTGCAGTACAGCGCGGCGGCGTACCCGTCTCCGGTGCTGCGTTACGTCGAGATGCACCACTGGCTTCAGCAGGTGCAGATTCAGATCTTAGGGAAGGACATCGGTCAGGAGCGCGCGGCGAAGAAGACCGCGGAGCCGGTCGAGCTCGTCGGCTCCCCGGAGGAGCTGGACGAAAAGTGCGGCGCGAGCGGGTTGTGCGTCGTCGCGTTCGTGAGCCAAGAAGAGGGCGTGAAGAAAGACACGGACGAGGCCGTGATCGCCGCGGTGTCGAGAAACATGGTCGAGAAGCCGTTCAAGTTTGTGTACGTCGATCCGGCCGCGCAGCGGTCGTTCGCGAGCGCGTTCGAGGTGACCGCGTCCGACGTCCCGACCGTGACGGTCGTGAGCATGCGGAAGAACCGTTTCGCGACGTACCGGAAGACGTTCAACGCGGACGGCGTCGCGGAGTTTCTCCAGGACGTTCTGAACTCGAAGCAGCGCACGCAGATGATCCAGGAGATCCCGAAGCTCGTCCCCGGCGGCGAAGAACCGGAGGTGATCGAGGAGGTGATCGTCGAAGAGGAGTTCGACCTCGCAGACATCATGAACGAGGAAGTCGAAGGCGAAGCCGGTATGAGCAAAGAAGAGCTCCAGGCGAAGATCGAGAAAGAGATCGAGGAGGAGGCCGCGGCCGCGAAAGAAGCGGAGGAGGAGGCGAAGCGGAAGGCAGAGAAGAAGGCGAAGAAGAAGAAAAAGAAGAAGACGACGAAGAAGGACGCCTCGGAGCTGTGAGCGGATCGACGACGCGCTCGGTGAGGTCGCTCAGTTCGGTGGTGTAAAATTACAGTTGCAATCAATCTTCGCCCGCGGCGGTCTCTTCGTCGTTTAATATCATTCACGTAATACGGCATTCATCTCCCCCTCCCCTCAGCGCGTCTTCTGCTTCTTGCTCGCGCGCACAGCCTCCTCATTCAGGCGTGTCAGCTCCGCGATGGCTTTCTCGTACTTCGCATTGAGATCGTCGTACGCCTTCGTCGTGTCCTCCAGGGCTCTCTTCATCCTCTCCTTGTGGGCCGCCGCGGACTTTCGGTTGGCCATGATGCGGTTGTACTTCACCGGGTTCTCGGTCTTCAAGCGTTCGAGCTCCGCGTCGCTCACCGCGTTGGAGTACTGCTTCTTCTTCTCGGACGACGGAGCCGCCGGTTTCTTCGGAGCAGCAACCGGTTTCTTCGGAGCCGCAACCGGTTTCTTCGGAGCCGCAACCGCTTTCTTCGGAGCCGCAACCGCTTTCGTCGCCGCCGGCGGCGTGGTCGTCTTCGTCGTCTTCGTCATCTGCGCGCGCTTCTTCGGCGGCACGGTCGGGACGGCGATGGGCGACTTTTTCACCGCGTCGTTGTCCCCCTCGCGTTTCACCGTCGCGAGCGCCGTGCGTTTCGTTTTCGTTCGCGGTCCCCGAATAACGTCTGGAACGTTCGAAGCGGGACGCGTCGACGGCGGCGGCGCCGCGTCGGGTCCGCGCTTCGGGACCGCGCGCGGCGACGGGGCCTCGTTCTCGTCCGTCGCCGTCGAGGCGGTCGCGGCGGGCGGGCGCATCCTCGTCGAGCGCATGGGCCTGCGAAGGAGCGGGTGAAGGTGAGCCGAGAGCCGCGACCGAGAGCCACTGCACGACGCGCGGACTCCTGTCCGAGAGGGGTAAAAAGGGACACAGCTGTGCGTCGAGGCGCGCGCGCACCGAGGGTTGTGCCGCATCGCGCCCATGACCTCCGCAGCCTCAGCGCCGCGCGGAGTGATATCCGCCGGCGGCTGCGAGCTCGCGCGCGCGATCGTCGCGGGCGTGCACGGGCTGCGCGGCGTCGACGTGAACGCGTTCGCCGCGCGGCGCTCGCGTTCCCCCGCGTTCGCGGGCGACGCGCGGTGCACGTCCGACCCCACGTGCGCGGCGATGAGCACCTTGTGCGGCGTCGACTCGAGCGCTCGCGGGGGCGACGTCATCGCGACTGACGGCGCGCGATCCATCTGCGCGCGGATCTGGCGGAGGATCTCCTCGGGCGGCTCCCCGAACGGGTCTATCTCCAGCTCCGCGAGGTGCTCGAACGACGACGGACCGCCGTGCTCGTGGAACGCGGCGTCCGTGCCTTGCGTGAGCGGCTCGAGGCTGCACGCGACTTCCTCGAAGCTCTGCGTGTTCGCGTCCATGTCCACGATACGAGGGCGGGGGCGGGGGGAGGAAGGACGGAAGGGCGGGGGCGCGAGGGCGGCGGCGAGAGGGGCGCGCGGAGGAGTGCGCCGCGCGAGGAAACCTTCTTAAACTTTTTCGTCGTCTTGATTTCGCTACACTTCTCACGCTCCACGCCTCTGCTCGCGCGCTCACAACAGCAACCACGCGGCGAGACCCCAGAACGGCACAAACTTACACGCCGCGGGCGCGTCCTTATCCAACTCCCCGATGAGAAACGCCTGCCACACCGAGAAGAACGCGATGTCCACGACGAACGCCAACGACACCCGGTCCGACGTCATGAGCTCGCCGAGAAACGCCGCTCTCTGCGCGAGGTCGCCGCCCACCTCCGGGTCCGCGCACAGCGCCCACCACACGGACAAGACCCCGACGAGCAGCCCGCTCGCGCCGAACGCTTTAGACAACAACCCTTTCTCCGCTTTCGTGACTTCCACCGGCCCGTCTGTCGTCGTCAATTTCGTCCGCTCCCACGCCGCGGGCGCCGGCGTGGCGAACCGCTGCGCCATGAACGGAAGCATCAACGCGTTCGTGAGGAACATCGCGCCGCCCCACACTTTCGTCGTGTCGATGTCGCGGCCTTTTCGATCCATCAGAAGCGGGGGGAGAAGCATGAAAATAAACGCCTCCGCGAAATTAAACACCCCGAGGGTCACCGGGTGCACCTGCGGCGCGGCGCCGAGGAGGTCGACGCCGAACTTGTTCAGCAGCGGCAAGACGAAGAAGAAATCCGTGGACTCGGCGATGACCTCGTTTAACGTCTCCGGCGCGACCGCCCACGCGGGCTCGCCCGGGAGGCCTTGCCACCCGGGAGGCGATAGGAGGAGGACGAACCAGTACGCCGCGCCCATCGCCGCGAGGGTCGCCGCGACGGGGATGTTCGCCTCCGTCGTCGTTGCGGCGGCGGCGGCGGCTGCGTCTGCGGCGGCGCTCTCCGCCGCCGCGGTGGCCGCGGTCGCGTCGCCACCCCCACCCCCCGCGGCTCTCTTCTCTTTCTCCTTCTTCAGCTGTTCCTTCACGAGCGGCGCGACGAGCCGGATGATCGAGAACGACACGTCCCCGAGCTTCAGCGGCGACTCCACGACGTCTCGCGCGTACGCGAGCTTGCCTGTCGTCTCCGAGATTCGGTACAGGCTGGCGCCGCGCGCGTTCGGGAACGGCTCGCCCTCGAGCTCGACGTACCACGTCATCCCGACGGACTTCCCTCCGCCGTCCGTGCACTCGTCGATTATGAACAGCATGTCGTCCGGGATCCCGTCGCAGCTCTCTTCGAAGAGCTTCTTCACCGCGGCTTTCCCCTTGAACGGCGTCGGGAAGTTGAAGTCTTCGTACAAGATGTCGTCGTCCACGAACTCGAGCGCCGCGGCGACGTCTCTGCGGTTGATCGCGTCGTACATCCCTCGCACGACCGTCTCCGCGGTGGGCGTGGACGCGCTCGCGATCGTCGAAGAGCGGCGCGAGGGAGCCGCCGCCGATGCGCGGCCGACGGACGCGGAAGAACGATGAGGCACCAGCCGCGCGTGCCCACTCTTCGCGCTGGCGCGCGCGGACGCGGTCGCGCGCGCGACGACGCGCGTCGCGCTCGCGCTCGCGCGCGTCGCCGTTCGACGCCCGGCATTCAGACGCGGCGTCGCTCGCGCGGACGGCGCGGCCGTGGAGGTGAGCATGACGACGGGGCGCGACGACAGCGCGCGTTCGGTCAGTGCCAGGCCGGATGTCGGAGCTCGACGACGTCACCACCAACCGTCGTCGCCGCTCGTTTCGCCAGTCGAAAAAAGCAGATCTCCGTACGTAGTACAAATTCAGACTGACTCGCATACAGATTCGAGGGTAGCGCGACGAGCGATCTCTCAGAGACGCGCTGTGATTGGCCAATCGCGTTTTCTGGCTAAGCGAGGGATGATGTGTCACCGCGACGCCGCCGTCGTCCGCCACTGCGAGCGCGCAAGCGACGCATCACCTCACATCGTCGCGTGAATCATGTCCGCTTTCGTCATGACCGCGTCGTCCGCGACCGCGAAAGTCACCGCGTCCTCGGCGAAGGGCAAGGTCGCGTCCACGAAGCAAAGGGCTTCCGTCGTTCCCTTCCGATCGCGCGTGAAGACGTCCGCGACGATGGAGGCCGCGACCGAGAACGCCGCGTCCTCGACCGCGTCCCAGAAGTACTACTTCTGCCTCGCGAACGCGGACTTCATGCTGAACGACGAGAACAACGAGCACTTCCCCGAGGTCCTCCGCGAACGCCGCCGATTCTACCGCGAGACGAACAAAGATCAGGACTTCTGGGTCGTCCCGAACCCGGCGTTCCTGGACGCGATGCCGGACGTCGCGAAGAAGGTGCGCCAGCCTTGCGTCGCGGTCGTCACCACGGACGAGGTGTGGAACAACTTCGTGAAGCTCCGCTTGGATCGCGTGTACAAGGGATGCGTGGAGGGGACCGCGGAGGAGTGCCTCGCGATGAAGTCGCCGATCGCCGCGGATGCGTTCCCGGCGCCGGACACGTCGAAGTGGACCGCGCCGTACGCCAAGTACGCGCCGGGCTGGTGGGAGGCGTTCTACCCGGGCAACGAGAACGCGTAACGTGATGTATGATGCACACATCCACATCGCGTGTGTCGTGCCGTGCGCGCATCGTCGATCGCGGACGGCGTCGGTCGTGCGCTCACTCGTTCGAGGCGGCCGAGAGAGGAGGAGAGGAGGTTGGCGGAGAGAGACGACGCGGCGCCGCGGAGGAAATATTCGCGGCGACGTGGGGTCTCGTCATACATATGATATTACGACAAGCTGGCTAGCAGACGGTTCTAATATACAAACGAGCGTCGATCGATCGCATCGCACTCTCTGTTGATGAACACTTGGGCTACTTTCCCTCCCTCCCCTCTCGTCGCTTAAAAGACCCGGTGTTGCGCGTACATCCCGACGACGACGGCGAGGAGCCACGCGCCCACCGTCCCGGTCGGGTTGGCCGCGAACGACACGATCGCCGGGCCGGGGCACATCCCCGCGAGCCCCCACCCCGCGCCGAACATCACGCCGCCTAAGAGGAGGTTCTTGTCGATGCCTCTGTTCTTCGGCGGCACGGAGAACTCCCTCGCGCAGTGCGGCTTCGTCTCGCTCTCGCTGCGCGCGAAGGCGGGAATCGCGAGCCCCATGGCGCCGCCCATGACGAGCATCAGGCTCGGGTCCCACGACGACGCCGTCGCGGATAAAAACCCGCTCACTTTCGCGGCGCGGCGCATTCCGCTGATGCTCAAGCCGAGCCCGAACACGAAGCCGCTGATGACTTCGGCGACGAGGCCCAAGGTGTCGTGGAAGTCCGTGTGCTCGCCGTCGTTTTTCTTCGCGTGCGCGCGCGCGAGCTGGCCGAGACCGAGAAACGACGCCGCCGCCGCGGCGATGATCTTCCCGTACCCGATCATCTCCTCCGCGCTCGGGAGCTTCATTCGATCGAGCGCGCTCGCGGGATTCACCCCGAGCGCGGCGTTCGTGTCGAAAAGCGTCGCGGCCGCGAACCCCGTCGCCATGAAGAGGACGGTGTACGCCATGGACCTCGGCGCGAACCGCGAGTTGCCGCAGATGCCGTGGCCGGACGTGCAGCCGTTCCCGAGGCCGCTGCCCGCGCCGACGAGGAGCCCCGCGACGACCGTGCGCGTCAGCCCCGCGGAGGGTTCCGCGACCTGGTCCGGGTTCATGTACGCGTCCGCGAGCCCGGAGCCGACGAGCCCGGCGAGGAACGCGAACCTCCATCTCGACGTGTCTCCGATGGTGACGAGGCCCTTGAACGATCCGGAGATGCCGAGGACTCGGCCGGTGAGGAGGAGCTTCCCGACGGTCGCGACGCCGAGAATAGCGCCGCCGATGAGCGCGTGCGCGGGTTCGAAGTGGAGGTGGACGGACATGACGACGACGACGACGACGACGGCGGGAGCGCGGCGAAGTATGACGCACGAACCAGATTCCGGTGACACACACTTCACGCGGTTCGGGCAAGTCCGATATCCGACAGCGCGCGCCCCCCTCGCGCGGCCGGCCAGCCGTAAAAAGGCGGTCAACGGCTTTGCGCCGCGAGCCGCGGGCCCCGCGACCACTTCCACGGCGCTTCCGCGCGCACGGCGAGATGTCGACGCATAATGTGACCGGAAGAGGGTGCGTCTCGCCCTAGAACGCTCCCCCCGCGCTCGCGCGTCGTCCGCCGCGCCCCCGCGTCCGCGCGGAGACGACCGTTTTCTCGATTTCCCCGAGAGCACTCTGCGAGCGCCCGCCTCAGATGTCTCCAACCATCCGCCTCCCTCGTCCTCCCCCGCGACGCTCCCAATGACGGTCTCCGCGACGCCACCGCCCATCGCGCAGGAGTCGATCGTCCCCGAGCGAGGGCACGAAGCGCTCGAGCACGTCCGCGAGCGCGCGCGCGCTCAACAAGACCGGCGGCGCGTCGTCCACGCGCGACGCGTCCCCGCTCGGGACGAACGGCGCGAGCGCGACGCGGTCGTCCGCGCGCTCCGCGGGGGGCGCGCCCGCGAAGCCGCCGTCGCAGATCTCGCAGGTGTTCTCGCACACCGGACGCTCGTCGTCGTTCGCGTCGACGTCTTCGTCCGTCGGCGCGGGCCCGGACCGCCTCTGCGCCGCGACCGAGCTCGCGGCTCGGTTCTGCGTCCACTGCCGCGGCGCGCACGTCGCCGGCGGGGTGAAGCACAAGGCGTACTACACCGTCCAGGACCGGTTCAAGGCGCTCTCGATGGACGTCACGGACCTGGCGCGGATGTACAAGGCCGCGACGTTGCCCGCGGAGAAGGACAGCGGCGCGTTCGGGGGCACGGACTGCCTCCGGTGGAAGACGACGGGTGGACCGGAGGATCCGGAGTTTGACCTCGAGCGGTGGCTGCCGCTCTTCGTCGACGGCGCGCGCGAGACGAAAGAGCCACTGCGTCTGTTGGGCGTCCAAGGCTCAAAGCAGATGCTGCGGTTACCTTCCGAGAGGATCATTCCTCTCGTCCCATCGCTCGTCGCGCCGCTCCGCAGAGGCTTGAACACGATGGACCCGATCTCCGTCGCCGCGATGTTGGACATTCTCCGGTTTCTCCTCACGCGGCACGAGGGCGCGTGCGACGCGTTGTTGAAGTGCGACGGATTCCGACGGATGCTCCCGGCGACGAACTTGATGCTGAACAATAAGACGCGCGTGCGGGTGGGGTACGATAACAAGCGCATCGGCGGCGACCAGCAGATGCTCAAGGATTTCATCCGCGAGGTGTTGTTGTTGATGTGCAAGCAAGGCGGGGACAAGGGACGGGCGCTGATTCGGTCGTACATGCCGTCGTTCTTCGAGTGAGCGACGCGACGTTCCTCGCGACGATGGACGATGATCGATGAACGCAGTGCGATGCGTGCGAACTAAACCCTAGAGATAAAGAATATCTACTGTACACGTGACTTCAGCGGTCGTCATCGAAGGTGCATCTGCAGCGTGGCGCGCGTGGCCTTCAACACGCGACACTCGATCGTCTCCCTGCCGAGCTTGACGTGCGCTTCGAAGCGATGACACCCGCTGAAGCCGTAGTACTTCCCGTCCACCTCTAAGACGTCGATCGGCTCTTGAAGCCCGACGTCCGCGATCGATTCCATGAGCCACTTCACCTTCTCCTGGTCGTTCGCGCGCGTCTTCCCGAGCGGTCGAGCGATCTGATCTATCCGAACCGTCTTGTACGATCTCCGCGCCTCGAGCTTCGCCTTGTGCGGGGACACCGGGAACGCGCTCTCCGCGCCGCCGTCGCTCTTCTTCGAGGCGGTCGCGGCGACGCGGACGACGACTCGGTGGATGGCGACGGGCGCGAACGCGCTCGCCATCGTCGACGCGCGCGAAGGGACTGACGCGACGAGCCGCTCACGTCATCACGTCGGTCGTGACGAAAAAGACTCGCGCGCGGTCGTCATCAGCGAAACATGACACCCCCGCGTTCGCACTCCATCCGCGCGCGGGCGCCGCGGGCGGCGATGTCGGGCACCGCGCCCAAGCAACACGAGCGCTCGCCGCTGCTCGCGAAGGATGGAACGATCCTACCCCTCGACGCGCCTCATTCGAAGCGACGGAACGTGCACTGGTTCGGGCTCATCTTCATCATCCTCGGCGAGATCGCCGGGCAAGGCACGTTCACGCTCCCGAAGCAGATGAGCCGTCTCGGGTGGGTCCTCGGGACGATCACGTGCTTGGGATTCGTGGGATTGAACGCGCTGTCACTGCGCGTGATGCACGCGATGTCGACTAGGGTGGAGGGGGAGGGGTTCACGCGCACGGGCGACGTCGCGACGCGTCTCCTGGGCGAGCGCGGGGGGAAGATCGCGCGCGTCGTCGTGCAGCTGTACCTCTTCAGCCTCATCGCCGCGGACCTCAACGCCATGGGGAGATCGGTGATGAACTTCTGCTTCCACACGCGCGTGTGCATGCCCGTCGCGTCCGCGCTCGCGGTCGCGATGGCGCTGCCGTTCGCGCAGTTGAGGGCGTACGGCGACATCACGTTCATCGCGTCGTTATCCCTCCTCGCGCTCGCGCTCTGCGTCCTCCTCCTCGTCTTCGCGGACGACGCGGGCGCGCACATCGTGAAGACGTCCACGTCGCTGTCGCCGTCTAACGACGTCGCTGACGTGTTAACCGGGATCGGGGGGTTCTTCTTCGCCGCGGGCGGGGGGCAGTGCGCGTTCTTCGAGTACTTGTCGGAGATGGAGACGCCGGCGGATTACCTGAAGACGGTTTCGACGACGGCGCCCACTCTAATTGCGCTGTACTACGGCACCGCGTCGTACGTGTACTCCAAGTACGGCACCGGCGCGCCGGGGTTCTTGCTCGACATCCTACCGTTCGACGGGCACCGGTACGCGGGAAACGCGCTGTTCGTGTTCCACCTGATCGTGTCCTTCGTGATCCTCAACGCGGCGCTCTTGCGCGGATTCGTGACGCGCGACGTGACCGACAAGTCGTGGAGCGCGCGCGCGGAGTGGGCGACCATGTCCGTCGTCGTCCTCGGCGCCGCGTACGTCTTATGCAACAGCGTGAACCTCATCGAGAACCTCGTGGGGGCGATCGGGGCGCTGTTCCAGCCGGTCATCGTGATGTGTCTTCCGGCGACGTACGCGCTCGTCGCGATGAAAGGCGAACGCGGGAAACGCGCGGAGAGCGTTCGAGTCGCGCTGAAGTGCATGATCGCGTTGGGCGCGCTGCTCGTGCCGCTGCTCACCGCGGGGGCGCTCAGGACGACGATCGCGGACGCGAAGGACGTCGCCGCGCCGTTTTCGTGCGGGGTGTGCGTCACGAAGGCGTGCGCGGCGGCGGCGCGGTGAGGTTCGCGTCGGGGCCGGGCTCGGCGGCGAGGACGCCGGGGGGGGAGGGGGCTGGACGCGCGCGGCCGCGCGTGGGGACGTCCGCGGCGCGCTGCGACGGCGTGCGTTCGGGGGGAGTTCGTAGTTTAGGTATGTGTTGCTTAGGTATGTAGCGCGCGACGTGAGGTGAGGCGAGGCGGCGCGGCGCGCGGCGTCTCGTGAATGAACACAGCAGACTGGTGCGTGAAACTCGGGATTCATCGCTGTCGAGAAAAACACGTCTCGATCCCTAGGTCGCACTCGGTCGCGCGCGCGGCGTCTGCGCTGCCGCGATGGCGTTGAAACGCGGGGCGGTGGTCGAGATCGAGGCTTTAGCCTCCGGGGACGATGGCGACGGCCCGTTCGTGATTCACAATCCGCATCTCCCGAAGGGACGGTTCCCGTCGGGGACGACGTTCCAGGCGTGGACGCGCGACGCGCCGTCCGATGACGACGATTCCGCGAATAGACGCGCCGAGGACGTCATCGTCCGCGGGAGGACCGACGGCGTGGATTACGTCGGGAAGAACTTCCTCGAGGAGAAGCCTCGCGAGGCGGACCCGTGCCACATGCCCACGGACGCGTGCGTGTACTTCGTCGCGCGCGTGAGGAAGCTGTCCGGAAATGATGTCGGCGGCGGCGGCGGCGGCGGCGTCGGCGCGGGCGCGACGCACGCGATGGCGATCGCCCCCGTGGCCGGCGGCGCGATATTCCCCATCGAGACGCGATGCCACGCCCTGGAGTACGACCCCCCGGCGGTGACCGGCCCGGTCGAGGACATGGACGACCCGGAGACGCGCAGGATGGCGAACGCGCGCCTGACCGCGGCGTTCTCGTCGCAGAAGCGCCAGCGAAAAGTCGCTCGCGTGCGCGCGGAACGCGCCGTCGACGCGTCCACGTTCGCGTCCTCCTCCGCGCTGCAAGACGCGCTCGCGGCCGCGACCGCGAACGAGATGAGCGCGAAGCAGCTCTCGGAGCTCGCGGGCGCGAATAGGAACATCCCGGGCCACGACGTGGACGCGACCAACCCGAGCGACGCGTTTCCGTTCGAGCTGTTCCCGCTGCTCGACCTGTTGGACCGGACGCGGTGGAAAGATCTCAGCGAGGCGTCGAAGAAGCCGTCGAAGATGAAAGAGCTCGAGGCGGACGGGCACTTCGACGCGTACACGCTGTCGTTGGTACCAAAAATCGCGGAGGGCACCGGGGTGCCCGGGGGCGATAAGCACGAGGAGAGCAGGCGGCGGAAACTCCGCGCCAAGTCGCTCGCGGCGTTGGACTTTTTGATCAAGTTTTACGTCCACAAGGGCGTCGTCGTCGAGCGCAGAGAGAAGAAGAGGAAGGGCGAGGAGGAGATCGAGATCGACAGCGCGGTCCCGAAGCCGTGGATATTGCTGTGGACGGACGAGAGCAAGGTGCACCCGTTCGTGCAGCGCGGCGTCGTGGACGCGTTCACGGAGCTTCAACGCTCGGAGGACGGGACGCTTCCGGGCGCGGACGAGGCGAAGCGGTACGTCCGACCGAAGAGGTCTAAGGACTTGCTGTGTATGCACGTCATCTTGATGGCGCTCCGCGTGTGCGACTGGACCCTCGACGTCACCGCGTTAGGGAAGAAGATGAAAGAGAGCTTGAAGGAGTTGATCCCGCACTGCAAGGAGCTCGGGTGTAAGTTGTCGAAGGAGGGGACGGCGAAGACGGGGGGGGTGACGACGTTCGCGACGCTGCCGCTGGACGGCACGAAGCGGCTCGGGGATTTCTTGCCGGAGATTAAGCGACGGCCGCAGGCGGCGAAGAAGCGGGAGTGATCCTCTCGAGAGCACGGACGAGCGTAGATTAGGTACACGTAGCGGCGGTGTAATCTCAGAAAATGACGCACAGCAAGAGAGCGGCACGAGGCCATCCGACTGTTTAAAAAAAGCCTGGGCACGGCGGCCTCTTCCGCCATCCGACGACGCCCGGGGCACGCACGTCACTCCGCGGATCGATTCGAGGCACGAACGCGCCGGGGTCGCCGATCACCATGGCGAGCTCCTCGGACATCATTCTCCGCAGCGGCTCTCTGCTTAAAAAGTACGCGCCGCGCCCGCGCACCGCGACTCTTCCTTCCGTTGTGGCCATCGTTTTCGCCCTCGACTCTCGCTGACGCCGCCCCCACCCCGCCGTCGCCGTCGTGATCTCAGATACAGCCACTACCTCCCCGAGGAGAAGCATGGCACCGCGCCCGCGAGCAAGGACGCGGATTCGTACACGCAGATGCTGTACGGAATGAACAACCAGCTCGAAGATCTCATGGAGCGCGCGGAGGAGGCGAAGAAGGAGAAAAACCGCGCAGCGATCGCGACCGCGAACGCGGAGATTCGACGAGGGAAAAACTACCTTCGCGAGGAGCTCCCGAAGCTTCGGAAGCTCATGTCGAAGAAGAGCAAGGGGGTGACGGACGAGATGAGAGCGGAGCGCGAGCAGGAGGTCGCGGACTTTGAGTACAAGATCGAGTGCGTCCCCGACGGGGTGACGAAGGCGCCGCCGCCGCCGCCGCCGCGGCTCTCGGAGGGCGGCGGCGGCGCCGCGAGGCACGTCACCTTGGACATGGCGTCCATGGCGGAAAACCCGACGTTTAACATGGAGCACACGGAGGAATCGAGGGCGTTCAACAAGGAGTTTGAGAAGAGTAAAAAGATACAAGACGAGGGCTTGGACGAGATCTCGAAAGGGCTTCGCGTGCTGAAAAACTTGGGGGGGGAGATGGACGAGGAGATCAAGCGACAGGAGCCGATCATGGACACCATCGACACGAAGATGGACACCGTGACCGCGGAGATGAGGACCGCGAACGGCAGGCTCAAGTCGATCATCACGTCGATGCGGAGCACGCGGCACTTTTGCATCGACGTGACGCTCATCTTCATCATCCTCGGCGTCGCGCTGTACCTCGCCAACTCCTTCGGTTGAGCGACGGATAGCGCGACGGTGATAGCTTCTAGGATTTATTTACAGTACGTGTACCGCACGCGAGGAAGAGTGTGTTGCGTTTCGTTCGTCTCGTGTGTTTTACAGCGCGCGCGTGCGCGTCGCAGCCTAAAAAATGAAACATGCGTCAGTCTTCCTCCCCGTTCTTCTTCTCGTCCTCTCGTCCGTCCGTGATCGCGCCGTCGTCCTCACGCATGATCGTCGTCCCATCCCCCCCGTTTATTTATTTATTTTTCCTTTCTCTGTTCTTTCTTTAAAGTTCGCGCGCGCGAGGCGACCGTTCGCTCAGTCGAGGTTCTTCGGCGACGGGTATTTCTTCTCCGGGGATTTCATCTCCTTCGCGGCGGCGGGCGGGTACATGCGGTCCATGATCGGCTTCACGTACGGCGCGGCGACGTTGCCAACCTTCGTGACGTACGGCCCCGCGACCTCGACAGCCTTGTTGTAGTACGGCGTACCAATCTCCACGGCGCGCGCGGCCACCGGCGTCGCCTTCTCCACCGCGGCGACGACGGCGGGGTACTTCAGAACCGTCTCGTACGCCGCCTTGACTCTCTCGAAGAGCTGCGCGTCGTCGATCTTCGCGCGCGCTTCCGCGATCGCGGCCGTGATGGCGCACGTGAGCTCCGTCGGGAGCTTCACCGCGCGCGCCTTGAGCGTCTCGAGCGTCGCTTCGATCTTCTTGAAGTACTCCTCGCGCATCGCGTTGAGTTCCTCTACCTTCCCGGGCGCGGCGGCGTAGACGTTCTTCGCGTACGCGACCGGCGCGGAGGGCGCGATGCGCGTGTCCCAGATGCTCTGGAGCATGCTCACCGCGGTGTCGACCTGACGGATGGGGTGGATTCGAACGGACGGGGGGAAGAGAAGACGTCGGTCCGCGGTTGTTCGTTTTTTTCCGCGATATTTTCGCGCCGGGCACTCGAGTTCTCATCGCGACCGGGGGACGGATCGTTCGAAGCGCGCGCGCACCTTCTCGTCGACGGTGGTAATGTATCCGGGGTACTTCTCGGACACCTTGGACACGACCGGGGCGCCGTACGACTTGATGAGGTCCTCGATCTTCGTGATGGAGCCCTGCGAGAGAAGGAGCGCGACGCGGGGAAGAGGAGAAGATGAGAAGTTGAGGCGCGTTTCTCCAGAGAACGAACACAGCTGGCGAGATCTCGCGCGCGAACGGCGTCGCGCGCGTCGCGTCGCGCGCGGTATCGCGCGCGATCGCGCGGGCGAATTCAAGAAACGATCATGAACGTAAAGACGGACGCGCGGGAAGCAAACTCGCGCGCGACGTCGTCGCCGTTCCGCGCACCTTCAGCGCGTTCGTCTCCTTCGCGGAGGTGTAGTACCCGCACGCTTTCGCGAACGCGGTCGTGCCGGTGACGTAAGCGAACGAGTTCGCGGCCGCGGACTCGACGAACGCGAGGCGCTTGAGATCGGTGGGGGTCTGCGCGACGGCGGCCATGGTTGCTTTCGGCGGCGTTCTCTCTCGAGCGGAGGGAGCGCGCGTGGAATGACGCGCGACGGGCCGCGTCGAACGAAGTCGATGGCTGTCGAGTTCGTCCTCGAAACGTCGCTCGGGGACACTCGTTCTGTCCGACGTGGACGCGGAGTCGGCGGAATTAGACCGTCGTCCTCGAGTTAAATGGCGGATTCGATGCGTGGCAGCGTGGTATCGAAAAGGAACAGACGGAAAAAAAATAAAGCTGCGCAGGACGACTCCGGCCGACAGATCGGTCGCGCGGTCGCGGGGGACGATGCGGCTCACCCCGATCGCGCGAATGGCGCGGCTGGTGAACAACCACTCCAGCGTCGCCCCCGGGCTCGCGCCGGTGCTGAAACACCTCGCGGAGCGGCTCCCGGAGACGGACACGGTCACGCCAGGGCGGCTCGCGAAGACGCGCGGCGTGGCACGAGATTTCCGCGTCACGTTCGGCGCGTCCGGACCCGAGCTGAGCGGGTTCAAGCTCATCGCGCGGAAGGGGAAGTCCACGCAAGAGGTGTTCGTGACGTCGAAGCTGAGCCGGGAGGAGATGGAGGCTCACGTGGGGTGGTGCGTGAACAAAGTGCACGGGTGACGGACGAGCCGCGAAGACGAACGCGAATCACTCTCGACACGCCGCGCTCCGCCGCTACCTCGTCGCGCCGTCGACGGGCACGCTCGGGTCCAGCACCCAGAGCGTGATCGCGTACCTCGCGTCCGCGCCGCCGCCGTCGCTACCACTACTCCTACCCAGCAGCGGCGTCACCTCGTGCGCGACCTCGCGGCTGTCGAAGATCACGAGCCGCCCGCCGCGCGGATCCACGTCGACGACTCTCCGCGACGGCTCGCCGCCGCCGCCGCCACCGCCGCCGCGGGACCGGTCGTCGTCGTCGACGACGACGTCGTGCAACCGCAGGCTGCCGCCTCGCGCGGCGGCGTCCCACGCGCTGTTGAGGTAGAGGATCGCGGTGTACGCGCGCGCGTTGACGTACCAGCCGGACTGTCGACGAACGAACGACGAAGGGAGAGGACGCGGATGGAACGGAACGGACGCGTCAGTCGGACGCGGCGCGTCCCGGCCGTCGCGACGCCGCGGGTAGCGGGACGGACGGCCAAATAGAATTAGGGCCCTAGCTTTCGAGACGAGTGCACCGCGGGACGGGCAGACGCGCACCGGCGTGCGGACGTTATCGAGATGCCGCTCGTACTTCGCGCCGACGCCTCGGTACACCCCAAGCTGCGCGACGTTCGGGACGCGCAAGCGCGACTCGCGCGCGCTCGACAGCTGCGCCGCCGCCGCCGCCAGCGTCGCCACCGCCGCCTTCGCGAGCGGCGGCGCGGCGACGCCTCGCGCGCCGCCGCCCTCGACGCCGCCGCCGACGCCGCCGCGCCATTCTAGCCACGCGACCGCGTCGCTCCGACCGCCGTCGGCGCCTCTCTCCCGGAACATCGGCGTCATCGCGCGTCCGCCGTCCGCGTCGACGACCTCGCGGCGGAGCTCCTCGCGCGTCGCGCTCGCGACGTCGACGTCGAGGACGCCGTCGACGACGACCCATCCGCGCTCGCGAAGCGCTCGCATCGCGTCCGGGGATAACGGCGGCTTCAGCGGGGGCGCCGCGGGCGCGGGCGGCGACGCCGCGGCGAGCACCGCGGCGGCGTCCTCGCCCTTCGTCGCGCCGCGCAGCTCCTCGTTCAGGACGACCGCGCCGTCTATCCATCGACCGACGACCGCGAGCTCCGCGTTCGCGCCCGCGGGCTTTCGCATCACGACCGCGCTGTTTAAGTCGATCACCCACGTGTTACCTTCGTCGTCCTTCTCGATGATCACGTTCTCGTCATCGTCCTCGGCCCCCGCCATCGCGGGCGGCGCGGCGCGCGGTAACAACTGACGTCTGACTGGACGCGAGCGTCCAAGTCACGCTGATGATTGAAGAGATCCCGTTTGCGTTTGAACGAGACGGGTCGTCCGCAGTCTCGCCCGCGCGTTCGGGGCACGCGCACCCCCCCGCCAACGCGGCGTATCGCCCCCGCGGCGTACGCGTAGTCATGGCGCCGATCGTTCTGGACGACGACAGCGACGATGACGTCCCGCTGTTCGCGCGCCCGCGCCCGCCGATCGCGAAAAAAGACGAGTCGTCGAGCAGCGAGCCGGAGTGGATGAACACGTTCAAGTCCCCGGTGCAGAAGATCGTGGACGACCTGAGCTCGGACGACGACGTCCCGTCCGCGGCGGCGATGCGGACCGCCGGGACCGCGGCGACGCCGAAGCCGGTCGAGCCGACGAAGGCGACGACGCCGCAGAAGACGACGATCAAATCCCCGCCCGCGCTCGCGGAGGAGGACGCGGACGACGACGACGACGACGACGACGTGAAGGTGGAGAAGGAGGTGAAAGCGGAGGAGACCAAGCCCGCGACTACTGCCACGGCTACTACCGCGGCGACGGCGAAGCCCGCGAAGATGCCCGGGGCCATGGGCGCGCCGACGCCGGACCGCATCGGGGAGATACCGCTGCTCATGCCGGCGACGGTGAACAGGAACAAAATCTTCTTCGAGTGCGAGGGCGCGGGCGAGTCAGTGGACTTGGAAGGCGACGTCGGCGTCGTCGGCCGCCTGCTCTCCGACCCGTCCGCGAAGTACACGTCCGGGGTGAAGGTCGACCTCAAGGGCGTGATCTACGACGCGAAGATCCTCCCCACGCCCGCGTCCATCGTCGTCCTTGCGGTGAATCAAACGGAAGCGAAGGTGGAGTGCATCGCGAACGATTACGTGCAACTGCGCAGAGACGTCACCGCGAACAACGTGGGAGGGACGTTAGAAGGGTACCTCGGCGTGGACAGTGACGACGACGATCAGCACGAGAGAGGACGCGCCGCGGCCGGGAACATGGCCGCGGCGGCGGTCAGGGGGATGGACGACGTCTCCGACGACGACGAGTTCGGCGGCGGCGGCGGCGGGAAAAAGAGGAAAGGCGCGCCCGCGGCGCAAAAGCTCGGCGCGGACGGGAAGAAGAAGAAAACCGCGGGCGGGGGCGCGGGGAGGAAGCCGGCGAAGAAGGCGAAGAAGGCGAAGGGGAAAGGGGGGAGGGGAAAAAAGAAGTAGGTTATCGATCGACGATTCGTGTTGCTCCGCGTTGACGTAGGCTGGCCGGCGGTCCCGAGAGAGGAAGTCTTTGGAAGAAATAAAACGCTTTCTCGCTGACTTGGCGAATTTACTATTCACGAACGTCACTCGTCCGCGCGCGCCGCTGACCTCACGCGCCCGCGACCTCATCGCATGGGGTTCTCCGTGATCATGGCCCTCGCGCTCCCGAGCTTCGGGCTGCTGAACTCTCGCCGAGGCGTGCACGGCCCGACCGCCGGCGGCGTCGGCGTCCCGTGGCGCGTCGGATCTCGTTCGTCGCGAAAGCCGACATCGCTCGACGCGCGCGCGTCCGCGCGCGATGACGCGGACGAAGAAACTCCACACGCAAAGCCCCTCGGCGTGCGCTTCACCGCCGCGACGCTCTCCGGCCTCCTCGCGGCGTCCCCCGTCGCGATGCCGCTCGCGCCGATGACGTCTTCGGAAACTTCGCCGAGAATGCAACAACAACGACGACCGACGTCTTCCGCGACGTCGGCGTTCGCGCCGCGGGTCTTGAACCGCGCGCTCACCGCGTCCGCGGCGGCGCCCGAGTTGATCGTCCCGTCCGGCGCGTCCACGGTCCTCGACCGCGAGGAGACGGACACGGTGAAGCTGTTCAAAGAAGCGACGCCGTCCGTGGTCTTCATCACCAACAAAGTCTTCGCGCGCGTCAACGCGTACTCGTTGGACTCCACGGAGATCCCGCGCGGCGCCGGGAGCGGGTTCGTGTGGGATACGAACGGTCACATCGTGACAAACTACCACGTCGTCAGAGGCGCGGACGACCTCGCGGTCGCGTTTCAAGGCGACACGACGCAGTACGACGCGACGTTGCTCGGATACGACGAAGACAAAGACGTCGCCGTGCTCTCGGTGAAGAAGCCGCCGACGACGTCGCCGCCGCCGATACCGCTCGGGCGGTCGTCGTCGTTACAGGTTGGCCAGAAAGTCTTCGCGATCGGAAACCCGTTCGGCTTAGACCACACGCTCACGACCGGGATCGTCAGCGGTTTGGGGAGGGAGCTCCCGAGCGGGAACACGGGGCGGCCGATCCTCAACGTCGTGCAGACCGACGCGGCGATCAACCCGGGGAACAGCGGCGGACCGTTACTGGATAGTAACGGTCGCCTCGTCGGCATCAACACCGCGATCGCGAGCACGAGCGGCAGCAGCAGCGGCGTCGGGTTCGCGCTGCCGATCGACTCCGTGAAAGGCATCGTCGAGCAGGTCATACAGTTTGGTAAGGTGACGCGACCCAACGTCGGCGTGGTGCTCGCGCCCGACGGCGCGTTGCGTCAGCTCCTCGGCTTCAACGCGGACAACACGGACGGCGTTCTGATCCTCGGCGTCGCGGACGGCAGCGCCGCGGCGATGGCGGGGATCAGAGGCACGACGCGGGACGTCGTCGACCCGTCGAAGGTTGTGTTGGGGGACGTGATCATCGGTTTCGACGACGCCGCCGTGAAGGACGCGTCGGATTTGTTTCGGGCGTTGGACGCGAGACGCGCGGGGGAGACGGTGACGCTGAAGGTGAGGAGGAACGGCGTCGGGGTCGTGGACGTGAAGGTGGCGTTGGGGGAGAAGGTGACGAAGTTTGGCGTGTAGCGGTGGCGGGGTCGTGGGGGTCGGGCGCGAGCGTCGAAGACGCCGCGTCGTCGTCGACGACGAGTGAAATGAAAAAATAAAATTAATCCCACTTGCATCGGGGCCTCCGCCAGCCTCCTTTCTGTTCGCTTTCAGTTCTGTTCGAATGCGTGACGCGAAACTCGAAAGATTCGCTGCCGCCGCCAACGGAAGGCATTCGCGCGGACGCACCACACGCGTGCTGTTCGTCGTCCCAAACGCGGTCGCGGTCGCTGCTGACGTCCCACGACCTCGGGCTTTCGCCCTCGCCCCAAACGCGGCCGGCGTTCGCGCGACGGGACGCGCGATCCACCCAACGCGTCGCCGATCGATCGAACGTTCGATCGACGCGGATCTCGATAGACGCGGATCTCTTCTGATCGAAGTTCAACGCCCCCCGTCGTGACTTCGCCATGGGCGGCGACGCGACGTACCGCGTCGTGACGGACCCGAGCGAGGGACCGAAGGCGTTCACGATTCAAACGCGCGTCACGTCCAGAGGCGAGCTCGCGGTCATCATGATGGGCGTCGACTGCGCGGAGCGAATCATGCTCCACGAGTCCGTCGGCTTCGATCTCCCCGAGGACGCCTTCGTTTTCAAGCTCGGACCGGGGACCGCGGGGGTGCTCGACCAGCTCCTCGCGCAGGGCGCTCTGAAGATCTCGCGGGTGATAGACCTCGGCCATGGCGGCAGGCCCGCGCCGCTGTGCGCGCTCACCCCGGGCGGGGCGCCGCAGCCCGCGTTCGAGGGCGCGGCGGGGGCGAACGCCGCACACGCGGCGGCGGCGACGGCGGCGACATCCGCGGCGTCGTCGGACGCGTTCTTCGACGCGCTTCGCATGGAGGAGAAGCAGGTGAGCTCGATGGCGGGTGGGGACCCGCGGTTTGGAGGGAGCGGCGGGATGCCAGCGCAGCAGCAGCAGCAGCAGCAAGGGTTCCGCGGCGCGCCCCCAGGGATGCGGCTGGGACCGCCGCCGCCGCAAACGCAGTCGCAGTCGCAGTCGCGAACGGCGCCGCCGCCGGCCGCGGGCGGCGCCGCGGGGTTGATGGCGATGCTCGGCGTCGGCGGCGCCGGCGGCGCCGGCGGCGGCTCCCCCGCGAACCCGTCCCCTCCCGTCGCGCGGCACCTCATGCCGCGGACGACGAGGGGGAGCGCCGGCGGCGGAAGCAGGATCCGAGGCGGCGGCGAGGGCTCCGCGGATGACGGATTTTTCGACGCGTCCGACGGCAGCCGCCGTTCCCCGGCGTCGATGACGCACTCGCTGCACTCGTCCACGGGGAGCCTGAACGAGCAGCGCGCGCCGTCGCCGATGGGCGGCGGCGCATCAGGGATCTTCGCGGGGGGCGGGGATCCCCTCGCGGCTTTCTTCGGCGGCGCCGGCGCGGGGTCGTCGCCCGGCCCGCCCCCGGGGATGGGTCCCCCCATGCCCGGCGCCGGTCTCATGGGAGCTCTGAGCGGCGGTAATGGCGGCGTCATGCCGGCGCGTTCGCCTCTCGGGTCCGCTCCACCGGGGACGGCGCCCAGCGGGGACGACCTTCTCGCCATGCTCGGCGGCGGCGGCGGCGGCGGCGGCGGCGCGCCGCCGATGCCCCCCATGCCCGGCGGACCGGGCGCGATGCTCAGCGCCGCGGACTTGGAAGCGCGCGCGATGGCGAGGACGTCCGATAGGACGTCCGATAAGCGCAAAGGCAAGGCGTCGAAGCCCACCTCTGGGGGCACCAGCGGCGACGACCTCATGACGATGTTATCGAACGGCGCGACCAGTCGGCTCGTGTCCGGGCCTCCCGTGCCGCCGATGCCGACGTCCGCGAACTACGTCGCGACGGATCGCGACGACGGCGTCGACGATACGCTCGGCGGCGACGGCGCGTTAGGTCTCGGGTTCTTGGGGATCACCGGGATCGACGACTTCGACCTGCCCCCGGCGGCGGGGGAGACGGGCGGCGAGAAAAAGGAGAAGAAAGAGAAGGAGAGCAAGAAGCAAAAGGAAAAAGACAAGAAGAAGAAAGACGATAAGAAGAAAGACGAGAAACCGCCGGCCGCGGACGAGGGCGAATGGCCGTGGAGCGCCGGGTTCGAACACCGCGAGAAGGAGCGCGATGCCGCGGCGGCGACGGCGGACGCGGAGACCGCCGCGGCGTTGCGAGAGGCGGTGAAGACCGGCGCCGATCGGCTCGAGCCTCTGGTGGGTAAAAAATCCGCGTACAAAGCCACGAGCGGTCTCGACGCGCCGCTCCCCGAGGACAATGTCGGACGGCGGCTGCTAAAGAAGCAAGGGTGGACGCCGCTCGTGGACCCGGCGACGGGCGTCGTCGTCGACGAGGCGCCGGTGCCGATTCCGACGCTGGCGGGGGTTCCCGCGCGCGCGGGGTTGGGCTCCACGGCCAGGGCTTCGACGAAACCCGCGGCGGAGGACGTCGACGCGGACGACGCGAACAACAAGCAGGCGAAGGTGATGGCGATGGTCGGCGAGGCGAAGGGCGCGGCGTCGAGGCCGTCGAGCATCGGGCGGGGGAAATCCGACGCGAGCGCGGACTCCGGCGGCGGGAGCGGGAGCGGCGCGTCGGGGTTGGGGTTATCGTACCTCGGCATCACCGGCGGCGGCGACGACGAGGATGAGTGGGCGGAGGATGAGGACGAGAAGACTCCGAAGGCTGCCGCCGCCGTGGAGGTCAAAGTCGACGCGAAGGACGAGACGACGCGCGCGGACCCGGAGAGCTGGGAAGACGTCGCGTCCCCGACGCCGACGAAACCGGCGAAGACGACGTACACCGTGGACGAACTGAAGTCGTTCAACGTCGGGTGCGACGCGAAACCGGCGGGCGCGGATTTAGACGTCTTCGACGGCGCGGACAAGGTCGCCGCGGCAGCGGCGGAGAAGGCGAGAGTCCTCGAGGCGAAGCTCGAAAAGGAGAAGAAGGAGAAGGAGCGCGCGGAGAAGAAGGAGAAGGAAAAGGCGGACAAGGCGGAGAAAGCGGCCAAGGCGAGAGCGGAGAAGGAGGCGAAAGCGAACGCGGAGAAGGAGGCGAAGGACGCCGCGAAGGCTGCGGTCGCCAAGTCGCGCTCGACGGACTCGCTCGACGGCCCCGCCATCGGCGGCGCGCTCGGGCTCGGGTTCTTGGGCATCGCCGCCGCGGAAACCGCCGCCGACGACGACGACGACGAGGAGACGACGGCGGCGGCGGCGAAGACGCCGGAGCCCGAGCCGTTCGCCGCGGAGAGGTCCCCGACGCCGCCGCCCGCGACGCCGACCGGGATGACCGTCCGAGAGCTCGCGGCGGCGCTCATGGCGGAGCTGCGCGGGTTAGAAGACAGGGTGGAGGTGCTCGGCGAGGAGGAGGGGCCGCTGGTGGCGCTGAGACTCGGCGCGGCGTTGGAGGCGATCCGGGACGCGCCGTTCAAGTCCATCTGACGGGCGACGCGGGTACTGTTAACTGTAGTCGATCGTCGATCGTGTCGTTTTGTTTGAACGCGAACGCGACGTGTAATACGCTCTCTCACCCCGCGCGCGCGCGATCGCGTATCGCGTCTCGTCCGCGACCGACGGCGACGGCGGCTCTTCCGTTCCGGTCGCGAAACGTTATGAAAATGCCAACTGGCACCGACAGCATCAGCGAACCGACCTGTTCGATTTCCCGCGCGGCTCGATCGAGCGGCACTCGCGCCCGCGCGTCGCCATGTCGCATGGGACCGCGGCGGAGGCGACGTACTCGTGCCTGAACGAGCTCGAGAACCCGGGACCGTGGACGACCGCGCTCGGCGTCTTCTCGATATGTTTCAGCGCCACCGTCGGCATCCCCCAAGCGTACAAGATCTACGCTCGGCGATCGAGCCGCGGGATCTCCATGGCGACGCTCGGCCTCGGGAACATCGGCGGCTTCTTATACGTCCTGAACCTCCTCATCCTGCACTACAACCAGATCGTGCTGTCGTACCAAGGCGACTTCGCGTACTGGGCGAGGGCGCAGCGCAGCGTGACGTTCGTGTGGGTCGAGCTCGTGAACTCGATCAGCATGGTCTTCGTTTTTTTCGTCGCCGCGCGCTTCGAAGAGGACGAGCCCGGAAGGTTCACCTGGGAGGCGCTGGGCATCGACATCGCGTACCGAACCCGCGACGCGACGCGCCTCTGGGCGATCGCGCAGGTGGCCATCATCTCCCTCGCGTGGTTCCCCGCGCTTCTCGTCCTCGCGTCCGAGCAGCGCTGCGAACCGCTGATGGTCTACGGCAACGCGTTGGGCGCGGTTGTCGCCGTCAACTTCGTCTGCAAGTTCATGCCGCAGCTGATCGCGTCCATTAAGGCGGAGGGGTCGCACTCGCTGTCGTACCTCACGTACGGCGTCGACGCCGGGAGCGGCGTCGTCGCGTGGGCGCAGAAGGTGTTCGTGACGGAGGAGAGGGTGTCGTCGTGGGCGCCGCCGTTGTTTTTGCACGCGCTCGAGGTGGCGACGCTGGCGATCAACTGGCGGAACGACCAGCGGAGGAAGGAGGGGAGGATGATTCGCGGCGGGGGCGGCGGCGCGGCGTTCGGGATGATCAAGCGGAGCGACGACCAGGACGACGAGGACGACGACGGCGACGGCGGCGTTTGCGGCGGCGTTCGCGGCGTCGAGTTTGGCGACGACGCGAATGGCTTGAGCGTCGGCTTCGGGTCGACGTCGACGTCTCCGCGGACGCCGCAGAGGAGCGGCGATCGAGCGCGGTTGCTCGCCGCGGAGCGCGCGGTGTGATGATGGTCGGCGGCGGCGGCGGCGGCGTTCATTTATTACCATTAGGAGCTTAGCTCATCGTAGACGGTCGCTTTTGAGGTCGACGCGTTGTTACGTTCTCACGCAAGCGTCAGCACTGTCTGGTCACGTCACGAATCGAGTCGTCCGACGCCCTCACATCCCCGCGCGCGGCGAGATGTCGTCTCGCGGCGCGGCGCCGCCCTCTCAGCGCGGGTCGTGGCGCGCGCCGTCGCCGTCCACCGCGCGCGACCGCGCGCTCGCGACGTCCACGACCGCGCGGAACGCCGTCGCGCTCGACGGAGGGGAAGCAGCGGACGACGAGAACGCGGAGGATCTGTTGTGGCGCTGGGCCTTCAACGACACCGAACTTGCGAACGACGCCGCCGCGCGCGCGAGACGCGCCGAGTCGCAGCTGGTGACGACGACCGCGCCGACGCGACGACAGCTGCGGACGGACCAGCGCGCGCACTCCAGCGCGGCGATCGACGCTCGCATCGCGGGCGACGCGTCGCGGCTGCGCTCGTGCTCTCGGAAGACGACGGAGAGCGTCGTGAGGCGACGCGTCGTCCAACACGCGCGGGACGCGCGGCGCGCGCGGGAGCGCGAGGCGTTGGCGGGTCTGCTCGGACTCCCATCGCGCGCGGCGTCGGCGTCGGCGTCGGCGTCGGCGTCGGCGTCGGCGTCGCCGCGACGGCGGCTCCTGGACGCGCCGCCGACGCTTGGACGGGAAACCGGCGACGAGAATTCGCCGCCGCCGCCGCCGCGCCTGCCCTCCGCGCCGGATATCGACCGCGCGGCGGCGGCGGCGGCGACGGCGGCGCGGCGAGACGACGCGCGCGCGTCTGTCGTAGCATCACGTGAACGTTCGCGGCCCTTCCCCGGGATGGGGCATCAAGACGCGATGGTTCGGTTCGACGGCGGCGGCGGCGGCGGCGACGACGACGACGACGGCGCCTCCTCGACGTTGTCGCTCGCGGCGGCGCGGCGGACCGGCCCGCGCGCGCCTCCGTACCCCGCGTCCGCGAAGGAAGCGAACGACGCGTGGCTGACGACCCCGCGGACGGTCGCGTCTAGCGTGGACTGCCCTAGGAACGCGCTCGCGGAGCACAACGGCGCGAACTACTTCGCGATTCGACGCATGATGGACATGCGGAACGAAACCGCGCACGAGACGACTTCATTTTACCTTCCCGCGGAGATCGAGGACGCGTCCGGGGAGCGCGGGAAGGTGGCGGCGGCGAAGGAGAGGAAGCTGATCGAGAGCAGAGTGGTGCGCGGCGCCGCTGGGAACGCGAGAGCGGAGGGAGCGAACGAGGGGGGCAGGGTGAGGTTCAAGCCGGGGCTCCCGGCGGCGGCGCGCGGGAAGAGGACGTCGGCGGCGACGCCGGCGACGCGAGCGAAGCCGAAGCCGAAGCCTAAGGAACAAAAACGACCCCCGACGAGGATGGATCCGATATCTGATGCGCGGTCGTCGCCGGCGGCGGGGAAGAGCGCGAAGATACCGCGCGACGACGCGGCGACGAAAGCCTCGGAGACGGCGGCTCCGGAGAACGCGTCGGCGCCGATATCCCGCCGCGTCAGTCGCGTCGCGGTCGCGAGCGCGTCGACCGAGGACTCGCCGCCGACGGCGCCGCCATCTCGCCGCGTTAGCCGCGTCAGCCGCGCGGCCTCGACGGAGACGGAGACGGAAGACGCGGCGCCCTCCCCCCGCCGCCGTCGTCGCGCCGTCGCCGTCGGCTCGGACGGGTACCTCCGAGCGAAGCTCCCTGCCGGCGCCTCGCGCGAGACCCTCGACTGGGAGTCCTCGCGCGTCCTGCAGATGATGTGGGACGACGCGCTCGACCCGGACGGGATCCCGTTCTCCATCGCGAACGTGGAGAAGCTGAGCAAGTCCGGGAGCAGGAGCGACCTCGTGAAGATCAAGCGTTGGTGCCGTCTCGTCGGCGGCGTCGACGCGAGCGCCGACAACGCCGCGCACCTGGCGCATCTCATCAAACAGAAGTACGAGCTCGCGCTCGCTAAGGCGGAGCGGTTCGTGCCGGGGGTCACCGAGCAGGCGTGGATCGCGGACGAGAAGGTAACCAAGGACAGCGAGGAGATGCTCGCCGCGCGGAAGAGGAAGGCGGCGGCGGCGGCGGCGGCGGGGGCGGGGAAGAAAGGTTGGGGCGTCGTCGCCGCCGTCTCCGGGGCGGAGGCGGCGAAGACGCCGAAGTTGATGTCCGCGTTGCGGGGGATGATGGCTTCCATGAAGGCGTCGAAGTAACGTGTCGTCGGTTGATCACGCGAACGTCGAGACGTTGCCATAGCAGCTAGACTGATTAGTATAGAGACGCATCGGTTCGTCGCCGCCGGCGCCGCCGCGGCTATCTTATATTCGCTATTCCCGCGTTTGGCGCGGGCGCTATCTAATTACCTCCTGCCGCCGCGGCAGCTTCCTTCGCCGCTCTGGCTTTCGCGCGCTTACGCGCTTTCGCCCCTACCCCTCCGTGCTTGTACTTCTTCTTACGGAACGGTCGCTCCGGTCGGTTCCCGCCGCCGCCGCCGCCGCCGCCGCCGCCGCCGCCGTCGTTCGCCTTGCGTTTCCGTCCCTCGCCGTCGCCTCCGCCCCCTTCTCGCCTCGACCACGACGCGCCACCACCTCCCCCGCCGTCCTCAACGTCCCCCTCTATCCTCCCACCGCCGTCGCCGCCGCCGTCGCCGCCGTCGCCGTCGCCGCCGTCGTCTCCCGCCGCCGCAGGGTTGAGCGGGTCCCACCCTTCCGGATGCGAGAAGTAGCAATCCTCCCTGGCGCAGGACAGCCCGAACGAGCACGCCTGCACGGGCTTCCTGCCGTCGTCCCACCCTTTCGCGTGCGTGATGACGACGTGCTTCCCGTCCATGTAATTCCGCGGGTGCTCGTTGTAGTCCTTCACGCATCGCCGCGCCTCGGTTTTGCTGCTGAACGTGACGAACCCGAATCCTTTGCACTCCCCGGTCGCGCGGTCGACGCTGAGCCACACGCGCGTGATGCGCCCGCACTTCTCGAACTTGGCCCTGAGCTCCTCCTCTGTGCACGTGCGCGGGAGGTACCGCATGTACACCTCGCACGGGTTTTGCTCCGGCATCGTGCGCCGAGGTCGCGCGGCGCGTCGCGGAATGGACGGAGACGCGAGACGCGCGCGCCGCCGACGCGGATTTTCTCTCAGTCGTCTGACGACAGGATGAATTTTTGCGAGTGGAGTTACGCCGGCGCCCCGCGCGGGCGCCGGGGTCGCGTTCTTCTATAACAATATCTTATACTTCTCCGCCCTCGGAACCGCGTTGAGCGCGAGCTTCCCGTCGTGCGACAGCGACGCGAAGCTCCACGGATCCGCGGCGGACCACGCGAGCCCGTACACGCTGTCGTCGTGGTCCGCGTACGACGCGATCTCCCCCGCCTCCTCCTCCCCGCCGCCGCCGCCGCCGCCGCCCGCCGCCTCCGCGCCCACGGACGAGTTCGCGACGTCCCTCCACAACCGCACGCTCGCGTCGGACCCGCACGACGCGATGAGCTGGTCGTACACCGGGTTAAACCTCGCACGCCAGCACCAGTGCCGATGCGCGGCGATCTCCCGGACGGGCGCCTCGTGCGCGCGGGCATCCCAGTGGCGAACGACGCCGTCGTCCCCCGCCGTGATCAGATGGTGCGCGCGTCGAGGGTTGTAGTCGACGTCCCTGACCTGCGACGCGCGCGCGGCGTGGATCGTCTGCGCCTTTTGCATCGCGCGAGTGTCCCAGACGTGGAGGTCCGCGCCCGTCGCCGCGGCGAAGACGTCGTCGGCGTGCGGGTCGAACGCGGCGGCGGCGGCGACGGGCGCGGCGGCGGCGGCGGCGGCGGCGGCGGCGGCGTCGGCCGAGACTTCGCCCGCGCCGACGCACGGCGCGGAGGAGGAGGAGGAGGAGGAGGACGCGTCGAGCTGCCAGAGTTTGACGTGCGTCTCGTCCACCGTCGCGATGACGCCGGGTCTGTCGTGGTGCCATCGAACGCATTGCGCGCGGCCGGTCACGCCGACGAGCGACGACACGCGCTCGAGGGGTTCCCTGCCGCGCGCGTCGTCCGTCTCCGCGGCGTCGTCCGCGGCGGCGGCGGCGGCGGCGGCGGCCGTGACGCCGCCGGGAATGCGCCACACCGCGGCGCCGTGGTCCTTGCTCCCGCTCGAGGGGTTATACACCGTCGCGAGGAGAGAGCCGTCCGTCGGGCACGGCGCGACGTCCGCGATCTCGGGGTGATGCGTCCACGCCTTGACGCACCGCAGCGCGTCGACGTCGCGGTCGTGCGTCACGAGGTGCACCTCGTTGTTTCCCCGGAGTTTCCGCGTGCCGATGACGAAGAGCGTTCGCTCCGCGTCCGGGACCGCCGCGAGCGCGCGGCATGTCTCCCCCGCGGTGGCGTAGCTCGGCATCGCGGGCGCCGGGCGGCGCGGGCGATCGACTGTGTCGATTGTTGCTCGGCTCGTCTCTCTTTTTTTCGCGCCAACTCTCGGGGAAGAATTGCACAGTTGCTTACGCGCGCGCTGGCATGGCGTCCCCCGGGCTGACCGCGCCGCTGCTCCCCGACGGGGCCGCGTCCCCCGCGACGCCGTTCCCCGCGATCCCGACGTGGACGCCGCCGACGTCCGCGGAGCGCGAGCGAGACCGGCGGCGCGAGGAAGCGATCGATCGCGAGCTCGCGGAGCTCGAGGCGGAGCGTCTTCGCGGGCTGTTCGAGCTCGGGAGGGACCTCGACCTCGGAGGGAGCGACGGAGGAGCGGGGGATCTCGTCGCGACGCGCGCGGGGGCGCGCGCGCGAGACAACAGCCCTTCTGAGACGAAGAGCGACTGGGTCGAGCGCGCGGCCGCGCTCGAGCACGGGCTCACGATGAGGCTGGGGGAGACGCGGACGGAGACGGGCTACGGCGAGGACGACGAGGCTCACTTTCCGATCGTCGCGCGGACGCCGTCGTCGTCCGGGGTGGACGCCCCGGTGGCGACGGTCGTGGAGCCGGACGCGGCGACGCCCGCGATGGACGAGGAGATCGAGAAGGTCAGGAAGGAACTCGCGGCCGCGAGGGCGTCCTCGGCGACGCTGCTCAGGGAGAACGAGGACTTGAAGGCGAAGCTGCGGGCGGCGGCGGCGCGCGCCGACGCGCAGGCGACGTTGGCGCGCGGGAGCCCGTCGGCGGCGGTGAAGGAGGCGCTCGCGTCCAGGGCGATCGCTGAGGCGAGGGCGATTCGAGCGAACGCGGACGCGATGGCGGGCGTCGCGTCGTGAGAACCAAATGTACGAAATCGTTACCGCAATGGCTAAGGCTATTGCTGTGCTTGCTTAGTCTATGTATTTCCGTCGTGCGCCCAATCCTTCATCTTCCGTTCTCGCGGGTGAACGCGAACGCTCGTCGTCGTCGGTCGTCATCATCCATAACGCTCGTCGTCGTCGGTCGTCGTCATCCATCGCCTATCGTGTGCATCATCCATCCATCAAACTCCGTCCGTCCCGTCCGTCGTATCAGAACAGCCCGCCGACGCCGCCCGGGGAGTCGTCCAGCAGATCCGTGATCATCCCGAGGTGCACGAACTCGTCCTCCAACGCCGGGGACGCGCCGCCGACGCCGTTCAATCCTCCGAAGCGGCCCGCGTGCATCTTCCCCGGCGGCGTCTGCATCCCGGGAGGACCCCCAGGCGGCGGCGGCGGCATCCCCGGCGGCGGCGGCGGCATCCCCGGTGGCGGCGGCGGACGCCCGCGCGCGCCCGCGCCCCCCGGGGGCCCCGGCGCCGCGGCGGCGCCGAGGTACGACGGCGGGCCGGACCGGTCGTACTCCGTCCCGTCGTCGCCGCGGCCGTGCGGCTGTCCCGGCGGCGGCGGGCCTCGCGGGGGAGGCGGGCCGCCGGGCGGGGGCGGAGGTCCGGGCGGGAGCGGCGGCGCCGCGCGCGCGCCGGGCGGCGGAGGCCCGGGCGGCGGCGGCGGTCCGCCGCCGGCCGCCGCGGCGGCGCCCTTCGAGGGACCCATCCCCGGGGGCGCGCCGCGCGTCCCGACGCCGACGCCGACGCCGACCCCGACGTCGCCGAGGTCCGAGTCGACCCTCGCGGGAGACATCGGCGGCGTCGCCGTGCGATCGACGCACCCCGCCGCGACCTGCGCCTGCATCACCGCCATGGACTGGTGCGCCTGAGACAGCTCGCGCTTCAGGCGCGTCACCTCCGCGGAACGCTCCGCCAGCGACTGTTCGAGCATGGACGCGTGCGCGCGCAGCGCCGCCGCCTCCACCGCGGTGAGCGCGCCGTCGCCGCCGAACGCGCCGCCTCGGTCGGTTTCGGGCTTGCTCGCCTTCGGCGCGTCCGCTCCCGTCCTCGGCGACGGGAGCTGCTTCTTCCCGGGCGACGGCGGCGGCGGCTGCTCCGCGGCTTGCTTCGCGAGGAGCTCCGCGGCTTTCGCGCGCTCCGCTGCGGCGGCTTTTTTGCTCTTCTTCCCGGCAGCCTCCTCGAACCCGTCGTTCGCGTTCGCGGCGACGCTGCCGCTCCTCGCGGGCGTGCCCGGCGCGGAGTCGCCCTGCAGCGGCGACGACGCGTTGCTGCTGTTCCCTCCCGCGTTCAGCGGTCTCGGGACGGGGAGCGTCTTGGAGGGCTTCCCGCCGTCGTCCCCGCCCCCGCCCCCCGTCGCGGGGGAGGAGGGGACGGACTGCTTCGACGGCGACGCGTTCGCGGGAGAAGAGCCGACGTCGTCGTCCCCGGAGACGCCCCCGGAGGATCCACCCTCGTTCGCGGAGACCATCTCGGACCCGGCGCTGGACGCGTCGGATTCCTCCGACGTCTCCGACTCCTCCGCGGCAGCGGCGGCTTCGGCTTGCGCGGCGGCTTGCGCGGCGGCGAGCGCCGCCATCTCCGCCTTTCGACGTTCGAGCTCTTCGGCTTCGCGCGCGCGGCGCTCCTTCTCCTCCTGCTCCCGTTTCCTGCGCTCCGCCGCGTTCTTCTCATCGACGATCGCCTGCGCCGCGGCTCGCGCGGCCTCCTCCTCCGCGAGCTTCGCCGCCTCCTCCGCCTCCTCGGCTTCCTTCTTGTCCTTCTTCCGCTTCTTCTG
>Ga0181560_10000410_pt1 | contig 38519 bp, 29 predicted proteins | sample 011ome_20_FD_133751 | JGI IMG/M metagenome (GOLD analysis project Ga0181560, IMG submission 133751) | Coastal salt marsh microbial communities from the Groves Creek Marsh, Skidaway Island, Georgia - 011509CT metaG (megahit assembly) | ecosystem: Environmental > Aquatic > Marine > Intertidal... | reverse complement strand
GACGCGATCGCGAGGGTGTACGACGACCTGTTCGGTGACCCTAAACTCTCGCGCAGAGTCGAGCCCGTGGCGCTCTTCGTGGTGTCCCTGGACAAGCCGCGACTGGACCCGGGCGGCGGCGCCGCGTCCGCGTCGGCGTCGAGGAAACCCCCCGAGTCGCTCACGCCCGACGAGCTGCGCGATTCCGAGGGCGGGTACGTGTACCGGTACCGGTACATGGGCTCGGAGGGCGCGACCGCGGCGTGGTTGGGGAGAGGGCGGTACGCCGTGCTCGACTTGAGCGCGGGGCCGTGTTCGCTCGCGCGAATCGGCGGCGGCGACGGCGAACGCTTCGACGGCGATTCGACGGAGGACGCCGAGGGCGTCGCCGTGGGGTGGGCGCTTCCGCGGCTCGCGCCGACGTTCTTGCCGTACGCGAGGTACGCCGCGTCGACGCGCGGCGCGCACGACGTGGAGGACCTCAAGAAGCGACGCGACGCCGCGATGTTCGGTCGCTTATCCGCGCTCGTCGTGTCCGCGACGCGGCACCTCCTTGCGCCGGACGTCAAAGTAGAGACGCTGGATCACGCGGAGAGGGTGTTCGTGCCCGTCGTCGCGCTGAGGGACCACGCGCGATTCGCGCCGCTGCACGCGAGCGCGGGTGCGCGCGCGTTAGACCTCGAGACGTTGAAGGCGGAGGCGTCCAAGCTGCTGCAACCGAGGCAGAGCCTCTCCGTCGTGACCGGGACGCACAACCTCCACGAGCACGAACACCTCGCGGCGGCGGTGCTTCGCGCGCGGCGGACGCGCTCCGTGGCGGACCGAAGGAACGCGGGGGTCGGCCCCGGGCACGGGCACACGTACCACGCGAGCGCGCGAGCGCGCATCGACGCCTCCGCGTTGTTGCGAGAGTTTCGCGCCTCCGCGGACCTGCTGACGTCCGGTCTCATCGGCGCGGGGACGGACCCTTCCCCGGACGAGAACGACTTTTTGACCGAGGCGGCGCTCGCGACGTACGCCGGGACGTGGAACACCACCGCGCGCCGCGGGACGAGGATCCTGCCGCTGTACCTCCTGAGCCTCTCCGGGTTACCCCCGGGGGTGTTACTCGACGGCGAGAGCCTCGTCGCCGCGGACGAGGACCTCGTGATCGTGCTTCAGTCCGTCGGCGAGTCAACTTCCGACGCGTCCCCGGGCGCGGACGCGAAGGGCGCGTGGCGCCGCGACGCGGACGCGGAGCTCGAAGCCGCCGCCGCGGAGCTCGCCGCGGAGGCGGCGGATCAGGCGGATCGCCTGCCGCGCGACGACCCGAGACGAGCGTCGTTCGCCGCCGCCGCATCAGCCGCCGCCGCGCGCGTCGCCGAGGCTGGCGCGGGGCACCGCGAGCACGTCCCGCTGCGGTTCACGTCCCAGGGGAGACCGGTTCTCGCGCGACCGGGGGAGCCGACGCGGCACGCCGTCGCGGGGCTCGCCGTCGCGCTGAGCGGGCTCGCGTCGCCGTCCGAGCGCTTCTCGCGGACGCGTTTCGCGCGCGTGGAGAATTGGTTGTGGGCGGTCGGTCACCACCCGTTCGGACCGTTCACGAACTGCGCGACGCTGTCGGACGCGCTCGTGGACGTCGCGCGTCGGAACGCGATCTTCTCGAGGCTAGACGCGTCGATGCGCGCGGTGCGAAGCGCGCTCGAGGACGTCGAGGCGTTCGCGGAAGAGTACCTCTCCGAGCCGTTCGGAGACCTCGGCACGGCGCCGGCGGCGGACTCGGCGGCATCGGCGTCCTCGGCGGCGTCGCCTCCCGCGCGTCGCGAACCGCGCGCGCGCGCGAACACGTGGCTCGACGCGCTGTACCGCGACCCGGACCGCGCCGACGTCCCCCCGCTGCCGCAGTCCGTCGTCGCCGCCGTCGAGGCGCGGATGGAGACGTTCGAGGACGACTTCGCCGCCGTCGGCGCGACGTTGTACTCGCTGGATCTCGAACGCGCGCACGAGATGAGCACGTCGCTGCTCGTGGACGCGCGCGCGTTCGCGGCGTACGTCGCGGAGGAGACGTCGAAGGCGCGGGACGATCTGAGCTGCTGCGGGGTGGAGTACGCGAGGACGGACGCGCGCGCGGCGGCGGCGGGGGAGGGGGGTGAGGGGGTCGGCGGCGCGGCGACGACGCTCGCGGTTTTTTTAGCCGCCGGCGCCGCGTGGTGGCGCGTGTTCGGCGCTCGCGGGGGACGCGCGGGGAGGTTCGGCGCGACGCGCGCGTCGATGCCGGCGTTGAGGCGGCGCGGCGGGGGAGGAAAGCGCGTCGACTGAGGAGGACGTCGCTTCAAGTCGTTAATATTAGTCTGCGCTCGCGTCTAAACGAGTGAACACTTCGCAGCCGCCTCCGTCTTCCTCGCTTCTGACCCCCACGGTGTGTTCAAACTGCGCGGACAACCCCCCGTCAGCGGTGACGACCGTCCAGCCGTCTTTCAACACCCTCGTCGCGACCCCTTTCTCGTTCGCCATGGGTTCGATCGTGAAGAACATCCCCGGTTTCAACAGCACGCCGCGACCCTCCGCGCCCGCGCCGTGACGGATGTGCGGCGGCGCGTGGAACTTCCGACCGATCCCGTGCGCGGCGTACTTGTTCACGACCGCGTACCCGTGCCTCTCCAAGTGCCGCCGAATCGGCACCACGACGTCGCCCATCCTTCGCCCCGGGCCGCAACGCGAGACGCCGATCTCCAGCGATTCTCTGGTGACGTTCACGAGCTGCGCCGCCGCCTCCGACGCCTTCTCCTCGCCTCCCACGATGAACGTCCGACTCGTGTCCCCGTGCCACCCGTCCACGATCACGGTCACGTCCACGTTCACGATGTCGCCGTCCCGCAGCGTCACGTCTTCGCTCGGTATCCCGTGGCACACGACGTCATTCACGCTCACGCACGTGGAGTGTTTATACCCGCGGTAGCCGACGGTGGCGGCGACGGCGCCGTTTTCCGCGACGAACGCCGCGGCGACGCGGTCGATCTCCGCGGTCGTCGTCCCCGAGATCACGAGCGGCTCGACGTGCGCGAGCGTCCTCGCGGCCAGGGAACCCGCCGCGCGCATCCCCGCGAAGTCTTCCGGGCGGTGGATCGGGACGCGCGTCAGCGAGCTGAAGTACCGCGCGGACATCGCGAGGAACGCGACGAGGAGAAGGTCCTCGGGGCCCGGCCTGAGCGACCTCCACAGTCGCCGCGATTTCGACGTCGGCGGCGGCGCGTCGCGGAGCTTCTTCGCCTTCTCCGCGGCGTGTTTCCGCTTGCGCTGCTTCAGCTCCCCCATGTCGCGTCGCCCGCGCGCGACGGAGGGGCGCGGCGGAGTGTGATCCGATCTGATCTAAGTTGTCGTCGAGGCGAAGTGTTCCTGTCTGTTGTTAAATCGCAGCAGCTAATCCCGCGACGCCTCGCCCGTCCCGGGCCACACCACCCGCCGCGCGTGCGCGATCGCGATCGGCAGCGCGACGCACTTCCCCGCCATCGCCACCGCCATCCCCCCCTCCGCTATCCTCCGCGCCCTGTCGTACTGACTGTTCGAGTACTTGCTCTCGATGACCTCTCGCGTCTTCGTCATCACCCAGGCGTCGACGCCGACGGCGAAACACAAGACGAAGACGTGACCGAGCTGCAGCAACGTCGCGGTCTTCTTGTCGCTCCCCAAGACGCCCTTGCCGCCCTGAAGCGCCGCGATCGCGGTGAGCGTCGCGAGCGGGAGGTGGTGCTGCGGCGCGCTCCACTGCCCGGCGCTCTCCCAGAACTGCGCTATGAGTCCGCCTATAAACATCACGAGCACGCAGACCATGAGCCATCCCGCGGTGGCTCGCCCGTCCGCGACAGCGGCCGCGTGACGCGCGGTCCACGCGCCGATCTCGCCGCCGCCGGTCGTCGCCGCCCATCTCGATCTCGTCCCGGCTTTGAGGAGGACGGAGGAGAGATCGAGACGGCCGCGGGCGGACGCGCGCGCGGCGCCGCCGGTCCCGGACGACGACGCGTTCGCCGCCGCCGCGCGCGCGCGGCGGCTCTGTCCCCGCGCGCCGCCGCCGCCGCGCAACGGCGTCGTGTCTCTCTCGTCGTCGTCCGCGGCGGCGTAGTTGTACCCCCCGGCGGCGCCGCGTCGCGCCATCTCGACGTCGTCGTGGAATGCGTCGTCCGCGTCCACGACTTTCCCCAGCGCGTCCGCGATGATGCTCGCGGACGACGGCCCTCGATCTCGCCGCGCGCGATCCGGCGGCAGGTGCGGTCGCGAGGGTTTCTCCCCGCTCCCGCGCGCGGTGACGTCGCCCCAGCCCGCTTTGGAGCGCACGGTTCGCGACCGGACGCGCGCGTCGTCGTCGCCCGCGCCCGCGCCCGCGCCCGCGTCGGTCGTCGTCGTCGTCGTCGCCGGCGGCGCGCGTCTCAGGAAGTCCCCGGTCCTCGTCCCGCCGTCGCCGCGGTCGGAGTCGGAGTAGAGCGCGGACGAGCCGCTGTCGGAGCCGCCGTCGTCGGACCACCGCGCGCGCGACATCGCGCGTCGTCGCGTGGGGAGGAGACGAGACGACGGGCGGGCGCTTCGAGAGCGGCGAACGCGGGGTCGGGACGAGGGCGGTCGCGCGGCGCGGCCGCGAGATGGGACGCGCCCTCTCGAACGTGCCGACTTCGTTCGCGCGCCGCTGCGCGCTGGAAGGCGAAGGGCAGGGCCAGATGTTCAGTTTCAAAAGTCGTCGTCGTCCGTGCACGTCCGCGGTCCCCCTCACTGCGGCGTGACGCGGCGGACGGGGGCCGCCCGCGCGTATCGACGGCATGGACGACGGCATGCTGGCGCGTCTCTCTCCGTCCTCCTCGCGCGCGATCGGCGGAGCGTCGATCGACGCGACGTCCTCGCGTCGCGCGCTCGAAATCGTGTTTTTTTTTTCTTCCTCCTCTGAGTGAGATCTATCTCTTCGCTGATCGTCGTCCCGCCGCGTCGTCCCGCCGTCCCCGCAGTTCGAGGAGGACTTCGAGAAGGAGGTCAAGGTCGTCGTCGTCGGCAACGGCGGCGTCGGGAAGACGTCCATGATCCGAAGGTACTGCCGCGGCGTCTTCACGGAGGACTACAAGAAGACCATCGGCGTGGACTTCCTCGAGAAGGTCTCGTACATCGAATCCGTGGGCGAGGACGTGCGACTGATGATCTGGGACACCGCGGGCCAGGAAGAATTCGACACCATCACGCGGTCGTACTACCGCGGCGCCGGCGCCGCGGTCATCGTCTTCTCCACCACAGACCGCGCGTCGTTCGACGCGGTGCGATCGTGGAAGCAGAAGCTGAGCGAAGAGGTCGGCGACGACGTCGCGACGTGCGTCGTGCAAAACAAGGGCGCGTCCCATCTCACGCCGGTCCCCGTACGACCGCGTCGGCGTGGCGCACGCCGTTCCTCGAGGACTTTCCCCGGCACACATCTCTCCGCCCAGGGTCCCTCGCTTTCAATACCAGACCCTATGACGCCTTTCAACTTCAACTGACGCCTTTCAACTCCACCCCGAACGGCTCGAAGTGGACCTCGTCGGCGACGAGGCGTGCGCTGTGGAGCCGGGCGAGGCGGAGACGCTCGCGAGAGAGCTCGGCGTGAAGTTCTTCCGCGCGTGCGTGAAGGAAAACTTCAACGTGGACAACGTGTTCGACTACCTCGTCGATCAGTGGAGCAAAGGGTCGAATAAGGCGCAGCCGGCGATGGACATTCGCGAGCTCGCGGCGGAGTCCGCCGCGGGCGGCGGACGCGTCCCCGCGGCGGCGGCGGGGTCGGCGGCGGCGGGGGGGGAAGATGGAACGTCAACCGTCGCCGGGAAGAGGGGCGAGGAGGCGGGAGGGAGGGCGTTCATGCTCGAGAAGCCGAACACGGAGCGCACGGGGGGGAAGAAGAGCAAGATGCAGCGGCTGAAGACGGGCGCGAAGCGGCGGTCCAAGTTTACCAAGTGCAGCGTGATCTGACAGGACTGACGTGATGCATCCGTCCATCGTGACTTACGCACCCTTCGCTCGAGTCTCGTCGTCGCGCCGCGCCACTCTCCGCGTCGCGCGATGCTGCGTCACGCGTCGCGTCGCGCCTTGAGCGCGGCGCGATGGAGCGCGCGCGCGCTGACGACCGTCCGCGACATCCCGCTCCCGTCCACGGTGCGTCCGCGTGCCGCCGCGCGCGTCTCCGAAACCACCCGGGATCGTCTCTTCCCTCGGCCGCGCCGACGCGCTCACGCCTCCCGTTCCCCCGCCAACCCCATCCCCCCCCTCCCGACCTCCTCGCAGCCGACGCGCGACTTCCCCGGGGGCGAACCCTCCAAACCCGAGATGCGCACGACGTGCCCGGGACCGAACACGCTCGCCGCGCGCGCGGAGCTCGACGCGTTCCAGGAGACGGGCGCGCTGCGATTCGTCGTCGACGTCGAGAACAGCCGCGGGTGCTACGTGCGAGACGTCGACGGGAACGTCATGCTCGACATGTTCTCGCACATCGCGTCGCTGCCGATCGGATACAACCACCCGACGATGCTCGAGGTGTTCACGAACCCGAGAAACGTCGCCACGCTCGCGCATCGCCCCGCGCTCTTCAACCTGCCCCCGGCGGGGTACGCGAAGACGGTTCGCGAGACGCTCATGTCGGGCGCGTTCTCCTCACACTGGTCCCCATACGACCGCGTCGGCGTAGTGCACGCCGCTCCTCGAGGACTTTTGCTTTTCCCGGCGCATCTCTCCGCCCATCACCCCTCGCTCACAATCCCGACACACCTCGACGCCTTTCAACTCCGCTTCTGACGCCTTTGAACTCCGCCCCGATATCGTCGCTTCGCGCGGACCCTCCCTCGACCCTCAGTGGCGCCGAGAGGGCTGACGCACGTCACGACGCAGATGTGCGGGTCGTGCGCGAACGAGAACGCGATGAAGCAGGTGTACATCGCGGTCGCGAACCGACGGCGACGCGAACGCGGCGGATACGGCGCGGGGGACGTCTCCGAGGAGGAGCTCAGCTCGTGCATGGTGAACCGCGCGCCGGGGAGTAAGCCGTACAAGTTTCTGTCGTTTCACGGCGCGTTCCACGGGCGAACCGCCGCGTGCTTGTCGCTGACGCACAGCAAGCCGACGCACAAGCTGGACATTCCCGCGTTCGAGTGGCCGATCGCGCCGTTCCCTAGGCTGCGATATCCCCTGGACGATCCCGCGTGCGCGGCGCACAACGCGGCGGAGGAGGCGCGGTGCGTGAAGGAGACGTGCGAACTCTTGGACGCGGATCCGGACGTCGTCGGCGTGATCGTGGAGCCCGTGCAGAGCGAGGGCGGGGACAATCACGCGAGCGGGGCGTTCTTTCGGTCGCTGCGCGCGGAGTGCGCGTCGCGCGGGGTGAAGTTCATCGTCGACGAGGTGCAGACCGGGTGCGGCGCGAGCGGCACGTTTTGGGCGCACGAGCAGTGGGGCTTGGACGACCCGCCGGACGCGGTGACCTTCTCGAAGAAGATGCAGATCGCGGGGTACTACACCAAGGCGGACTTGGTGCCGGACGCGCCGTACCGCGTGTTTAACACGTGGATGGGGGACCCGGGGAAGGTTTTGATGCTCGAGGCGGTGCTGAAGTGCGTGAAGAATGACGGCTTGGTTGAAAACGCGCGCGTCACGGGGGAGTACTTGCGGGAGGGTTTACACGCGTTGTCTCGCGCGCACGCCGGGAAGCTGCACAACGTCCGCGGCGTCGGGACGATCACCGCGGTGGACTTGGATTCGAGCGCGGCGCGCGACGACGCCGTGGACGCGCTGAGGGAGGAGGGCGTGGACATCGCGACGTGCGGGGATCGAACGATTCGGTGTCGCCCGGGTCTGTACTTTACCCCGAAGCACGCGAGGGTGTTTCTCGACGCGTTCGACCGCGTCCTCGCGCGATCGAGCGGGTGATTCTTTTGATTCATGATACAGTACGTGTTTATAGTCAGGCGCGCTTGTATTACTTCATTATCACTTCCCTAATAACTTCCTAATAATTTACTTCATCGTCATCAGCGCGGGCGTCGTCTTTTCCCGTGGGTTTATTCGTTATTCATCTCTGCGACGTCGTGCGTGCAGACAGCGTAATCCGGTCGCTCCACGTATTAATTTCTGGAACCTTCGGTTGATTTCTTATTATACCTTGAGTGTTTCTTTATTGTCGGTCGACGAAGTCCGTCGTTCGCGAGGTTCGCGCCGAGGCTTACACGTTGTTCGCCTTGAGCGGGTTCACGACCTTGCCCGAGGACGAGCCCTCCTTGTACGCGGACTCGCCGTGGACGGAGACGTCGAGGCCGGCGAAGATCATGTCCTTGTCCGGCAAGAGCGGCATGACCGCGCCGATGCCCTTGATGAGCCCGAAGCCGACGACGAAGGAGTAGACCGCGCACCCGGACGCGGCGATGAGCTGCTTCCCGAAGAGTTTCGCGCTGTAGTGGGGAGCACCCACCGAGGAGCGGGCGAGGCAGCCGACGAGGATCGTGCCGAGGTAGCCGCCCATGCCGTGCACGGCGAAGACGTCGAGGGCGTCGTCGAGGTCGAGCTTCTTCTTGATGACCTCCATGATCGTGTAGCAGAACGGCGCGCAGACGACGCCGATGATGACCGCGCCCCACGGGCGAATGTATCCCGCGGCGGGGGTGACGGTGGCGAGGCCGGCGATGGTACCGACGCACGCGCCGACGAGAGAGGGCTTGCCCTTGTGCTTCCACTCGACGCACATCCACGTGAAGAGCGCGACGGACGCGGCGATCTCGGTGTTCATCGCCGCGGTCGCGGCGGTGGCGTTGGCGCCGAGCGCGGAGCCGGCGTTAAAGCCGAACCAGCCGAACCAGAGCATGCCCGTGCCGAGCGCGACAAACGGAATGTTGTGCGGGTCGGTGTCGACGTCGCCTTCGATCTTTTTGCGGTGCGGGAGCGCGACGACGGTCGCGAGCGCGGAGAAACCCGCGGTGCAGTGCACGACGATGCCGCCGGCGAAGTCAAAGACGCCCTCCTTGCCGATCCAGCCGTCGGGGCCCCAGATCCAGTTCGCCCACGGGAAGTACACGAGGTGGACCCAGAGGAAGATGAAGAGGAGGTAGGGGCGGAAGAGGAGACGGTCCGCGAACGCGCCCGTCATGAGCGCGGGCGCGATGACCGCGAACATGCCTTGGAAGCCCGCGAAGACGAGGCCGGGGATGGTCATGTCCCAGTACGCGTCCGACGCGGTTTGTCCGTCGACGTACGAGCGGAGCGGCGTACCCAAAACGTTCTTCATCATCGCGAACGATCCGGGGTCGCCCATGAGGCCGCCGGAGTTGCCAAAGACGAGGGAGAAGCCCCAGAGGACCCAAATCATCGTGACCATGCCCATGCACACGAAGTTTTGCATCATGATGGTGAGGACGTTCTGCTGACGCACGAGGCCGCCGTAGAAGAACGCGAGCCCGGGGGTCATGAACATGACGAGCGCCATGGAGACGATCATGAACGCGGTGTCGCCGGTGTCGACGGTGGTGGAGGTGACGGACACCATGTTATTAAGAGGGGAGGGGAAGAGAAGAGACGGGGAAACTTCTCGCGCGACGAGAGAGCGTCGCGGGGGCCGAGCACACTTGCGCGCGCGTCGGGGAGTGGCGCGGCGGCGGCGCGATTCCGGCTGATAAAGTAACTGTAACGACTTTCAACGGGTCGGGAGAGTTGTTCCCCTTTTTTTGGTCGCGCGTCACTGGCAAACAGTCAGGTTCCGTCGAGACGGGGGACGGAATTTCCCGCCACGTGTACGGTAACTTTGAGAAAAAGCGATCGGCGGGATATTTTGGACGATGCCAGGGTAAAAGCCCTTACGAAATTTTCAGAGCGACATTTTCAAACTGGATTTTTTTAGAGTCGGGTTCGCGAGAATTTCAGTCATCGGCGGGAAATCGAGTTTGACCCAGCCCTGGGGGAGAAGAGCGCCGGAAGAGAAAGACAAGCGGCGGGCTCGGCTGGCTCGCTTTCAGCAAGTCTCGCGAGTCTCGCTTTCAGTCGTCTCGCGTCTCGCGCGTCGCCCGCGCGTCCACCCCCCTCCCCCCCCGCGCGCGCGCTCACTCGTCGTCGTCCTCGAACCGCCCGGGATCGTTCGCGATCGCGGCGTCCACGGCGTCGCCGGCGTCGCCGTCCGTCACGAGCAACGCGTCGAGCCGCGCCAACGCCGCCGCTCGCTCCGCCGCGCCCGCGCCGTTGGCGACGGCGGCCTCGTCGTAGTAGAACCCGCCGCCGCCGCCGCCGCCGCCGCCGTCGTCGTCGTCGTCGTCGTCGTCGTCCGGGTTCATCGCCGCGCACTCGCTCATCGTGTTGAAGACGTCGTCCAGCGCGCTGGGGTCGGTCGGGACGAGCCTGAGCTCGGTCATCTCGTCGAAGTCGTCGACGCCGACGCCGCCGCCGCCGCCGCCGTCCTCCTCCTCCTCCTCCTCCTCCTTCTCCTTCTCCTCCCCGCCGGTCTTCACCCCGTCCGGCGGCGCCCCCTCCACTTGCGCGTATATGCACGGGCGATCGAACCCGCCGTCGCCGCCGCCGCGGGACACCGCGTGCATCGTGACCGACGTGAACGGCGCCGCGAATCCAGCCGCGCCGGCGGCGTCGGGGAAAAACACGACGCGTCGCGTCGTGAGGTACAGCGTCCCGACCGTCCCGACGACGTCGTCGCCGACGTGGAACGTGATCGGGAGTGACGTCGCGATCGTCTCGTCGTCTGCGGGGAGGGGGGGATGTGAGCGAGGGGAGGCGAGCGGCGACGGAGAGCGCGTTGAGGGCGGGGATTGAAAGCGAGGGGTGGGCGGAGAGACGCGCCGGGCGAAGTCCTTAAGGAACGGCGTTCACCACGCGGACGGGGTCGTATGGGGACCAGTGTAAAGAACGCGCGATCGACGACGCCGATCGACCGATCGATCGGTCGATCGGTCGATTAAAGTCGACGGGCGAGGATCTGCGCCGCGCGAGGGGAGGGACGCACCCGCGACGTCGCACACCGGCGCTCCGTTCGCGTCGCGCTCGTCATCACAGCGCGTGAGCCCACGCGCGGTCATCGTTCTCGACGCGGCTGGCCGACTCGGTCGCGCGCGGTCGCGTCGCGAGGAGTGCCGTCGCCGTCGCTCGCGTCTCGGTCTTCGCCGACTCTCGTCGTCGCCGACGCGACGCGACGACGGGAGTTTCCCGTTGCGACACCCAAATCGGGGAAGCGAGGGTCGTCCGCGCGCGCCACACCGCGCGGCGCGTCGTAGGCGGTCTTAGCGACCCGTCCCCGCGCCGGCGCGTCCACCGCGACATCGACGCCATGGGCGCGGAGGAGGAGGCCGCGTCCGCGCCGGCGTCGGAGAGCGGCGACCGCGCGTCCGCGGACGGCGACCGCCCGGGGACGTCCACCGGCGAAGAAGTCGGGACGACGGACGGCGAGGCGTCCGCGCGGTCGCCGCGCGGGGGCATGTTCCGCGGGCTCCTCGAGGACTCGTTCCCGGAGCTGTACGTGCCGCCGAGAGAGCCGACGCCGGTCCCGGGCGAGGGCGAGGAGTGGGAAGAGGGCGAGCCGGGGGACGACGGCGACGCCGCTCCGCGCGAGGAGGCGGAGGCGGATGCCCCCGCGGAAGACGCCGAGGGCGAGGGGGAGGGCGAGGACGCGGGGCCGGAGCCCGAGCCCGAGCCGGACGAGTACCAGCTGCGGATAGCGGAGATCGAGAACCAGGCGCGTCCCCGCGCCGAGCTCGACCTCGCTTCCGCCCGGGCCCGTCGTCGCGTCGTCTCGTCTCGTCCTCGGAAAAGTCAAACGATCGAACGAACGATCGCCCGCCTTCCTCTCGACATCCATCGTCGTCTCTGACCGACCTTCGTTCCACCACCGAAACGAACCAAAACGAAACAGGCGACGTCGAAGATCGAAAACCTGGACGAGCTCGAGCGCTATCTCGACGACGCGCGCGCGGACGCGGACGCGGCGGAGGAAGCCGCGCTCCACGAGGCGGATGCGCTGTACACGAGAGACCACCGCCGCGCCAACCTCCCGAGGGCGCCGTTGACGATGAAGACGGATCCGACGATCGTCGCCGGCGCCGGGCTGCTCGACGCGAACGCGCTCATGGCGGAGAACGCGGAGAGGATCGCGCGGGCGACGGAGCCGCCGAAGACGGCGGAGTTTATGAACACGTCGCTCCCGCCCGGGTACGCGGAGCCGACAGAGAATAAGTTGGTCCGAGACCGGACGTACTTCGCCGAGCGGCCGCCGAAAAAGTTCGAGCCGCGGTCGATACCGGGCGGACCGCCGGTCACGGAGGAGGAGTTCAAGGCGAAGATCGACGCCGCGAACGAGCGGCGGCGGCGGCAGGCGAAGAAGATGACCCCGGGGCAGCTCGATCTCGAGAATAAGGTTCTAGACGCGATGCGGAGGCGGATGGATTATCTCCGGAACCCGCGGCATCCGGAGCCGAAATTTGATTACCTGCGGAACAAGCTCAGACCGGAGGAGGGCGACGCCGCGCTCGCGGCGGTCAGACCGGAGCCCACAAACCCGTCGGACGTCTTCGTCGTCGAGCCCGCGATCGTGGAGTTCAACGACTTTGACATCGGCGCCGTGTACGAAGTCCAAGTCTCGATCCGAAACAAGACGAACATCTCGCGTCGGCTGCGGCTGCTCCCGCCGCCGTCGTCGTACTTCAGCGTCACCGAGCTCGTGTTCCCGCATCAGCACGGGATGCTCGCGCCGGGGCTGAAGTGTAACTTCACGGTGAGGTTCTCCCCGGATTCGCTCGCGGATTACGAAGACGCGCTCACCGTGCTCGCGGAGTCTTTCAAGTTTACCGTCGAGCTCGCCGCGCGAAGGCACCCGCCGTGCTTGACGCTCGACGCCACGATCGACGTCGGGCACGTCTTGGTCGGCAACGACGTCGAGGTGAGGCTGCCGTTCAAGAACGTCGGCGGCGCCGGGCGCTTTCGCCTCGTCGCGGAGGAGGACTGGCCGGACCGCGCGACGCCGCTCGTCCACGCGCCGGACGACGTCTACATGGACGACGGCGAGGAGTACGACGACCCGCCGATCGACTGCATCGAGGTGCATCCCTTCCGCGTCGGCCCCGCGGCTTTGGACATGAAACCGCTGGACGTCGAGCGTTTGAGGGTGGGGTTCCGACCGCCGGACGGCGGCGACTTCCTTCACGAGTTTAGGATGATTTGCGATAACTGCCAGGTCAAGTCGTTCACGATCGTCGGGAGAGGGACGATCTTAGACGTCGCCGTCACGGAGCTCGACGGGCGCGACGTCATCGAAGGCGAGCTTAGCCGACCGGTGTGGTTCGGCGACGCGGTCCCGGGAATCTTCCTCACGAGGGAGATCACGGTGCGAAACGCGACGACGGTGCCGATTCCGTTCAACTGGAACCATCCGAAGGAGGAGGGCGTCTTCGTCATCGAGCCGACGCTCGGCGTCTTCCCGCCGTCCTCCGAGATGAAGTTCACCGTCACGTTCACGCCCGCGGACGTGGAGTACTACGAGCGCGACGTCACGCTGATGGTGGACACGTCCTACCCGGCGCGGATGCCCGAGCCCGGGTGGCCGTTCGAAGCCGCCGTCGCCGTCGAGTCGTTCAAACTCGCCGGCGTCGGCGCGGCGAAGGACGTGTCGCTGGACACGAACCTCGTCAACTTCGCCGGGTCGCTGCTGCCGACGAAGACGTACGACCGCGAGGTCACGGTCACGAACAACAGCGCCGCGGCGGTCGAGTTCACCTGGGCCGGGCACGACGACGAGTGCTTGATATACCCAGACTACGGCGCGCTCGAGCCCAACGGCGGGAAACTCGTGTGCGTGGTGAAGCTCACCGCGCCGGAGGTTTCTCGCGTCGATCGCACGCTGCTGTGCAGCGTGCAGCACGGCCCCACGCTGCCGCTGCGCGTGCAAGCGGACGTCGAGGGCGCGGAGGTGGTCATCGCGCAGCGCGAGATTGACTTTGGGCTCCTCCAGCGCGATATCCCCGGGGACACGTACGTGCTCCTTCGAAACACGTCCTCCGTCGTCGCGTACTGGACGCTGGAAGAACGCCGCGGCGACGGCTTGGCGTGCGAGATGCGCTTCAGCGTCACGGACGGGATGCTTCCGCCGTACAGCGAGGTCGAGGTCGAGTGCACGCTCGCGGCGTCGGAGGCGGGCGCGTACCGGTCTACGGTGGTTTGCGTCACGGACCACGGCGCGACGAGCGCGGTGGGCGCGCGCGCCGACGTGTTGCGACCGCGCGCGACGTTATCCGAGGTGGAGATTGACCTCGGCGTCGTCTACCTCGGCGTGCAAGTCGAGCGCGAGGTGACGATACAGAACATGACTATGCTTCCGGCGGTGTTTCGGTGGAGCGAGGAGATCATGTGCGAGGGGCCGTCGGACGACGCGGAGGGAGCGATGGACTACGAGGTGGACTGGCCCGCGGATGAGATTCCTCCGGGGGGCGCGAAGACGGTGCGCGTCGTGTTCACGCCGATGTCCGCGTGCGCGGATTACAGCGCTCTGTTCGTGTGCGACGTCGACGGCGCGGAGAAACCGATCGGGTTCGCGCTCGCCGCGGACGTCCGCGGTCTTTCCGTGGAGTACGACGTCTTAAAGCGCGGCGTGGTCGTCGCCGGCGACGGCGAAAAGGTGGCGGCGACGTCCATCATGCGCGACCAGGTCGTCGTCGACTTTGGCGACCAGTGCGTCGTCCGCGAGCACTCCACGATGGAGGTGTGCATTCGAAACGACACCGCGATGGAGGCGAACGTTATCTTCGCGTGCGATCGCTACGGCGTCAACGACGCGACCGCGCTGAACGTCCTCGAGGCGAAAGCCGCGGCGACGGCGGGCGACTCGGAAGGGTTCGCCAAGGGCGGCGTCGCGCGCGCGGGGACGAGGACCGTCGGCGGCCTCGCCGGCGGCAGCGGCATGCTCGCGCACGCGATGGCGAGGACGACGGTCACCGCGGAGACGAAGTTCTCGACGACCGTGTTCGGCGCGGCGTCCACCGCGGGGCCGGACGCGTCGCACGCGGCGTTGCGGAAGCGCGATCCGATTCCGGGGTCGACCTTTGACGCCAAGGAAAATCGCGGCGGGCACGGTATCGGTTTCGGTCGGTTACCGAACGGCGCGGGGGCGGCCACGGGGAAGAAGGATTCGTTCGGGACGTCGCGCGTCTCGTTCGCGTCCGCGTCCGCGACGAACCGCGAGATGCGGCGGAGGAAATCGAGGGACGGGGACGCGCTGTCGTCCTCGATTCGTTCGAATTACGAGTCGGAAAGCCGCGTCAGCAAGACGAGTCGGAAAGCCGCGCCGGTGGTGTCGGCGCGCGACCGGCCGGTGACGCTGACGTCGGCCCACGAGAGCGTCAAGTTCTCCCGCGGGCTCGGCGTGCAGATGGACAACAACCGTCGCTCGGAAGCCGCGGACGCGGCCGCGCTCGCGACCGGCGACGGCGCCGCGTTCATCGTGTTCCCGTCGCGAGGCGTCTTGCCCCCGTACGGCGAGTTTCGCGCGCGCGTCGTCGTCGTCTCCGACATGCCCGGGGAGTACTTCGACGCGCTCCGGTGCGTTCTATACACTGGTTCCCATACGACCGCGTTCGCGTGGTGAACGCCGATCCTTAAGGACTGTTGCCCGTCGTGTCTCTCCGCCCACCCCTCGCTTTCAATACCCGCCATCGACGCCTTTCAACTCCGCTTCTGACGCCTTTCAACTCCACCCCGACATTCGCTTGTATGGAATGGCCCTCAGGTGCCGGGTGTGGAACCGCTACGACGAGCTCCCGGAGCGCGCGCTGCCCGTGCGCGCGGGCATCACGGGCTCGCCGTTGATCGTGCAGCCGACGAAGATCGTCCCGGCCGGGTACGCCGCGACGGCGCCGCGGCCGCCGAAGCTGAAGGTGTTCGCGCTCGACTGGGGCGAGAAGGAAACCGGCGCGCCCGCGGTTTCGAAACGGTTTTACTGCGTCAACAAAGGGCCGCACGACATGACCGTGAACTTCGAGGCGTGGCTGTCCCCGCCGGATCCGGACCTCAACGGCGTGACGTGCGCGCTGACGAAGCTCATCGTGGACGAGGACGCGGAGTTTGTGTCCGTGGACATTCTCGGCCAGGGCGAAAAATGCGGCGAGAAGGGCCCGTTCACCGTCGTCCCGAGCGGCGACGTCGTCGTCCCGAAGCTCGGCGGGCAGCGGCAGTTCGAGGTGACGTACTCGTACAGAGGCAAGCCCCGGAAGTTCGTCGGCGCGGTCGTCGGCACGCACTCGGTGAGAGGCCCCGGCGCGAACGCGAACCGAGGGTTAAAGCTCGAGCTCGGGTGCGCGGCGACGAAGAACCGCGTCGGCGACGTCGACGCGGACGCGCCCGAACGCGACGCCGCGGCGAGACGCGCGGTGGCCAAGCCCGTCCGCGTGCGCATCAACGACGCGTTCCACTTCACGAGCGCGGGGCCGCCGATGCAGATGAAGCCGCTTCTCGTTCGGATGCAAGCGACCGCGTTCTCTCCGCGGCTCACGGTGGACGAGCGCGAGAACTTTCGGTGGCGCTGCTACTCCCCGGTTGACGTCTCGGACGGGTCGTATTACAAATCCGTCACGCTCACGAACGCGTGGGCAAAACCGTTAGGGTTTAAGATGTCCATCGGCGGGCCGTTCGAGATCACGGACGTCGTGTCGTCCGTCCCGCAGCTCGCGTTCGACCGCGAGAGGTCGTTCGTCGCGTGCGCGAGGGCCCGCGCCGCCGCGAAGGTTTCGAAGCCGCCGCCGAAGATCTCCGACGTCGACTTCGTCCTCCCCGCCGAGGAAAACGTCCACGTCACGATGCGGTTCGTCCCTCCGGAGCCGGACGAGGACGACTTCGGGAACCCGATCCACGACGACGCCACGTTGGACGGCGGCCTGGTCCTCGATTACGACAACGGCACGCGCGACGTGCAGACGTTTAAGCTGCTGTGCGAATACCTCCACCCGGCGTTGGAGGTGAACGTCCAGGAGATTGACTTCGGCAAAGTCCACTGCGCCGCGAAAACGCTCAGCGCGCGGCGTCTGACGCTGACGAACACCGGCGAGGCGGACGCGGAGTGGGCGATGCACTTCCCGCGGTGGATGCATAGGGTCGGAATGGCCGGCAGCGTATTCGAGTGCGTGCCCGCGAGCGGGATCATTCCCGGGACGGGCCCGCACGGGAAGCCGCGAAGCGTCGAGATCGAGATTCTTCTCGACGCGAAAAAGCCGGAGCGTTACGCGTCCGCGTTGACGTTCAAACCGCGCCTCGGGCGAGGGTGCTCGGTCGTCGTGCAGGGCGAGGGGACGTTGGACGAGGAATACGAGGGACAGATCATGCCGCGGTTCGAGCCGATAGATGACGCGTGACGTGATGGACGACGCGCGCCTTCGTAGACTATAGAGAGCGTCTTTGATGGGACGTTCAAACCACGAAAATCGTCGTCGTCACCGCCATCAGCCTGCATTTTTGTTCGTTCGAGTTCTCGCTCGTTCTCCGTTCTCGGCGGTCAACGACCGCGTCGTCAGATTCGGTGCACGCGCGACGTGACGCGCGCGCGCGCTCTCTCGGGCGACCAGCCGGGCGCACGCGCGCGAGAGCACGCGAGTCGTCATGTCGTTCCGCGAGATTCGAAACTTCACCGAGTGCATGCGGTCGCTGGGGTACCCGCGGATCGTCAGCGTCGAGAACTTTCGCACGCCAAACTTTGAGCTCGTCGCGGATTGCCTGGAGTGGCTCGCGCAGCGATACGACGGCGGCGCGGTCGTGGAGGACGACATCAGCACGGAGACGGACCGGGTCAGGTTCTTGAAGTCCGTCGCCGCGGTGTTCTTGTCCAAGGCGCGGATCAAGCTCAACCTCAAGCGGCTGTACGCCGCGGACGGGTGCGTTTTTCAAATCCCTCGAGCGTCTCCGCGGGCGTCCCGGTTACGCTGGTTCCCATACGACCGCGTTGGCGTGGTGAACGCCGTTCCTTAAGGACTTTGCCCGGCGCATCTCTCCGCCCATCGCCCCTCGCTTTCAATCCCCGCTCTGGGCGCGCGACGAAACACGGCGCTCTGACCCCCCCCTCTCCCGTCCGCAGCCTCGCCGTGAAGGAACTCCTGAAGATCGCCAACTTGCTGTACCAAGCCACCGCGAAGGCGGACGAAGACGACGCGGACGAGGAAGCGTCGGGAGGCACCGCGTTCGCGCTCGACGCGTCCGCCTTTGACATCAAGACGACGCGCGCGCTCGCGTCGGAGATCACGCGCCTCGGCGCGACGCTCCACGACGCGCTCGGCGAGGAGGAACGGCTTCGAGACGCGCGGCTCTCCGCGACGAGGAAGAACATGGACATCGAGGAGATCGAGTCGCAGATATCCGAGCAGATCGCGACGGTCAGAGAGAACGCGGCGAACGTGGAGCGCGCGATGGCGGAGCTGACGGAGGACGAGTCGTCGCTCGCGCGACAGATCGAACGCAAACGCGCCGAGCTCGAGCGCTCGGAGAAGCGCCTCGCGACGCTCGAGTCAGGCGCGTTCTATACAAAAGTTTTTCACCCACCGTCCGGTTTCAACATTTGATCGCGTCCCCTTTCAACTGACCGATGAACTATTTTTGTATGGAATGGCCCTCAGTGCGACCGGCGTACATGGACGAATACGAGCGCCTCGAGCCGGAGATGGACGAGCTGCACGCCGCGTACATCGAGCGGCATAGGAACTTGACGTACTTGGAGAGCGAGCTGGAGAAGATCGAGCGAGACGAGGAGGACGCCGCCGCCGCGCACGCGGCTGAGTTGGACGCGATGCGAGGGAAACTGCGCGCGGAGGAACTCAGGCGCGTTCTATACCTGACACTGGTCCCCATACGACCGCGTTCGCGTGGTGCACGCCGTTTCTTGAGGACTTTGCCGGCGTTTCTCTCCGCCCACACCACGGTTTCAATCCCCGACACACCTCGACGCCTTTCAACTCCGCTTCTGACGCCTTTCAACTCCACCCCGACGTTCGCTCGTACGGAACGACCCTCAGGGTGCTGCGGGGCGAAGAGCGCGCGGACGAGGACGTGCTTCTCAGGGACGACTTCGCGACGCGCGGCGGCGGGGCGGGACCGGGCGCGAAGAAGGCGGCGGGGGACTCGAGAGCGGGGGCGTCGCGGCGCGCGGCGCCTGCGGCGGCGCCGGCGCCGGCGCGCGGGAGAGGCGCGGGCGCCGCCGCCGGGAGAGGCGACCGCTTCGGCGGCGGCGCCGGGGGAAGAGGGCGACAGGATTCGAGGGTCGTCGGGAGTCTCGTGGGGGGGAGGGACGACAGCAGCGACGATGATCCGTTCGACGACGCCTCGGGGTCGTCCGAAGACAGCAGCGACGACAGCGGCTTCTGACGGGAGAGGGACGTCACGCACGTAGCCTAAATAAGTTGTTAGTCAGCCAAATTTTTTTTATCACGTCATCGCCGTCCGCGAGGAGACGCGCGAAAAGGAAGAATGACGTCGCGAGATCTATCATATCCGCGCGCGCCTGCAGCGGGATGGCGCCGCCGCCGGACCCCCCCCGCGCGTCGCGCGGCCGCGACCCCCCCCCGTACAAGAGCAAAACCTGCCTGGGCGCGATGTTCTACGGCAAAAGCCTCGAAGACTCCGGCGTCCCCCCCGTGTGCGTCGGCGTGCAGTACGGAAACACGACCGAGGCGCCGGCGAACGCGATCGGCGACGGCGACGGACCGGAGTCGCACACCACCACGGACGAGCTCGGGGCGTTCAAGTTCACGTGCGTCGGGTACGGCCAGCGCGCGTACCCGTACTTCCCGGACGACAGCGCGGACGGCGGCGGCGACGACGGCGGCGGGCGCAAGCGACGGAATCGGTTGCCTCACTGCGTCGGGTTGCAAATATTGGTCGCGGACAGCAAGTCGCACGAAGACAGGCGGGCGGCTGATCCGGCGGCGTGGGAGAAGGCGGGCTGGGAAGATTTTGCCGAACGAAGAAATCGCGGTCACGCGGACGACCCAGAAGTGCGAGCGTTTTTCGAGAGATTGAGAGTCGAAAAAATGAAGGAGTTGATGGAGGAGCAGCGACGGAGAGAGCGGAGCGACGCGTTTCCGTTCGTGAGCGCGGACTTTGAGAAGAAATTCACGAAGACCGCTGGGAAGATGTTGTCGAACATGAAGAAACACGCGGAGTACATCGCGAAGCTCGCGGGCATCAGCGGGCAACGATGAACAGACGAACGGACGAACGGACGAACGGACGAAGACGAAGACGACGCGACGGGAAGAGAAGAGAAGAGACGCGCTTTAGCCGCTAGCTAGACTAGATGAACTACGACTACGACTACTCGAACACCGCGACGGGTCCTCGCAGATCTTCATTCCACGACGTTCCGAGCCACGGCCCCGGCGTCCCCCACGCATACAGTTGTCCGTCCTCTGCGGAGACGGCGACGCACAAAGCGTTCTTGTGCCATTTAGCATCATAACTTGGCGGTGTGGCGGTGAAGCCGCCGCACGCGACCGCGGTCACGACGTGGGGTGCGTGATCATCACGCCCTTCGCGTCTCGGCGCGGCGAGAAATCTCGGCAGAGACGAATCAAAAATTCTGAAGCCGTCGTCCTCGTACGGCAGCGCGCCGCCGCGGTCGTCGCCGAAGCCCACCAGGCGACCGTCTCTCGTGAGCACCACGGAGTGTGACTCGCCCGCGTACGCGCGCGACGCTCTCACGGCGTCGGCATCGGACGCGACGCGGCGGAACACCCCGCGCCGCGACGGTCCCGCGAACGCGCTCGTGACGCGCCCGGTGAGGCCGCCCCTTCCGTCGCCAAACCCCCAGAGGCCGCCGTCGCGGTCGACGGCGAGCGCGTGCTCGGTCCCAATCGACAGGTGTGTCATCGGCGGTATGTGTTCTTCGCGTCGCGGGATCGACGACCGCGTTTGCCTCTGCCCATGCTCGCCCGTCACCGCGACGTACCCGATCGTCGCGGCGTTGCAAAACGCTTTGTACACGAAGCCGTCTTCGTCCAAATACATCGTCACGTGTCGCCCCGCCGCGGCGAGGACCACTCGAACGCCTCGGTCGGACAACGCGCGCACTTTCGTCGCGCGGTCGAAATAACGATCGTGCACCTCATGCTCGACCCCGAAGATCGCGTCCGGGTCGTACCCCAATCCGAGTTGCCCTTTCGAGTCGCTTCCCCACGCGTACGCGTCGCCGGCGACGTCGACGGCGACGGAGTGCCGGGCGCCCGCGGCGACGCTCACCACGAACGGTGTCGCCGCGCCGCCGCCGTCCGCGAACTCCACGAGCCCGGGCACTTGATACTTCTCAAAACGTTCTTTCGGACCGACGTCGCGCCCGAGCGCGGCGAGAACATCGCGATCGCCCATCGCCGCCCACTCCACAGGACGCCCCCCCCAACTCCACGCGCGGCCCGTCGCGTCGCACGCCAGCGCGTGATATGCCCCGAGGGATATCCCGGCGACGCGGACGCGACCGAACGCGCCCGCCGCCGTCGGGGGAAACGCGACGCGTCGCGGGGTCGCGTAGTAGCCTCGGCTTCGTTCAAGACGTCGTTCGTTTTGGATGTCTTCGTCCCATTCGTCGTCTTCGCTGTCGTCGTCGACGTCTTCGACGAGTCCGAGGAGGAAGGTTTCGTTTCCGCCCCACGTCCAGAGCGTTCCGTCGTCGTCGACGCGCGCGGCGACGTCTTGCGCGCGACCGCCGGACGCGACCGCCAGCCGGCAGTCCTTGACCGAGACGTACGCCCGGCGGTGCACGGCCGTCCACGACGTCGCCCCGCGCGGCGGCCGCGGTCGCCCCGCGGCGTCGACGGCGCCGGCGACGGCGCTGGAGTCGTAGAGCGACGGGAGGTGTCCGCGCGCGGCTGCCTCCGCGGCGTCTTCTCGCAGCGACGACGACGACGACGGCATGGCGGGGCGCAGCGCGAGGTCGAGCGCGGCGAGGTCGAGCGGGGACAGGACGCCGACCGCCGCGGAGCGCACGACCGCGAGGCGGATGGCTTCCGCGGCGTGTGGCGACGTCGCGAGCGCGTTCCCCGCCGTCGCCATGGCGGCGACGGAGGAGGAGGAGGCGCGACGGCGCGCGAATCTCTGACGCGCTGCGCTGTCTGTCAGCGATTTCAAGTCCTGGCTTCCCGCCCGCTCTTCCGAGTTTATTACGGTTCGGACCCCTCGAACGGAGAACACTACCCACCGCACGCCAAGCGGTCGATCGCACGTCACACGCACTCGACACGATGAGCGACCCCGCCCCCGCCGAGACCCCGGTGCGCGACGCGATCGCCCTCGCGCGCGACGATCGATCGCGTCCCTCGCCCCCGGTCGATCGAGCGAAAAAAAAAAGATTAGATAGATCCCACGTCGCGATCGTCGCCGAATCGCCGCAAGATCTGACCGCCGCCCGCTCTCCTTCGCGTCGTCCCCGTTCCCCCAGGCCGTCGAGGAGAAGAAGGAGGAAGAGACCGCCGCGCCCGCGGCGCCCGCCGCGCCCATCTTCGGCGCCGCGACCTTCGGCGGCGGCTTCGGCGGCGCCGCGGCGACCTTCGACCCCACCGCGTTCGCGTCCGCGCCGAAAAAGACGACCGAAGAAGGCGGCGACGACGCGGACGACGCGACCGACGTCGAGGCGGAGTGCAAGGCTGAGTTCGCGCCCGTCGTCAAGCTCGAGGCCGTGGAGACCGCGTCCGGGGAGGAGAACGAGGACGTCCTGTTCGAGGCCAAGTCGAAGGCGTACCGGTTCATCGAGGGCGAGTGGAAGGAGCGAGGCGTCGGCCCGCTCAAGCTTCTGCAGGACAAGGACACCAAGAAGATCAGATTCCTCATGCGTCGCGACAAGACGTTGAAGGTGTGCGGAAACTTCTTCGTCCAGCCCGGGACGAAGATCGAGGAGCACGCGGGCAGCGAGAAAGCGCGCGTGTTCTGCGCGATGGACTGCTCCGACGGCGACGTGCGACCGGAGATGCAGAACATGTGCTGCAAGTTTGGCAGCGCGGAGAAGGCGGAGCTCTTTCAAACGGAGTTCGAGAAAGCCATGGAAGTCATGAAGCAGTTCGAGGGCGAGGAATCGGCGGAGAAGAAGGAGGGTGACGCGGCCGCGGACGCGCTCGCGGACGACGTCGCGAAGGCGGCGGTCGCGGAGGAGAAGAAGGAGGAGGAGGCGTGAGGGAAGGATTCTTCTATCTTATACGATGAGATTCTTTGAACGCGACGGAGGGAGGGAGAAGAGGAGGACGCGCGCGTCCGTCGCTAGAAGAGACCGCGCGACCACCGTCTATTACTACGCTACGCTACACGCGAGTCACCGTCGCGTCACGATTTCAATTTCGACGCCGTCAACGCCGCGCGCGCGGCGTCCGCGACGCGAACCGCCGCCGCCACCGCCGCGACGTCCGCGGGACACGCGCGCAGAACCTCCCGCGCCGCGCCCACGATCTCCAACGCTCGCATCCGTCCTTCGAACCCTCCGAACCCGGCGGCACCGGCGACCCCGCCGCCCTTGCCTCGATCTCTCGCCCTGAGCGCGGCCGCTAACACGTCCATCGCGTCCTTCCCCTCGCGCACGCGTCTCCCGGCGTTGAACGTCGCGTGGTTTTTTCGAAACGCGCGGAACGCTTCGTCGGCGCCGAACGCGTCCAAGTCCTCGTCGTCGTCGCGCACCGCGCACGCCCACATGTCGCCCAACTCGTCGCGGAGCATCGTCTCGACCGCGGACGGGAGCGCGGCGTCGAGCGCGTCGAGGACCGCGAGCGTCGTCGTCTCCGGGGTCGCGTCGTCGAACGCGGGGGCCGCGGACGACGCGTCGCGCGCCGGCGGCGGCGGCGCCGCCGTCGCCGACGCCGCCGCGCGCCCGTCCGTCGTCGTCCCCTCCATCGCCCGCTGCGCCGCGCTCGCGCGCGCGTAGAACGCGTCCACGGCCGTCGCGAGCGCGCGCAGGTCCCGCGGCGCGGAGCCGGTCTCGGGGTCGAACGTCGCGATCGGAACGTCGTCCGGCGACGCGTAGGACCTCGCGCCGACGCCGGCGTTGACGTCGCCGGTGAGCAATGCGACGCGTTCGCCGCGACGGCGCATCGCCTGGCAAAAGTACACGATCTCGTCGTCGCCGGAGATGCGCGTTTCGCCGTCTGTGTCGCCGCTCTCCGCGCGCATCTGCGCGCGCATCTTCCTCGCGTCGGAGGGGCCCTGCACGACGATCGCGGCGGCGGCGGCGGCGAGATTGAGATCGTCGCCGCCGCCGCCGCCGGTCGCGGTCGCGCGCTCGTTCTCCTCGAGCGCGCTCGCGATCGCGCGGTTGACGCTCCGCGCGAGCGCGGCGACTTCCGCTCTCCGCCCGCCGTCGTCGCTCGACGTCTTCAGGCCGTCGAGCTCCTCGATCACCTTCCTCGGCACGACGACGCGCGCGGCGAGCGCGTCGACCGATCGGAATCGCTCGCGGAGCATCCGAACGGACGCGCCGCCGTGGCGCACGAGCACGTTCGTGTCCGGCACGACCACGACGATCGCGCCGGCAGCGCCGGCGTCGTCGTCATCGCGATCGAACGCGGAGCGCGGCGGCGGGAGAATGTCCCCGTTCGACGGCATGCACGAGCCTCGGTCCTCCGGGGACGACAGACCGTCGATCGCCGCGCGCGCGCAGCGGAGCTCGTGAAGCGTCATGGCGACGAGCTCCGCGTCGACCTCCATCATGTCCTCGCCGCCATCGTCGTCGTCGCGGACGCGCGCGTCGTCGTCGGCCGCGTCCTCCATGTCGACGTCCATGCCGTCGTCCATCGCGCCGCGCGCCGCTCGTCGCCGCGCGCGCGCCCTCGGGTGTGACGACGAGCGACACATCACGAAGCGCAGCTGAGGTGCGTTCTATACAAACGTTTTTTCACCCATCCTTCGGTTTCAACACTTGATCGCGTCTCCTTTCAACTGACCGGTGAACCGTTTTTGTATGGAATGGCCCTTACGTAGCAGAGAAGCAGGCTGACGGGGACGGTCAATCGATGTTATTTCGCGGAGCGCGCGGGCGGGATGGCGCGGACGTGCGCGCGATGCGGGCGCGTCCAGGCGTCGACGGAGGACGAGACGGAGACGCGATGCGAGGCGTGCGACGCCGCGGTCGTCGCGGACGATGAACCCGCGGCGTCGCGCGACGCGAGCGCGAGCGCGAGCGCGAGCGCGAGCGACGACGGCGAAACGACGACGACGGGGACGTGGAACGCGTTCGCCGGGGACGCGATGTGCGCGGTCGCGAGCGCGTCCTTCCGCGGCCTCGTCGTCGTCGCCGGCGCCGCCGCGGGCGCGGTCGCCGCCGCGATCGCCGCGCGCGCGACGCGGCGAAGCGTGCTCGCGAGCGTCGGCGTCGGCGCCGTCACCGGCGCGGCGACCGCGTTCGACTGGGCGACGTTCGTCGGTCGCGCGACGCCGCTCGAGCTTCGCATCGCGTATCGCGCGCTTCGCGTGTCCGCGTCTCGCGCGGGTTCGTTTTCGTCGAGGTACCCGAGGGATCGCACCGCGGACGTCCTCGCGCGCGCGCTCGAGAGCGTCCGCGCGAACGGCATCGAGCGCTCGCTCGCGAACGGCGACGTGGAGCGCGCGGTGCGCGAGATCATCTCGCACTTCTTCAGGCGCGTTCTATACACTGGTCCCCATACGACCGCGTTGGCGTGGTGAACGCCGATCCTTAAGGACTTTTCCCGGCGCATCTCTCCGCCCATCGCCCCTCGCTTTCAATACCCGCCCTCGATGTTTTTGAACTCCACCTGACGCCTTTGAACTCCACCCCGACGTTCGCTCGTATGGAACGACCCTCAGAACCCCGCGCGAGCGGCGACGCCTGCGGAGGTTCCTGGAGGCGCTCGAGACGCACGGCGCGATGACGTCGCTCGTCGCCGCGGACGTGGACGCGATGACGTACGAGGAGCTCTTGGAGACGTTCGGGCCCGGGGTGGAGGGCGTCGCGGGCGCGCCCGCGGCCGCGATCGACGCGGTCCCGACGTCGACGCTCGCCGCAGATTACGCATGGAAAGACGCGATCTCGGACGTCGAGGCGTCGTCGTGTCGCGTGTGCTTGGACGAGTTCCGCGTTGGGGAGAAAGTCAAGGCGCTGCCGTCGTGCGGGCATCGGTTCCACGCGCCGTGCATCGATAAGTGGCTGCTTGGGAGGAACGCGTGTCCGATGTGCCGCGTCGGGTTGCCGGAGACGCTGTGCGCGATGGCGACGGGGGTTTCGGCGTCGGCGGCGTCGGCGGCGGCGGCGGGGTCGGCGGCGGGGTCGCGGGGGGAGGAGGAGGACATCGTCGCGGCCGCGGTCGCGCCGTCGTCGGCCGGTTGGTTCGAGTGGGCGCGGCCCTCGGTCGTCGCGCCGTCGTCGTGGTTCGGACGCGGACGAGATAGATGAAGGAAGGCGACGAACGATCGCTCATTCGTAGGCGCGATCTCGGATGAATAAAACGTCGTGACGTCGACGCGCTCGTCATGCGTCCGCCATGTCGTCGTCCTCTAACGCCGCCTTCGCGAGCGTTATCGCCTCCTCCGCGAGCTCCTTCGGCACCCTCCTGAACTCCCCGCCGCTCTGGTCGCAGATCCACGACAGCTCGCACTCGAACGCCTTGTCCTTCTCGTCGTGCGTCGAGTACACGATGCGCGCGAGATGCTTCACCGCGTCGCGACAACTCAGCGACCCGGCCGCGTCCGCCTTCACGAGCTTCTCGATCTCGTTCTTCGCCGCCTGCCTCCCCTTACCGACCGCGGTGCCGAAGTACCGCTGCACCTCGCCGCTCGGCTCGAGCAGATACAGCGCGTAGCCGAGCTCGTGGTCTTTCACCGCGAGGAGCGTGCTGGCGCCGAAGGGCCGCACGGACCAGTACAGCGTGAACATGTGGAGGTAGTGCGCCATGCGATCGGCGAGGATCTTAGCGGGGATCCTGTCGCCGTAGAAGGAGAGGTACTGCGCGCACTCCTGGCGCGCGCGGGTGACGATCGCCCGCGCGTCCGGGGCGAGCCCGGTACCCGCCATCCCGGCGTGGCGGTCGACCGCGGCGATCCGTCGGTTCGACCCGGGGACGAGCATCTTGAACGCGAGGAGCTTCTCGACGCCCAACACGACGCCGTCCTTGCACTTGATCCCGAGCGCGAGCCCGCCGTTGTCCACCGCCTTGCCCGCGTAGTCCACCTGGAAGACCTTCCCGTCGGGGGAGTACGTCGTCGTGGAGAGGTCGTACCCCGTCCCGATGCCGGACATGGTCGCTGCTCACCCGACGCGACGACGACGACGCGCGATCTGGGCTGTTTTCTCGGAGAAGACCGAGGACGCGACGCGCAACCCTAGTGGACGCGAACGCGCGAGATCCGCGGCGGAAGCGGACGCGGCGACGTCGGAGACGTGCGCGAGAAGACCGCGAGGGACGTTCGAGGCGAACGGCGCGATCGACCGCGAGGTCCGCGCGCGTGGGTGTGCCCGCCGCGCGTCGACGCGCGCGGGAGACGACGCGACGGGATGACGACTCCGTTTTGAACGACCGTCTGGGGAGCGGGACGATAGACGACCAGACTGCGAGTGTCAGATCACTGACGTCTTCGAGTCACAGTATTTCCGCCGCCGACGCCGTGAACACCTCATGACGCTACGCCTACTCCGCGCGCGGTCTCGCCCGCGCGCGGCTCCCTCGAAACACCCCCGCCACCCTCTCCGCGACCGCCGCGCCGGCGCCGAGCGCGCGGCCGCCGTGCACCATCACGAGCTCCCACACGCGTTCGCCGAAGAGCTTCCGATACAAACCCGTGATCCACGCGAGAACCGTCCACACGCCGTTCGAAGCGCCCGGCGCCCACCGCTCCTCGCGCGCCCACCGTCCGCGCGGGTGGCACCCGAGCTTCTCCCAGAACCCGCGCGCGGCGTCGCTCGCGTCCGCGGTGAACTCGATCGAAGACAGAAACTTCGCGCTCTTCCAGCCGTAACAGTCCGGGAAGACGAGCCGAGGCCCGCCGTGTTCCTCCGAAAGAACCTCGCCGTCGCCGTCCGTCACCGCGAGGAACGCGTTCGCGCACTCGTCGACGTGCACGCCGACGGCGTACCCGTCCGCGGATCGCTGGAACAGGCACCGCCAGTCCGCGCGCGGGGAGAGCAGCGCGGTGATCGTCGAGAGCGGGACGCCTCGGAACGACAAGCCGCGCGCGCTCCACCCGGTGACGCAGTGCCAGTCGCGCGAATCGAAGCGCGCCCACTCCGCGTTCGGGCACGCGGCTCGGAGCTCGCGCAGGGTCACGCGCCGCGAGCGCTCGCCGCCGTCGCCGAGCCCGTGGAAGTGCACGCCGAAGTCCTCGCCCTCGCGCCACGGGTCGTGCGCGGACTTGTCGGGACGATGGCCGAGGTCGAGGACGACCCACTTCTTCACGAGATGCTGACCGGGCGCGACGGACGACGACGACGACGACGCGCTCGCGCCGTGCGAGGCGCGCGCGCGCTTCTTATCGCGGTCTAACTCCATCAGCCGCTTCTTCTTCTCGATCTCCCGCAGCGCTTTCGCGTCGAGCTCCATCTCGAGCTCGGCCGCCGCGCCCATGGTGGCGGGCGGTGCGCACTGGACTGGACCTGACCACTGTCTCGGACAGGACGAACAGAACTGAAAGTACATCTGATCGACAGGATTTGACTGGGATTTGACTGCGAAAAGAGAGCCCCCGATACCCGAGAAGTTTGAACGACGACCACCACCACAAACGAGCGCGCCGGCATGGCGAGCTCCGACGACATGGCGCGCTTGGACGTCTCCACGGACCTCGCGTGCGTGATCCTCTCAAAGATCCATGACGTCCCGACGCGCGCGGCGCTGATGTGCGTGTCGCGGGTGTGGCGCGAAGCGGGGAAAGAAAAGACGTCTTTTCCTAAGGAGCTCGACTTCACCACGGTCCCCAACCTCGCGAACGCGACGTACGAGAAGATCGCCGCATTCATGGATCGCATCGAGGGAATCCACATCAGGCTGCCGCCGGGCTCCGAATGGCCCCGTAAAAAGCTCCACGACGGGGTCGCGCTCGACCGCATGCGACTCAAGGGGACGACCGTGGCGTCCTGGGAGTTGACACCCCTGGATTTTTACGTGAAGCACGACCGCAGAAAGGTCAGGGCGTTCGATAATGGCCCGTTCGACGTGTGGTGTTGCGGAAATAATTGCGACGCTATTCTCGATAACGAAAGAAAACACAGCGTGTGCATCGCTTGTGATGGAAAAGACACGCACGTCTTGTGTGTAGGCTGCGCCGACGCAGACACATACCATATGTTCTGCGAAAAGTGCAACGCGTTCGACTGCAACGAAAACTACATGGAAGAGTGTGCCAATTGTGAAGGGTGGATTTGCATGGAGTGCTCTTTCATCTGCAATCAATGCGATAAAACATTTTGTTACGATTGCAATTTTGGTATGTGCTGCAGCGGATCGTACAAGTGGAAGAATGGTAAAGCATGTTACCGGACGTACTGCGAAGACTGCGCTTTCGGTGAGATTTTTTTCTGCGAGGCGTGCCAAGGGGACTGGTGCGAAAAGTGCAACGACTCCTTCGTGTGCTTCGGATCGGACGAGCAGAAAGGCTGTTCGGTAACGAGATGTGTTGATTGCCAATCGCATGGATGGACCCGCGAGTTGGACGAGCTGGCGAAAGCGAGGCGTAGGGCGCCGGTGTGAGAAGTGCAGCCCAGACTGGTTCCCGTACAACGGCCTTTGCGAGTTATGTGTGAACGTGTGAGAACCCCGCGGTGAGTCAGCGTGAATACGAGCGTAGCACAGACAGTTTTGATTGAGACGAGAGGAAGCACACGGCACGACACTAAGGTATTCTTGACATCCGCGCGCTACGCTACGCCCTAGTCTTACTCCATCGCACCCTCACAACAGCGGGTACGTCACCCCGGTCTCGCGCTCCAAAATCTCCCACAGCCGCTTCCGGTCCTCGAGCTCGACCCCGCCCGGTGTTTCCCTCAGCGTTCGGTTCACGTAATACCCGCCGCGTTCGCTCTCCGGGACGCTCGCGTTGCCGAACCTCTCCCTAGTCAAGAGCTCGAACTGGTCGTTCGCCTCGAACGTCTCGATCCCGCACGGACCCCACCCGGCGAGGAGCATCTTCGTGTTCACCGTCCCGGGGTCGCACGCGAGGACGGCGACGTCGCGCAGCGGCGAAGGTTCCCCCCCCTTCGCCGCCGCCGCGGCCACGCGCTCGTACAGCTCGAACGAGAACAGCTTCATCATCGTCTTCGAGTGGCAGTAGCTCGCGTGATTCGAGAAGCTCTTCTCGCACTCGAGGTTATCGAAGTCTATCTTCGACGTCTGCGATATCGACGCGACGTTCAGGATTCGAACGTCCGCCGCGCCGCCGCCGCCGCCGCCGCCGCTCGCTCCGCTCGCCGCCGCCGTCTCGACCAAGCGCGGTAAGAGCAGCCCGGTGAGCAGATACGGCGTCAGGACGTTCACCTGAAACGTCCGCTCGTGGCCGTCCGCCGTGACGTGCCTCTTCGGCTCGAACACGCCGGCGTTGTTGTCGAGGAGGTCCAACGACGCGTGTCGCTCCAGCACCTCCGCGGCGAGATCGCGCGCGTCCTGAAGCGAGTCGAAGTCTCGGACGTAGCTCGCGACGACGCCGCCGCCGCTGTCGCCGGCGACCGCGTTCACGCGCTCGCACGCGGCGTCCACGCGCTCGCTCGAGCGGCCGTGGACGATGACGCCGTGGCCGCTCGCGGCGAGGAGGGAGGCGGTGTGGAGCCCGATCCCGTCGGTGCTGCCGGTGACGAGCGCGATCTTCTGCCGTTTCGTCGTCCCGAACGCTCTGCCGGCGTCGGAGGACGATTCCGCGGACGCGGAGGACGTCGTGAGGCGGCGGGATGGACGCGGGACGGACGCGCGCGTCAGCGACCGCGCGGCCGCGGCGACGGAGCCCGCCATCGCTCACCGCCGCGCGCGCGAAAAGTGGCGTCGCGAGTTTCGTTCGAGAGCCGGATACCGGAAGCTGCGAGCTGTCGCGAAACTCGCGTCCCCCCTCCATTCAGTTCGTCGACGCGCGCGCGCACGCTCGGAATAATGAGCGACAGCAACGATGCCGAGCCCGCGGTTCTCGTGCCGAGCCCGCGCGGGTCCCCGCTGAAGCTCGAAGTCACGCGCCTGAAAGGTCCGTCGCGTTCGCGCCCGTCCGTCGTCCGCGATCGAACAGAACGCGGGGCGAGAGGGAAAAAAAAACCACGAACCACGACGCGAGCGATCGACCGCAGCCTTCCCCGCGCCGCGTCCACGCGCTGACGCGACTTCCCAACCCCGACCCTCCGCGCGCGCAGGCGAGCTGAAGGAAGCGACGGAGAAAGCGGAGAGCTACCGCGTGAAGCTCCAAGGCGCGGTGAAGAAGGGGAAGGCCATCCAGGCGGAGCGCGAACAGCTCAAGAAGCAGCTCGAGGGGTCCCAGAAAACCGATGGCGACGCCGCAAACGCTGCCGCCGCGGAGAAGGCGACGTCCGACGCGGAAGCGGAACTGACGTCCCTGCGCGAGCGCGTCGCCGCCGCGGAGAAGGCGACGTCCGACGCGACCGCGAGAGCGAAAGCCGCGGAGACGAAACTCGCGGTGACGACGTCGATGCGCGAAGCCGCAGCGACGGCGGCGGCGGCGAAGGATGACGCCGCGTCCGACGCCGCCGAACGCGCCGCCGCCGCCGAGTCCGCGCTCGCGGCGCTCCGCGACGAGCTCGCGGTGGAGAAGCGAGCGACCGCCGCGCTCGAGGAGTCCGCGCGCGCGGCCGCGAGGGAGGCGGACGAGGCTGTCGCGCGCGCGGAGCGGCTCGACGCCGAGCTCGCCGACGCGCGAATGCGACTGGAACGCTCGCGACGACGCGAAGTCGAGGCGTCCGTCGGCGGCGCGACCGCCGCCGACGCGGAGCGACGCGCGGAGGAGGCGGAGGCGGAGGCGGAGCAGCTCAGAGAAGAGATCGCGATCGCGAGGGACGCTGCGAGCGCCGCGGAGGAGGAGCTGCGACGGCTCGGCGGGTTGAGCGAGACGGAACGCGTCGCGGCGGAGGCGTCGCGGCGCGCGGCGGAGAGGTGCGCTCTTTTCTTTTTGCATTCGCTCTTCACCCATCGCTCGGTTCGGTTTCAACACTCGATCGCGTGGGTTCCTTTCAACTGCTGACTGATGAATGAACATTTTTTGCATGAAATGAACGACCGTCAGCGAAAAAGAACGCGCGGCGGCGGCGCGCGTCGCCGCGGAGGCGTCGGTCGCGGACGCGGACGCGCGGACGGCCGCCGCGGAGGAGCGCGCGGCCGCCGCGGACGCGGAGAGCGAGCGGCTGCTTCAGGAGTCGGACGAGCGGAACCGCCGGTTCGCGCGTCTGCAGGCGTCGTTCGTCGCGAAGGAGGCGGCGCTGAATGAAAAAATCGACGAGCAGTCGCGCGCGCTGAGGCGCGTTCTGGTTACACTGGTTCCCATACGACCGCGTCGGCGTGGTGAACGCCGATCCTTAAGGACTTTATCTCCCGTCGTTTCGCTCCGCCCACCCCCCGCTTTCAATCCCCGCCCTCGACGCCTTTCAACTCCACCTGACGCCTTTCAACTCCACCCCAACGTTCGCCTGTATGGAACGACCCTCAGCGCCGGCAACGACGGCGCGCGCGCGAAGCTTCGCGCGATGGAGGACGAGGTCGCGGACCTGAGGGACGCGCTCGCGGCGAGCAAGAGGGAGGCGACCGCGGCGATCGCGCGATCAGCCGCCGCGGAGGCGGCCGCCGCGGAGACCGCGGGCGGGGAAGCGAAGACGGCGGCGGCGCTGAGAGAACGCCTCGCCGCCGCGGAGGCGGAGGCGGTCGGCCTGCGCGCTGAGGTGAACGACGCGAATGCGCGCGCGGGGGGCGGGGACGATCGGTCCGCTCGCGCTCGCGTCGCGCAGCTCGAGAACGCGCTGAAGGACGCGAGGCAGGAGACGAACGAGGCGCGGCGGGAGGCGGAGGACGCGCGCCGACGCGCCGCCGCCGCCGCCGCCGCCGCCGGCGAGGTCCAGCCGGCGACGAGTTCGAGCTCCGGCGGCGGCGCGAGGGAGCTCGCCGCGTCGGAGGCGACCGCGCAGCGCCTCCGCGCGACCGTGGAGGCGCTCGAGAGAGATAACAAGAGCCTTCAGTGGCAGGTCGCGATGACGCAGAGCGGCGGCGGCGGCGCGACCGGCGGCGTCGCCACCGCGGCGGGGAAGGGCGTCGCGAAAGGCGCGCGACCGGGCGGGCTTCTCGCGACGTCGACGACGGACGGACCGGGGGCGTTGCCCGCGCTGAAGCGTCACAAGAGGGAGATTTTCATCGCGTACCTCGTGCTCTTGCACGTGTACACGCTGTCGCTCGTGACGCGCGCGTGTTGATTGGGAGGGTACGACGCGAACGTTTCGCGGATAGAGTCTGCGCGAACGGGCAGATATTTTCTGGATATTTTTGTGAGAATCTCCACACGCTCACGCGTGCGGTTTAATACAACGAGAACGCGTCTGCGCGGGCGCTTTCGCCCCCTGTCACGCTGTCGGTGGTCACTTTTCGAGGGCGACGATGACGGCGCTGAAGTCGTCGTCGTCCTTCCCTTTCCCTTGCGCGACCTTATACATCTCGTTCGCCGCGTTCGCGACGGGCATCGTGACGTCCAACTTCTCCCCGAGCTCCAACGCGAGGCGCATGTCCTTCTGCTGGTGCTTCAGCGGGAATGCGGGCGGGAACGCGCCCTTGATCATGTTCGGCCCCTTGAGCGCGTACATCGGCGTGTTGATGGCGCCGAGCGAGATGACCTCGAGGAGCGTCTCTCGATCGAGCCCGGCTTTTTCCGTGAGCGTCAACCCCTCCGCGAAGGACGCCATCATGCTCCCCATGACGCTGTTCACGACGAGCTTCATGTTCGCCCCGGCGCCGACGTCGCCGAGGAAGAAGTGCGCCTTCCCCATGACCTCCAGGTGCGGCGCGACGCGGTCGTACAGCTGGCGGTCGCCCGCGGCGAGGAAGATGAGGGCGCCCTGCTCCGCGGGCGCCTTCGAGCCGCTCACGGGGGCTTCGAGGAACATCGCGCCGGTGCCGCGGACGAGGGCGGCGATCTCCGTGGACGTCGCCGCGTCCACGGTGGAGACGTCGACGTAGCCCTTGCCCGCGGAGAGGCCCGGCGCGGCGGCTTCCGCGCACGCGAGCGCGGCGGCGGGGTCGCTCACCATGACGAAAATCACGTCGGATTTCTCGCACGCCTCCGCGGCGGACGCCGCGAGCGTCGCGCCCTCCGCGACGACCGGGTCGCACGCGCTCGCGGTGCGGTTCCAGATCGTCACGCCGTGGCCAGCCTTGAGGAGGTTCTTCGCCATCGGCACGCCCATGATCCCGGCGCCGATGAATCCGACGCGGATAGTCTCGGAGGAGGACGCCATCGCGCCGTCTTCGCCGCCGGCGAGCTTCGCGAGTACCGCGTCGACGTCCGCTTGCGACTTGACGCCGTTCACGATCGGCCCGTCGTCGCCGTTGATCTGAACGTTAGGCCCCAAGCCGCACTCGTCCAGGCACACCTGCGTGGTGACCTCGAGCGAGGCGTCCGCGGCGGCCGCGGCTTCGAAGAGCGCGACGGTGCGGTTCGATCCCGCGCGCTTGCACTCCTTGTTCACGCAAACCTTGACGCGCTTGCACGGCTCCGCGGAGGCGGAAACGCGGACGACGCGGCGGGGGCGGGTGACGACGACGGCGCGCGGAGAGAGGCGCGGCGACGGTGCGAGTATCGCGGACATCCACGGGCGGACGCGCGTCGATTTCTGTCGTCGCGAGGGTTTCGGAGCTGGAGGGTGCAGAGATTCCTTTGAGTTCGTTATCCACGGGTCCGAGACGCGTTCACGTTAAGCTGTTAAGAATACCTACCAAAGGCGCGGGACGGTCCGCGCTCGACCGCGCCCCGACGCGCGCTCTAGTCGTCCTCGTCCCAGTCCTTCGCTCTCCTCGACGCGCTCTTCTTGCTCTTGGAGTCGGAACCGCTCCCGCCGCCGCCGCCGCCGCCGTCGCCGCCGCCGTCGCCTTCGTCCTTTTTCTTCTTCTTCGACGCCTTCTTCGCAGCCTTCTTCTTCGCGTTCTTCGCCGCGCGTCGCTTCGCTTCGCCGTCGCTCTCGCCGTCGCCGGACCCCTCGTCCGCGTCCGCGTCCGCGGCGGCGACAGCGACCGCGACCGTCTCTTTCGCGCCCGCGCTCGACGGCGCCGGCGGCGGCGCCGGAGACCTCGCCTTCGCCGCCGTCGGCGACCCCGTCGGCGTGGTGTCGTACAACGGGTTCGTCGTCGCCGGCGTCCCTCCCCCGACGGGCGGCTCGTCGTCGTCGTCGTCCGCGGCGGGGGACCCGAACGCCGCGGCGATCGCCGCCGGGTCGTTCAGATCGAACCCGGGACCCGGCGGCGGCGCCGACCCCGGCGCGGCGCGTCTCGGCGTCGCCGTCTTCGCCGTCGGGTTTTGTTTTTCAATCGCCCCGACGCCGAAGAACGGGTCCTCCTTCTCGCCGCCGGCGCCGGCGTCGCCGCCGCCGTCGTCCCTGTCGTCGTCGTCGTCCGCGACGTCGAACTCGATGTCGCTGTCGCTGTCGCTCGACCCCCCGCTCCCGTCGCTGCTCTCGTCCCACCGCACCTCGACTTTTTTCTTCTTCTCGCGGCCGCCGCCGTCGTCGTCGTCGTCGTCGTCGTCGTCGTCCCAGAACGGCCGCGCGTCGCCGCCGCCGCCCCCGGGGAGGTCGTCGTCGCTGCCTCCGCCCCACCCGTCGCCGTCGTCGCCCGCGTCGCTCCCGTCGCCCGCGCGCGGGGTGTCCTCCTCGTCGAAAAACTTATCCATGCTCTTCTCCCCGCCCGGCATGTCCCCCAGGCGCACGCCGACGTCGTCCTCGTCCAGATCTTGCCCGCCGAACGCCGCGGCCGCGGCGCCGCCGCGACCGGTGAGGTGATTGAACTGCGGCGCCGTGCGCTCGCGCTCCGCCGCGTCGAAATTCCCTTTCTTCTCTCGCGTCACGAGCGACGCGAGGCCGCTGCCGAGCTTTTCGATCGAAACCGACTCCTTCGCCGCCTCGATGATCTCCGCCGGCGTCGTCGCCGCGAGCGTGGAGACCCCGGTGTAGACCGCACCGAGCGCGGCGCCGCCGAGTAAGATGGGCGCCTCCCCGAGCGTCGTCTTCGAGAGCTTCTCCCACGTCACCGTGGGCTCGGGCGGCGGGCCGGTCTCCTTCTTCTTCTTCGTCTCCTTATTCTTTTCCTCGAGCGCATCCGCCGCCGCGGACGCGGACGCGCGTCCCTGCGTCGCCTCGATCTTCCGCTCGTACGCCTCGTACGCGTTCCCCTTGACGTGCTTCAGCGCTTCCTGCGCTTGCACGATCGCCTTCGTGTTCAGCGCGACGGCTTGCTCCAACGCCGCGCGTTTCAAGCACAGAAACGGAATGTGCAGAAACGTCGACAGCGCCTGAAGGCCGTAGCAGTTTAACAGGCTCGTCTCCATCACGAACGGCCGGAACGGCCTCCCCTTGAACGCGTACCCGCAGTCCGCCTCGACCTCGTCCGCTCGCAGCAGCCGCTTCGACGCCGGGTAGTCGCGGAAGTTCAACAGAATCGCCGTGGGGACGTGTTCCGGCGCGGCGGCGAGCTCTCGCTTGGCGTACTCATACGTCCACCGCTTGGACGGATCCACCAAGAACACCGCCGCGTGCGCGCCCTTGTACACGTCGATCACGCTCGCATCCAACGGGTACGTGTGCCCGCCCTCTTTCGCGCCCATCATCACGTGACTCTCGCTCGCTCTCGCGCCGTCGTGGGCCATCGTCTTCAGAGCATCCGAGACGGCGCGCTTCGCAGCCTTGTCGACGACGTCCCAGACCTCGAGCATGACGTTGTCCTCCGGCGACGACCGCGCGGTCCACTTGATGTGCGACGTCTTGATCTCCGGCGTGGGCGTGTACTCCGGGATGAACGTCCCGCCGCGCAGGCGGCGCATGAGCGTCGACTTCCCCGTCCCGATGTCGCCTCGCAGGACGACTTTGAAGTTGAATTTGGCCCCCTTGGCGTACTTTTGTCGAAACTCCGCATCCATGGAGGCGATCCCGCGCTCGCGCATCTGCTCCTCCGTGAGCTGCACCGCGGGCGGGGGGGCGTTCGCGGGCTGCGACGTCGTGCCTCCCATGAGGGAGGACACGTCGGGGAGCCACCCGAACCACGACATCGCGTGCGCCGCGCGCGTGCGCCGCGCGTGTGTCGCGTCGATTCTGTCGCTGACGTTCTGTCCTGACTGTTGTCGCAGAAATTTGTTGGTTTCGGCAGGGCGGCGGATCTCGCGGAGAAACGACGAGACTTTCGGCGGCGTAGGGTAGGCGCGAAGGAGGAGGGACGACGCGGCGCGGGCGATGTTCGCACTCGAGAGGGATGCCATTGACAAGAACGCGCGGCACGCGACGCGACCCTAAGCGGTCGCGCCGTCGTCACTCGCGTCGCTCGAGCCGCCGCCGCTGCCGTCGTCGCCGCCGCCGCCGTACACGATTAATTACATCTCACCTCCCTGCCTTCTTCGCGGCTTTCGCGAGCAGCGGGTTGCTGTTGGACAGCGACCGATCCTTCGCCGCTTGGCGCTGCTTCGCCTTGCGCGCTTCCTCCGCGGCGACCGCGGCGGCGCCTTCTTCGCTGGACGCCGCCAGCGCGGCTCTCTGCGCGTCCTTCGCCGCCTTCTTCGCGGCCATCGCGGCGGCGTCTCTGCGGTCGGACAGAAATCGATCGGGAGAAAACAGAGTGAGCGATCCATCCGAGAGATAGATCTCGCCGGCGGCGGGAGGGGACGCGACGTCGAGCGTAGAGGACGCGCGCGAGAGGCGCGCACCGCTCCGCGCGCTGCTGCGGGGTCAGCCCCTCGGTGTTTCCTTTGTTCTGTCCCTGCGACTTCTTCTGGTTCTTCTCTTTGCTCTGCTCGCGGCTGAGTCCTCGCGCCATCTTCTATCACGCGGGACGGAGGAGGCGGCGGTCTGACGAATGAATTCGGAGCGAGAGGCGTCCTTCGGTCGCGGACGCGGGGTCGACGACGCGGTCGCGCCGACGCGGAGACGCGCGATGAGTGGTCGCGCGGTGGTGTCCCGGAGGATGACAACGCGGCCGTGGAGCGCGCGCGAGCTTGTGCGCGTCTTCGAGCGCGAAAACAAAGACGCGCCCACGAATCCGCGAGAGCGAGACGAGACGAGGTCGATGCGGCGACTCAACAGAAAGGAGGACGCGGATTTCTTTCTTTCTTTCGGACGCGTTGTTCAAAGAACTGTATTCCGCTACGCTCGATCGCCCCCTCAGCTCGACCCGAAGCGTTCCAACCGCCGCCGTCGAATCGCCGCCGCCTCGCTCGTCTCGCCCTCACCCTCGCCCTCGCGCTCCGTCGCGGGTCGAATCTCGCCGCCGTCGTCCTCCTCCGCCGCGGGCTGGATCTCTCCGCCGCCGCCGCCGCCGCCGCCGTCCGCCGCGGACGCCGCGGACGCCGCCGCCGCGCCCGCGGACGCGCGGCGCGGCGCGGCTGGGGAGGGCATGGCGCTGGACCTGGAGGCACTGTACGGGGCGGTG